>Ga0316217_10006011_pt1 | contig 12250 bp, 11 predicted proteins | sample 1anoAmetaG_FD_203633 | JGI IMG/M metagenome (GOLD analysis project Ga0316217, IMG submission 203633) | Freshwater microbial communities from Trout Bog Lake, Wisconsin, USA - 1anoA | ecosystem: Environmental > Aquatic > Freshwater > Lake > Hypolimnion/Profundal zone | place: USA: Wisconsin... | reverse complement strand
AACTTTTTTATGTTTCCATGTCCAAGGTCAAACAGCCAATGACCATTTTTTTATCATTATTTGCCCAAAAAATAAGTGTTATAAAACAAAACTAAACTCTAGGCTAATCGGCCTTAATAATTTGGTTAAGTATGAGAATAGAGAAATTTGCTTTTCTTTTTGTTTAGGTTTTAGAAATTTCAGTCTTGATGCAAAAGAAGTACAAGTTTATTTTGAAAGAATGAGGGTTAATTATTAAGTGGGCAAAATAAAAGAGAAGAAATCAGTTCTAAATGGTTGGCTTTTTGCTGAAGATAACTTCATATAGACTTTTTGCAACTCTTTAATCTCTGACTAGCAACTACAAAAGACTATAGTAGTCCATCTTCTTGAATTAAATGTAGTTTTTTGGTCCATTTTCTTTGAAAAAGTTAAGACTTGGTATATTATTGCGTTTGACTATATCTTTTCTTACTTCATCCACACAATTCTTAAAGATGCTTTTTAGCTAATTATCTTACCTCATTTACTTAGAATACTTTTCTACCTTACTTGCTGATTCTACAAATTTATTACGTTTTGCATCAACCTTTACAATAAACTTGTTTCTTACCGATCTATAGTCATGAGAACTACCTCTTTTGGATGCTACCTCACTTGCTTTGTTTTCAGCTAAGAGGTTCAGCACTGTCTATACTTCAATTACTTTCTAGTCTCCAACCTTCTCTTCTATTCTTTTTTTCAACCAATTCAACTCTTACAGCTCTTTGGCTTAAGCTTTACTAAAAGATTACAACCTTAGAGACAAATTTTTATTTCGCTGAGATTTTATGTTTGTTGTATAAGGACGAGACTCATTAAATTCCCCACACAAATTTTTTAACAAGGGACTGAAAAATTAGCTATTTCTCTTTTCGTCTAATGAAAATTCACGCGGCTGTTTTAGGGTCTAAGCCTAGTTTTTTTGTCCGAATTCCTAAATTTTGTTTTTTAATCTTTGCACTTAAACCTAAAGTTGCTTTTTGGTTTTCGCTAAGCTATAAATCGATTTTTCTTGTTCTTTGTTATCTTTTTACAGAATAGTGATTTTCCTTTGCAAATTGTCAATTTCTTTGTCTTTGACAATGATCTTTTCGAAAAGTTTGAGTGATTCGTCTCTAAAGATAATCAGCTGTTTCTCTAAAATATCGATTTTTTCCAAATACACTTTCTCACTGTTGGAGTTATTCAGAGATTTACGTTTTATGTCCTCCATTTATTCTCTCAATCTTTTTACATGTTGCTTATAGGCCTCCAAAAACTATCCTTAATGAGTTTGGATGATATCCTGCACCCTACTATCAACACTGTCCACATAACCGAGTAACTATTCATAAGCTTCTTAGATTAGTTCTTAGTTATTCTTACGAGCAACTATTTTGCTTTTTCTTCTCCTAGCTGTAAGCATGGGAGAAGGCAATTAAGTAACCAAGTTATTTTCTGCTTTTTTTTCTGATCCCTTAATCTGTCCAAGATCAATGGACATTTGCGAATTCATTTTATTTATCTATATAATCTAACTATCGCTATAACTTTATGTATAATTGGATGCCGAAAGCAGCTCATATTGTTTGTATAATCAACTTTCTCAGATTTTGAACTTTGTGCCGTAGCTAGTTCTTTCCTGCTGATTAAAAGTATTCGACATTTTAGCTAGTTCCTTAGGCATGAAACCTTATAAATAAGGCAAGTGCTCTTTTAACAGTCTTTCTTTCTATCTTTGAATCTGTTATTACTCCCACTTCGCATTTTCTACAACTTTTTGATACTATTTGAGCTATCTTTCTTTTTCTATTCTATAGGCATTCAACCTTTCAAGCCATAACCTTTAGACTTCTTTCTTGTGCTATTGCTCCTTCATTCTTTTCTTTTGTTGGGCAAGTTGTTCCAACTTATCTTATTTTGCGAATTTTTCCATCATATTCTTTCTGAACTAAATTTCCATCCTTTATTCCTCTTCTTTCTGCAATCTTTTCCTTTCCTTCGCATCTCTCTCTGCCCTTTGCATTTAAAACCTCTGCCTTTCTCTCTTTTCAACTTCTTCTTGCTCTTTCTTTCTCATTAAAGCTTAGTATTCCTATTGATAGAGCTCTCTTCTTAAGCTATCCAATTATTAGGCATCCTTCCGTCTCTTTTCCTCTTCAACTTTGAGTTTTTCAAAGATCTTGTTTTTTATTTCCTCTTTTTCATGCCTTTATTTCTTGACTGTTTCTTCTCTGAAATCAAGTTACTTGATATAAGTCATATACTTTGCCTCTTCTTGTCTAACCAAATCCAACTCTGCAAGTCTCTGTTGTTCTTTAAGTTTGAGTGCTTACTGCATATCTTGGTATACCTTTTTCTTCTTTTGGTCTTTAAATTACATTTCTCGTAGTTCGCTGTTGATCAAGGTTTGCATAACCTTCTACACTTGTTCCTTTTACTTTAAGTACTGTTAATAGGCCTATTTTTCTTTTTCGGCCTTTTCGTCCATTTGCTTCTTGATTACATCCTTGGCTTAATACCTCCTCCGCTGCTTTTCTGCTTAGATTTCCTGCATTTAGCGCTATTATCTTTCTTTCTTCTTCAACATTTCAACCTAAAACTCTGCTTCATTGACCTGAATAGATGAGATATATTACCAGCTAATCAACCCTTCTGACTTGCTTCTAAGCAAGTTGCTTAGCCCTTTCTTTGTTGAGATAGCCCTGCTGTATTTTTTGCTTTAGGGCCTTTATCTCTTCATTCTAATAGATGAGCTTCTACAGCTGGATTCCTTTGCTGACTTACTGGTTTTTCCTACGCTGCAGCTCTTTGCCTAACTGATCCTAAGGTATTTCGAAGTAGATTCCAGGGTTGGAGTTGCTTTTTTAACCTTGACGATAGAAGGAAGCAGAAGTCATTATGTAACTTATAAATTTATTCGAACCATACATTAGCCAAACTCTAAACAACCAATACTAAAACTTGCATTTCAACTCAATCAAAATAGAAATGAGATTTACCAGTATAGAAACAAGATATTGAATATGATTACAAACTTTGTGGCAACTTTTTATTGAAAATTGGAAGACTGAACCAAACTTCTTGAAAAAAATGCAACTCTGCTCATTCAAGCTTATATTATTGTGCGCGTTATAAATATATAAGTCTTCGTCAAAATATGAATGAGCTTTAACTGCATCGGCACAAACACCAGGCCATTATTCGAAAAACAAAGCTCACCAGCATCTTCGAAACCAACCGCCAAGTCAACATGGAGCTCAGCAAACAGGAAGCAGTAACTATCTATTAATGAAGAAGGAAAAGATTAATCCTCAATTGGAGCACTTGAAAAGCATTGCATTAATCGAAGAGGGTGAATAAAATTTGCTGAAGTACCTCCTCAATCTGCACCAAATCGTCAAGGACTACGATATAACAAGTTTTGTCACTTCAAAACTGTAGTTGGCTCACTCGCCAAGGTGCAAACTCCTTTTTAGAGAAAACTATCGCTAGCTTACATACTTGGATTTGTTGCTGTCTTTGCTCATAGATAACAAAGATCTATCGATAATCAGCTAATGTGCTTATATCATCCGCATCTGTGCTAGTCAAATAAGAAGCAACCTTGCTCAGAAGTACCAAGTTTAACACTACAAACACTATCTCTAAGTTGTCAATAGATTAGCCAAAAACTACCCTTATGAACTTTTGGATCATTCTGATTCGCGCTTAGTATAAAACAGCATTCTGTTTGTGTATGAAGCACTGATCAGCTGCACAGACGGAAGCACTGTTTACTTCCTTGTGAATAAACTAAAACCGGGAATTCTCAGCTATTTTATCAGAGTGGTGACAAATACCTTGCTGATGAATATCGAGGAGATAAGGGAAGAAGTGGTGAGGGCTGTGTTGACTGCGATGTTTTATATAAATCGGTATAATTATGTCCAGTATCAGCTCGAGGATTACAGAGAACTGATCACCCTCGTCAAAGAAATGGTGATGAAAGAGATTTTGAAAGCATAGCGCTCTAAAAATTTCAGAATCTACTGCAAATTTATGGAATTGGTCTGTGAGAACCGACAGCTAAAACTTACCTAACAGGAACTGTTCTAATTAGAAGGACTCATGCCAACCAACATCTTCTAACGCAACCAGTATTACTTCTCACTGCTGGCCAAAGTGTTAGACTACTATCCCCACATTCTCAGCACAGACAGCTGCTAGCTTTTGTTGAGCACTCTTTTCTTTATAAAGTCGTAGCTGACAGAGGATGACCTGGTTTTGAAGCTGCAGCTGATGCTTATCTTGAACAAACATATCATCAACACTGGGAATAACTTCCGGCTTTCTGACGCATAGCTGTTTGTCTGCTTTTGGGGAGAGTACAGTAAAGCAGACAGACTGATGAAGCTGATTTACGATCTGTAGCTCTTGGCAGAGAAGGGGGAGAAAGGGTTGGAGCTTCTTTTTGGGTTGATTGCAAAGATATTTCTGCTGAAGGAGTAGTTAGACCACATTGGAGTGGGGATAAACCTAAGTGAGCTTGAAATAGGAATCCTAAACGGCTACGAGCTATTCCAAAAGGCACTGAGAGACCATCAGATTGAAATCAATGAAGAAGATAATGATGTAGTTTGAGTTTATTATCAATTTGATCTAGTCAATTAAATGTGGCGCTCTGGAATGTTTTTAGTAAGTTGGTTTGTGATACTATGGACTTTCGACAAATTAATAATTCATATGAATTTAGTTGTTTTGTCGTGGGCATGGCTTGCATTCCTCTTCTCAGCCATAGCTACTAAACCAGCAGACCCCCCTCTGCTGAACTTGTAGCAAACCCAACACTCTGCTCCCAACGAGTTGGGCCACCAACCTCAATTAGCCGTGGACTAGTAAATCGATGAAACCTATCTGGAGTAGCTGGAATAAAAATAAAATGAGCTAGATCTCTCCTCGCTCAACGAATGGGTGTCGCACGAACTCAATAATTCCAAAGCTATCAGAGATTTTAGCGTGGCTTAGAGTTTCATCGTCCATCTGCAAAGAGCCCAATCCTATGAGTATCGATGGGATTTGAACATTCCCAACACCTACAAAAGGGACTACCACTTGGAACTCAACGTCTTCACTTACTAGGACGGCACTGACATCTCCTTGGTTCACAACCCTGATTAGGACAGCTACGTCTCAGTCTAGGCCAAGCCTAACATCCGCTAAACCTACAAGTGGCTGGGAAAAGTCTACGTGACTCGCACCTTCACGGTAATCTTCGAAAAGGAAGCCCAAATCATAAGATTCACCAATTTTAACGCAGACCCCATTCTGCTTGAAATCAACATGGAGGTATAGCTCAAGCAGGCCAAACACGTCAAGGATAGCATTGCCATCGACAAGCAGTTCTAGCTGCCAGCCCAGAAGCTCAGCACCATCTTCGAGTAGACCAAGCAGACAGACAAGTCGAGGAGCCAGTCTTACAAGTGGGAGTGGGGGTTTCTGGAGAGGGAGGAGCGTTACGAGAGCGAGATGCTGAAGCTGACTGGGGTGTAGCTGTTTGCGGTGATCGTCACAGCCATCATACAGATGTACTGTATAAAGAGTTTGCTGGAGAACAAGCAAGTTGTTTGATAATTGTATTGACTAAACCACCCACTCACACATACACAGAACCTATGAGGCAGGGCAGAATTAAACAGTACCATACGTACCGGCATTCCCAGCTATCCTCACTAGCCCCGGTCCTGAGTGTTGCCCAGCTTGCCCAAAATGTTAGATCTGGTTGCCCACCCAATTATAAATCTAACAATATCAACTATAAATTTTATTAGATGTCGGTCAAGCAAAACAGTGTTGCGCAGTAGGCGCGAGTCGAAAAACAACTAATAACTAGCTAAACGATATTCAAGTACGTGAGTGTAGCAGTGACCCTCGTTTTGCTGTTCTGCATTGAGGGGTTTTTGAACTTTCGGGAGCACTGCCAATAGCGAGGTTATCATGTCTTATCCTTGGGCTCGCTGTTCTGGAGCCTGGCTGGCTTCTTCGGCATCTTCGTACCTCCCCATCTAGCTAGTTAGCCAAATACTCCTGGTTCTACTTCATGAAGAGCAGGGTCGAATCCATCATCCACTCCAAGTACGAGGCAGACTAGCGCAACCACAAGACCAACTTCGTGCTCAAACTGTCCTTCGACAGCATCTTCTACACCCTCGTCACCATCTTCGCCTACCACCTCTTCAGCAGTGAGTACTGGTTCCCCACCATTGCCGGCGGCTGCGGCTCCTGCTCCCAGATCTACAAGGAGTACCCCAGCTGGCCAGTGCACTCCACCGCCAAACTCGAAATGTACTTCATGATCCAACTCGGCATCCACTCCTTCTCCCTCTTCTAGATGCTCGTCATCAAGCGCAACTCCGAGCGGAAGTTTTACGAGTACGTCCTCCACCACTCGGTGGCAGTGTCGCTGATCCTGTTCTCGACGATGAGCAACCAGATTGCGGCGGGCACCATGATCCTGATCACTCACGACGCCAGTGACATAATGATGGCGTTTGCGAGGGGGTACATCGAGACGAAGTACTCGGTGAAGTGGGTGTGCAACCTGTGCTACGTGCTGATGACTTTGGGCTGGATCTGGATGAGGATAATAGTGTACCCTTTCTGCCTGCTGGCGCAGGTCTACGCCAACAGGCCCACTCCAAAAGACATCTGGGCCATGATCTCCTTCGAGTACGGCTACCTGCTCACCATGGCCTTCGTGCTCTACGGCATGCACCTCTTCTGGACCTTCTTCATCCTCAAAATCGGCATCAAGTCGATGTCAAGCAAAGCCAAGAGCTTCGAGAACATCCACGACAAAAAGATAAAACACTGATCCTTATTATTTTGCAGCACACCATCACTATCACTTGATCACCAGTCACTATCAATTGAACCCACAACTATCATCGGCACATCATCACTATCAGCTGAGCACACATCGGCTGAACACACCATCAGTATAATCTGGGTTGCACCAAACCAGTATTATTGGGTGCACCCCATCACTGTCGTTTGCGATGTAGCATGAGATTATTGTGTGCAGGTTGGTGTTTGCCTTATTACCCTACTTAATATTATCATAACTGATGGAAGCCATCAACTTCAAGATCATCGTGCTGGGCGCGCAAGGTACCCTCAATCCAAAATAGGGGTCGGCAAGTCCAGCCTCATCATGCGCTACGTCAAAGGAGAGTTCGCAGACAGCTACAACGTCACCGTGGGCGTCTAGTTCTCAACCAAAATAATCAAAATCGAGTCGACCAGCTTCGTGCGACTGCAAATCTGGGATACGGTAGTTGAGGTCTGATTTAGGCAGGCCAGTAGTTTTTCAGGGCGCTAGTGCGATCGTTCTATAAGGGGATCGTGGCCGTATTCTTCGTGTTCGCTGTCGATAGATCTTCCAGCTTGGAATAGCTCTAGTCGTGGGTGGAAGAGGTCAAAGAAAACGCCCATGAATAAGTAGTCTTCTTCCTCATCGGCTCAAGGGCCGACGTCGAGGCCAAACGCGAGGTGAGTCCGGGCGAGGCTGCTGAGTTTATGAAGCGAATTAACGGGGTTTATTTTATCTAGACAAGTGCCAAAACTGGGCAGAACATAGATCTAGTAAAGCATACGCTATCCAGCTATTCGAGAAAGCCGCAAACATACTCTACAAAAAGTACAAAACCAACAAGGTATTCGCTAGACTCGTCTAGCCCTTCGAGAACGAGTCCACAGCCAAAGGACTCAAGCAGTAGAAGGGCATGAAGTCATAAAGAGGACAGTCGATTATCCTAAGGAGGTCGACTGTACCCAACTCCCGCAATGTCGTGGGGTAGAGACGTCAATGCTGTGCGTGATTCAATACTTCGAGGCTAGCTCTAAGGCTATCGGCTCATTCTTGCAATTCCGACTATTTCATAGCTTCTCTATAATATTCAGTGTATTTAAATGCTTAACGATTACGACCGTCTCTTGAGAGAGTACAACGTACCGCCAGGAGTGCTCACCGAAGAAGAACTCAGGATGCTCAGGGAAGGCGGCATCCCCGAAGACGACGACAACGAGGACGAGTACATCATGCCATCCAACCCCAACGAAAGGGTCACCCAGCCACGACGACTCCCCAACTTCCAAGTCTACGAAAACTAGTCGCTCAGGCAGATCTACGAGGAGCAGCTCTCGATGAAAGACAAGCAGCTGGTCTTTCTCCAGAGCGAGCTGGCCAATAACAACAAAATCATGGAAGTATAGCGCCACAGACTGTAATCAGAGCACCAGCTCTAAATGGAAAAACTGCTGGCCGAGCTGAGACATGCCAGAGCCCAAGTCGTCAAGACCTAGGGCCAAATCCCTTTGATCAAATAGGCCATTTATCGAGTTCGGTAGATGATGAGCGGCATGTCTTCGGAGTCCATCTACTTGAGACTCAAGGATTTGCCCTAGAAGGAACTGCCTCCTTCCGAGTGGATCATGGTCAACGTGTGGGAAATGGTAGGTCCTCTCCGAAAAGACCTATAATACCACAAACGTTAGAGTGCCAAACTTAGGGATGAGATAAAAATTCTAAACGACAAACAACATGGACTTCTCAACGAGCTGGAACATTATAGCAGACTCCTGACCAGCAAAGACGATGACTAGAAAAGACATGCCCTAAACTACGACAACAATAGGAAGTGTATGGAACTCTAGATCGATAAGTTGAGGGAGGAAGTCTAGCTTCTAAGGTAAAAGGGTGCTCGTTATGACGAGCTGCTGAGGGATTACCAATTCACTAAGCAGGAAAAGGAGTTGCTGGAGGAAAAAATGGGATTCTATGATAAGCAAGCCAGCCAGAATGCACCAGGGGGTGCCAAGATGAGCCAGGATTAGGCCCAAAGGAGGAAACTGTAGCTTTTAAGCCAAGACAAAGAGTATCTCACCAAGGAAAACATTCAGCTCATCGAAAAGAACAGAAGGCTGTAAGATCGCCTGGATCGGCTTTAGGCTGAACTTCTGAACTAGAAAAACCGATCTCAGGAGTATTTGCAGCAGTTGCTGAACCTCAAAACGGACTCTGTGGCAAGCTACTAGCAGAAGATTTACAGATAGATCTCTTAGCTGAAAGAAAAGCATCATCATGAATTGGAAATGGCCAAAAACAACCTCGTAGATATTTACGAGAAGCAGCTGAGATTCTTGAAGGAGGCTATTGAAGAAAAAGACCTCAAAATGGATATTCTTTAGCGCAATCTCAGAGAAAAGAACAAAGAACATGAACACCTTATGATAGATACCAGAGATTTCCAAAGAAAATTTGACTCCGACCTTTCCTAAACTCGAATCCAGCTCAAAATTAGGACCTAATAGCTCTAGAGGGTCAATAATATCTACCAATAGACTCTTGGAAACCTTAACGCCCACAAGCTCTAGAATGAAATGCTAAGATAGAAGCTTAACTTGGTTAAAGGTGAGTACTATAAAGCTTAAGCCAACAACAAAGACGAGATGAGCTCCTTGAAAGCTCAAGTTGCTGTTTTGAGAGAGCAATTAGCCAATTATTAGCTTATAGAAAAGGAACTTGATTAAGCAGTTGTCTCAATGGCTAGAATCAACCCTAATGATAACTCTATATTTGCTCATACTCTGAATTCTGTGCCGACAGCAAACAAAAGGCGCATTCAGCAGGCTTTGGGATTGGCTCAGAGACTACAAGCCAAGCAAAAAGAACATTAGGAGACCTTATAGCTTCTAAGAAAAAGGGAAGATGAATTGTAAAAGAGCTCAGCCGAGCTAAAAGTAGCTCGGTCGTTGCTAGATAAAGCAAACCAACCCTACAGCTATCTTGTAAACAACATTGAATAAAAAGAGAGATAGATCCTGGCTTTGAGAGCTTAGAACAAAAAGTTGGACCAAAGCTACTAAAACATCAAGTAGGAATACAGATAGCTTAAGCGACAACTGGAGATGGCAGAAAAGGATGTTGAAAGGCTGCTAGTCAAGAGAGAAAGCATCCAAAACATTCAGAATATTCTGATAAACCTCAGCAGGGGACCTACTAGCGCTTCCCAAATCAACTCAGCTATCGAGGACATTCGGGATATCTTGGGCAGCACTTCGCTCAAACGCACAGGCAATTTGCAGCAGCAGTTCCAAGCCCCAGTTAATTAAAAATCTTAGCCAGTTTCCCAAGCGCCGGGTTGGTATAAGAAACTGTTATAGAAACGAAAATGATGATTCTTTGATTAATTTCATTTAATATACATAGCGATTGATGACTCAGAGGTTGTCAAAATTGGCCTAGTACCTTTATAGCGATAGCTACGAAATGGCTGTAGAGTTGCATCAAAAAGTGGACCGACGTAGCATCGACTAGCCCGAGGAAGTGCAGCTCCTTCTCGCGAAAGCATACTTCGCGACTCAGAATTACCAAACCGCTGCAGATATAGCTTCCCGCCTCAAAGGCACCCGCAACCCCAAAATCGCATACTAATCCCATTTCCTCTAGTTTAAAGCTTCGTATTTGAAGGGATCGAACAAAATGGAAATCCTTTAATCCCTCAAAGCCAAATTGCGTACGAACAACCCCAATTACTTATCCAGGTATCTAAAGGAAATCGAATAAACCCTAGCAGTTGTCAGCTTCAAAGGAGAAGTCAACCCAATGGCCAAATCTACTATTGGACGCAACTAACGCAGAGAATTCGAGTAGCTCTTGAAGGCTGAAGATGATAACTCTATAGTAATGTAGGGGATGCCGATGTTTTTGGTTTCTCAGAAGTGGTTCGAAAGCTGGGAGGATTACACCAGCAACAATGATAAGTTCCAAAAATAAAAACAATATCCTGGTCCCATCACTCAGTTCGACATCGTAGACCACCTCTACAACATTTTCTTTGATAACCAAAGCCATAAGGACTACACTAATAGATATCTGTTGGCCAACTGCGGATACAAGCTTTTGCCGAAAAAATGTTGGACTTTCCTTAAGGACAAGTATGGTGGAATCGAAGTAAAACGTTATAACATTTCTTTTATTGAAAAGCCTTACGAAATCATTACTTAGGTCAATCTCAAGCGTATTGAAATCGCTCGTCTAGAAAAAGATAAAGCAGACCAGCTCAACTTTTTGTTTGTGCAGATCACCAAAAAATAGAATTGGGATGGGCTGAAAAATAAACTTTCAAATCAATGGGGGGCAGGGCAAATTTGTTACTATGACGGAAAAGGCACGAAAGCAGTCACCTAAACTTAAAACTTCGAGGAAATCGATACTCTTGGGAAGAGGTATACTTACGTACTCAGTGGAAAAGTAGATGTTCCAGCTTCTAAAGAGGTCAAAATTGAGAAATGTGGAAACAGGAAGTGCTCAAAGACAGGCGATTTGCGAAGTTGCTAATGCAAAACAGTGAAATTCTGCAACTTAGATTGCTTAAAGTAAGAATGGAAGTACCACAAAGCTAAACATGAACTCTAGCTTGAACATCTTAGAAGAAAACCTGTAACTTTTAAATAGTTTAACCTCTAAGAAAAAGATTATGGAGGGAGAAAAGGAGTTGTGGGTCTAAAAAACTTAGGAAACACTTGTTATATGAACAGTGGACTTCAATGCCTCAGCAATACCAAAGAAATTACTGACTATTTCATGAAAGATGACTTCAAAAGTCATATCAATCATTCTAACCCCTTAGGCACTAAAGGAAATTTAGCTTGTTCCTATGCTGAACTAATAAGAGAAATGTGGACTGGCTCTAGCGATTCTGTGGCTCCAGTTAAGCTCAAAAAGAAAATAGGAGATTTCGCAACTCAATTTTCAGGTTACGGCCAGCAAGATTCGCAGTAATTTATTAGCTATCTTATTGACGGCTTACAATAAGATCTTAATTTGGTGAAGAAAAAGTAAAACTTCGAAGCCAGTGACTAAATAAAACCAGATGAGTAAATGAGCAGATAGAGTGAATACAACTTTTCCAAGCGGATTCAGTCCTATATCAGAAACCTGATGGTAGGTCAGTTTAAATCTACAGTCATATGCTCTAGTTGCCAAAAGATAAGTGTTTGTTTCGATCCTTACATGCTTATTTCTCTACCTATTCCTACAAACCGGGAGTGGTCTTTTTACTTTGTTGGCTCCACTCTATAAAAGGGTGCTCTCAAAATCAACTTCAGCTTTAGTTCCACTTCCACTCTCCATTCTATTAGCAAATAGTTTGCCAAAAATTTCAACTAGAACTATTACAAAGATATAAAGGAAGGAATCAGAGAAAAA
>Ga0316217_10006008_pt1 | contig 12254 bp, 13 predicted proteins | sample 1anoAmetaG_FD_203633 | JGI IMG/M metagenome (GOLD analysis project Ga0316217, IMG submission 203633) | Freshwater microbial communities from Trout Bog Lake, Wisconsin, USA - 1anoA | ecosystem: Environmental > Aquatic > Freshwater > Lake > Hypolimnion/Profundal zone | place: USA: Wisconsin... | reverse complement strand
TGCGCGGCATGATTTATACAGAAATCGAGGTACGCGGCGCCAAGCAGGATCTGCACTCCGGCATGTACGGCGGCGCGGCACCCAATCCCTTTATGTCTCTGGCGCATATGCTGGCCAAGCTGAAGGACGAGAACGGACACATCCTCATCCCCGGCTTCTACGACGGCATCATTCCGCCCAGCCCCGAGGAATTGAAGGCCTGGAAGAGCCTGCCCTTTGACGAGGAGCACTATCGCAAGACCGAGGTTGGCTCGCGGACGCTGGTGGGCGAGGCCGGATACAGCGTACTGGAGCGCACCTGGGCCCGGCCCACGCTCGACGTGCACGGTATTCCCGGCGGCTTCATCGGCGCGGGCGCAAAGACGGTCATTCCTGCCAAGGCTCTGGCCAAGGTTTCCATGCGGCTGGTTCCGGGCATGACCCCGGCCAAGGCCTTTGAGCTTTACAAAGCCTACGTCGAAAAGATCACGCCGGCCGGAGTCGATGTGGAAGTGCGGCTGATTCACGCAGGCGACCCCTGCATGGTGCGGGTGGATAATCCCTACATTCAGGCGGCGACCAAGGCGCTCCACGAAGTATGGGGCAAGGACACGGTCTTTATCCGCAGCGGCGGATCGATCCCCATCGTCGGCGACTTCGACCGCCATCTGGGCGCGCCCAGCGTGATGATGGGCTTTGGCCTTCCCGACGACAACATCCACGCGCCGAACGAGAAGTTCCATCTGAAGAACTTCGAGTTGGGGATTGAATCTGTGGTGCGGTTTATGGAAGAAGCGGGAAAATAGTTCAGCCTCAAACCTGGGTGCCCCAGGTCCCGCTTTTGGGACCTGGGAGTTCGCCGCTCCTTATAGAATGTTTCTTTGCAAATCATTTATGGTGTACAATACGTACATACGGCAAGGCCGGTATGAACTGCGAATGGGATCCACGCAAGGATGAGGCAAATTTCAGAAAGCATGGGGTTCGCTTTGCTGAGGCGGAGCCGGTCTTTGTGGACGATTTTGCAGTTACGAACATGGACGATGAATCGGACCCGCATGAGGTGCGGTATGTCTCGATTGGAATGGGCGTGAAGGGGAGGGTTTTGGTGGTGGTCTACTGCTATCGCGGCGGAAAGATTCGCATCATCTCCGCGCGCCCGGCAGAGGCGCATGAGCGCAAGCAATACGAGGAGCAAAGATGAAGCAGAGTTACGATTTTAGTCAAGGCAAGCGAGGCCGGATTTTGCCGCCGGAGCCGGAGCCGCAAGGCAAGACACGCATCACGATCAGGCTGGATGAAGATCTGGTGGATCACTTCCTAAAAGAGGCCGGCGCCTATGGCGGAGCAGTGGGCTACCAGACGCTCATCAACCAAGCCCTGCGTCAACACGTGGAAGGCAAAGCGCCGAAACTGGAAGAGACTCTGCGCCGCGTATTGCGCGAAGAGTTGCGGGTGGCAAGCTGACGCGCTGTGGAATCCCAGGTCTCCTTATAACGAGATCTGGGGCAACCACATATTGAGAGTTGAGGAAACTGGCGAATCAGAGTTGCAGAGTGAAATTCCAGAGTGGAGTTAAAAATGAAAACGGTTTATGCAGCCTTATCTGTGTAGGATTCACGGGGGTAATCTGTTCAGCGCAAGAGCTAACAACAGTGAAACAATGTCGCGCATATAGAGACGCCTGGATTGCGTCCTTTAACGATGAACTTCCGCATTTGACTATAGCGGAATTGATGAAACGTTCTGAACAGATCGATAATTGCGTAATGCAAATCGACAAGGAACCCAATCTGGCGGGTGGCGCAGGTCCCTGTGGGTCACAAATGTGGGTGGCCCAGGTGCCTCGCTTTTGGGCACCTGGGAGACTATGAACCTAAATCGGTTTTGTTCATTCCCTTGACTTAAATTAAATAGTATATACAATAAACCTATGGGAATCACGTACGATCCCGCCAAGAACGAGCGCAATATCCGTGAACGCGGACTCTCCTTCGAGCGGGCGGCGGATTTCGATTTCGAGACTGCATTGATTGCGGATTATTCCCGCAACAACGAAATGCGGCGCGTGGCCGTGGGGTATCTCGACAAGCAATTGCATCTGCTCTGTTACATTCCCAAACCCGACGGAATCCGCGTCATCAGTTTCCGCAAGACCAACAAGAGAGAGGCAAAGCTCTATGGCAAACCGCAAACCATTGATTGACGAAGACGGCGAGGTCCGAGAGATCACCGCTACCGATGTTGCCCGCTTCAAGCCCTTCTCCGCGCTGCCCGCATCGGAACAAAAAGTGCTGCTCAAACTTCGTCGACGCGGCCCGCAGAAGGCGCCCAAGAAAGTTCCTATCTCGATTCGGCTCTCTCCCGATGTGGCTGAGGGTCTCCGCGCCACCGGCAACGGCTGGCAAGGCCGTGCAGATCAGGCGCTCAGGTCATGGCTATCGAGGCAGACCGCATCTCACGCCTGATTACCGCGATTACCACTAAGGAGAAGATATGCCCACGGAAATGCACAATCCGGCGCATCCCGGCCAGGTGCTTCAGGAATACCTGGAAGGGATGAACATCACTCATGTGGCGAAGCATCTTCACGTTTCGTGCGAGGCTAATTTCTGCGCCGCAACCTCAGCGTGGCTGATCCGGCCATTCCTGTGAGCAGCAAGAGCCAGGACGAAGGCTCGGGGATGGGCTGCTCAGAAGCAGGGTTAAAGTTGAGGATATCGTATGCATCGGGCCCTCCGGGGCCATTTTGGAGAATAACGGTGTAAGTGTTGTCGGGGTTGTTGAATGCCGCGGAGACATCCGACGGAGTGAACACGTTATACCCGGCGAGTGCGCTGTCAGAGTTAAAAAAAACCACCTGGATCATGTTGGCAATCGTATCTTCGGCGGCGATAGCCCCAAAATTTGAACCGCAGTCGCTGTCGCTTGCCGAGCACAAAAACATTCCATCATAGAAGGTCCCGGCTACGCTGAAAGGAATGCCCCCGATGGTGACGTTCATTTGGTATGAGTTGCTGCCTGGCAACGGGTATTGCTCGCTCCCGTACAACGACGCCGTGCTAAACCCCACTCCATCGTTGGTGTAACTGAAATTGTCTTGCATATACGTAGCGTCGTAACTGAGAGTCACCGAGATTGCGGCATTGAGCAAATCTCCGCCGCCAAACAAGCCGGCATCATCGTTTGTGCCGTTGGGACCGCTGTCCGATCCACCGACGATACTCCCGGACAGGGTGATCGTATGAATATCGTCCGCCTGCGCTACTCCGGTGAAGGCCAAAGCGGCGATTACGGCCCAAAGGGCGATTTTCATATCGCGCGTCTCCTTTCATCCAGCGCGGTCCAAACGGAATTTCATTTGAGTTTTTTTACGTGGGCAAGTATACACCTAACTGTCGGTTCCCGGCTTCATTCTCTGCGGAGTCTTATCGATGATTGGCGGCTGCACCAGGTTTTGATATTGCGAGCCTGAAAGATGAGTCTTCAACCGGTTCCGAATCGGGTAAGCTGAATCTACGGCCATGTCCGATTTTTCTTCTAATGCGGAATCCTCAACTGCCACTGAGCCGCTGATCGTCTTCGACCATGTCGGCATCTCGTTCGACGGACGGCCGGTTCTGGAGGATGTGAGCTTCTATGTGGATCGCGGCCAGACGCTGTGCATCCTGGGGCGCAGCGGGGTGGGCAAGTCGGTGGCTCTGCGCATGTTGATGGGCTTTTTGAAGCCGGATGAGGGATCAATCCGCGTTGAAGGCCAGGAGATTACAGGGCTGAGCGAAGAGGGCAAGAGGGCCATCCGCAAGCGCATCACGATGGTCTTTCAAAACGGCGCGCTCTTCGATTCGCTCAGCGTGCGTGAAAATGTGGCTTTTCCTCTGCGTGAAAACGGCGGCCTGAGCGAAGAGCAGATTCTGGCCAAGGTTGACCAGTTAATCAACGTGGTGGGTGCGGAAGATGCGGTGGCATCGCTGCCGGCCAGCCTCTCAACGGGCCGCAAGCGCGCTGTCGCCATTGCTCGCGCCCTTGCCGCCGAGCCAGAAGTCGTGCTCTACGACGAGCCGACGACCATGGTCGATCCCATCATCGCCCGCCGTTTGGGCGATCTTATCGAGATTCTCAAGCAGCATATGGGCAAGACCAGCATCGTGGTCACCCACGATATGCGATTTGCCGAGAGGTTGGCTGATTTGGTTCTCTTTCTGCACCAGGGCCGAGCACAGTATTTTGGCCCCCTTGATGGATTTTTGTCCTCTCCAGACCCGTATATTCAACAATTTCTGACTCTGGATGCGTACTCATTACCTTTGGAATAAGGATTTTTGCTCCGCCGTAATCAAAACTTTTAAAGATTTTACTTGCAGAGAGTTGCCGCTTCGGGTCATGCTGTTTACGCAGATACAGCAAAGGCACGATCGAAAGGCCTGAAAGGGAAACGCTACTGCCGCAGTTGTGGCGCGGGCATTGTTGCTTTCTTTTCACTGCTTTGATTGATGGATTCAGGAATTTTTAGGAGCATCGCAAGGATTCCGGCGATGATTATTTCCTTTTTGAGTTTGTTGAGTGGTCAACCTGGCTCCGCGAGATATTTTTAAGCGCGAGAGTGGGCTGCGAAAGGCATATGGCAACTTCGGAGTTTTGGCAACGAGTATCTTCTCCGGAGTCTTTCTCGCAGGAGAAGACGGAGAGATCGACAGAGAGCACAGCCCGCGGCTCGCGGGGCAAGGTGCATTTCTGGATGTTTATGGATGTTGCAACGATCGTTGCATCTGTAATTATTGCCACTCTTTATAGAAAGAATGCCGGCCTGGTTGCCGATGCGCGGGGGTTCTGGCACGGCACGTTGATCCACGGCCGATCCATGGGGACCCTGCTGGCGCTGTTGTGCTTCTTTACCTTTTCATTGATTCTTACCAGCCGGCGGCTGAATTTATACACTCCCAAAAAACTTACCAGTATCCTGCTGGAGCAGCGTTTGAGCATCCAGGCCTGCCTGACCTCTGGACTGCTGCTTGCCGGATTGCTTTATATAGTTAAAGCCGAGGACATATCGCGGGCCATTGTTCTGCTTACTGTTGGATTGGTCACCGCGGGTCTCAGCCTGCGCCGGCTTATCTATCGCGTCATACTTTACCGCAGCTTCGATCGAGGCGTGGGCGTCCGTAATGTGTTCATTGTCGGCACCGGGCCGGAAGGGCATGCGCTGCGCCATCACCTGGAGAGCATCCGCCACCTGGGATACACATTCAAGGGATTTATTGAGAACCCCGCTTCCGGTTCTCCTGCGCATGCTTCGGGCGATGTAGTTGGCACTTTGGACTCGCTGTTCCAGTTGGCGCGTAAACATTTTGTGGATGAGATATTTTTCACCACGCCGTGTGAGCGCAGTGTCGTCCAGGGAACGCTGGAGCAGGCTCGCATCCATGGAGTGGATTTGCGCATTGTTCCCGAGATGTACGATGGGCACACCTGGAACAACCCGGTCGAATACGTTGGCCAGTTTCCTACCATCCCGCTTCACCACAGCGATGTGCCCGAGGTGGCGCTGCTGCTCAAGCGGGTGGTTGACATTGGATTTTCCATACTTGTGCTGATTCTGTTTTCTCCGATGATGCTGGCCATCGCCATCGCTATCAAGCTGGATTCCCGCGGCCCGGTCTTTTATTTTTCCAACCGGATTGGCAAGAAGGGACGCTCTTTCCGCTGCATCAAGTTTCGCACCATGGTGGACGATGCGGACAAGCAGCGCATCGGGCTGATGCACAGAAACGAACGCGAAGGCGTGCTGTTCAAGATATCCGACGACCCGCGTATCACAAAACTGGGCCGCTTTCTGCGAAAATATTCGCTGGATGAATTTCCGCAATTTTTCAATGTGCTGCGCGGCGATATGAGCGTGGTGGGACCGCGGCCGCCCATCGGCAGCGAAGTGCGGGAGTACCAGTTGAACCACCTGCGGCGACTGGATGTGATTCCCGGAATCACCGGCCTGTGGCAGGTGCAGGCACGCCAGGACCCATCGTTCGACAGCTATATTTCGCTGGATGTGGCCTACATCGAGAACTGGAGCGTCTGGCTCGATCTCCATATTATTCTTCGCACCATCGGCGTGGTTCTGGCGGGGACAGGGACGTAGCCGATCGTTCGGCGACTGAATGGTCACCCCTGGATTAAACTGGAATTGTGAAGATCGCGCTGGTCCAGATCAATCCTACTGTCGGGGATTTCACCGGAAATCTTGAAAAGATTGTCTCAGCCAGCCGCCGAGCGGCGGCCGAGGGGGCGCGGCTTGCTGTCTTCTCGGAGTTGGTTCTGTGCGGCTACCCTCCGGCAGATTTTCTGGAAAAGCCCAGTTTCCTTGCCCGTTGCCGCACGGCAGTGGATGAGCTGGCGGCGGCTGCGCGCGACCTGCCAACAGCGGTGCTGGCGGGCGTAGCTTTGCCGGCCAATGGCGGGGGCGGCAAGCCAGCCGTCAATGCCGCGGTCCTGCTGGATGGCGGCCGCCTGCTGCTCGAACAGCATAAGCGCCTGTTGCCTTTCTACGATGTTTTTGACGAGCAGCGATATTTTTCCCCTTCCCAGCACCAGAAGATTGTCGAACTGGATGGCGTCCGGCTGGCGGTGACCATCTGCGAAGACGCGTGGAATGACAAGAATTTCTGGCCGCGCCCACTGTATACGGTCGATCCGGTGGAAGAGTTGATGCGGGAGCAGCCGGCTGTGCATATCAACCTCTCCTCGTCGCCTTACTGGCATGGAAAACGCGTCATGCGCCGCCAGATGCTTGCGGCTATCGCCCGGCGGGATGGCGTTCCGGTTCTGTTGTCGAACCAGGTGGGGGGCAATGACAGCCTTATCTTCGACGGCTCCTCGCTGGCCCTGAACGCGCGCGGGGAGCTGATTGCCCAGGCGGCCTCCTTTGAAGAGGACATGGTTCTGGTGGATCCGTTTGATGCGCAAGCAACGGAAAAGGCGATTCCCGCGTGTGTAGAGGATGATACTGAGGCAGCCTATCGCGCGCTGGTGCTTGGCACTCGGGATTATGTGCGCAAGTGCGGCTTCAGCAAAGCCCTGGTGGGCCTGAGCGGCGGCATCGATTCTGCGCTGGTTGCCTGCATTGCCAGGGACGCCCTGGGCGCTGAAAACGTAATGGGCGTGGGAATGCCCAGCCCCTACTCGTCGGCCGGTTCAATCGATGATAGCCGCCAATTGGCGGCCAACCTGGGGATTCGGTTTGAAGTTATCGGCATCAGCGGCCTGTTTTCAGAATTTACGCGCGCATTGGAGCCGCTGTTTGCCGGAGCCAAACCGGACACGACTGAAGAAAATATTCAGTCGCGCATTCGCGGCGACCTGCTGATGGCGCTTTCCAATAAATTTTCTTCGCTGGTATTGACCACGGGCAACAAGTCGGAAATGGCCGTAGGTTACTGTACGCTTTATGGCGATATGGTTGGCGCATTGGCGGTGATTGGCGACCTGGTGAAGACTCGCGTATACGCGGTTTGCCACTGGCTCAATCGCGCCGGCGAGGTGATACCGCGGGCAATTCTGGAAAAGCCGCCCTCGGCTGAACTGCGCCCGGATCAGAAAGATACCGATTCGCTGCCGCCCTATGATGTTCTTGATCCGATTATTGAGGGTTATGTGGAACGGTACGAGACCCCGGAGCAGATCGCTCGCGCAAACTGTTTTCCCCTTGAACTCGTCCAACAAGTGGTGCGCCTGGTGGAACGCAGCGAGTATAAGCGCCAGCAGGCGGCCCCGGTTCTGAAGGTGACCCCCAAGTCGTTCGGGTCGGGCCGTAGATTTCCCATTGCCGTTAAAGTTCAGGTATAAGCTAGAACAAGGGAGCCTTCCCACAGTTCAGCTTTTCAAAGTCTAAGGAGAAACAGCTTGATTCGTCCGTATACCCGATTTGCCGGTGCATTTGCGCTGGTTGCCCTGTCCCTGCCCGTCTCGCATGCCATAGCCCAGCAGGGAGCGCCTGCGCCAGCCGTGGCTGCGCCAGCCCCTACCACTGCGCCCGTGTTTCCCAAGCCCGATCCAGCCAATTTCACCGCAACGGCGCCCACCAAGGAGACCGTCAATGGCTTCTTGCAGGCAAGCTGGGGCTATGACCAGGACCGCATATGGCAGGTTCAGGCCATCCTCAAAACTCAAGCCGAGGGAGTCAGCAAAGTCATCATTTTAGTTGGCGACAAGAACGGCAAGCAGAAGCCGGCGGTGGCGCAGTTCTTCGTTCTTCCTGACGGCAAGCACATCTTTGCCGGCGACGACATTCTTCCTTTCAGTGACCAGCCTTTTACCGAGAGCCGCGCCCTGCTGAAACAGCGTGCTGACGGCCCCTACAAAGGCTCGGCTATGAAGGATCTGGAACTGGTCGAGTTTGCTGATTACCAGTGCCCCCATTGCAAGGATGCGCAGGCTAACATGGACAAGCTGGCAGTTGACTTTCCAAAAGCCCGCTTCGTTTTCCAGAACTTTCCCTTGAGGCAGCATGCTGAGGCGGAGAGGGCGGCGGCGTACGGCACATGCGTAGCCAAGCAGGGCGGCAGCGACGCGTTCTTTGCTTTTTCAGCGGCAGTTTTTGATGGCCAGGATGGATTAACAACTGCTGACGGCGCAACGCTGACACTGAACAGCGCCGTGACCAAGGCAGGGCTTGATCCCGAGAAGATTGCGGCTTGCGCCGCGGAACCCGCGACGGCTGCCTGGGTGCAGTCTTCGATCAAACTGGCCCAGGACCTGGGCATCAATCAGACTCCGACGCTGGTGATCAATGGCCGGCCGGTTCCGGCGAACGCCCCCTACGAGACGCTGAAGCAGATCATTTTGTACCAGGCCAAGTTGGACGGCGTGGCGGCTCAGTAAAACGGGCAATAACATCGCAGAAGTGAAATCCCCGTAGTTGAGCAGCCCGAATCAAGGTGCTGCTCAATTCCGGGGATTAGCGTTTATCCCTCGAAAAATATTTTGGACCTGGCCTACCTCGCCGGAGGCACTGTCTCTATGCGCATCATGGGCGAGTGGCCGGCGGCCTGCGTTCCTCGAATTACATGCGGCGTGATCATGATCAACAGCGTTGCATAGTTTTTCTGGGTGTTGTTGCCGGTCAGATTGTTGAGGCCGGGAATTTCGCTGATTCCCGGCGTTCCGCTGACAGCACGGCTCTCTGAACTGTCCAGTTCACTGACCACCTCCGCGGCCTCGCCTTTCTTAAGTGTCACGACGCCGGACCAGGCCCGGTTATTGAGCACCGGATTACCGTTGATTGAGGTTCCGGAGAGCGCATCAATCTTCAAGTCGATGGTGAGAGCTACATCGTCGTCACGCATCACCTTGGGAGTTGCTTTCAAGGTAAGCCCAAGGTCCTGATACTCCACCTGGGGAACATTTGGCACGCTGCTGCTGTATGAGGACAATAACGAAGAGAGACTGCTGGAGGTTCCCGCCGCTGTAAGCCCGGCGATAGCGGAACTGCCGGCCCCCAGGCTCGAGAACGAAGAGGTTTGGATGGGATAGCGCGTGCCGGTGCGCAGCGTCGCCGCTTCGCCGTCGCCCAGGCGCAACTCCATCTGGTCCAATTCCCGCGAGTTGGAGGAGTTCAGATTCAGATTGGCCTTGGCAGTGCCCGGGGACAAGCCAAATGTAGTAGCCGCGCCTGTGCAGGAATACACGCCGCTCGTGCAGTTCGTGAGGCTGCCTCCAAAGGTAGCGAATCCGCTGGAGAGAAGCGGGTTTGAGACCTGGCCGGAAGCTGCAAGAATGCCCAGGATGGTCATGAAGTCGCCGGGAGCGGCCAGACCGGAGGAGATGATCTGCTGAATCAGGCTCTGGTTGGCATTGAAGAGGGTTTGTGCCTGAGAGGCAACGTTGAATACGCCCATGCTCTGCGGCGCCTGAACTCCCGTATTGCGCGTACTGGTGTGCGCGAGCTGAATCATGCGCACCTCCAGCATTACCTGGTTTCGGCCGTCGAGCAGTTCGCTCATGGTGGAATTGAAGGCCCTCAGCGTTTTATCGGGCGCGCGGATGGTGACTGTTCCCGCCGTGGCCTCGACTGCGGCTTCCTGCACATCGAAGACGTTCTTTGCCAGGGTGACCACGTCATTCAACTGATCTTTATTCAATCCCGAAAAATATACGGTCTCAAGTATCATGCGCGTAAATTGCAGGCGGTTTTCCTTCGAGTCACGAGCCACCAGCACACGGTGCGCATCCAGCGGAACGTAAAACGAGGTGGTCACCAACCCAACAATCTGCGCAGCCTCTTCAAAGCTGGCGTTATCCACGTCCAGCCGAGCCGGGTTGGCGCGAATGCTGTCGTCGATGGTGGTCTCAACTCCGTACGCTCTGAAAACGGTCTGGATAATCTGGCGCTGGTCGGCACGCACATGAAAGCTGTGAACCCCCTGCGCGAACACCAGTTCCGAAGCTTCGCCGGCCCTGGATGCACCCTGGTCATAAAGGGGCCTCGTCTGCCCGCGCAGCGCATCATCTCCCAGCTCAAAGAGATGTTGGTTTACTTGAATGTTGCCTGGCTCCAACTCCAGCGCATGGCCCAGGGCAATGCGCGCCCCTGGCTCATCGCCGCGCAGCCGGTCTTTGGCCGCGGCCTGAATCAGAGCAGACACCGCGTGGCTGCGCGCTACGCTGATTGCCAGCGAGTAGCCGGGATTCTCCGGGTCCAGTGCGGATGCCTTTGCATAGCCGCGCATGGCTTCTTCAAATTTTTCGTCGAGGTAGAGCTTGCTGGAGGCCAGATAGATTTTTGCCGCCCGGCGCCGGTCTGAGTCGCGCACCTGTTTGGCAGGCCGGACGTCTTGAGTAGAGGCAGCAGCAGGCGCTGAGCCGGGCTTAGCAGGAGTTTGAGCCGGCTGCGCAGGGCATGCGCTTGCAGCCAACAGCATCAGCAGTGCCGTCAGAGATACATAAAAGCTATTCAATAAGGAGGAGGCGCGGCGGAGGTTGAAGGAAGCCGGTGCTTCAAGATGCTGATGCGCCCTGGTTGGCCTTGCAGATTGGTTGCGTGCTTCACGGACCTGTGAGGTAGTTTGCATGTCGTTGAGCAGGGCCGTCAGCCCCTGCCAAAGGCCTGGCGTGCCGCGCTATAGACAGGACGTTCGCTGCGCGGCGGACGCTTGAGGCCGGCTCGAACTTCAGCCAGGCTCAGTCCAAGTTCCGCCATGGTGCGGCTCAGGGTGTTGCGGTGCAACCCCAATTCCTCGGCAGCCTTGCTTTGATTTCCACGGTGCGCCACCAGCACTTCGCGCAGGTACTGCTTCTTGAACTCGCGCACGGCGTCCACATAGCGGACGCCGCTGGAATGCATTTGCGTCACCAGGCTATCCAGTTCTCGTCTCACGTCCACCTCAGCTTGCTTTATTAGATTGCCATATTCCCCTGGGTTACGTCTTGAGAAAAAATCACAAATCGTTTTTATCTTGATGCATCCACTGCGGCGATTCATCTTCCAGTGCTTGAAGCCCCATCCTGATGCGCTGGGCCAGATCCTCTGGACTCACTCGGGTGGTCAAATGGCAGGCCCCAAAAAACAATTTGGGCAATTTTGCCTCTGTCAGCCAATGGCTCGATGGGAAAAAAGTTGCAGTCACCAGAATTACCAGAGTCACCAGCACTGCTCCTTGAACAAAACCAAAGATCGCTCCCGCTATCCTGTCCAGGCATCCCAACCCCATGTAATGGAATACCTTGGACAGAATTTTTCCTAAGATCACCGCAATCCCCATCACAATCAAGGCTATGGCCAAAAAGCCGATCGCACTGGCGATGGGTTCAAGCCGCACCAATGGCATAAAAACCCTTCCAGCGCGGCTATAGTTCCATGTTGCCAGCACAAAACCTGCCAGCAGCCCAGCCAACGTGAAGACGGAACGGAAGAAGCCCTGGGAAAGCCCGCCCAGCACGGCCAGCACCAACACAGCCACAATACCCCAATCCACCAGCGCCATGTACTGTGCCTCCTATGTGCCCGGAATTCAGTTCAGCAGCAACAAGCCAATCCCGCACCCACCCAAAGCCGGCTGCGTGCTCACTCCCCGTTTGAAGGGATAGCCCAAGGAGTTTTGCCGCTCACAATCTGATTCGGACGAGCGGCCATGGGAAGACCAGCCTCGGAGGGAACTGAATCTCCGATTCTCAAAGCTGAAGCCTGCTTTGTCAATATGTCTTCCGTGTTTATTGGGGCAAGTACCATGGGCGAGGAGAGCGCATGGCTCAGAACTCAACTGCCGGGATTGTGCAAATCAGGT
>Ga0316217_10006007_pt1 | contig 12257 bp, 6 predicted proteins | sample 1anoAmetaG_FD_203633 | JGI IMG/M metagenome (GOLD analysis project Ga0316217, IMG submission 203633) | Freshwater microbial communities from Trout Bog Lake, Wisconsin, USA - 1anoA | ecosystem: Environmental > Aquatic > Freshwater > Lake > Hypolimnion/Profundal zone | place: USA: Wisconsin... | reverse complement strand
TGAGGCGAAGGCATGAGCGTGACGTCGGATCCGCTCGTGTTGTCCAGCGCCACACCCGCAGCCAACGTCAGCGGCCCGGTGCCGATGGCGGAGTTGGCCCCGCTGCTATCACCGCCATTGTTGAGGTTCAACTGGCCGGCGCTGACCGTCGTGCCGCCGCTGTAGCTGTTGGTGCCAGCCAGCGTAAATGTCCCACTGCCCAGAACCGACAAAGTGGCCGCCCCGGCAATGCTACCGGTTCCCGTAATGGTATAGCTCTTGTTCGTGCTGTTGTTGGCCGTGACGCTAAAGGGGAATACCATCGTGTTATTCGTCACGGTAATCGCCAACATCCCGCTGGCAGTGTCATCAAAAATCACCGAGCTGCCGTCCGTGTATTGTATCGGATTACCGACCTGCTTCCAATCATAGCTGCCGAAGTCCCACGCACCGCTGCCCACCGCCCAAGACAGGGCTGGATTTACGAGTGAACCGATGACGACCATCGCAATGGTTTTGGTGGCGGTAATGTTGGTGATATAGCTTGCGCCTCCCGATATATACCCTGGCAGCGTAAGACTGGTCGGCATCACGCCATTAGTAGTTCCAGTGTATTGAATCAGCGGGAATATCCCATTGGGTATGGCCGTGCCGGTCACGGTCACGTTAGGCGTAGCGGTGAAATTCACATTTCCGGCGACTTGGATCGGGGCCACAGTCGTGCTGGGCACCAGCGAGCCAAGGTTAAACGTCAGCGTGGGATAGGCCGTGGAGTTAAGGGTCAGCGGGCCAACGGACCAATACTGACCCGCATTCTCCGTAACCGTCAAAGCCGGGTTTCCTCCCGCCGTATTGTCCAAGGTGACCGCGCCGCTGCTGAAGGAATTGCCGGTGGGCTGAATCACCAATGTTCCATTGCTGACCACCGTGGCGCCGCCGTAGTTAATGGCGCCGCTTAAGGTCAGCGTGCCGCTGCCGGTCTTGATCATCCCGCCGGAACCGACCGCGCCGCTGTTCAGCGTAATGTTATGCGGATTGCCCGAACCATCGTCACATTCCACGGTGACATTGCCATTGCTCGTGCCGAGCGTGATCGGAATCGGGGTGGTCCAATCTTGCAAGGCTCCGACTGTGCCGCCGGAAAGCGTGACGGTGCTGGAGGACGGGTGATTAGCGCCCCAATACAGACCGGAACTGGCCAAATACAGGCTGCCGCCCGTCATGGTGTAACTGTTCGTGCAGTTGCCGCTGTAAGTGCCGGTGCCGCCAAGGAGAATTCCACCCCAGGCGGTGATGGCGCCGCCTTCCTGGGTCATAATGGCCGTTTCATTCGTGGAGCCGCCCGACGTCATCAGATTGAGTTCGCAATTTGCGGCTAAGGCTGAACTGGTGCCCAGGGTCAGTGTTCCACCCTGCACATCCAACGTCCCGTGGTCGTTACCGCTCGCTTCACCGGTAAAACTGAGGTTGCACGCGGTGCTGCCACTTTGCGCAAAGCCAACCGTGGCCCCGTTCTGAATGATGAGACTACCAGTATATCCATTCCGGGCGACCGTCAAGCCGCCGCCGTTCATAGTGAGCGAAGAATTGGTAATCGTATAAGCTCCACTCACGTTATACCCGACAAATGAATAGACGACTGGCGTCATTGATCCTGCAGTTTGATTGACGGTTGATTTGAGGTTGAATATATTGGGGGTGTTGACACCGCTCAAGTTGAAGGTGCCGGCACCCTGAAGGTTGATTTGCATGGTGCTGATGTTTCCGCTGAGGTTCAGCGTCGCGCCGGCATTGGCCGTATAGGTCACACCACTGTTGCCGCCAGTTAACGCGCTTTGTACCGTTGCTGTTTTATTTGCGGCGACCGTGATCGCGGAATTGGCGCCTATCGAGCTGCCGGCAATGGTATAACCGGAATTATTGAAGGTCAGCGAAGTGGCCGTCACGCCGCTGTTCGCGACGGTGTAGGCTCCATCCACCCCGCCGCCAAACACAGCATCCCCGCTGGCCCACACGACATTATTACTTCCGTTCCACCAGTTCGTGTTGGATCCGTTCCAAGTGCCCGAACCATCCTGCGCACCGAGAGCAGCGGTGTTCGCGTCCCACACCAAGCCGCTTGAGCTGCTGGTGCCCACAACAACCGTTATCGTGTTGGAGCAGCCAACGACATTGGCGGTGCTAGGGTAGCCGGCCGTAACCGTATAACTTCCGGGCGCCAAGTAAGCCAGAATTGAGGCTATACCCGAGGCATTCACATTGGCGGTCCCCGTCCCCAGTGGCACATTGTTTGTCGTGAAAGTCACCGTCCCATTGGTCGGGACCCCGCCGCTGACGATGGACAATGACGCCACGAAAGCATACGGCCATCCCGCATAGACGTTAGTGTTGGCGCAGGTCAGGACGATCGTGGAGGTCGCGTTGGTGATATTGGCGGTAAAACCAGTCGCCGGGACCAAGTAATAATTCCCGGCCGCACTGCCGCCGAGGGACAAGCCTGAAACCGTGACCGACTTGCCCAGCCCCGCGTTCGCGTCGGTAAAGTTGGCCGTATAGCCATTGGTGACCAGATACACATTACCCACGTCACCGGGTAACACGCCGCTCAACGTATAGCCAGTCAGGTTGATGGTAGCCACCGTGGTGCCATCATAAATCTTGTTATTTGCCGTCAGTCCCAACACCGTGACCGGCGTGCGGACACCAGTGACCACCAGTTGCACCAGGCCGCCATTGAACTGAATGCTGGCATACGACTGAGCTATAGCTGTCCCGTTGCAGGTGGGCGGGCCGTTGGAATTAATGATCCCGTTGGCCACCTGCGCAATCGTATAAGTGCCGACCGCGAGCGTCGCGCCATTGATCGTCCAGAGATTGCCTTCAACCTTGAGCGCTCCGCTGGAAACATACAGCGCCGGATCGGTGCCGTCGTAGGTCAAGGTAATATTATTGGTTCCCAAATCCACCGTGCCGGCGGCATTGCCCACAATGTTGGCGGCGGTCGAGCCAACCGTGGTGCCCGTGCCGGCGGCGGTAAAGTTATTGTTGGTGTTGGCGGCAAACGCGGCGATGGCCGACACATCCAAGGTGGCGCCCGCCGCGAGATTGATGCTCGCGGAATTGCTGATCGAAGCATTCGCGCCCAGGGCCACCGTCCCGGCATTGATCACGGTCGCTCCTTTGTAGGTGTTCGTGCCGCCCAAGGTCAGAATGCCCGCGCCGGTTTTGATGAATCCCTGCGAATTGGTCAACGCGCCGGACAAGGTGATGTTGTTCGACACGCCGCTCGCACTCGCCGCCTGAAAGGTCACCGGCCCGCCGCTGCTGCCCAAATTGATCGGCATCGCCATGCTCCAGTTCGCCAAGGTGCCCACCGTGCCGCCCATGAAATTCACAGCGTCGGTGGTAGCATGCGCAGTACCTTCGACAATACCGCCCGCCCCCACATACAAAGATCCACTAGACAAGGTCAACGTGCTGGTGCAGGTTGCGGTGTAAGTTCCGCTGGCCGCTCCAAATTGAAATCCTCCCCACGCATTGACCACCCCCCCCTCGACCGTAAAGACAGCGGTTTCACCATTTCCCCCCCCACCCACCATCATTCTGATCAGGCCGGCGGAGGTACTCGACCCCTCCGTGAGCGTCCCGCCCTGCACGTCCACGGTAGCATGCTCGACGCTGCCATCATTACACACCGTCAGGTTCCTGGCCGTTCCGCCGGTACCGATATTAACCGTGCTGCCGCTCTTCAGCGTGAGGGAAGCCGTGTTGCCGCTCCGACATAGGACAATATCAGTGCTGTTTTCGTTAATCGTTGCGCCATTGTTCACTGTGTAGTAAGAGCTGCCCGAATATCCGAGATAAAACGTCCCACTTCCGACGAATCCCATGATTCCGCCATTTTGATTAAAGGTGGTGTTCAGGCCCCAGAACTGATCCACGCTCCAAGTCCCGCCAGTCATATTGATGGTTCCGCCACCGGTGAGCTTAAGTTGCAAGGTGCTTACGTTCCCTCCCAAGTTTAAGGTGGCACCTGAATTAACCGTATAGGTTTGCTGAGAATTGGGTCCGGTGATGGCGGAGTTGATGGTCGCCGTCTTGTTGGCGGCCACTGTTAGCGCACCTCCGTTGTAAAGCGTGCCTGAAGAAAGGGTGTAGCCGGAGTTGTTGAACGTGAGGCTGCTGGCAGCAATCTGCGTGCCCCCCAATGTGATGGTGTACGTGCCGTCTACCCCGCCAAAGATTGCGTTGGTGGTGCCAGCCGTGGTGCTGGTCTGCGACCAAGTCACGTCGCTGCTGCCGGCGCTCCACCAATCAGCAGTGGTTAAGTCCCAATTGCCACTCCCGCTGCCGCCGCTGCTGTGGAGTCCAGCCGGATCCCAATAAACAGTTTGGGCATTGGCGGCTTGGATGGAGAAAATCACCAGTCCCAGCGCCAGCAGCCGTCCCGGCCAGCGCAAAAGGGCACGCCCGAATGTTCCGGCGCGAAGTGATTGTTTTGGGTTCATGGGTTTCGTTGTCGTTTGCATGCGGTTTGTTGTTTTGCCCCTGGCGCGGGTTCACACGTTTAACCGTGCGCCAAACGGCGGTTTTCATCACATTTGTTGCCTTTCATCAAACTTGCGGACGAGCGGGGTGCCCGCGTGCCCTGAGATTAATGAATGTGCATATTGAAAATCTAGCAGACTTCTCGAATTTGCCTATTCCCCTAAATGTGGGATAGGCGGCCCCCGCCAAACCTTGGCTTGGGAAACCGCCCCGGCCAGGTGGCCGCGCATTGGGACCAGGAACCGGTGAAGAACATCCAACATCCAACATCGAACATCCGACATCGAACATCCAATGGCCTTCCGGCGGCGCTTTCACTGGATGTTGGGCGTTTGATGTTGAATGTTGGATGTTTCCCGGGATTCATGGGGATGCCGGCGCCTATTGGTGGCCAAAGCGCGCCACTGCTTCCAACCGGTTGCGCACGTGCAGTTTCTTGCAAGTGTTTTTGACGTAGGTCTTCACGGTTTCGGTGCCGATGCCAAGCTGATCCCCGATCTCCTTGTACACAAAACCGCGCGCCAGCAGGTTGAGCACCTCCCGCTCCCGCGGGGAAAGGTTGGACGCTTCATCCTGGGAAGGCGCCACCTCACGAAACTGCCGGACCACCTTCCGGGCGATGTGGCTCGACATCGGGGACCCGCCTTGATAGACATCTTCAATGGCCCGCAGCAAAACTTCGGTCGGGCTTGACTTGACCAGGTACCCGTCGGCGCCCGCCTGCAAGGCCTGAAAAATCCGGTCGCTGTCCTCATACACGGTCAGCATGATGACATGCGCCGACGGCAGGTCTTTGCGCAGCCGCGCCACGCACTCAATGCCGGACATGCCCGGCAGATTGATGTCCATCAGAATGACATCAGGCTCCACCGCCACCATCCCCGCCAGCGCTTTCTCGCCGGAACCAAAGGTGCCCGCACAGCATACGCCGGGGGCGGATTTAAGTATGCGCTCCAATTGCTCCCGCAGCCCGGTGTCGTCTTCGACGATGGCCACCCGGCGGAGTTTTGGATTATTTTTTTGCTGTGCTATGTTCATTTTGGCTGGCAATGATGGGCTAAACGACCGGCAGGGGGAACGCAAGGATTACGGTGGTTCCCACCCCGGGCTGGCTCGCCACGGAACAACTCCCTTGCAGCGAACGCATCCGGCGCTCCATATTGTCGAGGCCATTGCCGCGGATGGTGAACGCCGGGTCGAACCCGCAGCCATTGTCGCTAACCTGCAAGGTCAGCACGCCGCCCGCCTGCTGGAGGCCGATCTGGATTTCCGTGGCGTGCCCGTGCTTGATCACATTATGAATGGCTTCCTTCACAGCCATGATGACATTATGCCGGGTGGGGCTGGCCACTGGCACATCGTCCGGCAGGTCCGGAATCTCCAGCCGGCACCGCAACTGCGCCTGGGCACACATCTGATTGGCCAATTGACAGACGAAGCTGGCCAGGGAATCGAGATGGTCGTTCTTGGGATTCACCGCCCAGACGGTTTCATACAACGCCCGCACCAGCTCATTGGTCAGCCGGGAAACCGCCCCGAAGTCCGCGCGCGCCTCCTCCGACAGGTTGGGCTTAAGCTGGGCCGAGGAACTGAGCAGGGCAATCTCGGTAACCCGCGCGCCAAGATCATCATGGATATTCTGGGCAATGCGAAAACGCTCCTGCTCCAAATCCCGCAGCCGTTCCAAATCCTGAACCTGCCGTTTCATCCGTCGCCACGCGGACAGCCGCCAGATGCCGGCGGCCAAGGCGAACCACGCCGCCCCGACCGCCACCCAAAACCAGATGGCTTTCCAAAAAACAACCGGCACGATCACCAGTTGGGAAACGCTGGTCCCGGTGGGAACCCCCATGAGGTTCAAAACCTCCATGCGAAACCGGTAAAGTCCGGCCGGCAGATTCGTATAGTTCACCCTCCCGTAATCCGCCTTGCCAACGCTGTAAACCTCCTCCCATTCGCAAGTCAGTTTCGTTCCCGGCGTGAGTTCAGGCCCTTGCATCTTGGCGGTGTTCCAGTCGGCGTGGCCCAGCGGGTTGTCATCCAGAATCGCCAGGGCGACTTCCGCACCGGGGCCGTAACGCAAAAGCTGGGCATTGGCGGGCCGAATGCCGCTCCGGTCCCACCCCGCTGGTCTGGCTTTCGCAGCCTCTTCATCCGCCCGGCCGGCATCCGGCTTCACCGGAGGAATCATGCTGATTCCATTCGTATCGCCTTGGGACGGCCACACCACCAGTCTTCGCACCGCAAAAGCCCCCACGGCACTGGGCGGTCCCGCCGAACTGATCACCACCCAGAAATGAATCGCGCCAGCGGGAACCGGTATGACTTCCTGCCGATGAACCCAGGGTGAATCCTTGAAACTGCCCGTCCAGCCGGGACTTTCTCCCCTCACTTCATAGGAATATTCGGCAATATCCCGCTGATTCACATCAATGAAACGAATGATTAGCCGCATCCAATCCGAGCTCTCATGCCACCCCTGCTCGTAGCCATCCAACTGACAGCGATACCGCAGGGGGACATTCGTCGCCAGCGGGTTGGGATCATAGGTGAAAGAAGTGATGCCGGAATGCGCCGGCAAATACAGCGACTCATTTGAAATCCATGACCACGCACGGTCGTTGATTTCGACCGAACGAAGCCTCAAGAGCGGTTGTTGGGCTTTGGCTGCGGCGGCCTGATCGGGCGGAAAATTCCGGTTGCCTGGCGCACCCACCGCGGGCCCGGCCAGAGCCGTGGCCACGGTAAAGGCCCCAACACCCAATGCCGCGACAAAAGAGCTTTTGCCGCCGTTATGTTTCGCGTTGCACATCAAGACAATGCCCCAACTCTTTCCGGGCAACTAAATCACTTGGGATTTCCCCTTTGATTTGTTCGGTGATTTTCGTGATTTTCTTCCCTCGCAGCAAGATTGCAAGTAATTTTTCCAGCCCCGCAACCTTCATGCGATTTTTATTTGTGTTTTCCTGTTCTAAGGTGACACGAGGCGGAAACTTATGGTTTAAAAAAACCACCCAGTCCGAGGCAATTCCGGTGAAGAACGGCGCAGCCTCAATCAACGTCCCGTTCACCTCGGCTGATTCGTCTCAGTGTCCCAACGCCCCCGGGTCGCTGTTCAGGGATGCCGGCGGAAAGGTGGCTGGATCGCTGCCAAGCGAATGGTTGGGAGCATTGCCCATCTGGAACTCCATCGTGCCGCCGTTGACAATCTCCGCGTGGCGAAACCAGATTTGATTCAGCAACTTGCCGTCGAGCTTCACGCTCTGAATATATTTATTGTCCCGCGAATTGTTTTTTGCAATCAGCGTAAACGTCTTTCCATTTTCCAAGTGAATGGTCACACGGTCGAACACCGGGCTTCCGAGTTCGTATGCGGGTACGCCGGGTGTGCCGGGATAAAATCCCATCATCGAAAATACCACCCATGACGTCATGCCGCCGCCGTCCTCGTCGCCGGGAATGCCATGGATGGTGTCATCGAACCAGGCGTCGAGCAGCATGCGAACGCGCTTCTGGGTTTTCCAGGGCGACCCAAGATAATCATACAAATAGGGAATCGCGAAGCTGGGTTCATTGCCCATGGAAAACATTCCCACCAAGCCGGAGGAGTCCGGAAATTTGGCAAAGAACTCAAACTTGCTCCGGTCGAGCGGTTCACGAAACAACTGATCCAGTTTCGCTTCGGCGGCCGCCCGGCCACCCATCAACTCGAAAAGACCGGCATAGTCCTGCGACACGTCCCAGTTGTAAGTATAGCCGTTGTTTTCATCGAAGTAATCCCGGCCACCCTGTCCGCCGCCGAATTTAGGATCGAAGGGTTCAATCCAGTTGCCGGTGGCATCTTTTGGCCACATGCATTGTTCTTTGGGATTCCATACGTTTTTGTAAAAGGCAGCGCGTTTGAGGAATAGCAGATAGTCTTGGCCTTGACCCGCCACTCGCGCCAGTTGGGCGAGGTTCCAATCGTCGAAGCTGTTTTCCAACGTGACCGCCACAGCCTGACGTTTTTCGCGTTCGTGAACCAGCGGCTCGGTTTCCGGCGCGCCCGGCGGCAAGGCCGGAAGGTAACCGTGTTCGTTGTAAAAATCATCCAGCGCGCACTTCGGACCATGCCGCCAGGGGAGCAACGTGGCTTCCAGCGAGTTTTTGCGGAGCCCTTCATAGGCTTTTTTTACGTCGAAATCCTGCACGCCCTTGAACCACGCATCGGCCATCCAGGCCGCGGCGTGATTGCCGTTCATGCACGGGTGGTTGCCCCAGACGATGGCAAAGGACGGCATCCAGCCCGATTGTTCATACATGCGAACGTAAGACTGAATCTTGTCGGCTTCCATCTTCGGATGCAGCAGGGTTTGGAGCGGTTCGAGCGCGCGATACATGTCCCAGATCCAGTTGTCCACATAGAACGGCCGCGAATCCTGATGCACTTGATGATCGTAGGCGCTGTAATACTGGCCGTCTTCAGTGATGTTGACCATGCGCTCATAACAACGATAGAGCGAGGTGTAGAACACGCGGCGTTGCGCGTCCGTGCCGCCCTCCACCTTCACCTGGCCGAGAACTTTGTTCCACCGATCTTTCGCGGCGTTTTTGATTTTGTCGAAACCCCAGTCGGGAATTTCCCCCTGCAAATTCTGTTTCGCCTGCTCAATGCTGATGAACGAAATGCCGTAGCGAAATTCCAGCGAGCTTGTGTTGGCTTGTGCGACGAGACGTTTCTTTTCGCCACCGCTCACGATGCATTTCATCGGCGTGCTGAACTCGCCATACACATACGCTTTCATGTCGTGAAAATCTTCTTCACCCGTCACGGCTTTGTCGCCAGTATATTGCAATGCACCGGGATACAAATTGGCCAGATGCACGGCCGCTTTGCCGTCCGGAAAGGTGAAGCGAAAATAGCCGCAGCGCTCGGCAGGCGTGAACTCCGTGCGAATGAGCGATTCATCAAACCGCGTCGAGTAGTAGCAGGGCGTCATCACCTCCTGATCCCAGGCAGCAGGCGCGTCGCTCACGCCGGGCATGATGGAAAACAATTCCCCTAGCCGATGCGAAATGATGGTCAGCGGGAATGAACGGATTTGGTCGTCCAGTTGATCTTTCCGCATGGGATAGACACGCACCATGCTGTTGGGCAGATGCACGGTCGGTCGCGTTGGTTCGAGCAAAAATCCCACGCCGCCGATGGTGGGGTCAACGTATTCGACTTGGGCATGGGCTTGCGCAACCGCGCCGACCAGCATCAGGCTAACCAGTGGAAGGGGAAGTGGTTTCATCATCTTGCCGTTTTAGTGAGATTGTGGTCTGTGTTTTGGTAAAGCTCTTTGTCGGCGGCGGCTTCACCGCGCAGGATTTTGCCCGCCTGGCCCGTCAGCCAGAGGTAATGATCGCTGGGCAGGTCTTCGTAGTCCAGAAATTTCGCCGGGGGCTGGCCCGCCGGCGGTTTGCTCGTGCATTTGAAAATGGCCGTGCCCTCATCCATCTCGTCGAACATGGCCACGTAAATCATCTTCGCCCCGGACTGAATGGCCGTCGTCATGAGCCCCCAATAAAAACGCCCCTTGAATCGGGGAATGGCATCAAATGGATCGTGGCGTTTGGACAAGTTATACCAACTGAAACCGGGATAAACGCACGGCACGTAATCCAGGTTGCGGGCGGAGCACCAAGCTTCATCCGCGGCGATCTGCGACCCATAGCGATTCGTTTCCCCGTACAAGGCTGCGGAAAAACGCCCCACCATCCAAGGCATGATGATATCCGCCTTGGCCATGATTTCGTGCAGATAAGGGTCTGGAATGGTGTCCGCCCGCAAATCCCGGAAGTAGCAGGGCACGCCGAGCAGCACGCTGCACCCGCCGTATCGCGGATCGTGCTGGAAAAAATCCAGGAGCTTTTCGAGGCCGATGTTGTGGATGTCGTAAGGCCGGTCCGGGAAACCGACACCCCAGATGGCGACGAGCGGTTTGCCGCGATGATAGAGGTATGGCTGGTTGGTGCCCTGCGACGTGAGCTTGAGTTCATCCACCAATTCCTTCCAATCCTGAATCAGCGACGAACAATCTTCGCCGGGGCGCAGGCCCGAGAGATCATACATCACGGCGATGGCTCGCTCGTGCTTTTGCGCGGCCTTCAGCGCGTGGCCCAGAATCACCCGGCCGTCGGCGCGGCTCTTTTCGGTGCGGGTCACGTCGAAAAACCGTTGCATGAACACGCCGTCAATGCCGTATTCCTGCAGCCAGCGGAAATGCAAATCCACCGTGCTCTCATCCCAGGAACTGAACACCCGCGCCAGCGAACCATCCTCCAATTTAAAGCCGGTGGAATACGTTTTTTGGTATTCGGAAACCTCCGGCCACAGCTCAACGGAGCAGTTGTTCGGGCCGAATTCTCCTCTTCCGTAATGCACCCAGCCGCGACCCGAGCCATCACCTGCGGCGCGAAACCAGCCTTGGTAGCCGCACATGATGCGGCCTTCGTAGGACGGAAAGCGGGAGGAAGGCGAATGCTTCGTTCCGGCGGATGCCTGATTCAGGGCCAAAACGGTCAGAGCGGCCAGCAGGCAGATGGATTTATTATTCATAGAAAATCTTGGGGGAGGGAAGTGAACCAGTAAATCGCCGCCATGGGCCACCGCGCCCTTTTCCCGCCAAGGGGGATGCCCAAGGTCGAGGTCGTTGCCGTGGCCGAAGCCGATGGTATGGATCCCAAAAAAAATCATCAAGTGGCGCCAATGATCTGGCGCATCCGTAATTTAAGCCTGAATTGCCGAACTTGACCACTCCCCTAAAACGGGGAGACCCATGAGCCAGTTGGTTTACTTCGCACAGTTTCTGGCTGCCGGGGAGGTTGTTTGCCATAGCGTCAACGCAGGGGGCGGACTTGCTCCGGGGACTGCCACCGGCACCCTGACCGTCAGCAATTCGCTGACCCTTTCTGCCGGCAGCACGGTGCTTGCCGAAATCAACGCCCAAAGTCTCACGAATGATTTCTTGCGCTGCATCAGCAATGTGGCCTATGCCGGAACCCTTTCGGTCAGCAATGTCGCTGGTGTTCTGGCCGGCGGACAGACCTTCAAACTGTTTGGCACCGCAAGTTCCACCGGCACTTTCAGCAATCTTTCGCCGGCGTCACCCGGCCCGAATCTCGCGTGGAGCTTTAATCCAACCAACGGCGCACCGAATCTGGTTGCCCTCCCGCCGCCGCAAATCACCCGCATCAATCTTGGCACCGGCGGCGGTTTTACGCTTTCCGGCACCGGCCCGGCTGGACGATCGTATCGGGTGCTGGCAACGACCAATCTATTGCTGCCACTGATCAACTGGACACTGGCTGGGACCGGCGCATTCACCAACGGCACGTTTAATTTAACGGATAGCCAAACCACCAATTATTTGCAATGTTACTATCGCGTGACGACACCATGATTCCCAAAGAAAAAAAGATCGCTCCAATGCTGCAACGAATGGTAACGTCATCATCAAGGAATTCGTCTTGTTGTTTGGAAGCCAAACCGACGCCATTAACGCAGCCGCACCACAATATAGCCAATATGACAACCACCAGAACCATCAAGCTGCCTTTTCCCCTGGCTTGTGCCACGCTTCTGGCCTTCGCGCCCAAAAAATCAGCCGAGGGACCATGAGAATTGCCAGAATTTTTGTGGCTCTGACGATCATCATCTTCGTGATGGTTGAAGCCGGTAGCCTGGCGCAAACTTTTCCGGCTGT
>Ga0316217_10006006_pt1 | contig 12258 bp, 7 predicted proteins | sample 1anoAmetaG_FD_203633 | JGI IMG/M metagenome (GOLD analysis project Ga0316217, IMG submission 203633) | Freshwater microbial communities from Trout Bog Lake, Wisconsin, USA - 1anoA | ecosystem: Environmental > Aquatic > Freshwater > Lake > Hypolimnion/Profundal zone | place: USA: Wisconsin... | reverse complement strand
AAAATCCTTCTAGGCGTCCTCCTGGCCGGCGTCGGCACCCTCCTGGCGCTGCCTGCGGCGACCGCCCAGCAGATTTTGCCCGGCCACGTGCCCGAGGCCGTATCGCGCCTGCGCTTGCAACCGGCCGGCCGCCTGCCGGGCACGAATCAATTGGCGCTGGCCATTGGACTGCCATTGCGAAACCGGGAAATGCTCACCAATTTGCTGCAGCGAATCTATGATCCGGCCAGTCCAGACTATCACCATTATCTGACCCCGGCGCAGTTTGCGGAAGCCTATGGTCCGACGGCAGCGGATTATCAAGCCGTCACGGCGTTTGCCATGGCCCACGGACTGAAGGTGACCGCGACCCATGCCAACCGCGGGTTGCTCGATGTCGCCGGGTCGGCGTCGGATATTGAACAGGCTTTTCATGTCCGGTTGCGGACCTATGCGCATCCGCGGGAAGCACGGGTCTTTTTTGCGCCCGATGCGGAGCCGTCGCTGGAGCTGGAGACGCCGATTTTGCACATCAGCGGCTTGGACAATTATCGTCTGCCGCGTCCCATGAATTTGAAAAAAACGCCACGAGCCGGCGCCACGGGGGCGGTGCCCGCCACCGGTTCGGGGCCCAGCGGCGCCTACCTGGGCAACGACTTTCGCGCGGCCTACGTTCCGGGCCTGGCGCTGACTGGCGCCGGCCAATCGGTCGGACTCTTGGAGTTTGATTCCGGCTACTACCAGAGCGACATCACAAATTACGAAGCCCTGGCGGGGTTGCCCAACGTGCCCGTCAAGGCGGAGTTGTTGGATGGGTACGACGGCGGACCGGGCAATGGCAATGACGAGGTGTCCCTGGACATCGAAATGGCGATCGCCATGGCGCCCGGACTGGCCAGTGTGATTGTGTATGAAGGCTCGACCGCGGATGATATTTTGAACCAGATGGCGACGGATAATCTGGCCAAACAACTCAGCGCCTCGTGGACCTATGGCATAGATGCGGAATCGGATCAAATCTTCCAGCAATTTGCCGCGCAGGGGCAGTCGTTTTTCAATGCCTCCGGGGACGGAGACGCCTACGTGGATGCGGGAAACTATGCCCCGCCGGCTCCGCCGACCGACGACCCGAACCTGACCTGCGTGGGGGGCACCACCCTGACCACCAGCGGCCCGGGCGGCGCGTGGGTGGCGGAAACGGTTTGGAATTGGGGTGTTGAATATGGATCGTCCTACGATGGGGTGGGCGGCGGCGGCGGCATCAGCACGATCAACCCGATCCCGTCCTGGCAGGTGTGCGCCTGCCAGAATACGAGCGCCAGTCAGGCTTCCACCACCTTTCGCAACCTCCCGGATGTGGCGCTGACGGCGGATAATATATTCTTGGTTTACAGCAACGGCCAAGCCGGGAGCGTCGGCGGCACGAGTTGCGCGACGCCGTTGTGGGCGGCCTTCACCGCCCTGGCGAACGAGCAGGCCGTGGCCAGCGGACATCCGGCGCTGGGCTTCCTCAATCCGGCCATCTATGCCATCGGTTGCGGCGCCAACTATACCAACTGCTTTCACGACATTACCACGGGTAGCAACACCTGGAGCAAAAGCCTGACGAACTTCCAGGCTGTACCCGGTTACGACCTTTGCACCGGCTGGGGCACACCGGCGGGCACCAACCTGATCAACCTGCTGGCGCCACCGGATGCATTGCAAGTATCGCCGGTGGGCGGTTGGACTGCCAGTGGCAGGGTGGGAGGACCGCTGGCTCCGGCGTCGCAAACCTATGTCTTGACCAATGTTGGAAACGCGGCCATCCATTGGGCCGCCGCCACCACCGAACCCTGGCTTAACCTTTCGCTGCAAGGCGGCACACTGACGCCCGGCGGGGCAGCGGCGACGGTCGTAATGAGTTTGAATGCCGCCAGCAGCAACCTGTTTCTGGGCACCTACGCCGCGACCCTCTGGTTCACCAATCTGACCGATGGCGCCGTCCAAAGCCGTCCCTGCGCATTAAACATCATCAAACCTCCGGTCATCACGGCCCAACCGGCGGGTTTGATTGTACTCGGCGGAAGCACGGCGGCGTTCACCGCCGGCGCGGCCGGCGGATTGCCCTTGAATTGCCAGTGGCAGTGCAATGGAACCAATTTGACCAGCGGCGGGAGGGTTTCCGGCGCGCAAAGCACGCTGACGGGGAGCCTTTATGGCTCCACGGTCAGCACCCTGACGATCAGCAACGTGACCGCCGCCGAGGCCGGAAACTATTCGTTGGTGGCTAGCAATGCCGCGGGAGCGGTCAGAAGTTCGTACGCGGTTCTGGCCATCACTCCCTCCGCCCCCGTGATCGTCCAGCAACCGGCCAGCCAGACCGCGTTGGTCGGCGCGACGGTGCAACTGTCGGTCGCGGCGGACGGCACTGCCCCGTTCAGCTACCAATGGCAGTTTAATCAGACCAACCTGATGGATGGGGCCGCGGTATCGGGAGCCGCCACCTCCATCTTGACCATCAATGGTGCGTCGTCAGCCAGCATCGGGACTTACACCGTCGTCGTCAGCAACGCCATCGGCAGCGCCACCAGCACCGGGGCGGTCTTGTCCGTGGTGGCGGTGGTGGCGGGCACACAATTGGTGCAGAATGGTGGCTTTGAAACCGGCGATTTCTCTGCCTGGGGTGGCTCGGGCAATTTCGCTGATTGCACGGTCACCATCGGTTCCGCCGCCGTGTACTCTGGAAATTACGGCGCCCTGCTGGGGCCGGCTGGCTCGCTCGGCTATCTCTCGCAATCGTTGCCGACGGTCGCGGGACAGGTCTATCTGCTCTCCCTGTGGTTGAATAGTCCGGATGGCCTCTCGCCAAATGAATTCATGGTGGGCTGGAATGGAACCCCGATCTTTGATCAAACCAATCTCGGGGCCATTGGCTGGACCAACCTCCAGTTTTATGTCGTGGCCACCGGCACCAACACGGATCTGCAATTTGGCTCCCGGGACGATGAAAGTTTTCTGGGCTTGGATGGCATCACGGCAAACCCGGTGGTCACGGCCGATGGCCCGCCCATCATTGTCATGCAACCCACCAGCCGGGGATCGTTATTGGGGGGTACCGCGAGTTTTAGCGTGCTGTCCTCGGGGCGTTTTCCCCTGTTTTATCAATGGCGATTTGACGGGACCAACCTTGCCTACGCCACCAATGCCACCTTGACCGTGAGCAATATGACCGTGAATCAGGCGGGAAGCTATAACGTGGTGGTCACCAACTCCCTGGGCGCCGCCACCAGCTCCAACGCGCTGCTGTCGGTGCTGGCCACGCTCGTGCAGAATGGCGGCTTTGAATTAGGCTCGTTCGCTGATTGGACGTCCAGCGGAAACTTTTTGGGCTGCTATGTCACCACCTCGTCTCCCTATGTCCATTCCGGCCTCTATGGGGCGGCGCTCGGGCCGTACGGATCGCTGGGCTACCTTTCCCAAACCATCCCCACCACGGTGGGACAGAATTATGTGGTTTCTTGCTGGCTCTATTCCGACGGCACCACTCCCAATGAGTTCTCCGTTTTCTGGAACGGCGCCAAGCTTTTCGATCAGCAAAATATTGGCGCCACGCTCTGGACCAACCTCGAATTCCAAGCCAGCGCCACCACCGCCGATACGGTGCTGACCTTTGGGTTCCGTGATGATCCTCTTTTTCTTGGCCTGGACGATATTGCGGTATTCCCCACGCCCCAGCTTGGGCCAGTGACCTGGAGCAATGGCGCGATCAACTTTAGCTGGAGCGCGCAGTCGGGCCAGCTTTATCAGGTGCAATACACGACCAATTTGACCCTGAACTCCTGGGTCAATTTGGGCGGCGTGCTTTCCACCACCGGCTCCTCCATCACGGCCACCGACACCGTGCCCAATGTCGCCCTGCGGTTCTATCGCCTCGTACTGGCGCCCTGAGCGGTGGGGGAGCGCACGCGCCCCGCGCGCGCCATCGCGCGTGGACGCCACAGGTGGTGGCGCCCTTCGTCTGGCGGTGGCGCCAGACGGCACATGCGGGGCGCATGTGCTCCCCGCGAAAGATCGAGCAACCGCCCCTGACCGGGGGAGCGCACGCGCCTCGCGTGCCGCGGTTGACGCCCCGTCAACCGCGCCCACGCGCGCCATCGCGCGTGGACCCAACAGGCGATGGCGCCTTGCCCTTCGTCTGGCGGGGCGCCAGACGGTACATGCGGGGCGCATGTGCTTCCCGCGAGGGCTTGAAAGGATAAAATTCCACTCGACAGAACCGGGCGTCGCGGATGGCGGAATCACAAGTAATGAGCGTAAGGTTCAAGACTTTTGCTGTGGCGGCAATGACGCGGTCAAACGGGTCGCCCGGGAAATTCTCGGGTAGATCATTGGTGGCCGAGGCGATTTCGGGCGTGAGTTCCAGCAGTTCAATGTCCGCCGCCAGACCAACCTTGAAAAACTCTGACAGCGGGCCGTTCAATTGGAGCCGCCCGCGCCGGTGATGAATGGCGCATTCCAAAAGGCTGACCGGACAAAGTCCCTTGATTTCCGACGAAGCCAGGATTTATTGAATCCGTGCGGGAATCACCTCCGGCATCAGCACATTGTTCGCCCATGGCGCGGTGTCCAGCAGATAGCGTATCACCGCAGGTCCTTCCACTCGGATTTATCCACGGGCGCGGGCGAAAGCGGGATGCCTTTGGACAATTTCCTGCCCGCGCCTGAGTGGCCGGAAGTTCTTTCCATCTTAAATACAAAGCGGTGGCCTTCGCGGTCGGTCAGCTTGACGGCTGCGCCGGTGATGGCCTGCCGTTTGAAATACGTAAAGCGCTTGATAAAGTCCCGGGCGATGACGCTCATGGCATACATGATGTATGACAAATGGGAAAATCTCAAGTTAGCCGCGTCACCGACCATGGCTGATTTGCCTTCGGAGCGCGGGTCTGCGACCCGCAGCAACGTCGCAAGTCAGAACGCGCTTGGAAAAAATGGAGTCGTATTGAAACTTTGACGTTGCTGCGGGTCACAGACCCGCGCTCCCATCGTTCACCGCCTCACGCCGGGCGGATTTTCAACAGCAGGTCCTTGCTTTCCACGGCGTCGCCGTTTTGCACGAAGATTTCGTCCACCACCCCGGGGAGCGGGGCGTAAATGGTCGTTTGCATTTTCATGGCTTCGAGCGTCAGTAGCTTGCCGCCTTTTTCCACCTTGGCGCCCACGCTCACCGCCAGCGCGGTGACCAGGCCCGGAATCGGCGCGCCGATCTCCGCGGGCTTGGCCGGGTCGGCCTTCACGCGCGGCTTCACGGTGGGCTTGGCCGCGCGATCCACGATGGCCAACTGCCGCGCCATGCCATTTAATTCGAAGTTCACCGCGCGCTTGCCTTCCGCATCCACCGCCCCAATGTTCACCAGCCGGATAAACAGCGTCTTGCCCGATTCGATCTCCACGGAGATTTCCTGGCCCACCTTCATGCCATAGAAGAACGCCGGCGTGGGCAGCGGCGAAAGGTCGCCGATTTCGCGCGTGAATTTGGCGTAACCGGCGAACACTTCGGGATACATGATCTGGCTGAACACGTCGTCCTGCGTCACGTCCGGCTTCAGCTTGGCCGCAATGTCCTGCTCGATTTTGTCGAAATTCAACGGCTTCAAGGCCGCGCCGGGCCGGTCGCTCGAGGGTTTGCGCTGGCCGAGAACAACGTGCTGCAATTTCCTGGGCCAGCCGCCCACCGGTTGGCCGAGTCCGCCGGCCAGCATGTCAATGACCGATTCCGGGAACGGCGTGCTGCCGGGGTCCAGGTTCAAGACATCCGCCGGCTTGATGCCGCGGGTGATGAGAAACATGGTCATATCGCCCACCACCTTGCTGCTGGGCGTCACTTTCACAATGTCGCCGAACAACTGGTTGACCTCGGCATAGGTGCGCGCGATTTCCGGCCAGCGATGCGCCAACCCCATCGCAGCCGCCTGTTCCTTGAGATTCGTGAATTGCCCGCCGGGCATTTCGTGCATATAGACTTCCGCGCTGCCCGCGCGCGGCGCGGAATCGAACGGCGCGTAAAACATCCGCACCTGCTCCCAATAATCCGCGAATTCGTTCCAGGCGTCCAAATCCAGCCCCGTGTCGCGCTTGGTGAACTGCAACGCCGCCACGATGGAGTTCAGGTTCGGCTGGCTGGTCGAGCCGGACATCGAGGCCACCGCCAGATCAACCACGTCCACGCCCGCGTCCGCCGCGCTCAACACCGAAGCCGCCGCGATGCCGCTGGTGTCGTGCGTGTGGAAATGCACCGGGATGCCGATTTCCGCCTTCAGCGCCTTCACCAGCACGCTCGCGGCGGCGGGCCGGCACAACCCCGCCATGTCTTTGATGGCCAGAAAATGCGCGCCCATTCTTTCCAGTTCCCGCGCCAGCTTGAGATAATACTTGAGCGAATACTTCGCGCGCGCCGGGTCGAGGATGTTGCCCGTGTAGCAAATCGCGCCTTCGCAAATCGCGTGCGTCTCCTGCACCGCTTCCATCGCCACCCGCAAATTCGGCAGGTAATTCAGCGAGTCGAACACGCGGAAAATATCCATGCCCGCGCCGGCCGCGTGCTTCACGAAACCGGCTACCGCGTTGTCGGGATAATTGGAATAGCCCACCGCGTTCGCGCCGCGGAAGAGCATCTGGAAACAGATGTTCGGAATCCGCTCGCGCAACCGGCGCAATCGCAGCCACGGATCCTCGTGCAGAAAACGCAGCGCCGTGTCAAACGTCGCCCCGCCCCACAGCTCAAGGCTGAACAACTTCGGCGTGCGGCGCGCGAGAGCATCCGCCACCGCCAGCATGTCGTACGTGCGCAGCCGCGTGGCGAACAGCGATTGATGCGCGTCGCGCAAAGTCGTGTCCGTGATGAGCAATTGCTTTTGCTGGAGCGTCCATTCGGCGAATTTCTTCGGGCCAAGTTCCAGCAGCAACTGCCGCGTTCCCGGCGGCGGCGCTTGTTTATGGTCGCAGGCCGGCACCCGTCCGGCGGTGAAAATGTCCTTGGGCTGGTAGCCTTTCACCAGCGGATGACCGTTCACTGTGATGTCGCCCAAGTACTTCAACAGCTTGGTCGCGCGGTCGCGGCGCGGCTTGAACTGGAACAACTCCGGCGAGGTGTCAATCAGCGTCGTCGTGGCCAGCCCCCGCTTGAACGTGTCGTTGTGGATGACGTTTTCCAGGAACGGAATGTTGGTCTTCACGCCGCGGATGCGGAATTCCCGCAGCGCCCGGTCCATGCGCTGCAACGCGCCGGGAAAGGTCTGCGCCGACACCGTGAGCTTCACCAGCAGCGAATCGTAGAACGGCGTCACCACCGCGCCGCCGTAGCCCATGCCGCCATCCAGCCGCACGCCAAAACCGCCCGCCGAGCGATATGTCAGGATGCGGCCGTAGTCAGGCTGAAACTTGTTTTCCGGGTCTTCCGTGGTGATGCGGCATTGCACGGCATAGCCGTTGCGCGGCATGTCTTCCTGCTCGGGAATGCCCACTTCGGGACTGTGCATCGGCTGGCCGTCGGCGATCAAAATCTGCGACCGCACCAGGTCGAGGCCCGTGATCACTTCCGTGACCGTGTGCTCCACCTGGATGCGCGGATTCATCTCGATGAAGAACCATTCCTGGGTGTCGAGATCGTAGAGAAACTCCACCGTGCCCGCGTTGTCGTATTTGATTTCGTGACACAACCGCACCGCCGCCTCGCACAACTCCGCGCGGACGCGCAGCGCCAAGTCCACGCTCGGCGCAATTTCAATGACCTTCTGATGCCGGCGCTGCACCGAGCAATCGCGCTCGTGCAAATGCACCACGCGCCCGTGTTTATCCCCGAGAATCTGCACCTCGATGTGCTTGGCGCGGGGAATGTAGCGCTCCAGAAACACCGCCGGATTGCCGAAGGCGCGGCCGGCCTCGCCCTGCGCCTCGTCCAGCAGCGCCGACAAATCGCCGGGCTTGGTCACCACGCGCATCCCGCGCCCGCCGCCGCCGAACGCCGCCTTGATGATGAGCGGAAAACCGATCTGTTTGGCCACCTTCAAGGCCTCGGCGCGATCTTCAATGGCGTCCTCCGTTCCCGGCAGCACCGGCACGCCGACCTTTTGCGCCAGCGCGCGCGCGGCGGTTTTGTCGCCCATCATGCGCAGCAAGTCCACGCGCGGTCCGACGAAGGTGATGCCCGCCTCGCCGCACGCCTGGGCAAAGTCTGCGTTCTCCGACAGGAAGCCGTAGCCGGGATGGATGAAATCCACGCCCTTCTCCTTCGCCAGCGCCACGATGCCGGGAATATCCAAGTACGCGCCCACGGGGCCTTTGCCTTCGCCCACCACGTAGGCCTCGTCGGCCTTGAACCGGTGGATGGCCAGGCGGTCTTCCGCCGCGTAAATGGCGACGGTGCGGAGGCCAAGTTCCGTGGCGGCGCGGAAGACGCGGATGGCGATCTCGCTGCGGTTGGCCACGAGCAATTTGCGTGTTTTATCGGAACTGGTTATTGAATCCATAAGCCTCGGCCCATACGACAGCAAAAATCCGGGGGAAAATCAATGCGGAAGCGCAGTGAAATGTGACGCGTGAGGCGTGATTTCGGAGCGCCGGCCTCCGGGCACGGTTCGTGGGGAGTTTCCACGTCTTTTCGGACTTGCTTACGACCCATGAACCAGCGTGACGGTAGCGCAGCCGTCTCGGCTGCGGGTTCTGGCGGCGTCTCGCCGCCAGTTCGGGGAACGGGCACCGGGACGGTGCCCGAACCCGCAGGCGGGACGCCTGCGCTACGCGGTTCGTGGGAAAAGACCGCCGTCGAGCCGTGCCAGAGGCCGGCGCTCCATTTTGAAACGAGCCGGGTTGGAGACCGGCGCTCCGGTTCATGGAGAAGCTGGATCGGCCGGACCCGCGACCGCCCGGATCCTGATATCCCGAAACGCCGCGCTCGTCGCCCAGGAGGCAATCCCAAAAGGTTTGGACAGCTCGATTTCGCCAATGCGCAGCGACAACCTGTGCCCCGTCGTCACCACGTCCACCAGTTTTTTCTCGTCGAGCCACGCTTCAATCTTTTGTTCCGTGACACGCAGCCGGATGCGATACCAGCGGCCCGTCTCAAAAGTCTTGGTCTGGCTCGTTTCATTTTCCGAAGCATCGTCGCCGTCAATGGACGAAATCCCCACCACCGTTCCGCCCCATCCGCCCACGATCAGGCTCACAAACGTGTCTCCCACGGGAACCGTCAACCCGCAGAAAAAGTCGTCGCCCTCCACCCGCATCGCTTCCAAAGTGACTTCGTAATTCTGCTTCGGAACGGCGTTGGTGTAATTGACCCCGGTGAATGGAGTCCCCATGCGAAAAACCATCAGGCCGTGCTGGAGCTCCACCCGCCCGCCTTCACCGAATTCTGTCATACGCCAGCCCGCGAAAGATGAGCCGTCGAACAGCGAATGCCATCCCTCACCCGCCACCGCCGAAAGCGGTTGGGCGGCGCCGGCCCGGAGCATTTCCGGCGGTGAGGTTGGCGGTTCGGCGGAGTCAGCCACGGCTTCGCTGCGCGGAACCGCGACCAACGGAGGCTGCGGTGAGGCACAGCCAGTGAGCAAAGTGATACCAAGAACGACGCCGAGAATAGGATGTGTTTTCAAATTGCGTTCGGAGCGCGCCCGTCCCGGGCGCAGCAACTCCCCAATCGCCAAGCCGCTGATAATCGCCGGGAGGCGTCGTTCGTTAGTGTATTGCTGCGGCCGAGGACGGCCGCGCTCCACAATTTGAAAACACGCGTTAGGCAGAAGGAAACTCTCTTGGTTGCGTCCACCCGCAAAATGGGCAGTACTTTGTCCGGTCGGCGATGCGTTTGCCACAAGCCACACATGGCGTCCCGCCTTCCTCCTCCTGCATAATCTCTTTCTCCTCGGGAACGGGCGGTGTCTGCTCGCGAGGCAGGCATTTCACGGGAACCTGTTCGGCTCGGAGAGCGCCGCATTTCCAACACGAGGTGAACTGCGCCTCGGAGATTTCACCGCACTTCTGGCATTGCCAGTCCTTTCCCACCACCGCCGCAGCCGATTGGAAATCGGCCTTGATTCGCAATGCTTCCGCCAGTCTGTCATCATCTTGAATCCAAAGTTCCGGCGTGCTTTCCGCCATGGGCACCTCCGGCGAAAGCCCGGCCAATATTTCATTGCGCAAAACGCAGGCGATCCCGGCACTCTCCAGCATATTGCGGAGTTGGGGAATCTCGCCAACGATCGGAGAGCTAAAGATTTTTTTCATAGCGGGTTAGGCAACTGGTCAATCATATCCAAACTCTCTCAGAATATCATCTGCGCTTTGAGCTTGGAGTTCCTGCTCGCGCAATCGTAAATGTGGGGCTTTCGTATCTTCCAAGCTCTTGGCACCTGGTTCAGTCAAGGCAGATAATCTGGCACGCAACGCTTTCAAACGAACTGCAAGCAACCTCTCTGCAAGATGCCGGATGTTTTTCTGCTTCCCAGACCGCTCCGCTTCTGGCAAAGCGTAAAAAGTTGTGATGGCCAGCCTCAACGAATGCTCAATGACTTCCACCTTCGTCTCGTGCGTGAATCCGCTAAATTGACCTGTCCATTGTGCCATACGCGAAGTAGCTTAAAAGCCATGCAGTGAGTCACGCTGAGCTAAGAGTTTCCACCGCGAAAGCGGACAAACCGGTGTAGTCGAGGGGTGCTCCGGGTAATTGTTGGTCGTCTTTGTCATGCTCTACCTCTGCGTGCTGCAATTCGCTTCTGGATTGAATAAACGATCAGAGCAAATGAAATGGCTATCAGTGCAGACAAACCGGCTGAGACAAATATATCCCAGCAGACAACCCGCATGAAGAAAATCATCGCCGATTGCTGAACAACAATCATCGCAACGAGACGGAGTGTGAATTGTTTCATAATCGTGTGTAGTTCAACTTGTTATTGAACGCCGCTCCGGCGTATATTGAACCCGAGAATTTCTTCCCCATTGGGCAAGGCAGCGAATGGGCGATCCAAGGCCTTTATCGCGCCGGCTCCAGAAATGCAAATTCCGCCCTTGCACCCCGGTCGCCCAAAAGTGCAAAATTATCGGGTTGCGAAATTTTACCATCATAGTGCTGCCAAGCGAAATTAAGCACTTTCCCGTTCAGGATTCAACCATTTTAAACGCAATGGACAAAATATAAGCCTCGGTTGGCAGGAAGTGAAGGGTTCTTAATAACCAATGGTGCAGCCCTTTCCGGGACTGGAGGTTTGGTGCGGATGGCGACTCGGGACAGCGCTACGTTTTGGCACCCCGGCTGTCAAATTGCATCTTTGCAGGGTTTCGGAATGGGGTTTACGGGGGGAAAAAGGAAGTTGCTTCCACGAACGGACGGAGCGCCGGTCTGTGACCGGCTTTGGGCTTCCGGCCACAAAGTGGTGGGCAGTCTTCAAATCGGGATACTGCGAGGAACTCGTTCACCTTAAGCCGGCTGCAAGCCGGCACTCCGATCGGGCCGTTTATGGTCCCAATGCGCGAACGAATGGGCCGGGAATCTCAGGCGTCGCTCCGCGACGCGGGACGTCCTCCGTGTTCGTTCCGTGGGTTGAAACCCACGGCTACCGTCATGGGGTCACTCCGCGACTGGATCTAAAGGGAGCCGTGGGTCAACCGGCCGTCGCTGGCCAGAAAATACCAGGGCATGATGCGTTTCGCGTCCAGTGGCTTCCACTCCAAATCACCATAGGCGCGCTCCCACGCATCCCCAAGATATTTCCAATCCGGAGTCAGATTGGCCTGCCAGCGCATTTGCAATGACTTCATGGCTGTGCCTGGCGCGGTCAGTGTGATGGCCAATCCATTCCCTTTGGAACGGAACCTGACTTTGACGTTGCCAGCAGACCAAAGCCCCTTCGCTTCAGGGTGGAGATCAAAGGCTCCGCTTTCGGTCACCACCGAAACGGCATCCGGTTCCCGCTGGATATTCTGAAATTGATTGGTCTCAAATCCGGTGGCGGCACCTGCAATGGTGGCCCGCAGGAGCAAAGCCAGCATTGCAATTAGACCAAGGCGTGGGTAGGTCATTTGTGTTGGCAGGTGTTTACCGCAGAGGGTGGCTGGAAGCAAGCTGGTTCCTTGACGTTGTGGCGGCGGGCATCCTTGCCGGCCGTGGAGCCGGGCTTCCCAGCCCGGCGGAAGCAACCGCGCGCAAACCAAGGCGCGTTGAAATTTTACCACGATCCAAACCAACCCACGCCTGTTCCGGGCGGCAAAGATGCCGCCCTCCACGTCAGGCAAGGATGCCTGACG
>Ga0316217_10006005_pt1 | contig 12259 bp, 17 predicted proteins | sample 1anoAmetaG_FD_203633 | JGI IMG/M metagenome (GOLD analysis project Ga0316217, IMG submission 203633) | Freshwater microbial communities from Trout Bog Lake, Wisconsin, USA - 1anoA | ecosystem: Environmental > Aquatic > Freshwater > Lake > Hypolimnion/Profundal zone | place: USA: Wisconsin... | reverse complement strand
ATAATTACCCATAGCATGTAAAAGCACATCTCTGATGTGGGACAACTTCCCAGGTAGAGAACAGCAAAAGACGATTAGATATAGCAACAAATACGAAACTCTCTTTTTGCCGCTTAGAAACAGCCCATCACTGTTAGAACCTATTGCGAAATATGCCGATTAGCCACAACTGCCCACGACGAATATTTGTACACAGAGTACAAAAAGTACTTAAGTTTGTAAGTACGCAAGCCCTAGAAGCACAACTACAACAACATCGCAGGGTTGCTCGTCAAACCCAACATCAGCTACTCGATTCCCCTGAAGGTTGAGCAGAAAAAAGCAGAACCGATGGTAGATGCGGGCAAAAGGGTAGTGGGTATGATTGCCTATGCTTGGGACCACTACCTTCGTCTGATCAAGGGTAAAACCGAGATGGTAAAGAAAAAGAAGGAACAACGCACCAGCAAAGAGGCGGGAGTGTATGACCTCAAAAATATATAGATGGCCCTGAGAAGGATAGAGGATATGCTTGCCGATTTAGAGGAAAATAAGTATAGCTGGTGGTATTATACGAAGGAGGGATTGGCCACAAGGCAGCAGGAGAAAAAGGAGATTGAGGAGGAAGAGACTTTCATCAAGTTGCTTCAGAATATGCTGGAGGAACAGATCAAAAAGGTCAAGGACAAAAGGTAGCTGCCCGAAGAATCATAGGCCATTGAAGATGAACAACAGTCTTAAAATCTGAGTGAAGCTTCTGTTGACTTAGGGCTGCCTGAGGAGAGAAACGTAGGCAGGAAGAGCATCCTAGAAGTGCTCAAAATAGACTACTTTAAGAACAATCAAGGGTCTCATGAGGAAAAACCGGTGTTAGACTCCATCGCCAAGATCCAGCAACAACGCAAATTCAACGCAATGGCCTTGAAGTACCATCCAACAGCCGAAGGGTTGTGATCCATATTCTGTGATTATTCATGTCCAAGGGTGCGATAACTTTATCCGAAGTATAATTAACATAACCTAAAGCTAATGTGAGGTAGAATTGAGCACAGTTTCGAGTTGGCCTAGGGAGGTGAATACAAAATTGGTTAGACTGTCTTCTTTGCTATAGTTCTTGTCCTTTGCTGTAGTTCTCGAGAGAACTTTATATTAAATTTAAGCTGAAAGCATGGATGTCGATAATAATCCTGAGAACCGAGCATTCGCAGGCAAAAAGATCTTTGTGGTTATTTGCACATACTTCCTTCTCACCCTCACCACCCGCTACGCCCACCATGACTCCCATAACTCAGCAGTCATCGCACAGAAAATCAGCAAATTCCCCTCTTCCCTCAAACCCACTGACCTCTACCAGCTGCTGTAAACCGACTAAACCTACACAGGTCAGTGGACCAATAACAACCCCAACGCAACCTCCCTCGGCCTCACATAGCATAATGGCCACTTCTAGCTGAGAATAGACAGAGCTGGGCCCTTCAGCAGCAGCAAAGACTTGAAGCTGGAGATAGCCATCATCAATGGCAATTACATTGACCATGGCTCTCTTTTCTTGGAGTTCACTATCAACGATGAGCACTTTGAGTCGCATGGGTTTAGCTAGAAGCAGGCTAGGATGACCTTAAAACCTAATTTGACCATTAACAGCGTTTACTCCTTCAACAGACTGATCGTCGCAGAGAGCGAAGGGTCTCTTCTAATAAAAGGTCTGGAAATTGAGCTGAACATCTAAAGCGGTGAGAAGGTCTCATCTAAGCTTAATCTTTAGGTATCGGACTGCAGCACCTCTCTGAACATCCACTAGAAGGACAATCGGCTGATAAAGCTGACAATTTTTGCAGTGGTTGCTTTTGTGGTATCCTACACCCCTTTCGTGGGAGTGATGTCAATGCTGCGTGGCATCTATGAGGGGTCTCTGAACCCCATGAACCTGTCACTGTTCACAGTGACGGTGGGGACGATGTGGGATGCGATAGTGTGCATGGTGTCGTTCAAGTTGGCGTTCTAGGACCAGGTAAAGCTACTCCTAAGTAGGAAAGTTTGGTGCTGTTCATCATGCCTGCCTTCATGTTGTGCCTGCTGTTCTCCAACCTGGAGCCGCGCCTCATTCTGGCCATCTTCTAGCGCAGGCAGAACGGAGGCTGCCTGAGCTACAATTTGGTCAGCTACGGGAGTTTGCTGCTGATCTACCCTCTCATGCTGGTGACCAACCTCAATCGAGTGTTCTTCGTGAGCGCAGCCTGCATCCTCTTCCCTCAGATCTACCTCAACGCACTAAACGGGATCCGGCCTGAGATCGGCTCCAGCTACTACCTCAAATTTGTGTTGAGCCGCTACCTGGTTTTGGTACTTAGCATAGTATGCAGCTTTATCTCAAGACTTTCCCTTATAACGTCTTCAGGATTTAGCCAGATTACCCTCTCGTAATCGTCTGCTTTCTACTGCTAGCTATTCAGGTCCATCTCTCTCACTCAGCTCGCTCTTTTACGCCTACAACATAGGTTTGGCCCCAAAACGATAGTCCCCAGCTGTTTGCTGGAACCTGTCTTCGACTACAGCCATGAGTAGGCCGTGAACCTGGAAGAAGGTGGGTAGGCCAAAGAGTGCTCTATCTGCCTCACGTCGCTGAGCAGTGAGCCCCCAGGGCCGGCTGAAAACACTGGACTGCTTCCAACTAACTTCAGACTCATGAAGACGCCGTGCAAACACACTTATCACTCGAGCTGCCTGCTGTCTTGGATGAAGATCAAGATGGCTTGTCCGCAGTGCAGATCTACCTTGCCTCCATTTTAATGACTTTCTGAACTGCCACTTAACCTAAACTAATCTCCTTCTTATCTAACACCCCATTGTCATCTCTGCTAACCCTTCAAAGATGTACTTATTTGTGATTGGTAATCTTAAGGCAGCTGACACCAACTAAATGTATTCTTAATTGTACAAAATTCAGCAGATTCAATAGAGGTTTGAATTGAGATGGACTGGAGCATTCGAAAACTTATCAAAGTATAATTTTGCTTTTTGGGTTTTGTGGAAAAAGGTTTTCTACCCTTACCCATTGGTTCCCTGTGAGATTTGTATTAAGGAAATAAGTTTAGTTCAAAATCAGATAAGCCGGTAGTTCTGGAGGGGGATGCGTTCCTTGATGGTTTTGAGGGGTGCGTAGATGATGGTCCCCTGGGGCACCACTTCCGTCTGCTCGCTCCTCATGTTCGACACTTCCAGCTCTATCCCGAACCTCAGCTGCTGCGAGTTGTTGAGGATTTCGGCAAATACGTACTCTTGCTAACTGGGCGCGTTGAGCTAGATCATCGACTCTAAATCAGGCATGGGCTACGTTTGGTTTAGACGTATATCTTTTTTTCGCGGCTCTAGCTCTACTGCTTCCCGAAGGTCACTTCGATCCCTTTGAAGTCTCGGTAGTTTCGGACCAGGTGCTTGAACACATTGTCCTTGTAGTAATCGTATCTCATTTCTGCGTACTTTTTGAGGAATTTGTTCTCAGCGGGGGATGCGAGTTTTTCGAACTCTGGTTCGCTTTTGATGAAGTAAAAGCAGTAGAGTTGGACCTGTGTGAGGGCAGACATACTTTTTTGAGGCGTATCCTAAGGTACATTTTCATGAGATACTGCACTCGTTCGATCTCAGTATTGTATATAATGTAGCGGAAGTTCTTGGACTGCGGTTTGCTTTCATCTTCTTCCTCGTAAAGCAGGTAGTCCTTGAGTTTCTGCTGCTGCTCCGCGAGGAGTTCCTTGAGTGCTGAGAAGAGAGCGTCCTGGTAGGGCATGAGATCGGTGTGCAGAGACTCCTGCTTGACTGCCTCCACCAGCTTCTAAATGAGCTAGAAGTTTTAGCCTTAATCTTATTCCTCCTGCTCTCTCATTAAAAATCCCGGAAATATTATTTCAAATAAACAATATTTTAGCATAAAACAGATTTTAGTCTGCTTGACTGGTTCAAGAGACAAGTGAGAGCCAGAAAACGAAGAGCACACTTGTAGCAAACTCAATCAAAATGCAACTGTCCTTCAAGAAGCTTAAAAGGAACAGGTAATCAAGAATCGTTTGGGTGGTCGTTCTTTGAGGGCATTTTAATAGCTATTCAACCTACACGAATTCATCACAAATCCCAAAGATAATCAGTACAAATCATAAAGAAAATTCGTACAAATCACAGAAATAGCCAGAATAACAGTACATTTGAGCTAGAAGAGGCTAATCTGGCAAATTGCAAAAGGAAAGAGATAAAAGCTTTATTAGGAAGCAAATTAGAGTAATACTAAAACAAAATGAACTTTGGTAAGAAGAGGAACAGTCATTGAATAAAACAATATCATCAGCTTTTATCCCATTTTTAGAGCCTAAGAAGATTCTGGAGGAGAAAAAAGAAATAAGAAAAAATAAGTTAAGAATATAAAAAAAGATCAGAGATAAAAAAGGAATAAATATAAACGGCAAAACCAATAAACCATGGGAATTGAATTTATTTTGTCTAGTGCCATCTTTCCCAACTACCTTATTATCTCCTTACTTCATATTAATTATTTGTTTTTTTTTCATTAGCACTCCAGTGTATTAATTTTGCCTTGAATCTATTCAAGCACTCAAATATTCAATTGTTATTACATAGGAAATATGCGCCATTTCTTTTCGTGATTAGAAGCAGTGTTTTTATAGTTTAGCCATCTCTAGATGAAAAAATTCAACAACAAACTTCCCTAGGTCAACTTCTTCGAGTCCCCCCACCCCTTCCACTTCGACAGTACCGCATCTCCTAGTCAGTCCGTTTCGCCTTAGACCTTGAAGATATGCATGGCCCCGAAACTAGGCTCTTCCCACTTAAACCCAATTCAGACTGGCATCCCCCATGCTTCTAATAGTCCCACAATCAACAACCCACCATCCAGTTGCCCTAATCAACCAGGGCTTGGCCATTGATGCAGGAATAGAATAAACCATAAACAAACCAAATAGTCAATCACTGTCTTGAAATTGATGAGAAGATTGAATTCAGCAACCAAGAGTAAGAAGAACTGCGGGTTGCTCTAACCCCCAAAAAACCACGCATCTTCCCCTCAGAACACACGCAATAACAAACCACACTTCGAAAGCTACCCCAAACCACCCCTCAGACTGAGTCTAGGTCCTGCGAGCGGGGTCTTAAGAAGCTGGCCTATGAGGCCTACATGTATGTGATTGCCCAGAGGCGCACTACCTATAAGGAAGTGGCTCGCAAACTGATCACACAGATGACTGACTAGAGCTCAGTTGAGATCGAAGTACTCATTGCATGACTCAGAAAAAAGGGGAAATGAATGTCAAACGGAGAGTTTATGATGCTCTCAACGTCCTCATAGCATTGGGGCTGCTCAAACGCACGGGTAACAGAATAGTCGCCAAAGTACTCTAAGGCAGCTATCCCCTCGTTTCCTCCGACCAAACCATCCCTATCAACCCCAAAGATTTAGAACTGTACTAAGAACTCATGCAGATGAGGTCGGAAGTCAGGGAGAAGCAGACTCGCATACAAAACAAGCAGCAAATAGTCAACAATATGCAACAACAAATTAAAGCCATCTCGCAAATCCTGCAAAGGAATAAGGCTCTAAGTAATAAGCCCCGATAGACTATTCCCATGCCTTTTTTCACAATTTGCAGGAAAAATCCAGCCGAAGCTGCAGAGTCTGAGCATTAAGACCCTATCTGCAGTTTATGGTCGGAAAATGGGGTAACTTTCTATAGAGGAGATGCTTCTCAAACCCATATGATGGGAGATATGGATTTGATTGCCTTCTCCAGTAAGGAAAGTAGTCAGGTGCAGAGTGAGAAACAAAAAAAAACACTTAGTAAGACTGTCTGATTGACTTATACTATTAATTTTCCTACTTAGGCTAACCACTAAAATGTCAGATGTGAGCTAATTTTAATGATGACAGTATGATGAGTTTTATGACTGAGTAGTTAGTAGATTATGGTTGGAGGTAGTTAGTAGTTTATGACTGAGTAGTTACTAGTTTATGACTGAGGTAGTTAGTAGTTGAATCACTTGAGGTACTTGGTTAGTTTGGAGTGGTAGATTAGCTTCCGAACCAGGAACTCTTTGCTCTGGGTAGGCTGACTCTCCTCTATACGAGTGCGCTGGACGTTGAGCTCCTTCACATAGGCAAGCAGAAGGTCTTCCTTTTGATCGATGTTGCGCTGGTGGCTGCGTTCGATGGCCTCAACCACGCGCATCCGCAGCACTTCCATGCCGAAGCCATTCTTGGTGCTCACTGCGATTATCCTCTCATTCACTGACTTCAGCTGCATCCTCTTCACGCCCTCCACTATAGCCTGCAGATTGTAGAAGTACTTCTCCGGCCGCACCTTGTCCACCTTGCTGATCACCAGCTGCACGTCCACGTTGTACCTCTCGCACCGCTGCAGGAACAGGACGTCGCTCTGCTTCAGCCCGTGCTCCAGATTGATGCACAGGAAGATCTGACTCAGTCGTGATGAAATTTTCATGTACTACTCAGTAAGTCCGAACCAGAGCTCCCTCCTGCGTTTGTTCATCTTTGCGTAGCCGTAGCCTGGGGCATCGACCAGGAAGGCCTCATAGTTGCGGATGTGGTGGAAATGGAGGAACTTGGTGGTGCCTGGTCTTTTGGAGACGCGCGCGATCTTCCTTTTGGTGCTGTTGAGTGAGCCTTTGAAGATGGAGTTGATGATGGATGATTTGCCGCAGTTGGATCGGCCCACGAACAGCAGCTACTTCTCTTTGTAGAAGAGGGTCTTGTCCTACTCGATCTGCCTTTCTAGGAACCTGGGCAGGGTGGTGTAGTTGATTTGGTACTGGTTGGCCTGATCCACTGCCAGCTTGGTCGCCCTTTGGCCCTGCTTTACACCCAGAGTACGTAGTAGGGAGAGTATTCGAGGGGGGAGTAGTCGGAGGCGAGGAAGAAAGGGTAGTAGACTTTGGCGCGGGTGAGGGAAGTGGTGAGATGTAGAGTGAGTCGCATCTCAATTACTATTTATTATACTTTTAGACGCAATGGATGTGACTACCTCTAACTTTGCTTCAGTGCGGACCTTCATTGAGAAGCGCGTCTTGCCGAATGTACCCATTTTGCGAGCAAGGTCGTGTACATCGCCTACGACGTCGAGTTCACTGGCCTGCGCTATGAAAAGTTTGAGCGCGATCAAATCGGTTTCATGCCTTACGAAAAGTACAAGAAAGTAAATGTGCCGGGATAAAGCTAAAGTTTGTGGCCGAGACATACCAGATTCTGCAGCTAGGACTGACATTTGTAGTGGCAGATCCATAGGAGAAGGTTTTGAAGGCATACCCCTTCAACTTCTACCTTTTCCCCCGCAACCCTGTGGGCTTTGACAGAAACCTCGGCATGCAACTTAACTGCGTCAAGTTTAACAATGAGCACGGGATGGACTGGAACAAATGGATTGGCGAGGGCATCAATTACGTTAAAATCTCCGAAATGCCTATTCTCTAGTAAGAGGAGAAGAATAGCTCTGCCCAAGGGATCTTGAACAGCCAGACCGGAGAGAATCAGCGCTGTGCCTATGAATTTCTGAATGCCTGTGGCGAATTTATTGCGGACCCATAAAGAGCAGAGTTCGAGTTCGCACTGAATGGCAACCAGATGCTGTTTAGAACCATTCAAAACCTGTTCAACTGTATGCTCAAAGAAGACAAATCCTACACCCTTTCGCTCCACCCGACGGAGAATGGCTGCAGGGTGAAGAAGATAAGCGAGAAGGAGAAGCAGGAGTACCTGATAAAGCTGAAAGATTAGAAGTTCGGATATGGGCTGCTGTTCTAGAAAATCTGGAAGGCCAAGGTGCCCTTTGTCGGTCATAACTGTTTTTTGGATTTGCTGTACATCTACCAGCACCTGGTGGCTCCCCTCCCCGAAAGCTACTTCGAGTTCAAGGAAGCGCTTGTCCACTCGGGCAAATCCTTCTACGATACCAAATACCTGGCCACGGGTGATTCGTAGCTAGCCGAGAAACTAAGCCAGAATACGAGGTTGGAAGATGTGGTGAAATGTCTGAGAACCAGCAAAAAGGTGTCGCCGTTGTTCCTGGACCCTGACTTCAATCGCTACAGCCTAGACAAGCAGGCTCTCCACGAGGCAGGGTACGACAGCTACCTGACGGCCTGGGCGTTTCAGCAGCTGATGAGAATAGTCGTCGACGTGGAAAAACACTGCAGAAACAGAGTCAACATCAACTACTCCTTCTTCATCATGGACCTCAACCATTTCCAGGACTAACTCAACGCAAATGTAAATCTATTCCTACCTAGTTTAACTATCCTCTAGACTCTTTCTAAACCAACTACTTGCTGAGGGTGAACATCAGCGTCTCCGAAGGGGAAGACCCCCGGTTTAAGAGGCAGGAGTGCATCAAGAACATCAGGAACCGGCTGCCGAAGCAGGACGAGGGCAAACACTATGTGTTCTACGAAGGATATCGAGAGGTCTACGTCTTGGTCAAATTGAAAAAACTTATAAAAAACGTGATGTCAGTGGTAACAGACGGAACCATCAAACGCAGCGACATCGGCAGCATCATCTCCCACTACGAATGGCAGAAGGAACGGGTCATCCGCGAGGACAGGAAGAGTGCAGAGAAGACCCATGGCGAAAAAGGCAACTTCCTCAGGAAGGCCCCGGCCAACCGACACCAACCCAGCACCAAGATGAGAGACGAGTCCGAGGAGTCCAGCTCCAGCGCTGGAGAACGCAACCCTAACAAGAACTTCGAGTGGAAGAAGTAGAAGTGATGTCATCAAATTATTAGACCAATTCACCAATTCACCAAACCAGACTAACCTTATACTGTGAAGCATGGTGCTGTAAAGCTGCTATTGGGAGGGTCTTTGAAGCATCTAATGACCCTGGTCTTATGAAGCATGTTATGAGCATTATGAAGAATGTGGCCATGAAGGTTTTGACATAGATGGTGGCATTGAGTGCCAGTGGGGTCAGTGGGTGTCATGAGGCAAGCAAGAGCAGTTCCGCCAGTTGCTCCATACCTTGAGAGTCGCCCTTCTGGATTGTGACCTTTGCCCCGAACAGGTTGAAGGCAAGTTCCAGCAGAATCTGATGAATGCACATGTAAGGCGCGAGTTCTCCCGCCTTCCGAAGCCATGAACTTTTGCAGCTGCAGTCGTTGAGTCTGATGCGCGAGTGGCTCTTGAAAAGCAGGTGCTTCTCGCCGTCCAGAACCAGCAGATAGAAGACTTCGTAGTCTGTGAGGGAGAGGCGGTGTGGAGCTTCTTCGAGGATGGAGAGAGCTTTCCTGAAGGAGTGGCCCATGAGGGAGTTGACCTGCTGCAGCAACTCCAGCTGCTCCTTCTCCTGCAGCTTGCCCCACTCCCTCAGTCTTGACAGCAGCGTTTGATAGGCTATCTGCACCAAAGACATGCCTACTTTTAGCTATAAATTATAACTTATAAATTATAAAAGTACTAACACTCCTATTGCCACTCCTCACCACTCAAATGGCCTCACTTAGGCCCCAAATGACCTCATTTAGTGCCTATTGGCTTCAGTTAGTGCCCGAATGGTCTAAATGACCTCAGCTAGTGGCCATTGACGTCAACTAAAGCCAACTGTCCTCAGTTAGTACCCAATTGACCCAAATGACCTCAGTTAGTGCCCAGGGTTCAGGCAGCAGGAATAATGTGCTGGGGTTGTTGTGCTGGTTGATGTGGCTGGCGTGTGCTATGGGACAGGCAATAGCAAAGGTTATGTTGGTATATTCTAATTCTGGCTGGCGATTGCAATAATAATAATCAACAGATGAATATTCTGGCGAGCAGACTACCAGCCCTCAAGTTCCTAGCCATCGCGGCCGGCGTCCAGTACGCCCTCACCCTGGTTTCCAACGTACCCCCCCACACACTCAGGCCTCGGGGATGCCCATGTACAGCATCCAGGAGTACATGGAAAGCAACATCGACTCGCACTCGCCCTTCATCATAACGGGGGTGCTGAAGCCAAGGTAACTCTGTGGAGAGGCAGGTCTGTGAAGATGAAGAAGGGGTTGGAGAAGCGGTTCAAGATAACTGACAACATGCACGAGCTGAACTGCGTGTTCAATGGGGAGAGCAAGAACGAGTTCAGGGAGGGCGAACTGCTGGTCATGGAGTCCTACTGTCCCAACGTCACCAAGAAGGAGAACATCATCATCAAGGACTACCTCACCAAGCACTCCATGGAGACCAACGAGTGGGAGAAGAAGAGCGCAGTCGACAAACAGTCATACGGCATCGAAAGCTCATACTCTTGAATTTTAACTACAACCACCAACCTATCATCACACCCTATAACTCATTGCACCTATCACTCATTGCACCTATCACTCATTGCACCTATCATTAATTGCACCTATTATCTATTACACCCTATCATAGGACGCACTTGCTGTTGTATCAAGCACAGACCAGAACCCAGCAACTTATCCCCTTGCCCTACCAAAAAATGCCACTAAAGTTTGTCAGTAGCAGCATATCATCACTAGTACTCTAAGTCAAGCTTCCCTTCATCATCATCCTTTCTTCTGCAAAGGAGTACACTGAAGAAGGGTGCTATTGACTGCCTTAGAGTAGCTTTACGAAGGTAATGAACACTAAATATAACCAATAGATTAAGTAATAAATGAATGAGTTTAATCAAGCTAGATGGTGGGGTATCATTTTTCGGGAGCGTCCGACTCCTGCTTGACTTGCACCTCTGATTCCTAGTAGATCTCGCTATTGTTCTGGTTCAAGCAGTAAGCGTCCTCCTCATCCATCTCAGATTACTAGCACTGCTCGGATGCGCCCTTCTACCCTATCTCAGTGGCCATCAGCGCATGCAACTCCATAGCCACTTCGCACGCCATCTCCCCCGCAGGGTACCTTTGCTGCAGGTACTGCAAAAGTTTGGCCCTGGCTTTGGCGGCATGCCTGGCCCTGGCCACAAAGTGGAGCTGGGACTGCGAGAGCTGTGGCGGCTGCAGCTACAGAGATTGGTCAGAGTGGAGCTTGCTGAGTGCGCGGCTGACGAGATGGAAGAGGCGGGTGCGGATACGGGTGGCGGAGTAGAAGGGGTTGCGGGAGTTGAGCAGTTGGTAGGTGCTGTTTATCGAGGGTTGTGCTAGATAGGTGTTGATCAGTGATGCGTCTTGCTACTCACTCCAGTTCTACCACTACTAGTACTCTATCTTCTACTCGCCCCTGCCCAACATCATCTACCTCTACTACAACTGCTCCTTCTTTCTGCCAACCCCATTCTAGAACAATGGTGCCTCCAACTTCTTCTAGTCCCTTGAGGGCACCGATTACTGGTGTCTCGGGACCTGTGAGCCATTGCCTGCGATTTTGTTGTGAGACCCTTGGAGTTACTTCAGCACGGCTTAGTGGAAGCTGGCTGTCTCCCTCTCACACAGCACAACCTTGGACAGCCCGTAAATCAGCCTCAGAAACTTCTTGAAGACAGGGATGTGGTGTCCGAAGTGGGTGGAGCTGAGTAGAGGGGTGATAATTTTGGCCATCTCTTCCTTGGAGAGCGGGGTGATGGGTCTGGAGCAGTCCTGCATGAGGAAGGACTCGAGCTTCCTGAAGGCCTGAGTGACGACTGAGCCGATGATGCGTTTGTAGTTGTCCTTGGTGAGTGGGGAGTTGAACTTGGCCTGGTTGAACTCTTCGATGGCGAACTGGTGGCCGTAGCCCTTCCCCACAAACGACTTCGCCACTAGTCTCTTCTCCTTGTACTTCGCTTCCTCCTGCTAGTTCGCGAAACTGCTTTTCAGCAGACTGTTCTTCTCGTAGGTCTTGGTGACCTCTGGCAGCTAGGGCTGGTTGGTTGGAGGGTGGTTGTTCAAAGAGTGGTTGTTTAAAGGGTGGTCGTTTGGAGGGTGGTTGTTAGGGGGCTGCTGGGGGTGGGTAGTTGGGTTGTGGGTTTGGGCGAAGGCCACTTCGAGGGGAGTGTTCTTGTTGAGGATTTAGTGCATGAGGGTGATGGCCCGCTCGAGGGAACGGTTGGGCATGATCTTCCTGATGAGTACCACGGCTTCACACAGTTACTAGGTTAGGGCAGAGTTACGGTTTCGGTGGGCTCGTACCTCTTCTTGGTGAGCCCTTAGGAGTGGGAGGGGTAGGGGAAGGCACGCGCAGGCTCGAACTTGACTTCAGGGTGGAGTTGGGGGGTGCGGAAGTGGTCTGCAGACTACTATTTCTTGAGGCGACTCTAAAACAGCATTCACAAGTAGTGGTACGAGTGTGGGCATTT
>Ga0316217_10006004_pt1 | contig 12261 bp, 5 predicted proteins | sample 1anoAmetaG_FD_203633 | JGI IMG/M metagenome (GOLD analysis project Ga0316217, IMG submission 203633) | Freshwater microbial communities from Trout Bog Lake, Wisconsin, USA - 1anoA | ecosystem: Environmental > Aquatic > Freshwater > Lake > Hypolimnion/Profundal zone | place: USA: Wisconsin... | reverse complement strand
TGTTGTAGTTACAGTTATTCCTAAAACGACTCCAGTCATTACTACCAGTGGAAACACATCATTTTGTCAAGGAAGTAATGTGCAATTAAATGCGACAAATGGTTATTCTTCTTATAAATGGTATCTGAACAACATTTTAATTAATAATGCAAGCAGTGCTGTTTATCTGGCTAATACAACTGGTACTTATACAGTAATAGGTACTACTTCAGATGGTTGTATCACCAATACTTCTTCAGCAACTAATGTTACAGTATACAACACTCCTGCAATACCCGTATTAAACAGTAATGGATCAACAACCATATGTTCAGGAAATAATCTAATATTAAATTCAACTGTTGAATATGCTTATTCCTGGTATCTGAATGGAAGTTTATTCAATACAACAAACAATCCTTCTATAAGCATTTCAAATGCAGGAGCTTATACAGTAATTACTACAAATGCAAACGGATGTAATTCATCAGTTTCCAACACAATAAATGTTACAGTTACAACTCCGGCCACACCAGTCATTACTGCAACAGGCAACACTACAATTTGTTCAGGAGATAGTGTTTTGCTGACTACTACTTTGGGTAATTCTTATCAATGGTATCTTAATGGCTCAAAACTTAACAACACTAATACCCAAAGCATTTATGCTACTTCCAATGGAGGCTATAGTGCATCTGTTACTTATCCTGGTGGATGTTCAGCCACCTCCGCCATTTTAAATATCAGTGTATACACAAGTCCGGCTCCGGTTATTACATATAAAAATACTATTATTTGTCAGGGCAGCAACCTTACATTATCTGCTACTACAGGATATAATAAATATCAATGGTTTATCGGCGGAGTTAATATATCCGGTGCAACATCATCTACATATACAACAACGGTTGCCGGAAATTATACTGTTACAGGAACCAGTTCTTATGGTTGCAATTCTTCCCAGTCTTTACCTGTAACAATAACCATTAGCTCACTTCCTTCAACACCGGTTATTACCAGTACTGGAAGTACTTCTTTTTGTCCTGGAAGCTCTTTAATCCTGACCAGTTCAGTAAATACAAACAATACATATCAGTGGTATTTAAATGGCAATATTTTAAACAGTGTAATTAGTCAGTCCTGCATTGCTAATACTGCCGGAGTATATACTGTTTCCATAACTAACAGCGTTGGATGTATTTCTAATAATTCATCACCAGTAAATGTTATCATCTATCCTGTAGCAAATATTCCGGTTATATATAGCAGCACAGGGTCAGATACAATTTGCTCAGGAAGTACTATTATTTTATCCACTTCTTTACAGAACTCCTATCAATGGTATCAGAATGGAGTTGCTATCACAGGTGCTACCGGACAAAACATTACAGTGAATGCTGCAGGTAATTATGCTGTAAACATCACTAATAGCCTTGGCTGTTCTGCCACTTCTGTATTAACACCAGTCATTGTAATACCAAAGACTACTCCTGTTATATCAGCTACCGGCAACACTTCTTTTTGTCCTGGTAATACTGTTCTGTTAAACACATCCGGATATTATACCTATCAATGGTATTTAAATGGTATTGCTATTACAGGTGCAACAGGATCAACTTATGTAGCAGACTCTGCAGGCAATTATACTGTACAAGGTACTACTTATGGTGGATGTATTTCTTATTTATCATCTCCGGTGAATGTCACTGTTTACTCAACCCCTCCTACCCCTGTTTTATCTGCAACCAGTTCAACTATCTGTTCAGGCAACAGTACTACACTGAATTCCACTACAGGATATTCCTATTTATGGTACTCTAATGGCATTCTGCAGAACACAACATCCAGTTCAGCTTATACTGTTTCTTCAGCAGGTCTCTATTCTGTAGTTACTACTAATCAATACAGTTGTAAGTCATCAGCATCCAATTCCATAATTATAAATGTTATTACACCATCAACACCTTTAGTCACAGTCTCAGGAAACACCACAATCTGTTCCGGCGATAGTGTATTACTAACTTCATCCTTTGGAAATACATATCAGTGGTTTTTGAATGGAATTAAATTGATTAATAAAAACACACAGAACATCTTTGTTTCTGCATCTGGTAATTATACAGTTTCAGTGACTTATTCAAGTGGATGTTCTGCTACTTCCGGTTCAGTTAATATAATTGTAAATACCAATCCTGCTCCATCAGTTTCATATTCCAATACAGTTATTTGCCAGGGTAGCAATCTTTCTTTATCAGCTACCGCCGGTTATAATTCATATCAATGGTATATTGGTGGCAATCCTGTTACAGGTGCAACAAATGCAACCTATTCAGCTTCTGTAGCAGACAGCTATACAGTAACTGGAATCAATTCTTATAGTTGTACTTCTGTACAGTCACTTCCTGTCTCCTTAACAGTAAGTTCTTTACCAGTTAAACCTGTTATCTCCAATACAGGAAGTACTTCATTCTGTCCTGGCGGTTCTGTTATTCTGACCAGTTCAGTTAATCCGAACAATAACTATCAGTGGTATTTGAATGGTAATCTGTTAACAGGTGCAACCGGACAATACTATACAGCTACTAATGCAGGGTTGTATAATGTAATTACAACTAACAATTCAGGTTGTAGTTCTGTGGGTTCAAACCCTGTTTCTGTCATTATTTATCCTGCTGCCACTACACCTGTTATATATAGCAGTACCGGTTCTGACAGCCTTTGTTATGGAAGTAATATTATATTATCTACCTCTTTACAGAGCTCCTATCAATGGTATCAGAACGGAGTAGCAATTACAGGTTCTACAGCACAATACTGTATAGTAAATGCTGCAGGAAATTATTCAGTTAATATTACTAATAACCAAGGTTGTACAGCATCATCTGTTATTATCCCGGTTACGGTGATTTCTAAATCAACTCCGGTTATAACTGCTTCAGGTAATACTTCTGTCTGTCCAGGTTCATCTGTTCAGTTAAACACAAATGGTTATTATACCTGTCAGTGGTATTTAAATGGTGTAGCTATTACAGGCGCTAATGCTTCATCTTTTGTTGCAGACACTGCTGGCAGTTATACTGTACAGGGTACAACTTATGGTGGTTGTGTTTCTTTTATTTCATCTCCTGTAAATGTTACTGTTTACAATGTCCCGGCAACACCTGTATTATCTGCACTTAATTCCAGTATTTGTGCTGGCAACAGTACCAGTCTTTCTTCTACCAATGGGGCAACTTATTTATGGTATCTGAATGGTAATCTGATAAATACTTCTACCAATCCATTAAACACTATTTCTGTGGCAGGCACCTATTCGGTGGTTACAACCAATCTGTATGGTTGTATGTCTGCTTTCTCCAATCAGATCAATATTAATATTATCACACCTGCAATACCATCTATCTCTGCTTCGGGCAATACCAGTATTTGCTCAGGCGATAGTGTTGCACTTACTTCAGGTGTTGCCAGTTCTTATCAATGGTATTATAATGGAACTATGATTCCTAATACCAACAAACAAAACTATTTTGCTTCTGTCAGTGGCAGCTATTATGTTTCTGTAACTTATGCAAGTGGATGTTCTGCAGTTTCTTCTGCAGTATCTGTTACTACTAATATATCAGCTACTCCTCTTATCACGTATAATCAGTCTGTTATTTGTCCTACTGCCAGTGTACTGTTAACAGCCAGTCAGGGTTACAATAATTATCAGTGGTACTTCAATAATAATGTTATTCCCGGTGCCGGCAATGCAAGTTATAATGCTACTACCAGCGGTAATTATACAGTTGTGGGATATAATCTTTCAGGATGTAAGTCAACTCCTTCAATTCCTGCAATTCTTTCTATGAGTACTACACCACCTACGCCTGTCATTACTGCAGGAAAATATACTTTCTGTAATGGAGATACAGTTATATTAACTTCTACTTCCGGATATAGTTATCAATGGTATTTTAACGGTTATAGTATTTCAGGTTCTGGCAGCAATAGTATTGCTGTTACTCAACCAGGTAATTATTATGTAGTAATAACCAACGCCTCAGGTTGTTCCAGTTCAGCTTCCGCTATCACAACTTTACAGCAATATCCAACCAGTATACCGGTCATTAACGCATCAGGCTCTACAAATATCTGTGCAGGATATACTGTTACATTAACTTCCTCCTTAGCAAATACATATCAATGGTATCTGAATAATATACCTGTTTCAGGAAGTGTAAACTCCACTTACAACGCTGGCAGCACGGGGTCTTATTATGTAAGAGAAACAGATATAAATGGATGTAAAACATATTCCAATACTATAAGTGTCATTGTTGATTCTATTCTTCCTCCTGTTATTGCTATTGCTATGTCTGGCAATACAAATATCTGTTCAGGTGACAGTACTATCCTGATGGCCAATACTGGTTATGCCTATTATCAATGGTATATGAATGGAGTTCTGATTCCAGGTGCAAATACATACTCCATATCAGTGAAAAATACCGGATCATATACTGCTACCGGCACTTCTTATTCAGGTTGTATATCTCCGGCTTCTTCTCCGGTTCAGATCAATGCTTATTCAATACCTGCGCAGCCTGTCATTACTGCCCCTACAAATAGTTTATGTAATGGAAGCAGTATCATTCTCTCAGGCAATACTATTGCAGGTTCTTATCAATGGTATCTGAATGGCAATGCAATCATTGGTGCTAATAGTCAAACTTATACTGTTTTTTCTGGAGGCACTTATAGTCTGATCGTATCAAATCTTGCAGGTTGTAGTTCTGTAATGTCCGGTAATTTTATAGTTACCAACAATTCTACTATACCTGTTATTTCGTCTACAGGTAGTACTATTCTTTGTTCAGGAGCATCTGCTACATTAATTGCCTCAACTGGCACAAATTATCAGTGGTATTTCAATGGCAATCTTATCAGTGGTGCCAATACACAAAGTTATACAACCAGTCTGGGTGGCAATTATACAGTTGCCGTTACTAACAATTATAATTGTTCTTCTAATTCTTCGGCAATTGCTGTAACCGTAAATACGGTTATCACTCCTGTACTGACCAGTTCTGCTACTACAGTTTGTAAAGGAAACAATGTAACCTTAACAGCCAGTCAGGGTTTTGCATATTATCAATGGTACAATAATGGTATCGTAATTCCAGGTATTATCACTATTAGTTATACGGCTTCTGTTTCAGGCAATTATACTGTAACAGGTACTACGTCTGCAGGCTGTACTTCTCCTGCTTCTTTACCAGTACCGGTTTATATATTTACTGCTGCGCCTGTTCCGGTAATTACTACACTCAATTCTAATGTATGTCTGGGCAATTCTGCTACATTAACCAGTAGTATTGGCTTATCATATCAATGGTATTTAAATGGCAATCCTATTGCTTATGCTACTACCCAGAGTTATACAACAACTACTCAAGGTAATTATGCCGTAATTATCACCGATACTAATGGTTGCAAATCAACTATCTCTGCTGCTGTACCTGTAAATGTATTAGCAATTCCAACTATTCCTGCTATCAGTGCCAGTGGTAGTACTACTATCTGTTCAGGAGGTAGTATTACTTTATCATCTACTGCTGCTACTGCTTATCAGTGGTATTTGAATGGTACATTAATATCGGGGGCAATTACACAAACTTTAAATGTTTCAACTGCTGGTTATTATTCTGTACAGGTATTTAATAGCAATAACTGTTCTGCTGTTTCAGTATCAACTGCTATAATAACCAGTTCTGGCCGTACACCTACTGTTACTGCTTCAGGTCCTACTGTTTTTTGTAATGGTGGTTCTGTAATTTTAACCGCTGCTGCCGATTCTGGCTACACCGTTTATCAATGGTACAACAATGGAACAATTATCAACGGTGCTACAGGTAAAACATTTACAGTAAATAATTCAGGTTCTTACACTGTTGTAGCTACTATTCCCGGAGGTTGTTCTACCAGTCCTTCTTTAGCTACAATTGTTACGGCAAATACAGTACCTGCCATCCCTGTTATTACGCCATCAGGCAGAGCAGCTCTATGTAAAAATTCAGTACTCTCCTTATCTGGTCCGATAGCCACATCATATCAATGGTATAAAAACGGTGTAGCTATCACAGGGGCTATCAATCAGACTTATTCTGCTTCCGATTCAGGAACCTACTCTTTACAAGTATACAATACCGGTGGTTGTGGCATCTCCAGCAGTACAGGTACAAAGGTCTGGATAGATACCAATACAGTAACAATTGCTGCTGTTACAAAAACTTTATTCTGCAAAGGCGACAGTGTCATATTAACTGCAAGTCTTGGTTATACTTATCAATGGCTAATCAATAGTACTATCATTACCAATGCTGTCAGACAGAATTATACAGTTAAAACTTCCGGCAATTATTCGGTTTATGCCACAGATTCCAACAATTGCAGTTCCGGTTCTGGTACTGTGTCTATTAGTGTTGTTACTAGTCCGGCACCATTAGTAATAGTAAATGGAGCCGTTACTTTCTGTTCCGGTTCTTACAATACTACTTTAAACGCTGCACCTGGATTATCTTATTATCAATGGTATAAAAACGATACACTGATCAATGGTGCTACCGGTATTTCATATACGCCAACAAGCACCGGCAATTATACTCTTGTAGCCAACAATGCTGGCAGTTGTCAGTCACTTCCTTCTGCTGCTGTTGGTATTACAGTCATTCAAACTCCTGTCAAACCGCTTGTATCTTCTACCAATGGTTCTACCATCTGTAATGGAAATAATATTCTTCTGATTAGTAGTTCCGGTTCAGGTTATCAATGGTATAGAAATGGAGTATTATTGGTTGGTGCTACCTCTCAGACATACAATGCTACCAATACGGGTTACTACAGTGTTCAGAATATCAATTATGGTTGTGTTTCTACTTTAAGCGATTCATTTATTATTCAGAAAACAGTTAATCCCGGATTCACTGTCAACAATATTTCACAGCAATTATGTACCAACAATTTCGATTTCATTTCCACATATCCTTCATCTGTCAATAAGTATTACTGGGATTTCGGCGATGGCTATTCCGATACGGCCATCAATCCCGTTCACGTCTACAATCAGATGGGCAGCTATACCGTGCGTCAGGTGATCACTTCCTCCAACAATAGTTGCATTGATAGTGCTAAACAATCTGTAACCGTTACACAGTGTACTTATGCAGGGGTGTCAGAACAGGATTCTGTTAATATTTATCCCAATCCAAACAGAGGTGTGTTTAAAGTTACCTTCCTCAGTATTGTTCAGCGCAATGCAAGAATAGCGGTGATAGGAGCCGAAACCGGTAAGATATATATGATTAAAGATGTATTAGCCGTTGTGGGCAAAAACACCTATAGTTTCGATCTGTCTGCCCCTATGTACAAATCAGGTACTTATATCATCCGTGTGATAGGCGACAATATTACTTACACTGTAAAGAAATTTGTATTAATCAGATAAAATACTGGAGTCGAGGGTAAGGAATAAGAAGTAAGGAGAATACAAAACACAACGAGAACCGTAATAGAACATCGTGAGTGGTGAGGAATACATTAAAACATAATAGTTGATGTATTTTTCACGACTCACGATGTATTTTGTATTAAAACTAAAGACCAAAGTCCAACAGCCAATACCTTGTATTTAAGAGCACATCTTGCTCACCACCACACTCAATGGACTTACACCCGCTGAATTGATGACTACGTAATAAAAATAATATTCAATACCCTTTGTAAGACCGGTAAAAGTTTTTTTACGGCCATTAGTCAGATTAATTAAAACACGATTAGTAAAGGTAGCAGGAATAATAAACATACCATTTGCATCAGTTTGCATACCTGTAGGAAAAGGGGCACCCTCCACAGCAAAACATACATAATGGTGGCCAATACCAAAGCTTTCACACTCCGATTCCAGTACCCCCGATACATCGTTATTTACTACTGTTACTTCCTTCGCCTGACCAGGCGTTACTGAATGCTCGGCAGGCTGAGCGTGAACAGGGGTAAAACCTCCTTTAATAATAATCTTAGGATCCCCGCCTGCTACTACATCCACGTAGTCGGCAAATTTATCCACCGAGGCCATCAATATCTCTGTGGCCGTATCATACGCTGGTTTCTGGGCTGTTCCACCCTTATCATAGGCATCGTAAGCAGCTTCATATGTAGTAATATAACCAAGCATCAGCGTATGTGTTAACGGCGGAGCCGGCGTTTTGGCAGGATCAAATTCAGTAGGGTTATTTGCCACTCCTTCGTTTACACCTGTACCAAATTTAGATAATGCTGTACCGGACATTCTATGAAAGTTTCTTTCACTGATAATTCTTTCTGGCATAATTGTATTGTTTAAATAAATGAATAATCTGTTTTATGATAAAATAACATCTTTACCTGCCGTTTGGAGTATGCCAGGATGCCTGATGTTTTAAATTTGATTCCTAATGTTGTTGCTGGACGCTCTTGCAATATTGCTGGACACTCTTGCAATATTGCTGGACGCTCTTGCAATGTTGCTAGACGCTCTTGCAATGTTGCTGGACGCTCTAGCAATGTTGCTGGACGCTCTTGCAATATTGCTGGACACTCTTGCAATGTTGCTGGACGCTCTAGCAATGTTGCTGGACGCACTTGCAATATTGCTGGACGCTCTTGCAATATTGCTGGACGCTCTGGCAATGTTGCTGGACGCTCTTGCAATGTTGCTGGACACTCTTGCAATGTTGCTGGACGCTCTGGCAATATAGATTTAGATTCCAGCGTATGTGAAACACTAAAGAATAAATGATGATGAATGAAAAATGAATTGAATCCGTTAAGAAGTGAAAATAGATTTAGTGTAAGGCTACATGTTGTTGTTAGCGGTGAGAACATTTGAGGCATTTGGTAATCAGCCGATGTCTTAACCATTTTCGTTGAATTGTAAATAAACAACTAAGTTGTTTGTGGAATCTTGATTGCCATTTACAAATTCGTTTACAAATAGCGCACTAATAATTCATTCTGCCAAATAAAGTTTACTAATTTGGATAAATATTTATTGTTGCTTTTAATTATGGCAGAAATATACTATTACATTTGAGAGCTGTATGTAAAGAATAAAGTGAGTGAAATGGCGAAGCGTGAGAGGTAGTATATAGAATAACATTAAAATATAAGTCAATAAATAAAGTATAACAATAAAGCAGTACATGAACACAACTTTGTGAAACAGTTTTAAACTTTAAAAATATATGAAAATAAACATTACCAAAGTGTATGTTATAGATAAGCCTTATGAGCAATTATTTACTCATCTAGACAATATAGTATCAACACCTTACAATGATCCAAAATATATAACATTTGGTAACTTAGTTTCTAATGATCCTTTAGAATTTATTTTCATGTTTAAAACACCTTCTTTTGGTAGACCTTTCCTTGCTGAAACACAATCTACAAAAATATTTGTTACTATTTATAAACTGGATGCTAAATCAAAAGTAATAATAACAACAAAGACAAACCCTTCTATTTTAATTTTATTTTTCATTTTAATTTCTTTAATCCTATTTAAAATGTTTACTGAATTTAATTATGAAGGAATAAAAATATCTATAGTTTTTTTAATAATGTTAGTTTTGATTATAGTTGTTGATAAAATTTTGAAAGAAAGATTAATAACAAGTTTTGAAAACGACTTAGATATAACAACTGAATGATTAACTATGAAAGTAGCTCAATAATAAGCTGAACACAACTTTAAGAAGAGTAGAATAAATGCCCTGTAAAATATACCATCTATGTTGTCAGGTAAGGATACCAGAAATGCACAAGTTCATGTGTTTTGAGTAATTGGGCACTCAATTTACCAGACAAATATCTTCTTGACTTAAATCAATAGAATTACTTGTCTTCAGTCAATGGCAGCTACCTTACTATCCTCATATTTTTGCATTACAAATAAAAATTAATTATGAAAAGATTCTTATCATTTGCAGTAGTACTGTTGCTAAGTAGCTCATTGATTGCACAAACAAAATGGACAGTAGATCCTGCACACACTTTTGTCTGTTTCTCCGTAAAGCATTTAGGTATTTCCTTCGTGCAGGGCAGTTTCAAAAAGTTTGAAGGTACTTATACTTCCATCAGACCTGATTTATCCGATATCAATGTATCTTTTACTGCCGACGTAGCAAGTATCAGTACAGGTGTTGATCAGAGAGATGGTCATTTAAAATCAGATGACTTTTTCAATGCAGAAAAATTTCCAACTATTAAATTTGTAAGCACTTCTTTCAAGAAAGTAAAAGGCAATAATTACATCCTTACAGGTAACCTTACTATCCGTGATGTAACAAAAGAAGTTAGTTTTTCAGTAGTATATGGTGGAACTACCAAAGATCCATGGGGCAACAACCGGTCAGGTTTTACCGCTACTACTACAGTAAACCGTTTCGATTACAACCTTAAATACGATCCTATAGGAACAGCAGTAGCTAAAGATGTTGCATTAACTTTGAATCTCGAGTTTGTTCAGGCGAAATAGTATTTCTCATGATTCACGTTACACAGGATTAAAATAAACAATATTATCCTGTGTGGATATTATCAATAATAAAAGGAAAAAGGTTGAGGTGTTTACATTTCAACCTCTTTCTTTTTATGGTCTGTCTATTATATCTGTTTCAAATACAATCTGAAAGTTCTTCTTAATTTTTCCCTTCACTTCATTCATATCCACCTTTCTGCCCAGTTCCTTCTCCAAAGATGTAACCTGTTTATTCTGAATACCACAAGGCACAATAAAGGTAAAGTAGTTAAGGTCGGTATTTACATTTAGTGCAAATCCATGCATGGTTACCCATCGGCTGCATTTGATGCCCATGGCACATATCTTTCTTTCCTTTCCTTTCACTCCTGGATTCAACCAGACTCCTGTTTCACCTTTACTTCTGTCACCCACTAATCCATATTCAGCCATGGTCAGTATAATTACTTCTTCCAGACTTCTCAGATACCAGCCTAAATCAGTTTTGAACTTGTCTAAATCAATAATAGGATATCCCACAAGTTGTTCCGGTCCATGAAAAGTAATATCTCCCCCCCTGTTGATATGAAAAAACTCCATACCCCTTTTCTTCATCTCCTCCTCACCTATCAGTACATGACTGATATCGCCGCTTTTACCCAAGGTATAAACCGGAGGATGTTCTACAAACAATAATCGGTTTACAGTATCATTCCGGGTTGCATCGCTTAGTTTCAGATCGGTATTCTGTTTCAGTAATATCTCCTGATAATCCCATACATCTTTATAGGAACGTAAGCCAAGATCTTCAAAATAAGTAATTTGCTTCATGATAAAAGAAGTAAAAAGTAAGAAATAAAAAGTAAAAATAGGGCAATGGACAATTATGTTGATTGTTAAATAATAAATGTAGAAAAGCAGATTTCCAATTATCAATTATCCATTATCCATTGTCAATTGCCTATATTCTTTACATTTGTATCATGCGAGCATTAGACGATGTTGATCGTTTTGATTTTATTGAAACCAAATTTGACCAGGCCGACGAACAGGAATTGTTTACCCGATTAAGCTTCCGTGCCGATAAGGGTCAGGATCTTATGCGTATAGACAAATGGGTTCAGATGCGTGTAGAAGGTGCCAGTAGAAACAAAGTACAACAAGCAATTGAAGGTTGTTATCTTACAGTAAATGGAAAGGCCGTAAAGCCTAATTACAGAATTAAACCAGGTGATGAAGTAGTATTGATATTTCTGAATGACCCGGAGGTAATTACTATTACTCCCGAAGATATTCCCCTGAATATTGTTTATGAGGATGAAGATATTATGGTGGTAAACAAACCTGCCAATATGGTGGTGCATCCTGCAGTAGGTAACTTTAAAGGTACTTTATTGAATGCTGTTGCATGGCATCTTAAAATGCTGAATCCCGATGTATCAGAAGATGTTCTTCCACGTTATGGACTTGTTCACAGAATAGATAAGAATACTACCGGATTGCTGGTACTGGCTAAGAACCTGAAGGCTGCTTCTCATTTATCCAAGCAATTCTTTTATCATACTATTAAAAGAAAATACAAAGCACTTGTCTGGGGCGACATAAAAGAAGATACCGGCACTATCAATGCCAATATTGCACGTCACCGGCAGAACCGTAAAACCTTTGATGCTTATCCTGATGGAGATGTAGGTAAATATGCAATTACCCATTATAAAGTACTGGAAAGGTTCTATTATGTA
>Ga0316217_10006003_pt1 | contig 12261 bp, 6 predicted proteins | sample 1anoAmetaG_FD_203633 | JGI IMG/M metagenome (GOLD analysis project Ga0316217, IMG submission 203633) | Freshwater microbial communities from Trout Bog Lake, Wisconsin, USA - 1anoA | ecosystem: Environmental > Aquatic > Freshwater > Lake > Hypolimnion/Profundal zone | place: USA: Wisconsin... | reverse complement strand
AGGTTTTCCGCTGGCAACGCGACGGCGAAGTTTGGAGCGGCGTGCTGGGAAAATGTTTTCTCCAGCTCACGCAAACGCCCGCCGGCATCCGCGCCCGCGCCAGCGCGCCGGTGAGCGACTGGAATTTTCTCCGCGAATTTCTCCAGACGGAAACCGATCTCGCCGCGATTCTGAAAACCTTTCCCGACGACGAACCGATGCGCCGCGCCGTCGCCGCGTCTCGCGGCCTGCGATTGCTGCGGCAGGAGCCGTGGGAATGTCTCGCGTCGTTCATCCTCTCATCCACCAAGCAAATCGTCCAAATCCGGCAAATCGTCGCGCTGCTCTGCGAACGCTTTGGCGAAGCGTGCGCCGGCACCGACGCGCGAAGTTTCCCCACTCCGCAAAAAATCGCCGCTGCCAGCGAAGCCGAACTGCGCGCCTGCAAAATGGGTTTTCGCGCGCCCAGCCTGCGGGACGCCGCGCGCCAGATTGCCGGCGGAAAATTCGATTTGGAAAACATCCGCACGCTGGACGCCGCCGCCGCCCGCGCCGAACTGATAACCTTGCGCGGCGTCGGCGTTAAGATTGCCGACTGCGTGCTGCTGTTCGGCTACGGGTTTGACTCCGCGTTTCCGGTGGACGTGTGGATTGAACGCGCGTTGCAGGAACTTTATTTTCCCCGCCGCCGCGCCAACGACCGGCAATTGCGCCAATTTGCCGCCGCCCATTTCGGCCCGCACGCCGGCTATGCGCAGCAGTATCTTTTCCATTACATGCGGACACGGCGGCACCCTCCGGGCGGTTGAAACCTGCTGGCATCCCTGCGGCGAGGATGGCCGGAAATAATACCAGGGCGCAGCGCGACAATATCATTAAAAAAAGGTTGACACAGGCGGGCTATTGCTGCTGAAATGGGCAAAGTTAAAAAATAACTCTCTTCAAATAAAATAAAAGGGGAACATGAATCATAATTTTAACAAATTGATTTGCGCCGGTGCCTTGGCGGCGATCGGCTTCAGTGCTTGGGGCGACACGATCTACAACAGCTACCCCACCTACAACAGCAGTTCATTCACGATGGCGAACGGTCAGGAGATTGGCACTGAAATCGTTTCGAGCGGCACTTGGTCTTTGGACAACTTCACCCTCGAATATTACGCTCCGAACCCCTATCTTGCGTCAACGGTCGGGGTGGATGTCCGCATGTATGCAAACACCGGAACGCCCGTCAATGGTTTTGCGGCACCCGCCGCAACGCCTTTTTTCGACAGCGGCTGGTTCTATAACACCGTTCTTGGCGGGCTGCCGGCAAATGGATTTAATATCATCACTTATTCCAGTTCCGATCTCTACACTGATTCATCGATCAATTTGCCTCCCGGTTTCACGCTGCCCTCCGATTTCACCCTGACCGTGACGTTCACTGGCTTGGGTGGCACTAATATCGTTGAAATGCCGTTGGCCAATAATCCCACCGGCCAGCCGGGATCCAGCTTTGGCGATTATTGGCTCAATAATGGCGGCGGATGGACGCTGCTGACCAATGCCGCCCCGGCGAATATGGTGATGGATCTGACCGGCACCGTGCCGGAACCATCCGTGTTTCTGTTGGGCTCGCTCGGCAGCGCGCTCCTGTTCGGCGCGAGCCGGCTGCGGCGGAAGAGCTGAGACAGCGGCGAGTTAAGGATTCGTAGTTTTTTCAATTCAGCGTTCCAGAGCGGAGAACCGCTTTTGGAACGCTGAATTTTTTCCAGAATTAAGCGCCAGCAAGTTGTTTGGCTCACCGATGCCGGCTGGCACGGATGAATAACAGCTTTTCCATAAGAATCGGCTCCTTGCTGGCCGGGCCCGAGCGGCTGCTCGGCCTCCCCGCTTGGCGTCGCGCCAGCGACGCTCTACCAAACCCGGTTATTTATGAAAATTGGTTAAATATCCATGCGCGGCGATGGTCGGCACGCCTTTGGAGTGGTGGCCAGTGACAATTTTGCTTGCAGAAAAAAACGCCGCAGCGGGTTTATTCAAGGCAGCGTCTTGGTGCGATAAAAACGCCGAGGATATGTAGCCGCGCCGGAATTCGTATAAAAAAAATTCCCCCCGCTGAAATAATTCGTCTGCAGAGCGGTCCATTGCAATAAATTGGTGGACATTTGCACGACCACTCCGTTCGTCACCGTGCCCGTCACCCGGAAGGCAAAACTCCCGTTGGTCTGCCACTGGAGCGAATCCATTTGCAGCCGGATCAGGTTCAGCGTCCAGACATTCGTTTGGGTCAAGAGTCCCTTGGAATCTGTCCGCACCATGCTGGTGGCATCCCACACATCCGCCTCCACTTTATTCGTGCCGTTGCCAAGCTGCGCCGGCCAGATAGTAAAGATCGCATTGGTCGCATCGGCGACAACGGCATTGTTGGTGCGCCACTGGACATTCAGCGCATGCGTGGCAGGCTGGAGCAGATTCACGCTGAACGTCAACAGTTGCGAGTTGGTCACCGTCAGGCTGTTCGTGGCCGGCGAACGGGCGTCCATCGGCCGGGCTTTCCCGTAAATTGCCAACACCAAAGCTTCCTGGCAGACCGGGCAAAACCCCGAGTAAAAACTCTGCATGCAACAATTGTAAGACGGACGATACCAGCCGTTAGTGTGATAATGCGCGCCGAGAAACAGACCAACCGCGACTGAATAGCCATCCACATCTGGCGTGGGAATGGGCGTGTTAGTCGGAATCCACGCGTTCCATTTGATGTTCGAAAAAATCATGTTGGTCGTGGTATTGGGTTCCACATCATCAGTCGAGTATCCCGGATAAGCCGCAGTATATTCATCGCCCAGATCGCCAAGAGTGTGGCCAGATTCATGCACCAAAATGTAGCTCACGTTGCCAATGGAAGAGATGGCCGTCTTGCCATAGTCAGATGAGCCGCCGTCGGATCCGCCGGAGACGCCATCGTTGACCAGCAACGCGGGCAAATTATTGTTCGTGTTGGGGAAGATGGACAAATAACTCGTCCAGAGCAACGCATTGATTTTTCCCTGGCCGTGATTGGGATTGGGGTCAACCGTGTTCGGCGGAATGGTGATGAGGCGATCGTCAGGCGATAAATAAGTGCTGTTGAAATAAGTATAACCCGCGACATAGGATTGGGTATTCAAGTGCGTTGATCCGGTATGCGCGGAATTTGTAAAAATGGCGAACACGTTGAAATAATTGGCATATTCCGCGTAAGGCTCGACACTCAAAAAATAGTCCGCCGCATTCGTGGCGTCATTCAGAAAGGCTGCCAGTTGGCCGTTGGTGTAGCCCTCGGAAAAAAACACGAGGTTGACGCGGTTGGTCGTCGGGCCGTTGGTCACGATGGTGGAAAAAATCGCCGCCCCGGACGGCCGGGCGACGAACAAAAAAAAGACCAGCCCAACCATCCGCAGCATCGTTGGAGCGATGGCTTGGTTCATGGGGCAATCAGCCGGTAGAAGACGCAGTTGGTGGTCAGCCCCAAAGTCGCGACCATGAAATTATTTTGCAGCGCCGGAAGGTTGGTCACCACCAGCCAAGTGATTGGCGGCGTCAAGCTGGTGGTTTGCTGCAAGGCGAAGCTGCCGCCGTTGTTCGTCCACGAAAGGGAAAGCTGGCTCTGGCTGGGCAGAGCCAGTTGGATCGGCGGCACGGGAATGACGGAAACCCAGGCGGAAAATTCAGAAGTATTGTTGTTGGTGTCGGTGGCGGTGGCGGTAACCACCCAGCCCGGCGAAACAGAAACCGGCAGATTAACGGTGAAATTCGACGAACAGGAAGACGACCCCAGCGTCAAATTGGTCTGGCCCAAATAAACCTGGCCTTCGCCGTAGCCGGATGGATCGCCGACGAGGCTGGCGAAAAACTGCAGCGTGTAGGCTTTGCCGGCTTTGGCATCCAATGCTCCCCGAATGCGCGTGCCGGCACCGCTGACGACATTGGAGATCGTCGGAAAATTCTGGCCGCCGTTGGCGGCTTTGGCCCCCACCCCGTTTTCGCAATCCACAATCGGATTGACGCCGGGATAAGTGTTGATGCCATCGGTCGGACTCAGATCAATTCCCAAGGCACCGTTGCTGAAAATGGAATTGGCGCTGATCAAATTATTGGAGGCGTAGTTGCGCACGCGCACCCCGCAATAATTGGAATAATACCCCGAATGATAATACATACTGGCAAAGGCCAGACGGTTGCCGGCGCCCGCCGCCGCGCCGCCAATGATGTTGTTGTTGGCATTGGTCTGCAATTCAACATTGTGCAAATTGTTGCCCAAATTGTTTGTGCCATCCGCCTTGGTGCCAATGAAATTTCCCTGGACGATATTCGAGGAGGCGCTGTTAAAATAAACGCCTTGCGCGTAGTTCGCCGAAATCAAATTCCCCGCGCCGGCGGCGGTGCCGCCAATCCAGTTGGCCGTGGCCGATTCCACATAGATTCCCTCGAGGATGTTCCCCTGCGCGATCGTGCCAGACGGATCGGTGCCGATGTAATTTCCCTGCACGAAATTGCCCGTTGCGCCGTTGGTGTATAGAAAAACACCCGCGCCATTGTTGGCTGAAATCACATTGCGAGCGTTGGCAGCCGTCCCGCCGACGAGATTGGCCGCCGCGCCGGAGATGCCAATGCCGGCAGAGTCGCTGGTGGAAATGCCGTTGCCCACGCCGGCCAAACCGGTGGCATTGAGGCCGATGAAATTGCCTTGAATGACATTGCCCGTCACATTGCCGTTGGTGCCGGACAGGAAAACCCCCTGCTTGGTGTTGCCGGAAATCACATTGCCGGCGCCGGCTGCCGTGCCGCCAACCGTATTGTTGCAGCCTTGAATCCGCACGCCGGCCAGCGCGTTCTGGATCGCTGTGGCGCCGGTGACATCGGTGCCGATGTAATTTCCCTGGATGATGTTGCCGCTGTCCGTCAGTTGCAAAATGGCAATGCCATTGATGGCATTGCCGGAAATCACATTCCGCGCAGCGGCAACCGCGCCGCCAACCAAGTTCGAGAAACCGCCGCTGATCGAGATGCCGTTCTGGCCGTTGCGCAAAGCCGTGGCGCCCGCCGCAGTAAGCCCGATGAGATTGCCTTGAATCAGATTGGTTGCCGTGCCGCCCGTCAAGGTGATACCGTCCAGAACATTGCCGGAGATCACATTGCCCGCGCCCACGTTCGTGCCGCCGATCTGATTGCCGCCACCACCGGAAACCGCCACCCCGGAATTATGATTGGTCAGGGCAACGCGTCCGTTCACGTCGGGGCCGAGAAAATTTCCGAGCAGCCAATTGCCGGTCGCACTGGCCCCGCTGATGGAAACCCCGGCCAGGCCGTTGCCGGAAATCAAATTGCTGGAAATGGTATTCCCGGGCGCACTGCTGATCGTTATCCCGTCGCCCGCCAAATTGCTCACCGCGTTGCTGCCCGAACTGTCCGTGCCAATGCGGTTGCCCTGAATGACATTGCCCGTGGCGGCGGTGCCGGTCAGATAAATGCCGCTCGCGCCATTGCCGGAAATGACATTGCGCGCCGCAGTCGCCGAACCGCCGATGACATTGCCGCTGCTGCTGCCGTAAATGATGATGCCGTCGCTCTGATTGCCCAGCGCGGCGGTGCCCGCCGCATTGACGCCAATCAGATTGCCCTGCACAAGGTTGTTGTTGGCATTGAGCAGATAAAGGCCGGTGTCATTGTTGCCGGAAATAAGATTTCCATCCCCGCTGTTCGTGCCGCCGATCAAGTTGCCACTGCTGGTTACAAAAATGCCGGGATAAGTAGAAGCACCGTTTCCACGCGCCAATGTGCCGGTCACATCAGTGCCGATGAAATTTCCCTGCAGCTTGTTACTGCTGGCCGCGCTGTCAAACTGGATGGCTTGAACCGGAAACCGATTGATGGCCATGCCGCGCAGCGTGCTGAAGCTGGAGCCCGACGAAAAGTGCAGGCCGATGGTGCTGCCGCTGGTGAGCGCACCATTCAATTCGATGACCGGCTTGTTGGTGAAACCGGGCTGCGTTGTGGCGTCAATCACCACCGGATCAGTAATGGCGGGCAGCGCATTCGTGGGCGTGATGGTGAAGGGCGGCGCGCCGCTGATTTGAAAAACAATCGTGTCCAACCCGGGATTGGTGTTGGCCATCAAAATGGCCTGCTGAAAGGAACCCGGCCCGCTGTTGGCCGTATTGGTCACCATAATGGTGTCGGCGCAGGCCGCCATGGCTAAACTGCCGGCCAGCCAGACCGGCAAGAGTCTGCGCAGGCCACCACCAGCCGATGAAAATTTCGTCGCACCTTGCATCAATTCAATTTAACAGGATGAACAATACGCGGGATGCCACCGAGTGGCAAGGCAGATGATGCCGTTTGACATTAATTCTCAAGGCCACCAGTGCCAGAACCTAACCCAGTCGGAAAGTTGGGGCAAGCCCGACATTCGCCCGGCCGTTTTCTCCGCGACATTCTGCTTTTGCGCGCGGGAAAATTTTGTCACGCTCGCCTTATGCCGATTCCAGTCATCAGTGTGCTCCAGATGCGCGAATGGGAGCAAGCCACTTGGGCCACCGGTCAGACCGAGGCGGAGGTCATCCGCCTCGTCGGCAAACGCGTCGCCCGCCGCGCCCGCAAGCTCACCCGGGCCGGCGACACCGTTCTTTTTCTCATCGGCAAAGGCCACAACGGCGACGACGCCCGCGCCGCCGCCAAGGAACTCGATGGCCGCCGCGCCGAAGTCCTGGAAATGTTTCTGTCCGACACCGACCTACTCCCGCTCGAAACCGCCTTGAAAGAAAAACCCGCGCTCATCGTGGACGGACTTTTCGGCATCGGCCTGAACCGGCCGCTGTCCGAGGCGTGGCAGAAAATCATGGCCGCCGTCAACGCCAGCAATATTCCCGTGCTCGCCGTGGACGTCCCCTCCGGCCTGAACGCCGACACCGGCGAAACTTTTGGCGCGGCCATCACCGCCACGCTCACGCTCACCGTTGGGGCACCGAAAATTGGAATGCTCGCGCCCGCCGCCGGGCCGTTTGTCGGACGGCTGGAAGTGGCGGATGACGTGGGCTTGATTCCCTGCCCGCACCAAACAGAATTGAGTTGGACGCAGCCGGAGGACTTGGAACATTTTCCGCCCACGCGCCCCGTGGCCGGGCACAAAGGCGATTTTGGCCACGCCACACTGCTCGTCGGCAGCTTTGGTTTTCACGGCGCGGCGGTGCTCGCAGCGCGCGGCGCGCAACGCGCGCAACCCGGCTTGGTGACGGTGCTGACGCAGGAAAATGTTTTTCATCCTGTCGCCGCGCAGTTGCAGTCCACCATGGTCAATCTTTGGAAACCCGGAGCCAAATTTCCTGTCAGCACCAGCGCGCTGCTGGCCGGACCGGGACTGGCGGCGGCCGATGTTCCGGAAGAACTGCGCCCGACCTTGCGGCATTGGTGGCGGGAATTGGAATTTCCGCTCGTCGTGGACGCCAGCGCGCTCGATCTGCTGGCCACCGAACCCTTTCCAAAAAAATATATTCGCGTCCTCACGCCCCATCCCGGCGAGGCTGCGCGGATGCTGAATACCACCCCGCAAAAAGTGCAGGCGAACCGGCCGCAGGCGCTCCGCGAACTCTCGCGGAGATACGGCAATGCCTGGGTGGTGCTCAAAGGCCAACAAACGCTCGTCGGCCGGAGCGAAGGCGAAATTTTTGTGAACTCCTCCGGCAACCCGCAGCTCGCGCAGGGTGGCAGCGGCGATTTGCTCGCCGGCTTCATCACCGGCCTGCTCGCGCAACCGGCGTTGCAGGCGGACGCGGGAAAAACGCTGCGCTACGCCGTCTGGCAGCACGGCGCGGCGGCGGACAGCTTGGCGGCGGCCCACGCCAACTGGACCGTGGAGGATCTCGCGGCGGAAATCGGCAACGCGCGATAAAGGCGACATTTATTTTTGCCGCCAGCGCAGCAGCCACAGCGCATTGCCGATGACGATCAAATCGGAAAAACCCATCGCCGCCGCGCAGAAAATCGGGCTGATGAAACCGCACGCCGCCAGCGGCACGCCGAGCGCATTATAAAAAAACGCCCAGAACAAATTCTGTTTGATCGTCCGCAACGTCGCCCGCGCTAGGCCGAGCGCTTCCGGCACCGCTTCGATCTCCGATTTCAACAGAATGATGTCTGCTGCCTCGCGCGCGATGTCGCTCGCCCGGCTCACGGCGATGCCGAGGTCGGCCTGCGTAAGCGCCGGCGCGTCGTTGATGCCGTCGCCCACAAACGCCACGCGCTCGCCTTGCGCCTGAAGTTTTTTCACGAACTCCGCCTTCTGCTCCGGCCGCACCTCGGCCAAAGCATTTTCTGCGGCGATGCCGACTTGCTTCGCGATGGCCGCCGCCGTTTGCGGATTATCGCCGGTCACGAGCAATATTTTCAGTCCTTGCGCTTGAAGCTGCGCGACGACCCGGGCGGCGTTGGGTTTCAACGCGTCGCGCACGGCGAACAGGCCGAGCAATTCATTTTCCGCCGCCAAGCCGACGATGGTTGCGCCCTGTCCTGACCATTCCGCGATGAATTTTCCACCCGCCGCCAAATTCACGCCGGATTCCTTGAGCCAGCGGAGCGCGCCGAGACGAACGATTGCGGATTGCAGATTGCAGATTGCGAATTTGGCCTCGACGCCGCAGCCGCGAATTTCCCGCCAATCCAAAATGGAAATTCGTTCGGACGAAATTTTGGCAATTGCTTCGCTGATCGGGTGGGTGGAATTGGTTGCGAGTGTTGCTGCGAGTTTTTCCAATCGGCAATCGGCAATCGGCAATCGGCAATTTTCCTGCGCTGCCACTTCCGGTTTGCCCATCGTGAGCGTGCCGGTCTTGTCAAAAACCACCGCCGTGATTTTACCAGCTTTTTCCAGCGCCACGCCATCACGAATCAAAATTCCCCGGCGCGCGGCGGCGTTGGCACTAGCCATGATGGCGGCGGGCGTGGCCAAACCCATGGCGCACGGGCAGGCGACAATTAAAACTCCCGCAGCGATGACAAAGGCTTTTTCCGCGCCGGAATGAATGGCCCAGAAAATCCCGACAGCGAGCGCAATGCCGACGATGACCGGCACGAAGACATTGCTGACGCGGTCGCCGAGGCGCTGGATGTCTGCGCGGCTCGTCTGCGCGCGTTGCACGGCGGCGATGATGTGCGCCAGCGCGGTGCTTTCGCCGGTGGCGGTCACGCGCATCACGAGGCGGCCATTCAAATTCACCGTGCCGGCAAAGAGTTCGCTGCCGGATTTTTTATCAGCGGGAACGGATTCGCCAGTCAGCATGGCCTCGTCCACGGTGGATTCACCTTCGAGCGCCACGCCATCCACTGGCACACGGTCGCCGGGGCGCAACGCAATACGGTCGCCAATTTTTAATTCAGCGACGGGAGCCTCTTCTTCTTTGGTAGCAGCCGACGTGAGGAGGCTCTGAATTCCATTTCGTAACAAAAAATGAGCCTCCTCACGTCGGCTGCTACGCGATGAAACAAGTCGCCGCGCCGTCTGTGGTGCAAGGTTCAAAAGCGATTTCAACGCTCCGCTCGCCTGGTCGCTGACGCGCGCTTCAATCCAGTGGCCGGCGCTGATGAGCGAAATGATGGCGGCGGCTTCCATGAAATAAACATGGCCGCCTGCGCCGCTCAACAATGCCCACGCGCTGAAGCCAAACGCGGTCGTGGAACCCAGCGCAACGAGCGTGTCCATGTTCGACTGGCCGACTCTGATTTGTCGCCACGCGCCACGATAAAATTGTGCGCCGCAGAAAATCTGCACCACGCCGGCCAGCGCGAACGCGAGCCATTGAAACCACGGCGTCATGGCGAGATGAAAAATCCATTCACCCATCATCAGCGCGCCGGTGACGCTCAAGCCGACGAGCAAATTCCACTGCCAACGGCTTTGCCGAGATTGACCGGCAGAATTCGCGTCGGTGGAAGTTTCTTTGGCCTCAAACCCGGCATTGGAAATGGCGGCGAGAACGGCGGAAACATTCTTATCCGCCGCCGAATTCCAGCGGACACTGGCGCGTTTCGTTTCCACGCCGACGGCGACGCTGTGAACGCCGGGAATTTTCTGCGCCGCCTCAGTGACTTTGCGGGCACAGTTGTTGCACGTCATGCCGGTGACGCGCAATTCGGTTATGGAAGGCGAGGACATTGGTTCGCGGAAACATCCTGCCACGACTGGCGGGATTCGTCGAATTTCCTTTTGTGCCGAAACCGGCTCGCGGGGACGCTCGCCCCACCAGCTTTTCAGCGTGCGACGCGAATCGTTTTCATGCAGCGGTGCCAGTCGCGCAGGTTCGGCTGCGCCTTGGGCAACTGGTAATGACCGGAGAACAGAAAATTTTCAATCATGCCGAACAGCTCGAAATCCAGAAATAACGGGCGTTCGCCGAGCAGAAATTCCGAGTGCGCCAACATCTGCTCAAACGGCAGCAGCATTTGTTCAAGCTGGCGGAGCAGCTCTTTTTGCTGCGTGCGCCACTGGTCAATGCAGCCGCGCCCGAACTTGCGCTCCTTGTGGCGCAGGAACGGAAGCTGGTCGGCCTTCGCCACAAACTCGCGCCAGTAAATGTCATTGAGCTTGAAGCCGACGGCCTCAATTTCGTGTTCGCAATAGCGCCAGAGAATGGACTGTTCGCCTTCGCGTTCGACAGGGAAAAGGCCGAGCTGAAATTTCGCGTCGAGATATTTGGCGATGTCCTGCGTGTCGTCGCCGGATTCAAAAATCACTTTCGCGCCGTCCTTGATGACCGGCACGGCGTAATAATTTTCCTTCGTCAATTTCCAGACGAGCGAACGGTCGCAGCTGGGGAGGTTGACGGTTTTAAATTTCGCGCCGGCGAATTCCAAAATGCGCCGCTGCACGAGGCAGAACGGACTCCACGGAATTTGAATCAGCTCAATCATGCTCCATATTTCCGCCATCGCGCGGCGGATGACAAGCGGAAGTTTTGGCTTGCGAAACCCGCCGCTCCGGCGCGATGCTCGCGGGATGAAAGCCTTTCCTGTTTTCCACCTCGGCACGTTGCTGCTCCTTTCCAGTCTGATGGTTTCAGCGCGCGAGGCGGCGACCCATTACAAATTCACCGCCGGCCAGACGAACGCGTTTGCCGTGGAAATCACCGTCCGCAGCGAGACGGGTTCCGAGGTCACGTCCGGCAATGTCATTCTCGTAACAAAAGAAGTGACGACAAATGCGGTGAAGCTTGTCTGCCGGGGAAATTTCAAATCGGAAATCAAGCGCACGCCGCAGCGCGGGCCGATGTTTTATTCCGGCTATTATCCGGGCGGCATGATGCCCAACATGAATGTGTTTCCCAACGACTGCGAAATTGAGCTGGACACGCGCGGCCACGAAATCCGCGATGGCGGCGATTATGTGCTGGCGGTGCCGCTGGGAAAACTGGTGCAGTCCCTTTTTGCGCCGCTGCCCGCCAAGTCCGGCAGCGAGGAGACCAATGACGAAGTCGTGGTGCTGGACGATCCTTTCTGGCTCGGCCCGGCGGAAAGCTTTTTGAACGCCAGCCCGAACGGCCAGCCACGAATGATGCGGCCGTTCATGGGCTACCCGCAGCAAACGCTGGCAACTCTGGCTTTGTCCCGCCACATCTTGTCACATGCGAAAAATTCCACGGCGGACACGGTGCAATGGCACCAGCAGACGACGCTGGAAAGTTTTCTCAAAACCGGAAGTGAACCGCGCCTGATTGCCAGCAGCGAAACCGATTTTATTTTTGACCGGAACGCCGGCCTGCTCGCGCAAATCGAGACGCAGGGCGACGTTTCCTCGCAGACGGAAACCACGTCGCGCAAGGCCAAGGTCACTTTCAAAGCACACCGGCTCACCGGCGCGGAACTCGCCGCGCTGCTGGCACCGCCACCGCCAGCATCACCCGCCCCGCCGCGCAAACTTTCCAGCGCGGACCTGGAAAAAATCACCGCCGACTTGAAAGCGCCGGACTTGGAAACGCGCCGCGCCGCAATGCGCCAGATCAACGGCGTCGAGGTTGAATCGCCCTCCGCCGAATTCCTTGATCTCGTCGCATCACTGGCGATGGACTCGGACACGTTTGTGCGCATGACGGCCGCAAATTTTCTTGGCAGCCACGGAACCACCAACCAAGTTCCCGTGTTGCTGAAGCTGTTGAAGGATTCCGATTGGTCAGCGCGCCAGCCGGCGGTCAAGGCGCTGGGAAAATTGAAGGACGAACGCGCCATCCAACCGCTCGCCGATCTCATTGCGCGCGGCGGCAGCATGTATGG
>Ga0316217_10006002_pt1 | contig 12265 bp, 10 predicted proteins | sample 1anoAmetaG_FD_203633 | JGI IMG/M metagenome (GOLD analysis project Ga0316217, IMG submission 203633) | Freshwater microbial communities from Trout Bog Lake, Wisconsin, USA - 1anoA | ecosystem: Environmental > Aquatic > Freshwater > Lake > Hypolimnion/Profundal zone | place: USA: Wisconsin... | reverse complement strand
GACCACGCGCAAGTTTCAAAAACGCTTTCTCCATTGCGATGGCGGCCCGGAACGCTTAAAAGCGCTGATCTTCTCAAATTCCCCGGTTTCGTGGCGTTCAGAAATTTGAAACGGTGCGTCCTATTTCAGATTCGAGATTTCAAATTTGAGCTTTCTTGAAGACAACCACAACCATTGAACCACCACCATTGAACCCGGCAAACGACTATGACTTACGGACGATTTGAAGACCTGCCCGTCTGGCAGAAAGCCGCCGAACTTTATGAACAGACCGAGGATCTCCTCGAAAACTCCGCCTTCAAAGTCACTTCCGGTTTTCGCGACCAATTGGACCGCGCGGCCCTGTCGGTCTCCAACAACATTGCCGAGGGTTTTGAGCGCGGCACCACCAACGAGTTGCTCCAATTCATTTACATCGCGCGCGGTTCGGCGGGCGAGGTGCGGTCCATGCTCACTCTGAAATTGCGTCGGGCCGCCAAAGCCAATTGGCCGGCGGCTTTGAAATCGCAAATCGCCAATTTGCAATCCGTCGCCGAAAACTGTTCGCGCCAGTTGCGCGGCTGGGCGGACTCGCTGCAAAATTCCGACCTCAAGGGTCCACGGCATTTGAATGACCGCGTTCGCCAAGAATATGGGCAGCAGCAGCGTGCCACGGCTTTCCAAAAGCAACTGCTCGGCAATCTGCCGCCCAACCATCCGTTGCGTCTCGCCGCCGAGGAAAAGGAGCGGGACGAGCAGGAACGGCGCGCGGCGGCCGGAGGGAGAAGGCGATCCGTGGATTGAATCTGCACGATTTTGAATCTGCGCGCTTATCCGTCTGGCCATGACTTGGCCACGAATCTCTGATTTGAGATTTCAAATTTCAAATTTCAAATTTGAGATTTCAATTTGCGGCCGAATTTGCAGCTTGCGCACACACCGGGAAATCCCTGAAGCTTAACGCTGACCGGAGAAAGCTATGCCGCTCACGACCCCAACGATACCAACCGAAAAACAATCGCGCCTCATCTGGTTTGCGCTCACCGGCTTGGCGGCGGCGGCGGTGGTGGGGCTGCTCGCAGGAGCGGTGTGGGGCTTGGGGAAGATCCTGAATTTGCTGAGTCCGGTGCTGTGGCCGCTGGCGATTGCCGCCGTGGTGGCCTGCCTGCTGTCGCCGGTCGTGGAGGTGCTCGAACGCCGGAAAATCCCGCGCGCCAACGCCATTCTGCTGGTGTTTGTCGCCGCCTTTGCCCTGGTGCTGGGGGTGTTGGCCAACGTCATTCCGCGACTCGCGACGGAGACGGAGCAACTGGCGGCAAAAGTGCCCGAATATTCCGAACGCCTGCAAAGCCGCCTCGCCCAGTTCCTGGCGCAACCGCCGATTTTTCTCCACCACTTTCTCCCGCCAGCGCCGGCGGATGTGAACGCCCCGGGCAATCCCCAATCCGCCGCGCTCGCCTCCGTGACCCACTGGCTGACGGGCAGCCTGCCCGCCGTGGGTTCCTGGCTGTTGCAACGCCTGGCGGCGGTCGCGTCCAGCTTTGGACTGCTGGCGGGGTTGCTGCTGGTCCCCGTGTATGCGTTCTATTTTCTGCTGGAAAAGCGCGAGATTGAAAGCCGCTGGCGGGCGTGCCTGCCCTTGCGGGATTCGTCCGCCAAAGAGGAGGTGGTCTTTTTGCTGGAAGCCATCAGCCAGAATCTCGTCGCCTTTTTCCGGGGACAAGTGCTCGTGGCGCTCTGCGATGCGGTGCTTTACACCGTTGGTTTTCTCCTGGTCGGCTTGAATTACGCGTTTCTGCTGGGGTTGGCGGCGGTGTTGCTGACGATGATTCCGTTTCTGGGAGCGATGGTTATTTGCACCACCGCCCTCTTGCTGGCGTTCGTACAATATGGCGACTGGCTGCATCCCGGTCTGGTGCTGTGCGTCTTTGCAGCGGTGCAGGCACTCGAAGGCCTCGTAATCTCGCCCAAGATCATGGGCAACCGCGTGGGCTTGCATCCGCTGGTCATCATCATCGCCGTGATGACCGGCACCACGCTGCTGGGTGGCCTGCTGGGCGGCATCCTGGCCATCCCGCTGGCCGCCGCCCTGCGCGTGATCCTGTTCCGCTACATCTGGAAGAAAACGTAGCGCGGTGGAATTCAGGAATTCAGTCAAATGAATCCACTTTTTTGGCCAACCCTTCTGCTGACCGCAATTCTGTTCCTGGCCGGCAAACATGTTTCCCGGCGCATTACTTCCATCTGGCTGGTGATCATTGGAATTCTCGCCGCGATTCCGGCAATGGTTTTTGCCGCCTACTACACGAAGATTTTCGGCGAGGCGCTTTGGCTATACCGGTTCAGGTCGCTGCCTTTCACAGAATTGACCGCCGCTGGCATTGGCTTCTTGGCCGGTTGGCTTCAAGATCAGCGCCGGCGGAATCCGCAATGGAAGCGCCGGGGCAGCGCTTTTTTCATCCCGTTTCTGACGTTGATTTGTGTTGCCGCGCCTTATCTGAAGCAGATTTTGCTTCGCCCAGACTGGAGCCGGTTCGAGGATCGCTGGAGCGAAAACGTCTGTCTGCAAAGTTCAGAATCCTCCTGCGGCCCGGCTTCCGCAGCCACCTTGCTGCGGCAGTTTGGCAAAGCAGCCAACGAACGGGAGATCGCGCGCGAATCGTTCACCTCCCGGCGCGGCACGGAAAATTGGTATCTGCTCCGGGCCATCCGCCGCCGGGGATTGGACGCACATTACTCAGTGGTTGCGCCGGGAGCGGAACATCTCTTGTTTCCAGCAATTGCTGGTGTGAAATTGAATAGTGCCGGTGGCTCTGGACATTTCATCGTGTTGCTCGGAAGATCGGGAGAGAAACTTATTGTCGGCGATCCGCTGGATGGTCGGGTGGAGCTTTCGCTCAAGGACTTGGAAGAAAGATACACCTTTACCGGGTTTTACATGACCTGCCGGCAAGGTGCCGGGGTCCCCTAACTTTCTTGCGTTTGCAGTCGGGAATTTTCAGCAGCGCGTAAATCGTAGATCGTAAATCGTAAATCATAAATGCCCCGCCTCGACTTCCGCTCCATCTCTGGTAGATTGCTTCCGTGAGTTTTGTCACTGAATTCAATTCGTTGCCCCTCAACGCGCTGGTTAAGCAGTCGCTGTCCGCCGATTCCGCCGCCGTGCGCGAGGTGGTCGGAAAAAACCGGCTTTCGCTGTCGGATTTCGCCACGCTGATTTCGCCCGCCGCGTCGGAACATCTGGAGACGCTCGGCCGCCGCGCCCATGCCATGACCCAGCAGCGGTTCGGCAAAGTCATCCGCCTGTTCGCCCCGCTGTACGTCTCCAACGAATGCATCAACAACTGTACCTACTGCGGTTTCTCGCGGGACAACCCGATTCTGCGCGTCACCCTCTCGCTCGACGAGGTGCGGCGCGAGGCGGAGTCGTTGCAGGCGCAAGGTTTCCGCAACCTGCTGCTGGTGGCGGGCGAACATCCGAAATTTGTTTCCAATAATTATCTGCGCGATTGCCTGGCCGCCCTGCACCCCGCCTGGCCCAGCCTCTCGCTGGAAGTCGGGCCAATGGAGACGGAGGAGTACCGTCCGCTCGTCGCGGCCGGCGCGGATGGCTTGGTCGTGTATCAGGAAACCTACGACCGCCAGGTCTATGCCCAGATGCACACCGCCGGGCCGAAACGGAATTTTGACTGGCGGCTGGAGACGCCCGAGCGCGCCTACGCCGCCGGCTTTCGCCGCCTGGGCATCAGCCCGCTGTACGGACTGGCCGACTGGCGTTATGAAGCCTTGAGCGCGGCGGCCCATGCGGACTATCTGCTCCGCCATTGCTGGAAGGCGGCGCTGACCATCTCCACCGTGCGGATTCGCCCCTGCGCGGGCGAGTTCCAGGCGCTCACCCACATCTCCGACCGTGAACTGGCGCAGCTTATCTGCGCGCTGCGGCTGATGTTTCCCGACGTGGGCATCGTGCTCTCCACCCGCGAGGTTCCGAAGCTGCGCGACGGCCTGCTGCCGCTGGGCGTGACCATGATGAGCGCCGGCGCGCGCACCGAGCCGGGCGGTTACACCGGCGCGGGCAAGGACAAAATCCACCACACCGAGCGCGGACTCATCAAAGAACTGGTGTCCGGCTCCAGCGAATGGGCGCCGCAGGCGGGGCATGTCACGAATGCCACCGGCCAGTTCAACGTGGCCGACGAACGCCCGCCCATCGAAGTGGCCGCCAGCATCCGCCGACTCGGCTACGAACCGGTGTGGAAAGACTGGGACGCGGCGCTGACGATGTGAAATAGCTATTTCATGGAACACATCTTGCTTCCACCTTGGTGGCTTGGCTAGAATTCATTACCTGAATGTAAAAGCGCATGATTCGCCGAATTCAAATCAAAAACTACAAGTCGTTCAAAACCATTGAAGTGAACTTGGGGCAACTTGCTGTCATCTTTGGGCCTAATGCCGTTGGCAAAAGCAATTTGTTTGATGCGCTGAATCTTCTGGCCCGCCTCGTTACCAAAAAGAATCTCAAAGAGGCATTTGACGGGCATCGGGGATTGCCAATTGAAGCAGTTCATTACGACAAAGGCGCAATTGGCGACTTGCTATCTGAAAAGACCCATACGATTTCGTTTTCCGTGGATGTTGAACTTAGCGCCCCCGTGATCCGCGATGTCGAGGCTCGCATCCAAGAATTACGCCAAGGCATTGACAAGAAAAGCGATGAGCTTGAAGAGAAATCGAGGATCACCAATCATCTGCTCCGATATGATTTGGAAATCGAGGTGATCTCTGCTTCGGGGCAACTGCGGGTCATGGACGAGCGTTTGGCGGCCTTGAGAAACAACGGGCAGGCGGAAAAAAAACGCGGCGCATTTATCGAAAAGATTGGCAACAAATTGAGCCTGCGCATGGAAGGGCAGTCGCACCCAACCCATCACGAAATCGGCTTGGATTATACCATCACTTCCACACCGCTTTATCCACCGCACTATCCACATTTAACCGCATTTCGCGAGGAAATGTCCCGGTGCCATTTTTATTATTTTGAGCCGCGGGCACTCATGCGTGAAGCTAACGGCATTGCCGAAGTCAATAATCTTGGACCACGCGGCGAAGATTTGGCCGCATTTTATCACACGCTTTCGCTCAAGCAACCGCAGCAATTCCAAGCGTTGAAGTTGGCCGCAAAACAAATTTTGCCCAGGTTGGAAGACATTGATGTGGAACGAACGGACAAGGCTGAACTTTTCTTGCGAATCCAGGAGAACGGCGCGTTTTATTCCAACCGGCTTATTTCAGAGGGGACGTTGCGGGTATTGGGATTGTTAGCCGTGCTGTCTCCATCTTCCAAATCCACGACCATTGGCTACGAAGAGCCGGAAAATGGAGTTCACCCGCGCCGGTTGCAGCTCATCGCTGAAATGCTAAAAAATGCGGCCAATGCAAACCGGCAAATTTTGATTAATACCCATTCGCCAGTTCTGCCAGGATATTTCAAGAATAACGAGCTGCTCAAATGTCAACGATTTGGAACCGCCACAACCATTGTGCCGTTCACTTCGGTTGGTCCGCTCTTCCGGGAAAACACAATCGAAGAAAATTTGGAAGAACAAATATTGCGTGGTGACTATGGCGGCTAAATACACCATCGCCTATTTTTTGGAGGACATCGGCCAGGAAGCGATTATTCCACCTTTGGTGAAGCGACTCATTCGCGACGCCAGCAAACCTGCGGAAAATTTTGAACATCGCACCCTCAATGCCCGTGGCGGAGGTTCCATTTCCGCTTACGAAAGATTTTTGAAAGATGCCAATCGGCGAATGCATCTGCCAGCCGACTTGCTGATTGTTGGCTCGGATGGAAATTGCAAAGGCTTTGCCGCACGTCGGGATGAAATCTTGGCAGTTGCGGCAAACCCACCCTACCCAATTGTGGTGACCGCTGTGCCAGACCCGCATGTGGAACGTTGGTATCTGTTAGATCCGTCAGCGTTAGCCAGGGCGGCTGGAATTTCGGGCATACCAGCACTGCCGACTCATAAATGTGAAAAAGATTTTTACAAGCACTTGTTGCGGTCAGCCTTTCATGGCAGTTCTATTGTTCCCTTGCTGGGTGGAATCGAATTTGGGCCGTTGGTGGCTGACCAAATGGATTTGTATTCTGCTTGCAAAGCGGATCATGGGTTGGGCGAATTTATTGACAGCATTAAACGCTGGCTGAAGCTGCTCCCCTAGGAGCATGGCCTGCTTCCCGCTGCTTTAACTAAATGCAAATCAAATTGAAAAATCGTTTTGTTTGAATGGTTTTGCTTTATGCGCCGATTCGTATGCGTCTCCTTCTTCCTTGCGGCGTGCTTGGCTTCCGCCGCCGCCGAGACGAATTATTTCTGCCTCGTCTGCGGCAAGGGGCCGCTGACGGGGCACATCTGGCTGCATCCGCGTGGCGCCATCTGCGACGACTGCGAAAAACTCCCGGATCGCTGCTCCATTTGCGGGCTGCCGGTGAAAGCCGGCGACGGCAATCTGAAGACCGGCGACGGCCGTTTTATTTGCCGCTTCGACAAACCGGATGCCATCCTGAAGCCCGACCAGGCGCGCGATTTGTTTGCCCGGATTCGCGACGACGTGGTGGATTTGTATGGCCGCCAATTCGCCTTGAAAAATCCCGAGGTGACGGTGAATCTATTCGACGTGGATTATTGGTCGGAGAAAGGGCATGGCAATGGCCTGCACAAATACGGTTTTGCCAGTTCGCGCCCAGCCGGCCACGGCGCTTGGACGCATGAAGTGGTCATGTTGAGCGGCCGCCTGCGCGAGGAAATGGAGGCGGTCGCCGCGCACGAATACACGCACCTCTGGATCAATGAAAATTGTCCGGCGAACCACCGGATTGACGGCGACACCGTCGAGGCGATCTGCGAGCTGACCGCCTTCAAGCTGATGCAGCAAAAAAAATCGGCAACCATGCAAAAACACATTCTCGACAATCCCTACACCCGGGGGAAGATCAAGGACCTCGTCGCGGTCGAGCGCGAAGGCGGCACCGATTATGTTCTGAACTGGGTAAAGACCAGCGCGGCGGAGACCTTTGACGCCAATGCCAGCCTGGCACCCATCCCGGCGACGGCTCCGGTTTCGCCCTTTGTGGCCGGGCCGCGTCCGCTGCCGCGCGGGCTGAATTTCAGCGGCCTCATGGCCTTTGGCCAGGCCCGGCTGGCGGTTATCAACGGCGTGGAATTCGCAGCGGGCGACCAGAAGACTCTCAAGTTGCGCGACCGGTCGGTGCTGGTGCGCTGTCCGGCAGTGTACGAAAGCGAAATCACGGTGGAAGTGGACGGCCGGCCGCTGACCCTGGAACGGGGCAAAGAAAAGGCGGTGCCATGAATCAACTGATTGCCAATGGAAATCCGGTCGCGGCGGCGCTGCCCTGCACGCTGGAGGAATTTTTGACCGCGCAAAAGCTGCTGCCGCGCAGCGTGGTGGTGGAGCACAACGGCGAGGCCGTGGCGCCCTCGGAATTTTCCCGGCGCCGCTTGCAAGCCGGCGACCGGCTAGAGATCGTCAAAATTGTCGCCGGCGGTTGAACCGCAGCCATTCTGTCACCTGCCTGGACTGGTGCCGTTCTGGCCGCCTGAAAATTTACCGCTTGCATCCGCGCCGCATTGGGATAAGACTCCTTGCCGGGATATGCCTCTGATTATTAACCACAGCGGATTGGGCGTGCGGCTGCACCGCCTCAACAGGCTTTCCATAATCAGAACTCCCCAATCACCATGCTCTCCCCGCTGAATCATGCCCCGCATCTTTGACAACCTCGCCCTGGAACTGCTTCCCTCATTGCGGGAAACGCTGGAGATTTCCCAGCGTTCAGATTTTTGCGTCGGCTACTTTAATTTGCGGGGGTGGAAAGCGATTGACGGGCTTATTGAGAAATGGCCGGGTGGCGACGGACAGCAATGCCGCCTGCTGGTCGGGATGCAGCGGCTCGCCCAGGTCGAACTCCGCGCCGCTTACAGTCTTTTGCCGCAGGAAAATGAAATCAGCCAGCAGGCCGTCATCCGGTTGAAGCGCCGGCTCGCCGAAGAATTTCGCGCCCAACTCACCTTCGGCGCACCCAACGACGAGGACGAAGCCGGCCTTCGTCGCCTCTCGGCCCAACTCAAGGCGGGCAAAGTGGTCGTGAAACTTTTTCTCCGCCACACGCTCCACGCCAAACTGTATCTTTGCTTCCGGCCCGACCCCAACAACCCAATTACCGGATTCGTCGGTTCCAGCAATTTGACGCTCGCCGGCCTGTCGCAGCAGGGCGAATTAAATGTGGATGTCCTCGACCACGACGCCACACAAAAACTTGCGGGCTGGTTTGAGGATCGCTGGAAAGACCGCTGGTGCATCAACATCACCAAAGAACTCATTCAGGTGATTGATGAAAGTTGGGCCCGGCCGGAATGTCCGCCGCCCTATCAGATTTACGTCAAGATGGCCTACCACCTGGCGGAGGAAGCCCGCGCCGGCCTGTCCGAGTTCACTATTCCGGCGGATCTGCGTGGCATCCTGCTGGAATTTCAGTCCGCCGCCGTTCGCATCGCCGCGCGGCATTTGGAAAAGCGCGGCGGGGTGATGCTCGGTGACGTGGTTGGTCTCGGCAAAACCCTGATGGCGACCGCGCTTGCCAGAGTGTTCCAGGACCCACCGCGCTCGCTGGAGACGCTCATCATCTGTCCTAAAAATCTGGTCGGCATGTGGAAGGATTACGCCTATCGTTACCGCTTGATCGCCGAAGTCGTTTCCATCACGCAGGCACAAAACGAATTGCCCGATCTGCGCCGCTACCGGGTTGTCATCATTGACGAAAGTCACAACTTGCGGAACCGCGAGGGCCGGCGCTGGGCCGCGGTGCGCGACTATCTGGCCCGCAACGCCAGCAAATGCATCCTGCTTTCGGCCACGCCCTACAATAAAGCCTATCTGGATCTCGCCAATCAGCTCCGGCTGTTTCTGAATCCCGACGATGTCGTTGGCATCCGGCCCGAGGAATACCTGCGGCGCGATTGCGATGGCCGGCCCGACGAATTTACCCGCCGCCACCAGTGCCCCATCAATTGCTTGAATGCGTTTGAGAAAAGCAACCACCCTGACGACTGGCGCGAACTCATGCGGCTGTTCATGGTCCGGCGCACGCGCAGTTTCGTGGAACGCAACTATGCGTTAACGGAATGTCCCAAGTGTACCACGGTGCTGCTGCCCACCGAGGATAAATGCTCAAAGTGCGCGCAGCCCAAGGCCAAAGCCGACCGCCGGTTTTTGCTGCTGGGAGATGGCAAGCGCTTCCATTTTCCCAAGCGGCAGCCCAAAACCCTCACCTTTCGCATTCGCGACCACGACCCGGATGATCAATACGCCCGGCTCTATTCCGACCAGGTGGTGGACACCATCCGCCTGTTGCATTTGCCGCGCTACGGTCTCGCCAATTACCTCCAGCCCACGCTCGACCTGCCGCCGTCGCAGGAAGAGGCCGAGCTGATGGATAATCTGTCCCGCGCCGGCAAACGGCTCATCGGTTTCTGCCGGACGAACCTGTTCAAGCGGCTGGAAAGCAGTGGCCATGCGTTCCTGCTCTCGGTGCGGCGCCATATTCTGCGCAATTTTATTTTCCTCCATGCGCTGGAGAATTGCCTGCCGCTGCCCGTTGGTACTCAGGACCAGGCGCTGTTCGACACCCGCGCCGAAGACCATGACAGCGACCGCACGCTATTTGGCGCCGACAACGCCACCGACGCTCGGCCCACGGAAATCACCGCTCGGACCCTGGCTGATTTTGCCGAAGCTGGCGCAGCGGGCTATGAAATCTTGCGCGAGGAGCACCATCGCAATTTTGATTGGTTGCGCCCGGATGTTTTTGTCGGCGACCTCGCCGAACATCTTCGGCAGGATGCGTCCCGGCTTTTTTCCATCCTGGAACTTTCCGGCCGATGGAAGCCGGAGCAGGACAAAAAACTCGAGGTACTTTTCAAACTCCTGGCAAAAAAGCATCCCGACCAGAAAGTTATCGTCTTTTCCCAATTTGCCGACACGGTGTCGTATCTGGCCGAACAGTTGAAATCGCGCGGCCTGAAATCCATGGCCGGCGTCACCGGCGACACCGAGGAACCGTCCAATTACGCCCGCCGGTTCAGTCCGGCCAGCAACCAAGCGCAGGACAAAGGCAGCCCCAACTATGTCGCGCCCGCCGAAGAACTCCGCGTGCTCGTCGCCACCGATGTCTTGAGCGAAGGCCAGAATCTTCAGGATGCCGCCATTGTGGTGAACTTCGATTTGCCCTGGGCCATCATTCGCCTCATCCAGCGCGCCGGCCGCGTGGATCGAATCGGCCAGCAAGCCGACCAGATTTTGTGCTACTCATTCATTCCGGCCGATGGCGTCGAGCGTCTCATCCGATTGCGCTCGCGGGTCCGCCAGCGTTTGAGCGAAAACGCCGAGGTCGTCGGTACAGATGAAATGTTTTTCGAGGACGAGCGGCCCGATACGGTCATCCGCGACCTCTTCACGGAAAAATCCGGCATTCTGGATGACCCGGCGGATGATGAAGTGGATCTGGCGTCACTGGCCTATCAAATTTGGAAAAACGCATGCGACACCGACCCCTCCCTTAAAAAAATCATCCCCGATTTGCCCGGCGTCATCTTTTCCACCAAGGCGCTGTCGGCCATCCCCGCCAAACCCGCCGGTGCCGCCGGCCCCCAGCCAACTTCCGGCGCGATGGTTTATGTCCGCACCGCTGATGGCAACGACGCCTTGGCTTGGGTGGACGAGGAGGGCCGCACCGTTACCGAGAGCCAGCACGAGATTTTGCGCGCCGCTGCCTGTGAACCGGCCACTCCCACGCTCCCGCGCCTGGCCAAGCATCATTCCCTCGTGCAGAAAGCCGTCGGCGGCATCCAAACCGAGCACATCACCACCGGCGGCCAGCTTGGCAAACCCTCCAGCGCCCGCCGCCGCGTGTATGAGCGGCTGAAAGACCACGCCGCCAACGTCAAAGACAGCCTGTTCGACATCAAGCCGCTCCATGTGGCGATTGATGAGATTTACGAGGCTCCGCTGACCGAGGCCGCGCGCGACCTGCTCAATCGCGAAATGCGCACGGGCATCAATGACGAAAAACTCGTCGCCCTCGTCCTCTCGCTCCAGGAGGAAGACCGATTGTGCGTGCCCAAAGACGATGTCGAGGCCCGCGAACCCAAAATTATTTGTTCCCTCGGTATCCGTCGGGAAACCTGAACCATGCATCTGATCTATTTCGATGAATCCGGACAGACGGGTAACAACCTGAATGATGCCTCGCAGCCCATTTTCGTCCTCGCGGCGCTCGTCGTGCCCGAGTCGGCGTGGCTGCCCGTTGAAAAGGATCTCCTGGCCGCCGTCGAAAAATATTTTCCCCCGCCGCGCCCCGGCCGCTTTGAAATTCACGCCACCGCATTACGCAACGGCGAAGGCTATTTTCGCCAGTTCCCTGTCGCCCACCGGCTGGCTTTCCGGGATGAATGTTTGCAGATCGCGCGCAAAAATAGGCTCAAGCTGATCTACCGGGCCATTGCGAAACGACGGTTTCAACAATGGGTGCAAGCCACTTTTGGCGCGGGCGTCCTGATCAATCCTCACGTCTTCGCCTTCCCCCTGGTGGCTCGCGTGGTGGATGAATATCTCAAGTCGCTTCCCGCCGCGCCGCTTGGCATCTTCATCGCCGACGAAAATAGGGAAATCATTGGCGATGTGGAAAAAACCATCCGCCTGCTCCGGGGAAAAGAAGGGTCCTTGAAACTGGGACAAATCATCGAAAAAGGATTCTTCATTGATTCCACCACCAGCTTGGTCCTCCAACTGTGCGACCTCTGCGCCTACACCGTCCGTAAACGTGAGGAAATCAAGGCGGGCGCGCCCCCCAAGCCGATTGACCAGCGTGGCATCGAGTTGGTTGAGCCCATTATCCACGTGGGCGATGAGGCGTTTCAAGACACGATGGACTGGATGATTTCCCTGCAAAAAAAAGGAGCGGCCAGGGGATAATCCCGGGTCGGTAAGAGACCGGCCACACTGGTCGCTGCCAAACAATATGAACCTGAATCAAAAAATTGCAATCCAGAAAATGGCGGCACCACAGCCCTGTATGGCTGATTCACGAATGCGACAATGCTGTGGAATAGCGGGTGGTTACGAGTGAAAAGGCCTTTTGCGACTGTTTGGCAGCCATGCAGTCAAAAAAGCCGCTCAGCGTGGCTTTGCGCGGGTGGCG
>Ga0316217_10006001_pt1 | contig 12266 bp, 16 predicted proteins | sample 1anoAmetaG_FD_203633 | JGI IMG/M metagenome (GOLD analysis project Ga0316217, IMG submission 203633) | Freshwater microbial communities from Trout Bog Lake, Wisconsin, USA - 1anoA | ecosystem: Environmental > Aquatic > Freshwater > Lake > Hypolimnion/Profundal zone | place: USA: Wisconsin... | reverse complement strand
TGCTTGTTTTGGCTAGTTTTTGGTTTGAATTTCCATTTTTGGTTGTATTGAACCCAGTATTGTAAAAAGGCTGGCAAGTATTAAGAGTGGACATTTTGTGAGTAGATTAGGTTTTTCTCAAGCTCTTATTCCTACTCTAGGTCCTAGGTTGCACGTTTTACCTCAACTCTCTATGATTGTTCTTTAAATACTCACTCATGCTGCAAGTTTTGCTTAAGACATCCTATTTGTGCTTCGGCTCGCTGAATTGTCTTTTGTTTTGCAGAGGGTAAAGCTTAACTTCCTCAGTGATCACTAGTGAGTCCTCTCTGATGATGCTCTGAATCACTTATTTCTAAACATTTACCTCCTCTTTGCACTTCTTTATCTCTTACTCTTTCTGCAAAAGATCCCGGGATAGTTTTGAGTTTTCTTCGCGAATTAGACTTAGCTGCTACTAAAGCTACTGCTTTTTTTTCATGAAGAGGGTTTAGGCTGCTTAAAGGGCAGATTGTAAGACTTCATTTTGATCCTCTAACTATTCATAAACCTGAGGGGGAGATATCTTTATTTGAAAACATTCTGAAGTTTGCTCTTTTGGCTGCATTTCAGGCTTATTCAGAGTGTTGATTTTATTTTATAACTGCTATTTTTGTTAAGCTAGTTGAACCATTTCTTTCTTTTTTCTTTAGAGCTATTCGGAAAGACTTACTTTTTAGTCTTGAACTTTGGACATTATACTTGTAGCCTAGTCTACTTGCTTTTTAATGCGATTGTTTTAGCCACGAAGGGTATTTAACTCTTTTTAGTATTTACTTATCATCTACTATTTCCATTTTTAGTACTCAAGCTTTTCTTTTTGAATGTCTTTGGTTTCCTATTTAGTTGCTTCTGGTTTTGGTAGAACTACTATTTTACTTTTTTGGCTCTCGTCCATCTTTTAAACTTTTGTTTCAACTTTTTAAATTTAGCTTTTTTGATAAAACGTTTGCGGAGAAATGTTTAATGTTGAGTTATTTGCTAATGGTGGCTCAACTTTGGGAATCTAAGCCGTTTTCTCGGAAATTATACTACGTTAATGTACCTTTTATACAGGTTTTTACTCTTTCTTCTCTTGCTTTTTTTCTTCCTTTTTATCCTCTTTCTCCTCTTCTTTTTTCTCTTTTTTTTCTTCATTCTTCTATTCTTTCTTCTATTCTTTTTTCTCCTCTTTTTTGTCCTCTTTTTTGCCTTCTTTCTTGTCTTCTTTCTTGTCTTCTTTAGTTTCTTCCTTTATTTGTCTTGTTGTCTATTAAATATCTTCCTCCTTGACTTTTTGAACGTACCATTTGAGCCAACTACTATAATTCTTCCTAAACTTTTCCTGATCTTCCTTTTTGAAAAAATTGAGCTGATTTTATTGAGGCAAAGGCACTGCTCCATTAATTAATTCCTTAAAATACTGGGCAAATCGGGACTACTCACCATCTTAGTCCATAGGGTACCACTTTGCAAGTACAACTAAAATTTCGCTTGCAAGCAAAACAAAAGTGGCTCCTATTTTGAGTATATCTCCTTCTTTCTTTTGTTTGTCTACTTCGATAAAATAGTTTGCTCCTCTGTTGATTTACTTACTCTTTTTGTTGTATTGGGCAACAGCCAAAATGAGGTCTTAAATCTTTTAATCCAGAGCATCAATAAGAGTGAAATTAGCAGTCACGATTACTTCCTTAAAAAGTCTCAAAGCCATAAGTTTGGACATGTAATTACGATTGGGCTTGAGTAAAACATTTGAAAGGGCGTAGTTGAACATTTAATAGACTGTTTCGTTAAAGAGGCTGACTTCGTGCAGATAGCTTTGCGTAGCTTTGTATTTGTCCTTCTAAACCAAGCACTTGACAAGGTTCTCAGCTGATAGCGCTTATGCCATTGATTTTCTATTTTTCTTTTATTTAAAAATTAGTAATATAAATCATTTTTCCTTGCTTTTAGGGAACATGGCAAATACAACCCTTTCATTTCAAAGTTACAAAAATAACGAACTATTGCTCATCTTTTGTAGAAGCTAAACTTCTCAAATGCTTCATTTTTTACTCAAAAATAAATTGGGAACAAGCAAAGGTTTATAAATACTTCTTTCCATGAAATGATTGATATCTTATGCATCTTATTTACTTAAAATAACTCAAGTTCTATCATTTTTCAGTGGTAAAGTTAAGTTTCAAGCCTATGGTGGGCCTATCGAAGTTGTAGCTTTAGAGAGGCAATGAGGTTCCGAAGTGCATCAACCCTGAAGGAGAGTACAAAAGAGGTTAGGAAATAGAGTGGTATATTGGCGGCAGTGGTAACTTTTCGTCTTTCATCTCCTATTTTTCAAAAAGCCCGGAAACATAAGGACTGACTAATCTCAAATCAAAGTTAATGAAGCTAAACTATCTCAACCTAGGGGTTTTCTACAGTAGATTACAGACCTGAAGCTCACTACTTTTGTGTCTATTCTTTTTCTTTTTCTTTGTTTTATCCAAATCGGCATACCCCTGGGTTGAGAGCTCAAGAGGTCGCATTTCTTTGTAAGAAGTCCTTAGGCTTTAGGTTTATTGGTTTTCAGGGAGATCTCGTTTTGGGGTTGGGCTGTTTTCATTATGTATTTAATCATTAATAAATCCGCTAAGTAATTTTTCAAGTAGTGTTTTTTCAGTTTAGGCAATTCTGAGCAAGTAGTTGGTGTTTTTGCTTTCAATGCTGCTCATGAGTTTTTTCAATCTGAATGGAGGCTGTGTTACTTGTCATAGAACTCAGGAAGCAGCTTCTTCATTGAGGAATTCCAATGATTCTTGATGGAGTTGTCCGTTCTCCCTTAGAGGAACTTGGCAATCTCAGCCCATTTGTTGCCCATGCACTTGTGCGCTAGAAATAGCATCCATTCCTCCTGTTAGCTCCACTCCTCCCGCTTGATCTCAGGGTTGAGATGATTGTGCCATCTTTCTCTGCACTGTTTGCCTATCCGACCTGCATAATCTCAGCCTTACCTGGCAGATTCTCAGCAATCGTAGTCCATTTCTGTGGGCCAAATCTTTGCACAAGTCTCATGAGGTATTAGTCTTCCTCCATGGTCCAAGAACGTTTCTTCCCTGAATTCAAGAGTGGATACATTTGCTATTGTTGTCAACAGAGTTATAGCAGCTGTTTTCAAAGGGCCGCAACTCATGATACCGGTTGTCTTCTTGGCTGAACTTTGACATCAAATTCAAATTGTAATAACACCTTTTCCTAAAACCGAGCGTAATTTGTAAAAGTCCAACTAAACTCAAATAAAGGTTTACTGCAAGCTCTCCCTTGAAAAAATCCCTAAACTAAGATTATTAGCTACAATCTTTATAGGATTGATGGGTTTCTAAAAAGTTGAAAAACAGTGAAAAACAGAGAAAAGCAATGAATAAAGTTAGATCCCCTTGTTTCAGCTTATTCTAACTTTCAAAACTAGCAGATAATGTTAGATTACGGATTATTTCGCGTGAATTCATCTTTAAATATGATGAAATTACTTGATTTAGTTAAGGTTGATAAAATATCATTTTTTCATTTGTCCAAAAGGTTTTTCTTCTGGATTGAAACTGAGGGAAAGAAAGGAAGGGTGATTTTCAAAAATAGGCCTGAGATAAGAGAAGTTGACCCCAAAAGCAAGCAGAGAAGATTCTCTTTAAAAGAGACCGCTACAACTCTCAGGGGCACAAAAGATAGTCTCACTGCAACCATTTGTATAGTGATGATGGTGAAGGTGACAAAAAAGAAAATTTTGTTGCTGAAAAATTTCTAGAAAGGATTGGCCTGATCTGGCTTTATTTTTCTACAATTGATCTTGTTGAAAACTTGAAGGTAAATGAAGACATTGAAAAAAATGCTATAGTGTTTGCCTCTTTCTTCATTCCAATCTTTTAAAGCGATAGAACTGGGTATGCCAAGCATTTCAGGCCCTAAATCATGGGGAAATTACCTTTAAACAAAATCAGGCTCAGGATAGCCAGCTGCCAACAACTTTGCCAAACTACTGAGATTGTCATTAAAGGGGAGATCAAAGGATATTATTTGGGATAAGGTTTTTGGCTAAAGACGCTATCTGAAGGAGCCTAGGTTGCTAAGGCTAAGGCTGCTAACGTATCCACTATTAAATTTACCCAAAGCATTTGAATGGAGTTCAAAGGCGATTCTCCCAAAAAAATGCATCCAATTAGTGCCATAGCCAAAGCCACTAGATTTACAGTGAGTTGAAACTGTAAAAACTTTTGAATGGAATCAAAGATGTTCCTTCCCCACTTCAAGGCTGAGACAATGGTCCTGAAGTTATCGTCAAGCAAAACAATATCTGCGGCTTCCTTAGCTACGTCAGTACCACTAATCCCCATAGCAAAGCCTATGTCAGCTTTCCTAAGAGCTGGAGCATCATTGCTTCCATCACCAGTGACTGCAACCACATGGCCAAGTTGCTTTAAGCCTACTGTCATAATGTACTTATCTTCAGGGGAAGATCTAGCTAGGACACAAAGCTAGTCTCTTATCCTACGGAAGTTTTCGATGTTTTACACTCTCTAGTCGGCAGAGCCTTCGTCAACTAGTCCACCCACATACTCACGAAATTCCTTACCTTACATCACAGTGCAATCATCATCTTTTTCGTACCAATTTTGAGACAAAATCCCTGACTATTTAGCCATAGCGATTGCTGTCCTTTTGTTGTCTCCAGTCACCATCCTTACTCTTACCCCTGAATCCATACAGATTTATATCGATTCCTTTACGCCATTTCTCAAAGGATCTTTGATGCCAATCAAAGCCAAAAAGGTCAAGTCTCTTGGTAGCTCTTCCCAGGATGAAGGAATCACTGCCACTTCTTTGTAAGCCACAAGAATTGTCCTCAATGACTGATAGGCATAATCTTCAATCATATCTTCGATAATCTCATAAATCTAATGTGAAAGCTTTGCTAGAGAGCTTTAAGAGTTGAGATAGTTTATGCAATAAGGTAGCAGAATTTCAGGGGCTCCCTTCACAAACACCATCTTAGCCCCTGCGTCATCCTTGAACACAGTTCCCATCATTTTGTGCATAGGACTGAATGGGAAAGTTTTAAGAATTTGTGAGGAAAGTCTCAATTTGTTGTAGTCTATTCCCAAACGATAAAGCATCTCAAGCAAAGCACATTAAGTTTTATTCCCCATGTACTCCAGTCTGAGGACATTCTATGAAAGTTTCCACTTCGGCAAAGCTGTGGTATTGACTGAAACTGAAACAGACAGCAGTTTTAAGGCAGTTTCTGAAAGTTCTGACATGGAAATGGTTTAGTGATTGAGTTATTACATAAAAATGCGGCAAACTGACATTTTATTTTGTGTTAAGGTACCAGTTTTATCACATAAAATGCAGTCTACTTCACCCATGGTTTCACAACATTCCAATTGTCTCACAAGGTTGCGTTCCTTCCGCATTTCATAAACAGTGTAAGCCAAAGCCATCGTTAAGCTCAATGGTAGCCCTTAGGGCACAGAAACTACTATGATACTCACTGCCAAAACAGCAAACTTTACTATCTCTCTCAAACTTCTCAGTGACAAAATATGAAAGTTAGGCTCTTCATTGTTTAAATAATCGTAGAGATAATGAAGCAAAAGCACTGTAAATGTTAAAAAAGCTGCTAAAACGGTAATTCGTCCTATTTGCTTAGCTAACTATCTAAGACGAATCTGTAATTGAGTGTAATCCCGGGGTTGATTCACTTTTTGTTTGATTTGACCGAAAACCGAATATTTACCTACAGCTGCTACCAAAGCTAAGCCTTTGCCCTAAATCACTTTTGACCCTGATATGAGGAAGGAATTGGGCCCTTCAAGACCTCCCTTGAAGTCTGCACATCCAATTTTTAAGTTTTCCTTGGCTTCTCCTGTTAAAGAACTTTCATCGACATACAGGTTCTCAGCCTTCAAGACTATGGCATCCACTGGTAGCACACAGCCACTTTCAATTTCGATTATGTCTCCCACTTGCAGCTCATGAGAAAGCACAAGTACGATTGAGGCATTCCTTCGAACTTTTATGTAAGTCTGAGAGGCGATTTCGCTATTTTTTAGAAACTATTTTTCTTGTACGTAACTATTCACGGCACTTATTGTAACTATAATAACAACGGCCAAAAGAATGGATCCTCCTTCAATCCAGCCAGAATCCAACCCTTAAGTTGCCAAGCCAAGAACCAAGGAGACTGTACTTGCAAAGCAAAGGATCCTTAGCATCTCATCCTAAAAGTTATAAATGATCTTATTTAAAGGCCAATTACAAGCTGCCAAAGAGTTTTAGAGAGTCTCAAAACGGGTTTGTTGTGTCCATAAAACTAAATCCTCTTTGCTTCATCGGCGTAATCTTTTTGCAGACCTTTCTAGGTATTCGCAATGGTACCTAGTAGTTAGTCATCAGCATTTTTTCCAAACTTTGAATTCCTCCCCACTCCTGTATTTTTCTGTATGAGTCTCCACTCAGAATAGAATCAGCTTTGAACAAAGATCTTCATTAGGCCAGATTTACGAAAGCTATTCAGGAGATAAACAAAAATTCATAGAGATACTTACAAATTAATAAAATTTAGAAAAGTAGAAAAACTTTACCCGCTGTTATAGTTGAAGTAAGAAACAAAAAAACCAATTTTCGATTGGCCCCACTTGCTTAGCTTCTATCCAAACAAAACAACAAAAGAAGTGATTTATGAGATGGCAAATGATCAGATGTAAATATGCAAAAGTTGAGATTGCTTAACTTCTCGAATGGATTTGCATATAAAAGAGTGGTACTTCAGCCAAAACTCCCTTTCTGCTCTTTATTTGAAAGAGTCAATCTTTTTGAGACAATAGCCTTCGCTTGCTTAGAGGCTCAGCAAGAAATCAATCTGTGAAAGGGTTTGCCAGTTTTATTGCTACTTTTGAAACAAATGCTTAGCATACTCCATTAGCTGCAGGTGCTAGCACTATCTTCTTGTTGCTGAAAGGCTTCTTATTTTTTGCAGGACTATTTTCCTCAAAATCTACGATTTAGACGAGACAATAATATGGAAGATTCCTTCGATTATTGACCCAATATCAAACTTCATCTCACATATCTCCTAACTGTATCTTTTTTACTCTTTTGCTGTCTTTTTGCGAAAGTTTGCCTAAATAGAAGGTTTACTCTATTCTAAAGTACTAAATATAACTTGGAGCTCCTAAGAATAGTGAAGGTTTAAAAAGGCTGTGTAAGTTTAAAGGTAGACTTTCAGTACTTTCTAGCTCTAAGCAAGCACTTCTTTATTTTTGGACTTGGCCTTTTGCCATTAGGAATAGTTGCGAAATGAGAAAATGGGCACAAAGCACTCCTTTTCAAGCATTTAATCGTAGATCCTTTTGATCAAATCAATGCTTATCTCGATATCGTGCTAAAGATGCCAATAGAATCTATCTTTTTTGTGCAGAACAATAACTTGATTGATACTGCCTTATGTTTTAAGGCGTGAAGTTTTGCTGACCAAGTGACTAGCATTTTGCGGATTTTACAGCTCTTTCTTTTTTTTCTCGGAATGACTACTTCTATTTTCGCAAAAGTGAGAGAGATGGAACATGGACCGTACTACATTTTTTTCTTCGTTTTTCACTTCTTAATGGCTCTTTACTTAAGCCGACCACTACTTCACATAGTCTTTTAATGCTGTTTCATCCTCTTAGATTTCCTCCTAAGCCACAAAAGCCTGAAGACTCCTTTTCCTGATTGGCTGATGGTATTCCTCTTCGAACTAGTTGGGAACATTCAACAGCAAAGCAGCATTTTTTTGAGTTTATTGATGGCTGGGTTGCTGATTTTGAGAGAGCAGGAATGAGAGGCCTTAAGAATCGATTTTTACCTACTAGATCTCTTTTTAATCCTAAAAAGAGAGTACCTCAAAGACATCTGTCTGATCCAGCATTGGGGACTGGAATCGGGGTTGAATATGATAAAATTACTTAATAGCTTTGATAATATTATATCGAAAGGCACAGAAAGTCAAGGTTGTTCCCAATAAATTTAGATATAATAAGTAATTACTTATCATTCTTTTGCTATTAGAGGCATAAAAAGACAACCAATTACATTTTCTCTGCTCCTTTCTTTCTAATAATAGCCAAGTTAGCGATTATTAGGTACTAGCTTTTAGCCAAATCTGTAAAACCAACCATTAGCCTTAGCTGTTCCAGATTCGGAAGGTATTCTGAATCCTAATAAGCTAATAAACGCTCCTAACTGACAGAATGATATGGTTTCAAATCGGTTGCAATCATAATCTATGTACTATCTTCTTCCTGTTGAAGCTGCAGTAGCTCATGCACTTTTGCCTTCGGACTGGGCTTATTCATTTGCCTTTCTAGAATATTCACGAATGCTTATAAAGAGGGTCCAAGCTTGGCTTGAAGCAATTTATTATTTCCATTCGTTTTTTTGGAGCTTAATTGCTCTTTTTTCCAACACTTAAGATCTATAGGTAAGAAAGCACGAATAACGAACAACTTCAAGCTTTGGCAAAGATAACTATGGCAATTTGTGAGAAAGACTCATACAATAGTTGCTAGGAATTTATGCTTTAGTGTCAGGCACCAATAATCTGATTATAGAGAGCTAATGCAATACTTGTATTCTCAGCAGACTAGGGAGCCCGAGGAAGTCAATAGAGGTGTTCTGAGTGCAGCAACTAGTGATATTAGTTTGTGAGTGATTATTAGTGTTGCATTAATAGCTTAATGAGTGAGGATGACGAGTAGATGCATATCGGTCACTATATCCTCGGCAAGACGATCGGTTGTGGCGGGTTCGCGAGGGTCAGAGGTACAGTTGTGGTAACTGCAGAAGCCAAGCACGATCTGACGGGGACGAAGGTGGCGGTCAAGATTCTGAACAAGTCCAAGATGAAGAACAAGAACATGATTTCGAAGGTAGATGTGTGGTGAGGTAGGTCAAGCGGGAGATCAGGATCCTCAAGTTTATCAACCACCCTAACGTAATCAAACTCTACGAAGTGCTGGACACCACCAGTGACATCTTTGTGGTCATGGAGATGGCCGAGGGCGGATAGCTCTACAACTACATACAAAACAACGATTTCACTGAGGATTAGGCCCTGCCCTTCTTCAGACAGATCATCCAGGGAGTCTAGGCTGCCCATCTCCACCTGGTCGCACACCGCGATCTTAAACCCGAAAATGTGCTTCTGGCCACCAACAATGCCGTAAAAATAGCAGACTTCGGGCTGTCCAATATCATGAAAGACGGGAAACTGCTAAGAACAAGCTGCGGGAGTCTCAACTACGCAGCCCCTTAGATCATCGGTCACCGCAGCTACGAGGGCACATCAGTAGATGTCTGGAGCTGTGGAGTCATTCTGTATACTATGCTAGTAGGCGAGCTTCCCTTCGATGAGGAAGTTACCTCCATCCTCTACAGAAAAATAGAAAGTAACACCTGAATGAGTTAGAGGCAGATTTTTAAATACCTGAGTTCGTCAGTCCTTTGGCCAGAGATCTGCTGAGGCGCATGATTACAGTCAACCCTTGCGAGAGGATCAAAGTCAAGGACATCAAAAACCACCCTTGGATGACAAGGACCACACCCATTTACTCTAAACTTATTTCACTAGCGCCAACCATCCCCTAGCTCACCTTTGAGTTGGACCCATAGGTACTCAACCAAGTGAGATCATACAACATGGAGAGTCTTCGAAGCTTCAATGATGAAGAGCGGATCAGGAAAGTCATCCAGAGGCGCACTGACGACTCCTTTGTGATTGCTTACTAGCTCCTGCACTACTAGAAATAGAGCAGAGTTTAGTAGCAAAAGTAGCAGCAGCCACAGTCTTTGATCTTTAGGGCCATTCCCAATAAGCTCGTCACCAAGAGGGTCCAAGCGGACTAATCTTTCAAATACGGCTATATATACACTAAACCCCCCAAGGTCATCATTGAGGCAGCCTTGGAGTTCTTCCGAACCAAGGGAATCTAATACACCGTAAAAAGTACCTTAGAGGTTAGGTAGACAATGAATACTGCTTGATTTGCAGCTACTCCCCAGTGCAACCCTGCATGAAGAAGAAGAACTCCTACCGAATCGAAGACTTGAGTTATGGGACAGAGGGAGAGTAGAGGTTCAGGAGAGACCAGATAAACTTCATCCTGCAACTCTACTCCAAATCCAAAAGTACAGATATCGTGATGGACCTGAGACTTGTCCAAGGCCACCCCTTGAACTTTATCTCCTTCTCTCAAACTCTCTACAAGCAGGTTTAGTCGTTGCTGGGGGCTTGAGGTGTTCGCGATGCGTAGGTGGTTTCTTTCTATGGTGTTTTGTAATTTATTTTAATAATCCCACGACTCCAGCAAATGTAGAGCAACTAGTCGTCGAAGGACTACAGGCAGAGTCAGACCATTTTGGTGTCGTTCTGGGGAGTGCTGATGGTGGTGCTGGCATTCCTGCTGGCCATCGTGCTGTACCTGCACCACAAGAACCAGATCATTCTGCGCAAAAAGCTGTACAACTTCAAGAAGGCGCCCAAGACCTACGTAGAGGATGACTCCTTTATCAACCTGCATGAATCCTGACCTCCTGATCCTAATATAGTCTATTCTGCTACCTATCACCTCAACTGCTTCCATCCTCACCTACTCGAAACCCATCCTCCCCTACTCAAAACAACGAGAAGTGGGGATTGAAATGGTATGGTAGGCCAAGACGATTGCGCAAAAATTATCGAGAATTAATCCAAAAATACCAGTTGGATTGACTTCACATCTAAAACTACTCTCAGTATTGGTATCATATTGATAAAGACTCTCCAAATGCAACAGTCTTGGAATCCACAGACGAATGGTCATATCTCTATAACCTCCAGAATTTCACTAAAACGCCAAATAGTAGAATAGTTGTGTATTTGCCCACATTCGCTGATAATTGCACATTTGGCGAGCCAATCTGCAGTACTCGATTTGATATTTCTCATAATTGTATATGAGTAACCCGAAGGATTGCTTGCTCAGGCTCAACTAATGCATCGAGCGCGGCGAGTTCGGCAGAATATCCACCATTGTGAAGGACTACCCCCGGCCTGCAGACTTGTCCTACGTCTACGACCTGACCGGCCAGAGCATACTCTTCAAACTGGTCTACATGTAGAGCGAGGAGTAGGCGCTGAACCTGATCTAGTTTTTCCGGAAGATAGGGTGCGACGTGAAGCACAAGGACAACTTCAAGCAGTGGGCACTGCACTACGCTGCTCGGCTGGAGAAGCCCAGGATAGTCTCCTATTTTTTGAGGATAGGCTTCGACCTCAATTAGGATGACTACTATATGCAGACTCCCCTCTTCTACTGCGCCAAGTACAACAAGACACCCGTCATCGCAGACCTCCTTATCGACGCAGGCTGCGAGGTCAACCGCAAGGACGCCAACGGTCAGAGCTGCATTTTCTACGCCGCAGCCGAGGGCAATCTGGAAGTGGTCAAGATTTTGGTGGAGCGAGGCGCCAACCCTTTGCTGACTGACAAGAACAAGGAACGGGCACTGCACTACGCCAGGAGAAACGGACATAACCGAGTGGTGGAGTTCCTGAGCGGCTGCCGCAACGACCTGAAGAAGGTCAAGGAGGTGAAATAGGAGAGGCCGATCTCAAGCAGCCAGAACACGATAGATAAGCGGAAGAAGAAGGAGTCAGTCAAAGCCTAGTATGCTCTGGTCTACATCAATGCTGATGGCCAACTCAAGATACTCAACGAGTTCGAAGTCAAGAAGTTCAAGGAGGCCTCCGAAGAAAACTACAAGCTCTACAAGATGATGGTTGACCCTGAGGAGTTCGGAGACCCCATCGGGCCCGCCCCCGACAAGAGGTTCGAAAAGATCGTCATGAAGATCCTCAACCACTTCCTCAAGGACGAAAGTACCCCCTTCCTAACTAGATGCGCACTTCTTCAGCGAGCCAGTCAACTACAAGCAACTCGGACTGCTGGACTACCCCACCGTCATCAAGTACCCCATGGACTTCGGGACCATCAAGCGCAAGATCACCTACAACGGCTACAACAACGAGGGCGAGTTCCAGGGCGACATGAACCTGGTCTTCGACAACTGCATACTGTACAATGGCACAGATAGGGACATCGGCAAGATCGCCCTCCAGATGAAGACCGAGTTCAACGCCATGTTCATCAAGTAGTTCGCCTGATCGCCACACCACTCACATCATCCACCTATTATCACTCTCATTGTCACCACCACTC
>Ga0316217_10006000_pt1 | contig 12266 bp, 7 predicted proteins | sample 1anoAmetaG_FD_203633 | JGI IMG/M metagenome (GOLD analysis project Ga0316217, IMG submission 203633) | Freshwater microbial communities from Trout Bog Lake, Wisconsin, USA - 1anoA | ecosystem: Environmental > Aquatic > Freshwater > Lake > Hypolimnion/Profundal zone | place: USA: Wisconsin... | reverse complement strand
CATCATCAGCCCATCATCAACCATCATAATACTCTCCATATCCCCATCATACCCCATCATATCATAAACCCATCATAACCCATCATAACCCATCATATACCCTCGTATATAATACTATCGGCAGCAGTTACAAATCGACTGCTCAAATACATCTAGCCGGATGGGCATGACTAGATTTGAGGGTTGGCCCTAATAGCAGTACATTGTGGACATTATTACCGATCCGGCAGGCAGGCATTAAATAGTAGTGCTATATACTTGTGCATAACTGTAGCGGATGCATAATGCGATAGAAATGGTTGAGCAATCAATGCAGACGCTGCTGGTAGCATCTTGACAGCTTGTCGTAGGAGCTGGCGTAGTTGGCGTATCGTCCTTTGCTTCTTTCCCTCATGAACCGGCCCAGGTATGCCTCCAGTCTGCTGTTTACCAGTAGATACTCCACGTGGCACTGCGCCCGCAAGTGGGTCCCGTTCTTCTAGAATGCCACGATAAACTACATCATTCCGAACATGATCTAGTATTAGACCAGCAGATGGGTGTCCAGCAGGTCGCTCTCCAAAATGGCCACCAGCAGTTGTCTCTGCCACATTGACAGACTGGGGGTTGGCCTCTTGCTGCTTTGAGGCTAGCTGGATATGAATTTGGAGAGGATTCGTAGGTAGTGCTGGAGGCAGAGTGCGATGAGTTTGGGTTCGGCTGTGGTGAGGTGGTTCTTGAGGTAGGGGATGCGTTGGGTCATGGTGATGAAGTCGTTGCGAGGGATGGAGTAATCTGCGTAGATGGTCTCGAAGTGTTTGATGAAGTGCTACTACCGAGATAGCTGCATATGCTGGACATTTGTAATTTAGGGCTGGATGGGTGATGGCTGAGCCATGATATGGGATTGTTGGTTGTGCATTTACAACTTGTTGGACTGGACATCCTATGATGGTATTTTTGGCTGTTTGATTGGCAGGGTTGATCTCTGCTGAGTGTTATCAGCTATAGGCATTTATGAAGATGCAGGATGGGTGGTGCATTTGTTGTTGATGAATAGACGGAGGGGGTTGGCAAGTCCATCCTCTAATGCTTTTAGTTGCTATGGTGAGCTATCCTCATTGTCGCCCCAAATTTAGCTACTCCAGTTGTTTTAATTAACTGATTACCTCTTGTTTGTATCTGCTTCCACCTGCTATTTCTTAGGCTTTGATAGCATATTGGACGAATGTTAGAGATTACCAGGGGAGGAGTGCTATGATGATCCAATTTTAAGTATACTTAGGAGGGGATGAGTTGCGGGGTTGGCACCTTATTCGCTGGGTGCTATATAATGAGTCAACTCTGTCTGCTCAGCTGCTATGGGCTGTGCCAGTGGCTATGCGCAGTTGGAGTGGAGCAGAGAGCCACTCTGACCTAGGTTGCTGGGTAGGCACGGTACTATTTATACATTTGGCTATTTATGGTCAAAAACTGGGTATGGTTGGTCGGTAGCGAGTGGAGTGGGCATTAGTTATTACTGAATCAGTTATTACTGAATCAGCTGCTACTGTGCGAACTCGACCTGCTGTGGTAATTCTACTTGCCGTGGCAATTCGAGCTGGCGTGGTGATCGTGGTTAGGCTTGCTCTGACAATTGTGGTTAGGGCTGGTGTGGTAATTGTTATTAGGGTTGGTGTGGTTATGGTAATTAAGTGGGTTGTAGTGGTGTTTGGGGCGGTGTTTGGTGGGCTGGTTGGAGATCAGGTTGCTAGTGCTGTTATATTTAATTGGGTTATTATATTTAATTGGGTTATTATCTTTAATTGGGCTATTAGTGCTTGTATAGTTAGCTGGGTTTTTATTAGTGCTATTATTGTTAATTCGGCTATTATTGTTGATTGGGTTATTAGTGCTTGTATTGCGAACTGGGCTATTACTGTTAATTGCGGTATTACTGTTGATTTGTTGTGTGTTATTGAGGTTACTGCTGTTATTGGTGTTACTGCTGTTATATGTATTACTGCTGTTATATGTGTTAGTGCTGTTATATGTGTTAGTGGTGCTGTTAGTGCTTGATAATAGGAATGGCAGGGTGATTCATCTCCTCCATTAAAACATTATCGGAATTAAATACAATTTAAGGTTGTGGTTCATCCTAGGGCAGATCTATATTTGGGTCCACCTTTTAGTTCTCACTAGCGCTGGCTTAGATAGGCTTGCTCTGTTAGTTGATAGCTTCAAGTTTACAATCGCCCTATTGTTGAGGTTGCGACGGTGATTACCAGTAAAACGATACCTATTAATGCTGGGATACCTGTTAATGGTGGGATACCTGCTAATAATGGTGAGATGACTGCTAATGCTGGGATGGGTGGTAATGGTGGGATGAGTGGTGCTTGCTGGCCTTCTAGTGCTTGCGTTTCTTCTTGTGCTTTTTGTGTTTCTTTTTTATCTTCTTCTTTTTCTACCTGATATTCTAACCCGGGCCGTCTCCACCGGGTTATTGTTGGCCTGCACTAGCTCTCAGCTACTAGTGCTTGTCTTATTGCAACTATTATGTTTGCAGGTTGTGCTCTGCAGCTTATTATTTATGCTGCTGCTCACCTGCATATTTTTGCTACTGCTCATCTGCTTATTATTTGTCATCTGCATATTATTTGTACTAGTTAACCTGTGTGGCTTATCTATCATCTTGCTGGGAGTGCTATTATCTATGCCTGCTCTTGGTATGCCCCTGATGTTTTGCCCTGCTTCTCAACTATCTAGCAGCTGTGCCTTTTTGTGCCACTAACTTGGTTGTTTTGCGGACTGGCCTCCTGTACTAAACTTGTAGCAGCCGATGCAATTGTTCCTTTTGTTGCGAGGTTGGTACCCCGTTGGTCCACTTCGCACGGCAGCTGGCCCAAATCTATTATCTCCTCACGTACTAGCCATTAGCTATTCTGATGGCCTCCAGCGCTAGATGGTTCAACTCCCTGCTTTTCTTGCTGTACTTGCGGGTATATAGTTGGAGAGTTGAGGGATTGAGGGGTTCTAGGTCGGTCTAGTCGACCAGGCCGATGGAGTTGAGGCAGTAGAAGTCAACTTTGAAGGTGGGGGGTGCGTGGGGTGAGTCGTGGGTGTGCCTGAACTAGGCGGTGATTTTGGCGGGCCAGGGGTGGCGGTTGGCGCATGAGGCGAATACCAGATCGCCTTCTCTGAACATGGTGTGTGGTGGCTGGGTTGACCGGGTGTATGTTCGAGCGAGTGCTTATACAAATAATTATAATGAGTGTGGGATGGAACAGGTATGTTGCAGTCTATAGGAGTGGGGTCATTGACATTGTTGCGGGTATCGATTTGATATATGGTAGGTATAATTTATAGTGTGCTATGATGTAACAATTGTGAGTTCTGATTGAGCTGTAGATTAAACAAAAGATAGGTCAGTGATGGCCATATCAAATAGCCCTTTTACTCAGGGATTCAATAGATAAACAGATTAGGTTGGGATGATTGTTGCGTGCCTTAAAATGCAGCAATTGGATTTATAACCTATAGAACAGCATAAAGTAGCACATAATTACCAAATTATCCACTCTAACTCATAATGCCACATCTTCAAACAACCAATCTCGACCCATTCATCAACTAAACATTACAAATACCATCCCAAACCAATCATCCAGCAATACCCAACTATATAATATCTTTACCCATATTCTTTTATAAATCATTTGAACTGCAGCAGCTCCACTTCGAACACCAGTGTCGAGTTGGCCGGGATAAACTGCTCTCCGATCGACTGCTCGCCATAGGCGTACTCTGGCGGACAGGTTATCCTCGCGATCTACCCCACACTCATCTTCTGGATGGCCATGTCCCAACCTTTGATCACGTCTCCCTTGGCCAGGTTGAAGGTGAAGGGTTGGCCCCTTTTGACCGATGAGTCGAACTCTTCGCCAGTCTGGAGGTAGCCTGAGTAGTGGACTGTGACCTTGTTTCCTGGCTGAGGTTTGGCACCAGTGCCAGGTCTGAGAGTTTGTATTTCCAAATTCATGCCTAATTATAATTTAAAGCAGATGGGCCATAAACCAATAATAGACAATAGCGACAAATATCTGACGTAGTTGCCCAATGAATATCGCTGTGGATAATTGATGTAGTAGGAGTAGGTTGCTACTGAAAGAGCGCCTTTCTGCTGAACTGGGTGTAGTTGTTCAGTTTTGTAAAACGGATATGATATGATAATTGAGTGGGACAAATATAAAAGCCCTGTTGGCGAAACATCACCGTTTCATGCATGACCTCTAGAGCTCTTGAATCTTGCTTTTGGGGAGTCTTTTGCTCAGCACCCCACTCTCCAGCTCTTGTATGAACATTTCCACATATTTGCGGAAGGCGTCCTTGTTCCTTATTTTGGTATCGTCGATATATTTGGCCAACTTTCCCTCCTTTATTTGTCTCAAGGTCTCACTCGCCAGGAACGCTCTTGTTTTTGTCATCACCTCCTCCCCATAAAACTAGTAAAGTTTGTAGAAGCCGAACGAATTCAGCTTCTTCTTGTCGGCCCCTTTGTTCTGCATATCCTGGGCTAAGAGATAGTGGAAGACCTACTTGTTTTATATTTTGGACTGCTTGAAGATGTGCCACAAACGTGCTGCAGCTAGCTCGTAGTTTTGTTTTTCCGCATGTTCGAGCTTGATCTAGATTGTGCGCTTGAGAGAGACTGTAAGGTGCTTCTGGAAGTTTTTAATAAGGGACGCACATCTGCCTTTCTCTGAAGCTGACAATTCTTCATCCTTTTTTTATGGTTCCTATCCCTCATCTTAATCTTTCCGAGGGTTGGACTCATTTTTAGCAAAGAACTGTTCGAGATACTTATTGGAATCACCAGAGTTCAAATAAGCGAGGCAGTCGTTTTGGGCTACTTCTAGAAGTCTTTGAGATGGCACATTTTCTGTGTGGTTTTCCTAGAAGAAGATGTTAAAAGATTGTTTAGTCTCCATGCAAATATAGGTTACATCTGATGGTGATTTCGATAAACATTTATAATCCCGAATGCTATGGCCGACTCTTTGCCGCCTTTTGCCGATGAATTGAGATGGTTTGTCTAAACTAAAACAATCCAGCAAGGAATGTTCTTTTTTATCTTGACATACATTATAAAGTTCTTAAGATGTATGTTATTGGATGTTACAGGTTGTTTTGTGGATTCGGTATGCTTCAGAATTTTAAACAATCCTAAAAGTAGCATTCTTTGCTGAGTTGCTAAGACCTATTAAGGGAAATCATGAAATCTATTTAGCATAATGATATGGAAATCATCATTTTTTTGGACCATATTTCTCCCTCAACTTCACATCTTTTCGCTGCTTCTCCTCTATATCTTCTTTCGCCTTTTGCGCCTCTTCCAGCTTTCCTTGCCTCAAAAGCTGCAAATCCAATCTTTTTCTATAATCTGACTCCAGGGTATTCTAGTTTACTACAATCTAGATAACTGAAGAACTACTTTGAATGCCTTTAGATGGCGGCCATCCCAATACCGTATGTCATCAAAATTTAAGTAGCCACAGTAGGTTCCATCAAATTTAGACACCTGCTTACCTTTGCAGTAAATTGCAGATTAGAAGTAGTCAGTTGGTCTAAATAGAAGGCAAACTACCTCTTTTTGACTTTGCCAAAGGTGATATCTGCCTTGAGATCGTTCTTTTTGTCCTAGAATGTCATAGTCTAAACAGCTTAGGAGCGTAAGCTACCGATGAATACTCCAGAATACATTTCCTTATTGAATGAAGCTTCGATAAGATCCCCATTGGGGAAATCATAGCACTTGTATCCTTTGTTGACAAGAGACATGGAGTTGAGGCCAGCAAGGGCAGAGAAGTTGTAGCAGCCATAGTACCTATAGCTGTTTTGGGGGCCAACGGCCAAGAAGTAGCTGATGGGAGGATGGTGAGATATTTGCTCACAGTAGATCTGAGTGCCGTCAGGATAGGAGCCTTGGAGGGTTTCGCCGATGACTGGATTGAGCTGTTTAAGTTGAGTTTTACTGGTTTGAGGAACATGGTGATATAGTAAAACGAGGAGATAGTGTTGGTTATGACGTACTTGAACCTCTACAAGGGGTCTTTGGCCTCGCAGGCCTTTTTCATGAAGTAGGGGTTCATGCAGCAAGACATTGTGGAGTTTTAGAGTGCAGTTTTGGGTACCATTGCTTTAATGGGAAACGAAATTCTTGTGAGGTTGAGATCGCCGCTGATCAGCTTTTTGCCCACGATTTTGATCATTTCCTTCCCTATAGATCGGATCTTGTTGACTTGTACTTTATCATGGCAGATTTTTCCACCTTTGGAGTATGCGTTTTAGTGTCGATGATCCTATTCGTTGGGGAAAAAGCTGAATGAGGGGGGAATGACGTGAATGAGTTGATGATTTTTTGAGTTTATTCGGGAGTGGGCGAGATGCAGCCTTCGTAATCCCGGTCGAAGTTGTTGACGAGTTGCTGCTCAGCGACTTCCTAAACTTCCAAACCTTCCGGGTTGAAACCTTTCTTCTTGAGTTCGTCCTAATCGACTTCCTCCTCTTCCTTGTCCTTCTTATCGTTCTTCTTCCAAAGCCAACTGACCATCTTCATGAGAGAAGAGCTAACTATTTAATTATTAAACTCAAACGAGTTCAGTTATAATCATACTTGCAATACATTATAAAACCTTCCAAATACTACACAGGATACTCAGATTTTAATGCTCAGGTATCCCCGAACCCATCGAGCACTTAGCTTTGATTGCTTTTGACTTTTCATATATCATTCAGAGCAAAAGGGCTATTATATTGGTGATTGAAAACTTAAAAGATTATCTACTCATCATTTTAGACTTGCATTCTATAAAATACAGCATTTTTGATTAACATTCCCTTCCGTGAGCGACTTAGTTTCAGCCACTTTTTCCTTCAAGGATTCTTCTCCTTTTTCTTGCTATTCATTTTATCTCGTATTCAACAGCTCTCCAGTCAACTTCTTTTCACTAAACTCAGTAAGCTATTCCAGTTTCGCTGTATGCCGTTCACTTGGACAGATTTCCAGCTATTTATCATATTTCGAACTGGTTTCTTTCTCATTTGGGCTTTGATTCTAATCTCCTCCTTTTGGATCTAGACAATTCATAGGGTCAGCATCTTGATTTAGTGCATTGGACTTGGGATAAAACACAACTTCGTCATCAAATCGACAGACAAGTGGACAAGTTTTTTCATAATTGTTTAATTACTAACAAAGCTACACAGTTTAGATGATTAAGCTAACTTCTTAGACCTCTTTGAATACTTTTACTTTAATGCTATCTTTAAACATAACTTTTTTCAGCTTTTTCCTCTGGTTATCAGTTTAATCATTGCTTTTGCGTTAAAGTTTAGAAGACTACTCCTGTTAGTTGTGTGGTACGACCTTTTTCTTTTTTCCGCCCTCTTATTACAACTTTAAGAAGTAATGTTCGTTGATTTGCTGCAAAGCAGCTTATTTGTCAAGTTTTTTGCCGGTGGGGCTTAAGGAGGATTCCTATAGCAAATCATTTTAGTATATCCGGCCCTACTAATTTCGTTATTTTTTATATAGAAAGCACCAAGGCACTCTTCGATGATTAAGCTAATCTTCATCATCATAAGGCTAAAATTCAGTTTCCTAAAAGTATCTTTGTAGGTTAGTTTCTTCCTCAGAATCAGAGTCTTAGTTGTATCTGTCTTATGAGAAGACAGATTATTCAGCACTTTAGGAAGAGTAAAAGTCCAACATCTCCTATTCTTCAACTTCCTCAACTTCTAACTAGTACTTTTTTTCTTTGCGTTCCTTCTCCAAATCTACCAAATAGAGAGGATTTTTGCTACATATCCTTTGACTTTTTCTTCGGATCATCCTTCTGAAGCAAAGTTCTGGTTATTGATCTTTGGAGACTTAAATCTCCTTACAAAGTGAAATATTTTAGGAAAAAAGGTTTGAGTATTCTCTATCGTATTACTTTGTATCTTAATCTCCTGTGCTTTTGCCCTATCCTAAGTGCAAAAATTGTTCATTTTCATCTAATTTGTGGTTTAGACTTGGTAAACTTGGACCTAACCCGCAAGGCATACATGTGAGGAGTAAATGTGACTAATCTTAGCTACAAAGAGAAGAAACCTTCAAATGATCTCTTGGCATGATAGTAATTGAAATTATTAAATGGAGGCTAAGTTGATTTTATATCGATTGTGCGTTCATTTTTTTGGGCAAGCCTAGAAATCTTTGCAAACTTCTTCTTTGCGGTTCCGGAGCAGTAACTGGTTAACCAATAGTGTTGTTTTTTGATGTATATGGCTCACTTAAGATCGTTTTAGAGCAATTGAGCAAATATTTAACTTATAAATCTTGCTGAATGAAATCAGAGAATGGGATTAATTGACAATTTTGTAGAAGGATTACGAAGAAAAGAGATTTACTTAGTATTTCCTTCTACTAATCAATCACAGCAGATAGATAACAATCAAATTGGCAAGATCAACCTTACATCATGTTTCAAAACATGCAAAAATCAAAACATCTCAGGTTTTTGTCTTTGAGTAAATAAGCTAAGTCTTTTCTCAAGAAAATTCTAGTGAAAAAGGAAAAAATTTCCAATTTGATTGAAATGTTGTATACTTAACGATATTTGAATAATTTTGTCTCTGATAAGACCAAGTTTTAAGCCAAAGCACAATTAATTCAATTTTTCGTAACTTCCAAAGTAGTTTTAAAAGTATTATAACTGTATTTATATCAAATAAACCTTGCTTAAACTTGCTTCAATCAGGACTAAAATTTAAATCTTTACATCTAAACAATTTGAGAAAAATGAGAGTAAGTTTTATCCAATTCAAATTTAGTCAATATTTTTTTATTTATATAATGCTAAAAAATAGGTTGTTACAACTTGAATGTTTGAAGTTTCCCCACAAACAACTATGGATTATGGCGAAAACTGAGTTCAAAGGCCGAAATATAAGTCATTTTTCATATGTTTTGGGAATATCATCCGAGAGCATTCGTCAAAAAGGGGTTTTTGTACAAACTGTAGCCTGACTCATCTTCAATTACTTTCTTGTATGGTCTACTATATAGGCTCCTTATTATTCCACCTTTATATTGTCCTTCTAGATTGACCCACTGTCGTTTGAAAACTCTGTTTGAGTGAAAACCGAGATGTAATTTTACTTTTTTGCAGTCTGGCCCCTTTTTACGCCTATTTGCATTGCTTTAAGTTCTTTGGAATATGCCTTGCATGCGTTCTCGAATGCGTTTTTTCCCATTTACATCTCATATACCTTGAGTATTCTTTGGATATTTTTGTACTTTTTGATGAGTTTCTGGTTTTGGCTTCGGCACTGAGTGGAGGAACGAGTGCCGATGAAATTGGCCATTTGCTTGAAAACTTTGGTGGTCCTAAATGTGCTAAAAGGTTACCTACGCTGAAGTTTGCTGGCCAGAACGTTGACATTAAAACTAGAGAATACCATGAATTTCAAAACCTATTCTTCCTGCCATATGCCCTAGTTCAAGGTCCTCTGACCTTCCTCTGCTAACTGGGATGAATCACTATCCTCATCATATCGATTCTACGATTTCAATTCCTGAAGCATTCAATATATATATCCTATGATTCACCTCCCATTTTACTATTCTATCGTTTTGGATCGAGAATTTCTTTGTGAAAAGCTAAAAACTAAGGGTTTTTTAAGATTGCTATGTTTTTGCTTTGAATAATACTTCAAGCTCCTTGTTTTTTGATATAAAAGATGAAAAAGGGGTGTTTTTCAAAGTTAAACACACATTTAAGTCCAAAATCCGCTAAGAGAGTTTGGGAGCATTAAAAAACTTTTAAAACCACACAAGTTTTAATTAGTTTTAGCCCATTGAGCAGAAGTTTAATCTTTTTTAAATGTTGAGAAATCGATTTTAATGAGGAATCATGCTTAGCAGATGCTTTTTTCGACCTATATTCTACATTTTTTATAGTCAAGGCCGTATTTTTAGTATTTTTTCTTTGGTTTCAAGCCATTTGTGTATCAGCAAGCAATTGAAAAACAGTTTTACGATTATGATTAGTAAATTTTTATAAAGGAAGACTACATTTTTTTGCTTAAGATGTCATTTTAAGGTGCCTTGAGCTCACATTCTTCTCTGTTTTTGTTGATTGTAAGTCTTAAGGTCGCTTTTGTCCTTTACTAATATTAGTTGTTTAAAACACGAATTGCCACATTAAATAAAAAATTCAAAGGTATTATTTGCAAAAGAATATAGAGATATTCCAGAAGGCAGTAATTAACCTTTTAACTGAGTTTTATTGTCTTTAAAATTGAAAAATAATATGAGAGTCTTAAAACAAATGCTATTTTAGCTTTTTAAAGACCTATTTTTGAGGCAATCGGTTACAATGAGTAAGATAAGGAGTTAAATCTTATACTAAAGATCTTCTGTCTTTTATTGCGTATCTAATAATAATATAAAGTCAGATAAATAAGCTAATGCACTATCAATATGAAACTTAGCCGCAATCCTACATTTCATTGGTGCTGTTTTTTACAGAACTAGTTCTCTTTTCTGAATACTAAAATTATTACTTTGGTTAGGCTACATCTTTTTCTTCCATTTCTGCAGCTTCTTTTTTGATTGCTGCTTCCTCTTTTTGACCAACTTTGCTTTTTTGGGCTTCATTGGGTTTCGATTTTTTACTTTCTTGCCCCTCTTGCCCTTCGTAAGTAACTTACATTTTCTGATCACTGGGACCACAGTGATCGTAGAGCTATGTTCGGACATAGAGCTCTCGGGTTGTTATATTGGCCTCTCGTTAGTGGCAGACATATAATTAATATAACTACTAATTTACAGTAGTTTTAATGTGAAAATAATGGGCTAATTTATAGAATTTACCCTCAATAAGAACAGAATAAGTCCAAATTGCCTTATAGCCCCAAACAATAATTGAATTTAGGTTCTTTTCAAAAACGTCTCTACAAATACAGAGCAAGGGAGATCATTCAATTTTTATTTTTTATTCTAATCCATGTCTTTTCAAATGAAATTTTGCAGTAACAAAGACACTTTTTATTATCTTTGTTTTAAAAACTCAAAACAGTCTAGTAGAAATAACAATCAATGTTTTCTAAATTACCTAATCTATATCTTCGTGATATTCTTCTCAAAAAAGAGCAATGATTGAACTGTACTGCTTGATTGCTACAGGCTTTTATTCGCAGCCCTCAATACTTATAATTATGAGCAATAGTATACTTATGAAGACTTTATAACTAATTAATTAGCTCCTTCATATATTTGCCAGACCTGGCTTGGCAAATATCATTTGTCTAATTTTGACATTGAGACACCAAAGATGCGCAATTCCCGAACTGACTTCTTTGCCGAGCCTGCTTGGCCTCAGAAACTTTCTCTCAGAGTTGGCCAGCTGAAAGAATGGCTGGGCTTGTCAGGACCCAGCGGATAAAGCATCGATGGCAGCTCTTTAAGCAATTCCCCCTAAAGCAAAGCTCTCAGGAAATAGTAAAGTTAGCCCCTAAGTACGCCTAAAAGCTAGAGCAAAAGTGTTGAGAATCAGGATTGCTAATCTATATCAAAGTAATAATGTTGAGAATGTAGCCCTTCATTAACTTCCAAAAAAAATGAAAAGAACGAAACTATAAACATTGAGGCCTCAATTGATTCAAAAATGGTCAAAGAGGAAGCTTAACCTTCGGAAGAATCTTTTGAGTAAAGCAATAGTAGGAAAAGAAACTTGGCCTATAATATTCTCAGCAAAAAGAGAAAGCTTTTTCTAGTAAAGCAAACTTAGTCAATGAGCTTTTCAGAAGTTGCTAGAAAGTACAACATCTCTGTTAACAGTCTCTACCGTTGGATAAAATCTTGCGACAGGAAAAAAGGAGCAGGGAGGAAAGTCAACGATGCAGAGTTAGAAGATAGGCTTATAACCTGGATATAAGAGTAGAAACGAAAAGATGGAGGCTCCAGACTTTCTAGGAAATAGATTCAGAGGAAAGCCAAAATGTGGTCAATGACTCCATCTTTCAAGGCCAGCAAGGGCTGGTTTGAGCGCTTTGTAAAGCGAAACAAACAGTTGGGACTTGTGGAAATTTTAGGCTTAAATCCTAAGTATAATGTCCGCACAAAATAAGAGGCCAGTCTCCCAGCAAAAAAGAAAATCATACAAAAAGGGAAAGGACTTAGAAGCTCAGATAGACTAAAAGGTAAAAAGGACATCATCAAGTATTAGGAAGAATAGGAGAATTGATTTGGATATCTTTAA
>Ga0316217_10005999_pt1 | contig 12267 bp, 7 predicted proteins | sample 1anoAmetaG_FD_203633 | JGI IMG/M metagenome (GOLD analysis project Ga0316217, IMG submission 203633) | Freshwater microbial communities from Trout Bog Lake, Wisconsin, USA - 1anoA | ecosystem: Environmental > Aquatic > Freshwater > Lake > Hypolimnion/Profundal zone | place: USA: Wisconsin... | reverse complement strand
AGCTAAGCGTCGGCGGTTCGAAAGCCTTCACGTTAAAGCTGGCCGTGGCCTCCGCCGATTCCCATGGCTTCAGCCCTTCCTTGCCCGGCTTGCCTTCCTTGACCCCGCACTTGACCGTGTAGGCGCCCGGAGCAAGCGCCGCAGTGGCCACTGTGGCCGTGGCGCCCGTGCCGGAAACTCCCGCGCCGGACCACGAGTAAACCGCGTTCAGCTTGGGGTCCAGGCCGCCCGCCGTCGCCGTCACCGTGATCGGGTCGCCGGGGAAGACGGTTACCGGGCTGGGCGAGCAGGCGATGTCAACCGGAGTTGGAGCCGTCGCTTCGTTCAAATGGAAGACGAGGCCGGCGCTCAAGCGCGCAGCATTAATGTCTATAGACTGGGCGGGATATACGCCTGGAATCTTATTAAAGTAAACATGCATGAACTCATAGTCGGCCTGGATAATCCGTATCGCCAGATGATGATTAAGCCAGGGTGTCTCGTAATCCAACCCGCCGCCCGCAGTAATGTTTTGACCCCAAGTGTAAGGGTTGTGAGCAGGGCCATCAACAAGCGCCCCGCCAAATCCGGCATGTAAAAACGGCGTGAAGCTAGGCGAGGGGTGACGGAAAATCAAACCACCGGTCCAATTCGTAAAACCATCGTTATTGCCGTGGGTTCCCTGCAAACCGATAGGATTTGTATTTTGAATTCCCCACTCATGAACGCCCACTTCCCCTTGTATTCCGATATAACGGTTGAAGAAAAACGAAACGCTGGCGATCTGGCCAAGATTAATTTTGTCGTATGAAATTTGCGTGTTGGCGACGGGAATATTCGAAACTACGGTTCCGTATGGCGCCAGGTAACTATAACCAACAAAGATGTCCCACTTCGATGCGTAATCACCTCGAGGACTACCATGTGCAGCAGGGACAACCTGGGCAATAAGGGCAACCGACGTCAACGCCAGAACTGCCAACACAACAAACCTGCTCGCAGACTTCGAGACACTCGAAAACATACGCTCTTCCTCCGTAATCAATATCGGTGGCAAATAGAGACGGCCGCAGGCGAACGCCTACACCGGCCCCAGCTGAACCCGGCTCTTCACAGTGGGGATATTCCGAGCAGTCAGTGCAGCACTACTAAACGTACCACCATAAATAGTGAAATCGGAAGGGCAATTTATTATAGGGATGGCGCGGTTACCTAACTAAATACCTCCAGGTAACTATAAGTTACTCTGGTAATCAGCTTGTGGGGTATTATCGATAGACTTCGCGTCATCCGAGATTCAGAGTTTTTAGCAGGCTGCGCGGCTCACGTTGAATCTTTTCCTGGAGAAGTGTAATCGCGTAAATAAGCTGCTCAGGCCTCGGCGGGCAACCCGGCACATAAACATCTACGGGGACGACCTGGTTGACGCCTTGAACAACGGCATAGTTATTAAAAACTCCTCCCGAAGTGGCACAGGCACCCATCGAAATAACCCATTTGGGTTCCGGCATCTGGTCGTAGAGGCGGCGGAGGACAGGGGCCATCTTTTGCGAAACGCGTCCGGCAACGATCATCACGTCCGATTGGCGGGGTGAGGGCCGGAATACCTCGGCTCCAAAGCGCGCGATGTCATAGCGCGAAGCACCGGTTGACATCATTTCGATAGCGCAACAGGCCAGGCCAAAGGTCATTGGCCACAGGGAGCTTTTGCGAATCCAGTTCACCGCAAAATCGAGCGAGGTCAGCAAGACTCCCTCCGGCACTTCAAAGCCGTAATTTGCTTCCTGCACCTTGATGCGATTGCTCGCGCTGCTGTCCAGCGCTCCGAATAAATAGCGGTCCCGCTCTGCCGTAGCCGTCATAACACTAATATACCGCTACTTCCAAGATCGAGCGGATGCAGCCCTGGCCCGGGCGGAATGGGGACTTCCCGGCTCCATCCCTGTTTTTGTAAGGAATGAAAGGGATCTTCATGGGTTCCTTATTTGAGACGTTCTAAGATCCTACTTGAGAATCAATGGCGTATCGCTTCGACTTCACAAAATTGCGTAAAAACTGACGTGTTTCTCGCTGATTTTGAGCGAATTTCCCGTTCCGGCAACAGCCTTGGATCCTATTGACCCGCGCAACGGGAAATTCCTGTTCACTTGCCCCGGAAGGCCTGTCGCACAACACCGGCCCGACGCAAGACATAACCCGCCGTATTTTTGGGAGTGGAAATTTTATGTTCCGTAATGGAATCAAAGCTCTGCTTTTCGCCGCTTTGCTGGCAATCCCGGCACACGCTCTGACGCAGATCCCCCCCGGTTCACAACCTGCGACTCAGGCCCAGATTGCTGCTCTTCAGCAGCAGGTTCAAAGCGCACAATCCGCGGGCGATAACGCCTGGATGCTGGTTTCCGCGGCGTTGGTATTGCTGATGACCGGTCCCGGCCTGGCCTTGTTTTACGGCGGGCTGGTCCGGAAAAAGAACATTTTGGGAACCATGATGCAGAGTTTTGCCATGATGGGACTAGTTACCATTTTGTGGGCCGTTGTCGGTTACTCACTGGCATTCGGGCACGGAAATTGGCTGGTTGGCGGCTTCGAGCATCTTTTTCTTCGAGGCGTCGCACTCACCCCCAACAGCGACTACGCGGCCACCATACCCGAACAGACCTTTATGGTTTACCAGTTGATGTTCGCCATCATTACCCCAGCACTGATTACCGGCGCTTTTGCCGAGCGCATGAAGTTCAGCGCCATGGCAATTTTTCTATCGCTCTGGTCGCTCATCGTTTATTGCCCAATGGCTCACATGGTCTGGGGAGTAGGCGGATTGTTGAATTCGACCGGTGGCCGCTTCCCCAGCCTGGACTTCGCCGGCGGCACGGTTGTCCATGTGACCAGCGGCGTTTCCGCACTAGTCTGCTGCCTCTATTTAGGCAAACGTCTTGGCTACCCCCACACTAAAATGCAACCTCACTCCATGGTGCTCAGCTTTATCGGCGCGTGCCTGCTGTGGGTGGGCTGGTTTGGATTCAATGCGGGCAGCGCGCTCGGCGCGGGTTCCCTGGCCACCAGCGCCTTTATCAATACTCATTTTGCGGCGGCGACAGCAGCCATCGGCTGGTCCATCGGTGAATGGATTCACAATGGCAAGCCCACTGCTCTGGGCGCCATCTCCGGCGCAGTCGCGGGACTGGTGGCCATCACTCCGGCCTCTGGTTTTGTGCAGCCGTTCTCAGCGCTGGCCATTGGGTTAATTGCAGGTTTCTTCTGCTTCTTCATGGTCTTCATGGTCAAAAGCTTCTTTGGTTACGACGATTCGCTGGACGCATTTGGCGTACACGGGGCTGGCGGAACCCTGGGAGCTCTGCTGACCGGCTTGTTTGCCACCAGCGCTATCAATGCGGCCTTCGGCAAAAATGCCGCTGGCAACCCAATCCCGACCGGCGCACTCGATGGACACTGGGGCCAGTTGCTCAACCAGGCAGCCGGAGCGGGCCTGGCCTGGGTGATCTCGATTGCAGGCACGCTGGCGCTGTTGTTCCTCGTAGACAAGCTCGTCGGGCTGCGCGTTACGGCTGAGGATGAATCCGAAGGCCTCGACCTCTCGCAGCATGGTGAGGAAGGCTACGACCTGAACACTTAAGAAATGGATTCAACTTCACCGGGCGGGCAATATGCTCGCCACCGGCCTGTTCTTTTCAGGAACTCGCGGTTGCATTTTGATCTGTTCCGGATTGATGAGTGGGAGCAGGCCAACATAAATTCGGCGGGAAACAAAGCAAAAAGGCACTCCCGCCTGTTACGCTGTCAAACGAGGCATTGGCATATGTACAAAATTGAAGCGATTCTCCAGCCATCGCGGCTGGACGCGGTCAAAGATGCTCTGCTTGAGGCAGGCATCGAAGGCATGACCATTCTCGAGGCCCGCGGCCATGGCCGCCAGAAGGGCCACACCGAGTTCTATCGCGGGCGCGAATACACGGTGGATTTGCTGCCCAAAATCAAGATTGAACTGGTGGTCAACGACCAGATGAAGGACAAGACCATCGAGGCGATTCTCGGCGCCGCGCGGTCAGGCCGCATAGGCGACGGCAAAATCTTTATCAGCCGTGTTGAAGAGGCCATCCGCATCCGCAATGATGAACGGGGCGAGACGGCACTCTGAGTCCTGCCTGAAATTGGCGTTCAATACGCGACTTGGAGAATGGGATTATTGGGATTCGTGGTATCCCGCCCTTTTGCAGAGAACGCGAAAGGAGGGGCGCCCCCGCGACAGCCGGCCGGGAGGCCGGCGCTACTTCTTCATTCCGTTCGCTACCTGCTCATTCTGTTCGCTACCTCATCATTCCGTTTGCTACCTGATCGTTCAGCGAATGGCGGCCTGGGACCAAACAGGAGATACGCAAAACATCACCGCATAAAACGCTTTTTTGATTAGCATCTCATGAGTTTGCCACACTCAGCGCGCGCTCTGCTTCACCCGCAGATTATTCAATGCATAGTCAATGAACCGCTCCTCAAAGTGCGGAGCAACCTTCATGAACCGGCAGGTGGCCACCACCTGATCGATAATGAATTTGGGCTGAAAAGCAGCAAGGCCCAATCCTTTATTCTTCCTCAGCTTTTCAACGATGGTGTTTAATATCTCGCCGGTGATAGCGATTCCCTGCCGACGGCATTCTTTTTCAAAAATAATTTTGTAATTTTCCAGGCTGGGCGGCCCCACCTCGATTTTGTAGGGGAGGCGGCGCAAAAAGGCCGGGTCCATCAGCGCTTCCGGCTCCAGATTGGTAGAAAAAATCACCAGCTCCTCAAAGGGAATGTTGAAGCTTTTTCCGGTATGCAGTTTCAGAAAGTCGACCCGGTTTTCCAGGGGCACAATCCAGCGGTTGAGCAGGTGAGTGGGGCTGACCAATTGGCGTCCGAAGTCGTCAATGACAAAACAGCCGCCCAGCGCCTTGACGTGCAGGGGCGCCTCGTAGAAGTGGCCCGTCTCGTCGTAGCGCAAATCGAGCATCTCCAATGTCAATTCACCGCCGGTGGAGACAAAGGGCCTGCGGCAGGGAACCCAGCGCGAATCAAAATCTTCGGCGCGGACAAAGGAGAGAACGCCATCATCGTCCACATCTTTCGGGTTAATTCTGATGTGAATGCTGGGATCGAAAAAGCGAATGATTTGGCCTTCAACGATGATTGCGTATGGCACATAAACCACATCGCTGAAGATGGCGCCAAGGGCATGAGCGACCGAAGTTTTTCCGTTGCCGGGCGGGCCGTAGAGTAGTATGGCGCGGCCCGAATTCAACGCTGGTCCGCTTTGCTCCATGATGCTTTCATCGAATGTCAAATCGCCGAGAGCCTCGCTGATGCGCTCGTAAGTGACCAGTTCGTTGGTCAGCTTCTGCACGCTCACCTGATAGGTAAACTCCTTGAGGGTAACGGGAGCGGGCCCGGCATAGCTCGACCGCTCCATGGCGTCGAGCGTCCAGCGTTTGCCTTCTTCGGTAAATGTGTAACCCAGGTCAATGGGGTTATCCGAAAGGTGCAATCCCAGGGTGCGCAGCAGTTGCCGGTCAACAGCCTTGCGGACCAACTCGGCCACGATGTGATATGGCAGCTTGATGGCCTCAACGTATTCGCGGCTGGTATTCAAACGGCCCGTGTAAGCCAGCCTCATCAGCAGGCTCAGCAGGTCCAGTTCGTCGATGCCGGTAGCTGCCAGATCAGCCGGCTCGGAGGGAATGCGCCTCAGAAAGGAGTCCAGCACCTTCTGCTCGATGTGACCAAGGGCTACCAGGTTGTCGCCCAGCCGTCCGCCTCTGTCGGTCTGGCGCAACTGCGCCTCGGCAATATCTTCTGCTGTAACCAGATTTGCCTGAACCAGCAGATCTCCCAATCGCATGCGCATACTGAATATGCCCTCCCTGAGCTGAGTTCAAGGCGCCGGCGTTCTAAAAATTATGAAAGTGCCGGAACACCAGGTTTGCAGATCGCGGCCCCAACGTAGGAGCAGTGTCTTGCGCCGATGCTGGATAATTCCTTTCTTTTGTTTATTATCATCCTTTCTTTGATTTGCAATCATTACTTTAGATTTATATTGCAAACGTAACGCAAATCTGCTCGGACAGCGCAAATTGGGAATTGCTAACCGGTATTGCTCGGTTGCATCGCAAGTGTAGGCTGAAAAAGGCAGAGTTTTTGCCCATTCAAGGAGCAACTGATATGTATCTCCGCCTCATTCTCACAGTTTTTCCGCTCTGCCTTGCATCCGCTCTCGCCGCCCAGGACATGCGCACCGTCACCGAGCCAGCGTTGCCGGCCATCTGCGCCACGTTCGACGCCCAGCTTCAGAGCATTGAAAAACAAACTCCTGCCATCGGTCGCACATTGGCTTTGACTGACGAAGTCAAGCTCGATACAGTGCGCATTCAGAAGGCAATTGATCAATGCGGCAAGGGAGGCGTCCTGTTGCGCGCGCGCGGAAGTGCCGACGCCTTCCTGAGCGGCCCGCTCGCCTTGCGCTCCGGCGTCACGCTCATTGTCGATAAGGGCGCGACTCTGTTTGCCTCGCGCGATGCTGCTGTGTTCGAGACCTCGCCTGGCAGTTGCGGTGTTGTGGTTGATCGCGGTCCGCGGGGCTGCAATCCGCTCATCAGTGTCGATCACGTCTCCGGGGCCGGCGTGATGGGCGATGGAGTGATTGACGGGCGCGGAGGAGAAAAGCTGCTCGGTAAAAATGTCTCCTGGTGGGATTTGGCCGAGCAGGCGCGCGCGAGCGGACATCAGCAGGTATCACGGTTGATTGTTGCCGATTATGCCGACGATTTCACGCTTTACCGCATCACACTGAAGAACTCTCCCAACTTCCATGTTGTTTATAACCACGGCAACGGTTTTACAGTTTGGGGATTGAAGATCGATACGCCACAGCGGCTGGCGCGCAACACAGACGGCATAGATCCGGGCAACGGCTCAAAGAACGTCACCATCACGCGCAGCTACATTCGCGCCGGAGACGACAATGTGGCCATCAAAGGCGGCCCGGGCGGCGCAACCAACATGACCATCAGCCACAATCATTTTTATTGGGGCCACGGCATGTCAATCGGAAGCGAGACGGATGGCGGCGTGAGCCAGATCCGCGTATTCGACCTCTCTATGGACGGTCCGGACAACGCCATTCGCATCAAGTCCAACGGTTCGCGGGGCGGCCTCACGCAGGACGTGATGTACGACGATATCTGCATTCGCAACTCGCCCAACCCGATTACGCTGGATACAGGCTACACAGCGGCCGGAACGGTCAAAGGCAACTCTCCGCCGACGATGCGCGATATCACTCTGCACAACGTACGCGTCTCAGGTGGAGGGAAGATAAGCTTTAACGGCTACGACGAGAAGCACCGCGTCGGCGCCACTCTCGACGGAGTGCTGATAACCGATCAAGCCGCCTACTCATACTCCCTGAACCACGCCGACCTGATACTGGGCCCGGGGCCGGCCAACCTGAAACTTCCCGTGGGAGAGGACTCAACTGTGAAGGGAACCCCGGCGAACGGCTCATTGCCCTCTTGTGATGGGCGGTTTGTTCCCTTTCCGCGCTAAGAACTCGTCGCTTAGATGGCCTCTTGAAGGGCGCAAACGGGAATTTGCGCTCTTCAACCGGAAAACGCTGAAGTGAATGGAAGTGGCAAAAAAACCGGCGCTTTCACAGGCGTCCTTCTGCCTGTTCCCCTGCTCTTCGCCCAATTTTTTCGAGCCAATCAAGCAAAATTACCGCTTACGGGCCAATTTCGCTTATTCTGTTAAGAATCCTTCTTGCGAAGGCAAGCCACATACAATCTTATGAATCCAGTCGCTTGGGCGGTTGACGATCTTCGGGAGCAGTATACGCGGGAGATGGCGCTTGTACGCCAGACCTGCGAACACACCGGCGATGGCACGGCTGCCATCCGGCGACGCTCCGCGATTGTTGACCGGATTCTGATTGAGATGTGGCGGCGCGCCTTTGCAGATCAGCCGCCGAAACACGCATCCCTGCTGGCTCTGGGCGGCTACGGGCGCAAAGATCTTTTTCCTTTTTCTGATATTGACGTCCTATTTGTATTTGCCGACGAAAAGACCGAGGCGCACTCCAAGGATGCCGTCCAGGCCATTGTTCAGGGCATGTGGGACATTGGGCTGCGCGCCAGTCCCTGCTTCCGCACTATCAAGGAAGCCGGCCGGTTTGACCCCGGCAACCTGGAATTCACGCTGGCCACGCTCGACCGCCGTTTTCTGGCCGGCCACTTCCCTCTTTACCAGCAACTCCATCAGACTGTTCTGCCCGATCTATTCCTCAGCGAGTGGAACATCATTACGCAAAAGCTGGGCGAGGTGGCCCGTGTTCGCCACGCCAAATTTGGAAACACAATCTTCCACCTGGAACCCAACCTCAAAGATTGTCCCGGCGGTTTGCGCGACTACAACCTTGCCGTCTGGTTCGCGCTTCTATTCCAGCTTAAGGAGACCAAGGAGTGGCCGCGCCACCGCGGCAGCGTCTTCCAGAGCGCGCGCGGAGACGCCGAAGCGGCATTTGATTTTCTCGCCGCCACACGATGTTTTCTGCACTTCCGCCACGGGCGAGACGACAATACCCTCGACTGGCAATCGCAGGACGAGGCCGCGGCCAACTCCATCGGCCTTGAGACGCGCGGCACCGCCGACCCCGCCTACTGGATGCGCACGTACTATCGCCATGCCCGCGTCATCTATCGGCGCGCGGCCCTGCTGATGGAGCACTTACCAGCGCCAGTCAGCTTTTACAAGCAGTTCCGCCGCCGTCGAACGCCCATTGCCGGAACCGACTTTATTCTCGATCAGGGCCGAATCGACATTGTTCCCGGAGCCCAATTCAACGACACCAGCGCCATTCTGCGCATCTTTTCCCTGATGGCCACGCACGGCTACACGCTTTCGCAGGCAGCGGAAGACCGCATCACGGACGTTTTGCCCGCTCTCGCCATCAACATCCCTGAAGGCCCTTACCTGTGGAACGCACTGCGCGAAGTTCTTCTTGGACCCCATGCGGCGCAGGCTCTCCGCACCATGCACGCCCTGGGTGTTCTGGAGATGCTGATACCGGAGTTCCACGGCATCGACGCGCTGGTGATTCGCGACAGCTATCACCGCTACACCGTTGACGAGCACACGTTTCTGACCATCGACAATGTGCATGGACTCCGCCAGCCCGGCCACGATTACGAACAGCGCCTAGCTCAACTGCTCCCTGAGATAGATCGCCTCGATCTATTTCTTCTCGCGCTGCTCCTTCACGACACTGGCAAGGCCCGCCGCACGGCAGACCACGTCGCTCCCAGCATTGAGCTGGCTGACGCATTCATCGCCCGCCTTGAATTTGACGCGGAAGAACGGGATGCTGTTCTCCAGCTCATTCGCCTGCATCTGGAAATGTCGAACGCGCTGCGCCGCGACATCTTCGACCAGGAAAACGTGCGCGGATTTGCCGCCAAGATCGGCGGCCCCATGCTGCTCAAGATGCTCACGCTGATGACCTTTGCCGACATCAAGGCAGTCAGCCCCGACGCCCTGACCCCCTGGAAAGCCGAAAACCTTTGGCAGCTATATATTTCTACGGCAAATTGCATGGATCGCTCGGTGGATGAGGTTCGGTACCACGCGATCTTCGATCCCGCGCTGCTCAACCGCCTTCGCTCGATGGTCCCGGCCAGCCAATACAATGCACTGGAGCAGTTCCTCGAAGGACTCCCGCAACGCTATCTGCAAACCCGCCTTCCGGAGCAAATTCGCAACCACTTCCAGTTAGCCGCACACCTCGACGATGACCCTGTCCAGCTTGACCTGCGTCCCCATCGCCAGCTTTTCGACCTGACCGTGATTACGCGCGATCGCAGCCGCTTGTTTGCCGACGTGGCCGGAGCACTCGCCGCCTGGGGCATGAACATCGTCAAGGCCGGCGCGTTTTCCAACGACTCCGGCGTGGTTGTTGACAGCTTCCAGTTCAGCGATGTCTTCCGCACAATCGAGCTGAATCCCACTGAACGTGAGCGCTTCCTTGAATATCTTCACGATGTTGTTGCGCGGACGGTTCCCGTGGAGCAACTGCTTGAAGCCCGCAGCCATTTGAACCATCCCGCCAACCTCAAGGTTGAGGTAACCGCCCGTATTGAATTTGACAATGACTCCTCCACGCACTCCACGATTTTGCAGGTTGTAGCTCAGGATTTACCCGGCTTGCTCCGCCAGATCGCGCTGACTCTCAGCACGCACCAGTGCAATGTGAAGGTAGCCCTTATTGACACCGAGGGCGAGACCGCCATCGACGTCTTCTACCTCACCAGCCAGGGCGCCAAGCTGACTGAAGAGTTCCAGAAGAGCCTTGACAAAGACCTCACTACCGCCATCGATGGAATGCGCGCTGCTCAGGCTTGAATCCCAAGTTTCCACACAACATTGCGTCGCAATAAAGCGAATGCCCCGCATGAGGAGCATTTTCAATGCCATTCATGCGGGGCAATTTCGTCTCTTCATGGTTTCCGGAACTACGGCTCAACGTGCAGCGGTTTCTCTTTGGCCGAGGGCATTTGAACCTTTAAGATCTTCGCCACAGTAGGCGCAATCTGGCGCATATCGACCACGCCGAGATCGCGATGTTGAGCAATGCCCTTGCCTACAGCAAAGAACGACGAATGCATCTCCGGGTACTCCGGCGAGAAGCCGTGGGAACCCCGGTGGCCGGGAATCACGGTAACCAGATTGCCGCTGGTGGCCGCGCCGATGTAGTAGCCGGGCTTGAAAACCACCAGATAGGCTGCATCGGGAAAGGTTCCGCGCTGCTTCATCGCATCTCGATCCAAAATCAGCGCGATGCCGCTTTCCGGGTCGGCGGCAAGCTTGTCGAGCATGACCTTTACTTGCTGCTCGGTGGCTTTATCGTTCTGATCTTTTAGCATGATGGCTGCCATGCCGCCGGCGCCCCAGGGCTCGGCCTTCCATGAAGCGATTACCGGTGTCTTTATTGCCGCATCCATTGTGGCCTGCACGAGGCCGGCTTGCAGGAATGGAATGTAGAGGTTGACGGAGTGAGTGATATCCATGAAGCCGTGGTCTGAGACCAGAACAACTACCGTCGCTGGATCCGCCGCGACCGCTGCCCTGGCGAGCCGCGCCATCATGCCATCCAGAGCTTCCAGATCGGCGCAGGCTTCCGGGCTGAACGGGCCATGCGCGTGCTGGGTGTCGTCGAGCGAGCTGAGATGCAGGGTCATGAATCCGGGCTTGAAGCGGCGCAGAATCTCGATGGTGTAGCGGGTCTTGATCTCATCGCCGCCGATGCTGGTGTCGTTGCCCATCATATATTCGCCAGCCTTGGGCTCGAGCTCTTTGAGCAGCGTGAGGGGATGCGAGAGGGATGCGATCATGAGCCGGTCTTCGGGATTGAGCGTGCCCGAGCCGCCTGAGGGACTGGCGCTGCGCCAGTACTCGGGAATGAGGTAATCGACATCGGTTGCGCCGGCGCTCACCGGCCATCCGACGCTGGCTGTATGCAGGCCGCCCTGGCGCGCGACCTTCCACAGCGTGGGAACCTTGATCATCGGCGCATACCAGTGCCATGCGCCGGAGTAGTACTGAAAGGGATCGAACTCGAGGTTGTTGGTGATGCCGTGCTCGGAGGGCCAGACGCCCGTGATCAGAGTCGTGTGGCTCGGATAGGTAATGGTTGGCCAGATTCCAACCACGCCATCGGCATACGAGCCATCGCGCAGCAGAGTGCGCAGCCAGGGAATCTTCATGCCGTGCGCATCGGCTTGCGTAATATATTCGGGCTTGAGCCCATCGATGGAGATCATCAATACGGGCGCTGCATGGGCTGACTGGATCAGCGCGAAGACCAGCAACACAGCCGGCATAAACTGTACAAGAAAACGGCGGAAAACTCGATTCATGGAAACGCTCCTGTGCGGCAGCTCGCCCTCAGTCAAATTGCTGAGCAGGCAGAAGCTTCCGCCGACAATGAAAACTGTCCAGAACAAGTCTATAGCGTTTGGGAGGAGCGACAGCCGCGTGAGGAAAGAGCGCGCGACGAAAAGATGGATGGAGGATTGCAGCGAGAGAAGAGATGGTCAACGGCAGTTTTGGAGGCAAAAAACGGGATTTTCAGGGCAAAAACGGCTGTTTTTGAGCCAAAAATGGGCAAATTCCGGGGTTTGATGTTACCTTTTCGTTAACAGCCTGGAAGTTGTATCTAATTGATTCAACGTTGGTTATAAGCATTCG
>Ga0316217_10005998_pt1 | contig 12269 bp, 11 predicted proteins | sample 1anoAmetaG_FD_203633 | JGI IMG/M metagenome (GOLD analysis project Ga0316217, IMG submission 203633) | Freshwater microbial communities from Trout Bog Lake, Wisconsin, USA - 1anoA | ecosystem: Environmental > Aquatic > Freshwater > Lake > Hypolimnion/Profundal zone | place: USA: Wisconsin... | reverse complement strand
CGGCGTGCAGCTGGTTTTCGTCGCGCATCGGCGCGGTACACCCTTCCAGATAGCTCACCTGGGCCCCCTCGTCGGCCACAATCAAAGTGCGCTCGAACTGGCCGGACTTGGCGGCGTTGATGCGGAAATAGGTGGATAGCTCCATCGGACAGCGCACGCCCTTGGGGATGTAACAGAAGGAACCGTCCGTGAACACGGCGGCGTTGAGCGCGGCGTAATAGTTGTCGGTATGCGGCACGACCGACCCGAGATACTTCTTGATCAGCTCGGGATGGGCCTGAACGGCTTCGCTGAAGGAGCAGAAAATGATGCCCTTTTCGGCCAGTTGTTCGCGGTAGGTGGTGCCCACGCTCACCGAATCAAACACCGCGTCCACCGCCACGCCGGCCAGGCGCTCGCGCTCGCGCAACGGGATGCCGAGTTTTTCGTAGGTCTCCAGCAGCTTCGGATCCACGTCGTCCAGGCTCTGGGGGCCGTCGGTCCGCTGCTTGGGGGCCGAGTAATAGGTGATGTCCTGAAAATTCACCGGCGGATATTTCACGAACTGCCAGTGCGGCTCGGACATGGTGAGCCAGTGGCGATACGCCCTTAGCCGCCACTCGGTGAGCCAGTGCGGCTCGCTTTTCTTGGCGGAAATCAGCCGGATGATGTCTTCGTTCAGGCCGGGCGGGGCCGACTCGGATTCGACATCGGTCACGAAGCCGTACTTGTATTCCTGTTTGACCAGGCTCTCGATCGTCTCGGTGGCGGTACTCATGTTATTTCGTCAAAAGCTTCAAGTTTTCCGGGCGCAGTCGGCGCAGAGACCATGAATGGTCACCTCGTGGCGCAGCGGCTTGAATCCGTCCGGCACGACCACGCCGGGCAGTTCGCGCGGCAAATTCACATCATAAATCGTCCCGCAGCCGCCGCAATGAAAATGCCCGTGTTCGGCCATGTTGGGACAAAACCGGGTGGCGCCGCGCTCCACCGTCACTTGGCGGGCCAGCCCGCTTTTGACGAGGGCGTCCAGACAGTTATAGACCGTGGCGTGGGAAATCTCGGGCATGGCCTTTTTAGCGCGGATAAAGACCTCCTCGGCGGTGGGGTGATCCCGCTTTTGGAGCAGCACGTCATAGACCTGCTGCCGTTGCGGCGTCAGGCGCAGGCCGGTGGCGCCCAACTGGGCCGTCAGGAGCTCTTCGTCATGCGGATGGCTGCGCGCCTTCATCAGCACCACTCTAAATCTCTTCCCGGCCAAGTCAAGATTTAGAATAATTCTAAATATCGGTTTAAAGCGTGCGCATCTGCACGGCATCCACGATCTCGGTGCCCACCGAGATGGCCCCGATGATGACCACGGTCTGGCCGGCATGCAGCCGGCCCTGCGCGACGAGCTGTTTGAGGGCGTTTTCGACCGTGTTTTGCGGCTGGATGAAATCGAACTCCGTGAGAAAGGGCGTGACGCCCCAGCTCAAGGTCAGCGCGTTGGCGGTCTTTTCGTTGTCGCACAGCGCATAGACCGGGGAATAGCGGGGCCGCATCCAGGCGGCATAACCGGCCATGTGGCCGTGGCGGGTGAAGGTCAGAATGGCCGCGGCTTTCAGTTCATTGGCCATCACCACGGCGCTCTTGACCAGCTTTTGGCGGGCGGAGGTAAGCTCAGCGGAGTCATGGAACAACGCGCTGCCGCTGCGTTCGATGCGCCGCGCGATGCGGTCAAACACCTCGATGCACTTGAGCGGATATTTGCCGACCGTCGTCTCGCCGCTCAGCATGATGGCGTCAGCTTCCTCGAACACCGCGTTGGCCACGTCGGTCACTTCGGCGCGGGTGGGCATGGGGGCGGAAATCATGCTCTCGAGCATGTGCGTGGCCACGATGACCGGGCGGCCGATGCGCAGGCAGGTCTTGACGATGCGGCGCTGGACGATCGGCAGTTCCTCGTAGGGAATCTCAATGCCCAGGTCGCCGCGCGCCACCATGATGCCGTTGGCCTCCTGCACGATGGCCTCCAGATTCTTGATCGCCTCCTGGTCCTCGATCTTGGCAATGACAAACGGATGCGGTTTGTCCTCCTCGAACAATTCGCGGAGCTGCATCAAATCCCGCGCCTCGCGCACAAACGACAGGGCGATGAAATCCACGCCGAGCTCCAAGCCGAGCCGGACATCCTTGATATCCTTGGCCGTGAGCGCGGGCAGGCTGACCTTGACGCCGGGCAGGTTGATGTGCCGGCGGCTGCCCAGCGTGCCGGCCGTGAGCACTTCACATTCCACCTTGTTGCCGCTCTTGGCCAGCACCTTCATTTCAATCGTCCCGTTATCAATCAACACCACGTCGCCCACGCTGATGTCGTTCACGAAATTCTCATAATTCACGTCCACCGAATGCTCTTCTACGTCCTGTTCGCCGCGCACCGTCAGCACGAATTTCTGGCCGGGCTCCAGGTTCAGCGGCACGCTGAGATCGCCGGTGCGGATGGCCGGGCCCTGGGTGTCCATCATGATGCCCACGAACTGGTTGCGCGCGGCGGCGGCGGCCCGGATGCGGGCGGCCACCTGCCGCACCCAGTCATGCGGCGCATGCGACATGTTGAGCCGGAAGACATTGACGCCGGCATCCACCAGCTTGCCGATCATTTCGGCGGAGTCGGTGGCTGGGCCCAAGGTTGATATGATTTTGGTGCGGCGCAGAGTGCCTCGTTGCATGGCAAAATCATAGCGATGCAGGGCGCGAACGAAAGATTTTTAACGGTTCACTTTTCAAGGAGGGCCGCCGCGCACCAGAGGATGGGCGCCTGACCGTGCAAATCGCCCGTGGCGCGCGGCCGGTCCAGATAATATTGCGTGTCGTCCTTTTGATTGGTGCCCACGCACACATCCCGCACGGCGCCGGCGGCGTCAATTTTGCCGCACAACCCGATCCAGCCGCGCCGGGCCACCTCTCCGTACGTCGCCGCGTCCAGCCAGCCGCGCTGGACGCCTGTGATCAAGGCATAGGTGAACATGCCGGTGCAACTGGTTTCATCCCAAGCCTGGTCGTTGTCCACCAGTTGCCGCCAGAGGCCGGAAGGGGCCTGATATTGCTTTAACGCGGCCATCATCTTTTTATAGCCGGCCATCAGCCGCGCGTATTGGGGATGATCCGGCGGCAGCGACTGCAAGACCTCCGCCAGCGCGGCGGCGAACCAGCCGTTGCCGCGCCCCCAGAAGTGCGGGCTGACATCGGCATGATAAAACAGGCCGTTGGGCTGTTGCAGCTTGTCCAGGTACGCCGCCAGTTCGATGGCCACGTGATCGGCATATTTCGACTCCCGCGTGGCGCGATAGGCTTGGATTTGGAGACTGCCGATCATGAAACAATCGTCCACCCACCAACGGGTTTCCTGGGCCAGGCCGTCGGGGCGGGGGTTCAGCCACTGATCGTCGGCCATGTGGCGCCCCAACTGGAGATAACGCGGATCGCCATTCAGGAGGTAGATCTCCAGCGGCAGCACGCCAAAAACATGATAATCCACGTGCCGGTTGGTGGAGATGGAGCGGCTGCCTTCCGGGGTGAGGATGAACGCGTAGCGGGCGATCAGCTTCTGTTGCAAAGCCGCATCGTTGGCGGCATGGGCAAACCGCAGCGCGCCGTACGCCGCGCAGACTTCCGGATAAACGATAAAACCGCTGGCGTTGCGGTAGATCGGGCGCGGCAGCAGGTTGGCGCACACCTTTTCGCCGACCGCTTGCGGCTCGCAATTTGCCGGCAGATGCTGAAACGCGGCGGTCACCGCCGTGCCGGAACTGGAAGCGCAGCCGGGCAACAAAATGAGGCCGGCCGCCAAGGCCGTCACAAACACAATGGGCTTGAACATGCCACTATTAAAGCGATTGGGCGGCCGTTGCGCCATCTCCAATTTGGTGGACGCGAGGTGCGGCCAGGCCTGTGTCGCAGACCAGCCGCGCTCCGGCACCACCATGCGGACGATGGGAATTGCCACCGGACACCGGGGGGAGTAGATTAACCGTGCTCGCGCATGAACACATTCCAGATTATTTTTACGCCGACCAGCGCCGCCGACATGGCGCGGATGCCCAAGGAACTGCAACTTCAGATTCTGGGTGACTTCCGCGGCCTGCCCCAACACGTCATCGCCAGCGAACTGGAGGACTTCGGCAAGTTGGAAAGCGACGGGCATGTCCTGCACCGCTTTCGCATCGGCGATTACCGGGTTTACTTCGAACGGCACCAGTTGGGCGTGCTGGTGCATCGCGTGCTCAGCCGCCACACCCTGAAGGATTTCTTTTTCCGGTCTGGCATCAAAATGGGGGAAGACCAGGCGCTCCAGGAAAACCCCAAATTCTGGGAATTGATCGAAGCCGCCAAGAACGGCAACGAACAAAATGCCGCCCCAAAAAATGTTTGAACATTTTTTCGGCGGCTTGGTCTCATAGTCAGGTGATTGGGATTGGATTGGGTTAAGAGCCTGACTTTTTAGTGGTTTTTTAGTCAGGCTCTTTTTTTATGCCCGGATGCCATCCGGTTCAACTGCCGCCCAAAAAATGTTTGAACATTTTTTCGGCGGCTTGGTCTCATCATCAGGTGTTTGGAATTGGGATTGGGTTTAAGAGCCTGACTTTTTAGTGGTTTTTGAGTCAGGCTCTTTTTTATGCCCGGATGCCATCCGGTTCAACTTCGCCAGCGGAACCCGGAAGTGAGCTCTGTGGTTCTGCGGCTGGTCTTCAACCCAGCCGCGCTTCGGAGGGTCAGCCGGCCGGCGCGGGAGCGGGCGTGCCCAAGCCGGGCAGTTTCGGCGGCGCGGGTTTGGGCGGATTCTCCGGCAAAGGCGTTCCCGCCGGGGCCCCCATCATCGGGGTCATATTGGCCGGCGGCTTCGGGGGCGGCGTGAAGTGGCCGGTGCGGACAATTTCCTCCACCTGGGCGCCATCCAGCGTCTCATATTCGAGCAGGCTGTTGGCCACCAGTTCGAGCTTGTCGCGATTGGTGTCAATCAACTGCTTGGCGGTATGGAACGCGCCGTCCACGATCCGCTTGACCTCAGTGTCAATTTCTTGCGCCGTGGCCTCGCTGTAATCCTTGGTGCGCATCATGTCGCGGCCCAGGAAGACGTATTCCTGCGCCTCGCCGTAAAGCACGTTGCCCAGCTTCTCGCTCATGCCCCAGTGCATCACCATGGCCTTGGCCAGTTGCGTGGCTTGCTGGATGTCCATGGCCGCGCCGCTGGAAATATCGTCCGTCACGTATTCTTCCGCGATGCGCCCGGCCATCGTCATGATGATCGTATCAATGGCCTGCTTGCGCCGCATGTTCAGCATGTCTTCCTTGGGGAGCGACATGGTGACGCCCAAGGCGCGGCCGCGGGGGATGATGGTGACCTTGTGCAACGGGTGCGTGTGCTTGAGCAGCACATTGACCAGCGCGTGGCCGGCCTCGTGCCAGGCGGTGGCCCGCTTTTCCTCGTCGCTCATGGCCATGCTGCGGCGCTCGCGGCCCCAGCGCACTTTGTCGCGCGCTTCCTCGAGTTCGGGCTGGCCCACGCCCTTCTTGTTGGTGCGGGCTGCCAGCAGCGCGGCTTCATTCAACAAATTCGCCAGCTCCGCGCCGGAATAACCCGGCGTGCCGCGGGCGATCACCGACAAATCCACTTCCGGCAGCAGCTTCACGTTCTTGGCATGGACCTTGAGGATGCCCTCGCGGCCGCGCACGTCCGGCAGGTTCACCGTCACCTGGCGGTCAAAGCGCCCGGGCCGCAGCAACGCCGGGTCCAGCACGTCCGGCCGGTTGGTGGCCGCAATGATGATGATGCCTTCCTGCGTGTCAAAACCGTCCATTTCCACCAGCAACGCATTCAAGGTCTGTTCGCGCTCGTCGTTGCCGCCGCCCAAGCCATGGCCGCGCGACCGGCCGACGGCGTCAATTTCATCAATAAAAATCAGACAGGGCGTGCTCTTGCGCGCCTGTTCAAACATGTCGCGCACCCGGCTGGCGCCCACGCCGACAAACATTTCCACAAAGTCCGAACCGCTGATGCTGAAAAACGCGGCGTCCGCCTCGCCGGCGATGGCCTTGGCCAGCAGCGTCTTGCCGGTGCCGGGGGGCCCGACCATCAGGACACCTTTAGGAATGCGGCCACCGAGGCGCTGGAACTTCTTCGGGTCCTTCAGAAACTCCACCAGCTCAGAGACTTCCTCGATGGCCTCGTCAACGCCGGCCACGTCCTTGAACGTGGTTTTGTTGCGGTCCTTGGCCAGCATGCGGGCTTTGCTTTTGCCAAAGCTCAAAGCGCCTTTGCCGGCGGCCTTGATCTGGCGGATGAAGAAAAACCAGAACAGCACTCCCAAAATCAGAAACGGCGCGATGCCCCAGAGCAGATTCATCACCACCACGTTCGGCGAGCTCATGGAGATGTTCTTCGAATGGGATAACAGCGTCTGGGCTTCCTCCGTCAACAGGAAGTTATGCACCACAAACGGAATTGGCGTCGGATCCTTGATCACCTTGCCGTCCTTGTCTTTTTCCGGCGCCGACAGGTAAGTGCCGGAAATCTCCACCAACGGCAGTTGCTGCTGATTAATGGCCACGGTGGCGCTGACGATCTGGTTGGACGCCACTTTCTCGACAAAATCGGATTGTTTGAGTTCGTTGGGGGTGGTGCCGATGCGCTGCTTCATGAGAAACAACGCCGCCGCCAGCGCAATGATCACGGCCCACGCCAGCAGCGTGAAAACCGGAATCTTGTTCAGACTGTTGCCGGACGGCTTTTTGGGACTGCCGTTCTCTTTCAAATTTGAATCATCATCAAACATTTAAAGCCAATTTACTGTGCGCCATAGTATCATGCTATTGCGGCTTTCGCAATGTGTGAATTTCGTTATATTCAACGGATGCGTCTGGGCGCCTTAACCCTCGAATCCAATCTGTTTCTCTCGCCGCTGGCGGGTTACACCACCCTGCCGTTCCGCCTGGTCGTGCGCGAGCTCGGCGGCGTGGGTCTGTGCACGACCGACCTGGTCAATGCCCGCTCGTTGATCGAGCGCCGGGAGAAGGCGTTCAAGCTGGTCGAAACCCGCCCGGCGGACTCCCCATTGGCGGTCCAGTTGTTCGGCTCCGTCCCGGCCGAAATGCGCGAGGCTGCCCTGATGGTCGAAGCCCGGGGGGCGGCTTCGGTGGATATCAACATGGGGTGTCCCGTCAAGAAAGTTTGCAAAGTGGGGGGCGGCTCGGCGATGATGACCGAGCTCAACAAAACCGCCGCCTTGGTCCAGGGGATGGTGGACGCCGTAAAAATCCCCGTCACCGCCAAAATGCGCCTGGGGTGGGACGAGGACAATCTGACGGCGCCCGACTTGGCCCGGGCGCTGGAGCAAGCGGGTGTGGCCGCCATCTTTGTGCATGGCCGCACGCGCCAACAGGGTTTTGGCGGCACGGTGAACCTGGCCGGCATCCGCCTGGTGGTGGCGGCGGTCAAGACCATTCCCGTCATCGGCAACGGCGACGTGGTGACCCCGCAAGCCGCCAAGAAGATGCTGGAGGAAACCGGCTGCGCCGGCGTGAGCATCGGGCGGGGCGCTTTTTACGATCCCTGGATTTTCAGACGCACCCGCGACTACCTAAGCCGCGGTCAAACCGGACTGGATCCGGCGGGTCTGCCACCGGAGCCCACCTTTGAAGAGCGCGTCCGTGTGATGTGCCGGCACTTGGACCTGATGGTTGAGGTGTTCGGCGAGGAACTGGGCTGCCGGATATTCCGCAAAATCGCGCCTTGGTACGCCAAACGGTTCGGCCCCTGCCATGAATTCAACAAGCAGGTGGTTCTGGTCAGCAGCCGCGAACATTTCCGGGAGATTCTGAACCATTATATCCTCTGGCGCCGGCAGTTCCTGGACGACCATGGCCAGTTGCAGCCGCGGTTCCAACCGGCACCCATGGTGGCGTCTTTCATGCGCGAGCCGGCGGCCGTCATCGGCGGGCACATCCCGGTCCCGAAGGGCCCGGTGGAGGTGTGGTGAGCCGCGTTTTTTTAATGACACGGCGCCCCGCAGGGTCAAGAATGAGGCCTTGAGCTGGCCGCTCATTTGCCACGCATGACCATCACATTATTCATTCCCTGTTTCGTGGACGCCGTGTATCCGCGCACGGGCATCAGCATGGTCGAAATCCTCGAACGCCTGGGCCATACTGTGGTCTGCCCGGAAGAAATCGCCTGTTGTGGCCAGCCGCCGTTCAATTCCGGCTATTGGGACGAGGCGCGCACCATGGCCGCGCCTGTGTTGACGCATTTGCAGGACGCCGAAGTCGTGGTCATTGGTTCGGGTTCCTGCGGGGCCATGCTCAAAAACTTCTATCCCGACCTGTTCGCCGGCACAGGCCAGGCCGAACTGGCGAAACAAATCTCCGCGCGGACCTGGGAGTTTTCCGATTTTCTCGTCCACAAACTCGGCGCCACCGATTTGGGCGCGCGGTTCCCCCACAAGGTCACCTACCACGACGGCTGCCACGGCCTGCGGGAATTGGGCATCAAGGCCGCCCCGCGCGCGTTGCTGGGCAAAGTCACCGGGCTGGAGTTGGTGGAGATGACCGAGGAGGTTTGCTGCGGTTTCGGCGGCACCTTCGCCGCCAAATTTCCGATGATCTCCACCGCCATGGGCGAGGTGAAATGCGCCAACGCCACCGAGACCGGCGCGGAATACATTGTCTCCGCCGACTCCAGTTGCTTGATGCACATCCAAGGCCTGCTCTCACGCCAAGGCAGCCCGCTGAAGACCATTCACCTGGCCGAGGTCTTGAATCAGCACTGAAAGCGGGCGCCGGCGGCCCGCGCGCCAGTTTAAAGGGGGGCGACAGAGTTCTTTTGTCCGGTCCAAAGCTCGCATGAGCAACCTATCCGCCGGATCTCAGGATGGGTTACTCGGCGCGGGGAGTCATGGGTTGGGATGGCATATTCGATGACGCGGCGGAGGATCACCTGCCGCCCGCCGCGCGGGCCGCCTCTTCGGCGATGATTTGATAGCCGTCCCGGACGGCTGCCGGCGCGCCCGAAAAATTCAGGCGCAGACATTGCCGCTGATGCGGCCAGGCTGTCGGCAAACCGAAAAAGAAATACTCGCCCGGCACGGTCAAGACCTTCCGGGCTTTCAGGCGCTCATATAATTCCCGGGTGGGGATGCGCAGATTTTTCAGCCAGAGCCAGTGGAAGAACGTGCCTTCCGGGGCGTGCATGGTCCAGTCCACGCCGGCGGCATTGAGGAATTCCTGCGCCCAGCCCATCGCCGCCGCGCTGCGGGCTTCGTAGAACGGGCGGATCATGCCGGCACCCAACTCCAGGATTTTTCCGCTTTCAATCCACGGCAGCACCAATTGCTGGCCCAGGGTCCCGTTGGCCAGGCCCACATTGGCCGTCATGGCGCCGATGGCGGTGGCGATGGGTTCCGGGGCGATGACAATGCCGGTGCGCGTGTTGGGCAACCCCAGCTTGGACAAGCCGAGGACCAGAATGGTCTGCGGCGACCAAAAGGGTTTGGCCGGCACAAACAGGATGCCGGGGAACGGCAGGCCGTAGGCGTTGTCGAGAATCAGCGGCAGCCGGTGTGCTGCCGCGAGGGCCGCCAGCCGCGCCACCTCCGTGTCGGTCAGTACATTGCCGCTGGGGTTGGAGGGACGCGAGGCGGCGATGGCGCCGATGTCGCCGCGCGCCAGCGCGGCCTCCACCGCCGCGAAATCAATCTGGTATTTGAACACGTGGCCGGCGCCCTCCGGCCGCCATTCGATGCCCGGCTGGCAAGAGTAAAACAGGTCCGGTTCAAGGCCCTGGCCGGCGTAGCCGATGTATTCGGGCGCGAGCGGGAAGAGGATTTTTTTGGCGCGGCCGCCGGCGAAACGTCCGCCCAACAGGTTGAACAGGTAAAAAAACGCGCTTTGGCCGCCGCTGGTCACGGCAATGTTTTGCGGACCGATGTCCCAGCCGAATTCGCGCCGCAGCAACGCGGCCAGGGATCGGACAAAGCGGGGATTACCCTGCGGCGGATCGTAATGGAGCATCGTGCGCTCGAAGGCGTCGCCATCCTGGAACAACTCGCGCATCCGGTCGCGCACGAGGGCTTCGAAGGCGGGCACGGCGGCGGGGTTGCCGCCGCCCAACATGCGCATGTTGGGGTCCTGGGTCATGGCGCGGCCCAGATCATCCATCAATTCCAGGATGCCACTGCGGGCGGCGAGGCGCTGGCCGATGGTGGAAAACTCAAAAGCGTTCATCACATTACAGGCGGCCCAGTCTGGAGTGAAGGCGGTTGAGGGGCAATCCTCAAACTGTGTAGCCGTGCGGCCACCGGATTCCCGCGTAGCGGAAAACTGGGGTTTGCCGCCATAAAAAAGAAGCCCCCCCAACACAGAACTGCCATTGCCTGAATCAAGCCGCAGCGGTTGTTTCCCGGCATTTTTTAGGATGGCGGCGAACCCCAGTTCGCCGCCACCCCGCCGGTCAATGCTTCCGCCGCAATTCGGCTTTGATGCGTTCGCGCGCCTCCGGGGAGAGTTTTTGCGGTGCGGCTTGCGTCAATTCGTCGGGATGCTCGTGCGCCGCGTGCCGGAGAAAACGGATCTGTTGCCCGTAATAACGGCACCATTTGCACAAGAGCAGGTGCAGCCAAAGACCCGGGCGACGGGCGGGCGGCAGCGGCCGTTCGAGCGCATCCGACTGGAGCCGGAGCGCCTCGCGGCAAGAGGGCATAAGCAGGCGCAATCCGGTGATCATCCCGGTTTTGACTGGTTTCAATAAATTCATGGGTCGTCGCTGCTCAGCGTGCTTTCATGGTGGTTCGTCGGTCCACGGCGTGAATCCTTACAAGTTGATTCGCCCGGGGCTCCGGCCTGCTTTCCAAACCAATGGGTGTCCAGACAGCGGCGGAGCGCCATGCGCGCCCGGTGCAGCATCACCCAGAGGTTGCTTTCCGAAATTTGGAGCAACGCGCAGATCTCCTTGCTTTCCATGCCGTCCACCTCCCGCAGGTTGAACACGGCGGCGACGTTTTTGGGCAGCTTATCCGAGCAATCGCGATACGTTTTCCAAAACACTTCGCGGTCCAGGCTCGCGCCGGGGCTCGACCACTCCGACGGCCCGAGCTCATGAATCCAGCCATCCTTCAGAAGGCCATCCGGGACAAAGCGCTCGCTCTCCTCATCGCTGTAGAATTCCAGGTCCGTGAAGGAGGTTTCCCGGCTGGCCTTGCGGTAATGGTCGTAAATCTTGTTCTTCAGGATGCCGACCAGCCAGCTCTTTTCGGCCGACCGGCCCGCGAAGGTTTTACCGCCTTTGAGCGCCGCAAGAAACGTCTCCTGCACCGCATCCTCGGCTTTGGCCGGGTCGCGCAGCCGCATCAGCGCATACTTGAACAGGTAATCGCCGTGCAACTCCACCCACTGTTCCGGGTCGGAGAGACCAGGCGGCAACGGGTCCGATGCTGGCGCATTATCCTTTTCCATTCGAAAATTGTGGTGATTCGCCGTCGAAAAGCAATCTCCCATCCGCCCCACTTTGGCCCGGCCCCAAAGAAAGTTGTAAGGTTTTCCGAGCCTCCACGACCACCCCCTATATGATTATCATTATCAGCGGCACCAACCGGCCCGGCAGCAACACGCGCAAAGTCGCCGCGCAGGTCGAAGCTCATTACCAAGCGCTGGGCGTGATAACGCATCTCCTGGATCTGGCGGACCTGCCGCCGGAACTATTCTCGCCAACTTCCTATGCCGAGAAACCCGAGGCGTTTAAGAAATTCACCGATCCGATTCTCGCGGCCGACGGCCTGGTCATTGTCACGCCCGAATACAATGGCAGCGTGCCCGGCATCCTGAAATATTTCATAGACATGCTGCCGTTTCCGGAGAGTTTCGAGCAACGCCCCGTTTGTTTTGTCGGGCTGGCGGCCGGCATCTGGGGGGCGCTACGGCCCGTGGAACAGTTGCAGGCCATCTTTGGTTATCGGAACGCATACCTTTACCCCGAACGCGTCTTCATGCCCGGCATTGGCAAATTGTTGAACGAAGCCGGCCATTTCACGAATCCCGACATCGAAAAAAGATTGGCCAAACAGGCGGCCGGCTTCGTCGGCTTTGTGGAGAGCCTGCGCGCGAAAAAACTTCAACCATGATTGCGGCCGCATTTTTGATTTTGCTCGGGCTTTACCTGGCGTGCGGTTTTCTGTTCGCCCTGGCGTTCGCTTTGGCTGGCGCCAAGCGCATTGACCCGCACGCGGCGCGTGGCTCGTGGGGATTTCGGCTCCTGATTA
>Ga0316217_10005997_pt1 | contig 12272 bp, 11 predicted proteins | sample 1anoAmetaG_FD_203633 | JGI IMG/M metagenome (GOLD analysis project Ga0316217, IMG submission 203633) | Freshwater microbial communities from Trout Bog Lake, Wisconsin, USA - 1anoA | ecosystem: Environmental > Aquatic > Freshwater > Lake > Hypolimnion/Profundal zone | place: USA: Wisconsin... | reverse complement strand
TCGTAGCCCTTCAGCAACTCTTTTAGGATTTCGGGTGAGATGGCCATGCTCCATGCTCCTGCAGGAAGTGGCCCACACACAAAATTTCTGACAGGCTCGCAGTCGGCGTCGGCGGCGGCACGTTCGGAACCTATCCGTACACCTACCTGACCGCTCCGAACGCCGTCTACAGTTCATCCCCCACCGTCGACTACACGGTGACGAACGGCTTCCAGAAATACGGCGTGCTCGGAAACATCGAGTTCACCGGCGCCACCCTGGTCGGCACCAACCTGACCTGGGCAGCTCCGAACGCCCAGGTGACCTTGTCCGATGGGGTCACCAAGTATCCGGCCGCCCAGGTCCCGAACAGCTACCCGAACATGTTCAATCCGTGGGTGTTCGCCTACACCATCAACGTGCCCACGGCTTCGCCGAACATCTCGCTCAAACCCGTCCCGCTTTCGAGCAAGGTGAGCAAAATCACTGTAAACGGCACGGTCATCCTGCCTGAGACGGCGGTCCCGCTGACCGGCGTCACCAACGGACAGCAGATCACCATCACGGTGACCGCTGCCGACGGCAAGACGGTCGAGACCTACGTGCTGACGGTCGCGCTCGTTTAGTTGCGTCCTCAGTCTCCTTCCTGCCACTTGGCCCCCCTTGGGCCGGGTGGCAGGAAGCTTCACTATTGATGGATTTGGAACACACGCCAGGCCTCCATCCATGATCTGGACGATGCCCGGGCCGTGCTTGGGAAGGGCTGGCGGGGATGTTCCCCAGTCACCGGCATGGCACACCTTGTTTCCTTGCCCATGACGCCGAGGTGCGCATTTGGACATAAAACGGCTGAGGTATTTCTGCACGATCGTAGAGCAGGGGCAGATCAGCCGTGCCGCGAAGGTCCTGAACATCTCCCAGCCCCCCTTGAGTCTGCACCTCAAGGAACTGGAGGACGAACTGGGCCTGAAGCTCATCCTTCGCAAGGGGCCAGTCTGGCAGGTCACCGAAGCCGGGACGGTGCTCTACGAGCGGGCGCGGCAGGCGCTGAACCAGCTCACCGAGATCCCCACGGAGGTCCGGAGCGCCGCGGGCGGTTTCTCCGGCCGGATCGCCATGGGCCTCTCGATGTCCTTCACATCATATTTCACGGAGATCGTGCCGGGGATCTCCGCCCGTTTCCCCCTCCTGCAGTTCCGCCTCTTCGTGTCGGACAGTTCGACCCTCGAAGAACAGGTCGAGACCAGGAAGGTCGATTTCGCGATCGTCCTGCTGCCCACGAGGAAGGACATATTCCAGGTCCGGCCGCTCACGATGGACCATTTCTGCGTCGTGGTTCCATCCGGCCTGATCCCGCCACCGGCCGATGGGGCCTTCAGCGTCAAGGCTCTGCGGGACATCCCCCTGATGCTCCTGCTGCTTTGGAACGGCGGGAGGACCTACGGCCAGCTGCGCCGGGAATTCCAGAAACATGGATTCGCCCCGCGCATCCTGCTGGACAGCCCGAACGTCAGCGTGATCCTGGGCGCCCTGGAAGCCGGGGCGCGCGCGGCGGCCATCCTCCCCCTGAACCAGGTCCCCAGGAGCGTTCAGGAGCGGTTCCAGGTCTACAACCTGCAAGGCGTCCTGGACGGCATCCAGCCAGCCATCATCTCCCTTCCGGACCGCTACATGACGTCCGCCGCCCAGGAGGTGATGCGGGAGATCCAGCGCGGAACGGTTCAGCCGCCTGTCTAGCCGGCCAGGAAAACCCTCAGGCCGTGGGAAGGTACCCGGAATCGGCCGGAAGGTCCTTGCGTTTGAGGGCTTCTCCAGCGAGCTGGTCGCACCGCTCGTTCTCCAGATGCCCCACGTGGCCGCGCACCCACTCGAAGGTCACCTTGTGCCTGGCGCAGACAGCCAGGAGCCGGGCCCACAGGTCGGCATTTTTCGCCTTTTCATCCGGGGTCCGCATCCAGTTGTTCCGCTGCCACTTCCGGGCCCAGCCCTTGGTCATGCCATCGACCAGGTACCTGGAGTCGCTGGTCAGGGTGACCACGCTCCCGGGCTGCTTCAGGGCCTCCAGGCCGGCGATGGCGGCGAAGATCTCGCAGCGGTTGTTGGTCGTCTCCAGAAACCCCCCGGAGATTTCCTTCTGCCGGCCGTCGCAGGACAGGATCGCCGCATATCCGCCGCGGCCGGGATTCGGCGAACACCCGCCATCGGTGTAGATCCGGATCACCGGGCGCTCGACGGAGCCCGGCGACGGGACCTCGAAGGTGGGTTTCTCCTTTCCCATCAGGGCCGCGTCATCCATCAGCGCCCCCATGCGGTGTTCGACCTCCATCGGCGCGGCCGCCAGGTCCTGCTCGTCCACCCGGAACACAGCGAAGCCGTTCCGGACCAGCTCCTCGTCCCGGCAGCGAGCGTCCATCCGGCCCTTCCGGGCGCGGCGGACCGGACCGTCCACCTCGACCACGATCCGGTCCTCCACGAGGAAGTCGGCAATCCGCCAGCCGATGACCACCTGCTCCCGGCAGGCCAGGCCCATCCGGTCCAGGATGCCCCGCAGATCGATGCTGCCCTGGGTCGGGTTGGCCAGGAACAGCTCCGCGCGATCCTCCATCCATTGGCGGGTGATCGCATCGGTGTTCACTTCCTGGGACCGGAGCCGCTCCACCAGCGCCCTGGCCTCGGCCAGCGTCCCGGCCAGGTGCCACCGCAGCCCCATCAGGCTGACCAGGAACCGGCCGTTGGAGACCGCCTCGATCCATGCCGGCTCGCCGCTGTGCTTGGACGCCTCATGGGCGGCGCGGGGAATGACCCTGGCCCCGGTGAGGCGGAGGTAGCGGTCCAGGGAAACCCGGTCGGGGAACACATCCGGGGATTCCCCGGGTTCCAGGGGCACCAGCCCCGCAGGCGCAAGCCCCCTGCCCCCGGCGGACACCAGCGGGCTCCCGGAGAACAACGGCCCCAGATCACCCTCCCCGGCAGCCGGGTCCTCCACGGAGGGCTGGGCCGTCTCAATCCTGCCGTTGGTTTTGTCGTGCATCCCGGTCCCTTCGGTTGGCGGCCATGAACTATCCTTCCCACTGCGGTGAGAACAGAATAGTCGCTTCGCCCGCCAGGGGTGGAAAGGGCCTGGACCTGGGCGCGTTAAAAATTTTTACATTTGAAAAATACCCATGACTTTCGGGGCTTGGTCAATTTATTTTTTTGTAGTCAAGCAGTCATCCGGGCCTAAACTTATCACTGACCCCTATCCATATCTCCCGGGTGCTGGTTCAAGGATGTAAGGCGGCTGTTTCCGATCCTTCGGTATGGGCCCATGGCCCAGGGAGGGAATCATGGGTATCCGAATCATGCCCGCTTCTGCCATCGCCCTTGGCCCAGTCATCGCCGGACCTGTGGCGGGTCATTCCGCATGCCGGAGCGGCATGTCATGAGGGGTTAGATAAAGATCAAGCCTCGCCCGGCCGGGGGCCGGTTTCCGTCACGCCAAGCCATCAGCACAGGATGTTCCTCGGCCTTTTCCCGGAGGTTCGAGGGACGTGCGTCCTTCCCGGGAAAAAGGAGGATTCCCATGCATGAGTTGAACTGCCGAAAGAAAGCCAACGCCCCCGGGGCCGCGCTGTCCATGGGCATCCTGGCTGCCCTGGTCCTGCCGGCGGCCCTCTGGGCGGGGGGCCCGGTCATCAATGTCCCCAAGCCCGGCGGCGTGGACGATACGGCGATGCTCCAGAAGGCGCTGGATAAAGCCGTGGCTGAAGGACCGGGAGCGACCGTGAGACTGGCCGCCGGAACCTACCGGACCCGGCAGCTGGTCGCCTACAACTTCCGTGGGACCTTCAGAGGCGCCGGGGAACGCGAGACCACCATCGAGGCCGAGGGCAACCTTCCCGTCAACACGACCGACAGCTCCATCGCGAACTGGCCCCTGCCTTCCGCCACCTGCCACTGGCCCTGCCTCATCACCTTCGTGGACGGCGACATCCGGGTCTCCGATCTCTCCATCAAGGTCACCGCCCCCTACGCCACGGCCACGACCGGGTATCTCAATCCGACCTACGCCATGTATGGCTGGATGAACTATGGCGTGTATGACGTGATCCTCTTCATGGGGAAGAACCCGACCAATGCCGTGCTCGAACGCGTCTCCATGGAGGGCGTGCAGGACAACAACCTCGACCTGGGCTACAACGTCACGATGGGCGTGGACTACTCAAGCTACTACCCGCTGTCCTCGACCCCCGGCGACTATTGCTTCCTGACCGGGAATTTCACCGTCCAGAACTGCACCTTCAAGAACATGTTCGCCGGCATCAGCTTCGATGGGCGGCACAAGGACAACCATGTGATCATCGGCGGCTCCCCCGACTCCGGGAATGTCTGCGAAAACAGTTGCGTGGCGCTGGACCTGGAGCCCGCGCAGAATTCCGTGTTCGACGTCTCCTTCAACAAGGCCTCGGCATCCTGGGCGGCCCTGTGGGAGTACAACGCGTTCTCGACCAACCTGGGCGACTTCACCCCGACGCCCTCATATTTCCTCATCCATGACAACCGGTTCACGGCGATCGAACTCGGACCCGGGGGGCCCGGTTCCGGGCCTTGGCCCGGAACCGAAGGCATCGTGCTGGTGGACAATCCCGCAAGCCCCTGGATCCGGGCTTCCATCAACAGCAACAAGATCGACTGCGCGCAAGGTTCGCTCTGCGACGGCATCCTGCTCAGCGGCACCAAAGGCACTTCGGTCTGGCACAACAGGATCGCCGGCAGCGGCACCGACGCCGTCGGTCTGGCCGGGGCCACCCGCTGCACCGTCACCGACAATGATTTCAGCGGCATCACGGTCAGCCTGGCCGACATCTACCTCGATCCGGCCTCGAGCGGCAATCTGGTGGTCTGCGAAAGGCCATTCGATACCGTGAAGGATCAAGGCGCGGACGACACGGTCATCATTCCCTGACGGCCATCCCCGGCGCACGGCGCCGGCCGCGCCCCGGTCTCCTGCCGACGACAACCAGGGCCCGCCTGACCGGATCTGGACCATCCGGACCGGCCGGCCCTGGGACCTGCATGTCACGCGCTGTTCACACCTCCCGTGCCCGCCCGTCACAAATGAATGTTAGATTGCATGGGATCGCCGCTGGTTCCACAAGTTGGGAGGAAACTGCACATGCATAGCATTCTGAGCGCCTCAGTGATTTGCGCCCTGGTCTCTTTGCCGGCCGCGGCCCAGTCCCCCACCGATCTGGTCGCCCTGAAAGGGCTCGCCCCGGTCAGCGCCCTGCCGAACACCCTGGCGGGACAGGCCGCCCTCGGCGCGAACTACACGGTCACCGGAGGGATCCAGACCGGCGCGATCACCCAGCCCACCCTGCTGCCGTTCCCGGAGCAGCAGCAGCAGGCGCTGCGGGATGCCTTCATCTCGTCCGGCAACCTCGCCAATCTCGCCGACGGGCTCGGCACCAGCCTGGGCTCGGCCTACCTGGCGCGCGCCCACTGCATCGACCCGGTGCGCTGCACCAACGTGTCCCAGGCCGTGGCCGAGCTCATCGCCTACGCCTACGGCGTCACTTCGGCCAATGCCAGCTCCGGCAAATTCTTCTTCGCCAACGCGACCACCAACGGCAAGACCCCGGTCTCCCCCCAGGCGCAAGCCATCCTGCAGGCGGTCCACGGGATCCCGGATGTGTTCGGCGCCAGCTATGGCCTTCCGGCCGGTTCCCCCGGCGCCGATCCCTTCGGCAACTCGCGCCCCTTCCAGACCGAGCCGAACCTCTCCCGCATCATGGGCCTGGACTATTTCAACCGGCCGGCTGACAGTCTGATGTACAACCACGGTCCGTTCATGAACCTGACCGCGAGCCCCTCGTTTCCCAGCGGGCACACCACCTACGGCTACACCGGCGCCCTGCTGCTGGCCGTCCTGGTGCCGGACCGCTACCAGCAGATGGTGACCCGGGGCGCGGAGTACGGCAATGACCGCATCATCCTGGGCGCCCATTACGCGATGGACGTCCTCGCCGGCCGGACCCTGGCGCTCCATGACATGGCCCATCTCCTGGCCAACACCCCGGCCTACCTCGGCCAGTCCGTGAAGGGGGCCCCGGCCATCGCGGATTTCCGCGCCGCCGTGGTCAAGGCGCGGGCCGAACTGGCCGCGGTCCTGCGGGCGGCGTGCGGCAACAGCGTCGAAGCCTGCGCGGGGGAAGACACGGGGCGGCTGAGCGACCCTGCCGCCAACGAAGCCTTCTACGAGTCGACCCAGACCTACAATCTGCCGGTGGTCTTCCAGCAGAACGCCGCCGGGCGGGAAGATGTGGGCAGGCTGGCTCCCGAAGCGGGTTATCTGCTCACCGTGGCGTTCCCCAAGCTGACCCTGGAACAGGCGGACCGGATTCTCACCGAGACGGAAGGCCCCGGCGGCGGCTTCCTGGATGATGGGTCGGCTTTCGGGGTCTACTCGCGGCTGAACCTGTACGCCGCGGCCGGACGGGCCGGCGCGGCAGTCCGCGGCGAGTGATGGCGGGCTGACTGGCAGCCGTTCGGACCCGCCCGCAAGCGCAAACGGCGCCCACCGATGGCAATTCCATTTTCATATTCCCGCCCTTTGTTCTACCTTCTAGGTAACAGAACCAAGAGGAAATTAATGGCGGCCCATTCGTCTCATACCTGGACTTTCTTCCGCGCCGGCGGTTTCAATCAGGTCAAGCTCGATACCGGTGCCGACCTGGCCAACCTCGACCAGCTCGATCCCAAGCTCTGGGTCGCCCTCGCCTGTCCGTCCTCCGGGCTGGAGTTCGATGAGCGCACCCTGGCCTTGATCGACACGGACCATGACGGCCGGATCCGCGCGCCGGAAATCGTCGCCGCGGCGAAATGGGCGGCCGGGCTGCTGAAATCGCCCGACGACCTGGTCCGCGGCTCGGAATCGCTGGCCCTGGCCGCCATCGACGACCGGAACCCGGAAGGCGCCCGCATCCTCGCTTCGGCCCGGCAGACCCTGGCCAATCTGGGCAAGGCCGACGCCACCGCCATCACCCTGGAGGACACCTCCGACACCGCGAAGATCTTCGCCGCCACCCGCTTCAACGGCGACGGCATCATCCCGGTGGACGCCGCGGAGGAACCCGAGGTCCAGTCCGTCATCGCCGATATCATCGCCTGCTTCGGTTCCGATCCCGACCGCAGTGGCGCGCCCGGCATCGACCAGGCCAGGGCGGACGCCTTCTTCGGCGAGGCCCGGGCCTTCGCCGGCGCCTGGGAGACCGCCGAGGGCGATCCGGCCCTGCTCCCGCTGGGCACCGCCACCGCCGCCGCCTTCCAGGCGTTCGCGGCCGTGCGGGCCAAGGTGGACGACTATTTCACCCGCTGCCGCCTGGCCGAGTTCGACCCGCGCGCCCTGGGCGCGCTGAACCGGCCGGAATCCGAATACCTCGAACTGGCCGCCGCGGATCTCTCCGCCGCCGCGGTCGAACTGGCGGGCTTCCCGCTCGCCCGCATCGAACCGGGCCGGGCCCTGCCCCTCGACGCCGGCCTGAATCCGGCCTGGACCGCCGCCATGGCCGCCCTGCGCGGAACCTGCGTCAACCCCCTGCTGGGCGGGCGCGACACCCTCGCCGAGGCCGACTGGCGCAGCCTGGAGGCGGCCTTCGCCGGCTACCAGGGCTGGTGCGCCGCGCCCGCCGCCCTCCGGGTCGCCCCCCTCGGTCTGGAGCGGATCCGCCAGGCGCTGGCGGGCGGCGCCGAGACGGCAATCGCCGCCCTCATCGCCCGGGACCTGGCCCTGGCGCCCGAGGCCGACACCATCGAGGCGGTGGAGAAGCTGATCCGCTGCCACCGCGACCTGCACCGGCTCTGCATCAATTTCGTCAACTTCAAGGCCTTCTACGACCGGGGCGAGCCGTCCATCTTCCAGGCCGGCACCCTGTACCTGGACCAGCGCAGCTGCGAATTGACCCTGCCGGTGGAAAACCCCGGCCGGCACGCCGCGATGGCCGGCCTGGCCGGCGCCTACCTGGCCTACTGCGACTGCGTCCGCCCCGGAACGGGGGAGAAGCGGACCATCGTCGCGGTGTTCTCCCAGGGCGACGACGACAACCTGATGGTCGGGCGCAACGGCATCTTCTTCGACCGCAAGGGCCGCGACTACGACGCCACCATCGTCAAGATCGTCGCCAACCCGATCAGCCTGCGCCAGGCCTTCTGGGCCCCGTACAAGAAGATCGTCAGGCTGATCGAGCAGCAGATCGCCAAGCGCGCCGCCGGGATGGATGCCGGGGCGGAGGCGCACCTGAAGGCGGCCCAGGCGGCCGCCGCGCCCGGGCCGGCGAAGAAGGAAGAGAAGAAGATCGACATCGGCACCGTGGCGGCCCTGGGCGTGGCGGTCGGCGCGATCAGCACCGCCCTGGCCTACTTCCTGGGCCTGTTCAAGGGCATCGCCTCCTGGCAGTTCCCGCTGCTGGCCGGCTCGTTCCTCCTGATGATCTCGCTGCCTTCCGTGGTGCTCGCCTTCATGCAGCTGCGCAAGCGCAACCTCGGCCCCATCCTCGACGCCAACGGCTGGGCGGTCAACGCCAAGGCGAAGATCAACGTGCCGTTCGGCACCAGCCTCACCGGCATCGCCAAGCTGCCGCAGGGCGCCACGGTGGAACCCGGCGACCGTTTCGCGGAAAAGGCCCCGGTGTGGCCCAAGGTGCTGGTGGCGCTGTTCCTTATGTGGTGGCTGCACGCCTTCCTCAACGAGGAGGGCTGGTTCCACCGGTGGACCGGCGGGGCCTACGGCAAGGCGCCGGTCGCAGGGAATAAGTAGATTGCCTTCAGGGCGGCCTTGGCGTGCCGGGCAGGATGAGCGGCGATCGCCAGGGCCAGCCTACTTGACGTAGATGCCGCTGCCGTAGACCAGGCCGTTGGAGAGTTCCACGTAGGCGATCTTGGGCTCCACCTGATGGGTCACGGGGTTGGGGAATCTGAAGGACAGCCAGCCGCTGCCCTTGGTCTTGCCGATATTGATCAGCTCCGAAATGTAGAACTTGCCGTCGCTGTCCTGGAACTTGATCAGGTCCTTGCCGACCATCTTCGGGTTGGCGCCATGGGCCATGACCTTGCCGGTCAGGTCATAGACGAAAAGGTACAGTTCGCCGTTCTTGAACTGGCCGCCGGGATTGGTGATCTCCTGGAGGGCTTTCTCCACCCCCGCGGTCTTGGCGAAGGCGATCCCCCTCTTGACCATGGCCTCGGCGTCGGCCTTGGTCTGGGCGGCAGCAGGCACGGCCATGATGAGGGCGGGGATCACTATTGACATTCCATAACGCATTGAAATCTCCTTGGTTTGAAGTATTTTAGATAATCAATGAAAAATTCGTATGAATTTTTCAACAACATTCAGAGGCAACCCTTCCTGCTTCCGGCCCTGGGCCCTGAAAAGGAACTGGGCTCCGATTTGCGAAGCAGTCTTCCGGTCCCGTCCCGGAGCTTTGGCCTACCCTGGTTCAATCGGAGTTCAACCATGCGCTTCCTCATCATCGGCGCCGGGGGTATCGGCGGCTATTACGGGGCCAGGCTGGAGGTGGGATCCTGCTCCATGCCTTGACCGCGCGCAGTGGCGTCGGCGGTTCCAGCGCCTGCCAGGTCCAACCGGATTGCCGCCCGGAAGGGACATTCGCGTTCCGTCACGCGGGCGGGATTGCCGCCGCCCTGGAAGCAGCGGAAGCCATCCGCGGCTTCCAGCGGGCATTTCATCGGGAAAACCCCTGGCCCTGGTCAGACCGGTCCGCGTCTTCGATGAACCGGGCCACCCGGCTGGCCACCCGATGTTCATGCTCGCGGTGGGGCACGTGCCGGGTGCCCGGCATGATTTCCAGCTCCGAGGGCCCATGGACCGACCGGACGATGGTCTCCGGGTGCCGGACCGACCCGTATTCATCGTCGCTGCCATGGATGGCCAGGGTCGGACATTCCACCTTGGCCAGGACGCGCTCCAGCGTCCATCCGGCGAAGGCCGGCGCCAGCCAGGTACTGGTCCAGGCATCCAGCACCCATCGGGCCTTGTCGCCATGGAGGCGCCGCAGCCGGGCGAACGCGTCCGGCTCGCCGAACCGCGTTTCCGCCTCCCGGATGCCGGCCAGGGTCCTGTCCTCCACGAAGGCCTGGGCGGCTTCGGTGATCAAGGCCTGGCAGGACGGAACCTCCCCGGCCGCGCAATGCACCGCCATGGCGCCGCCGACACTGTGGCCGAAGGCGACGTACCGGTCGAACCCGAGCTGCTCGCGCACCCTGGGGAAAAAGCTTTCGGCCTCCTCGCGGATGAAATCGAGGCCCAGGCTGCCGGTCCGCGGGTCCGATTGCCCGAACCCGAGCCGGTCATAGGCGATCACCTCCCGCCCGCTGAAGCTGGCCAGCAGGGCCGGAAAGGTCCGCCACAGCTGGACGCACCCCAGCGAATCGTGGAACAGCACGATGGGCGGCTTGCCCATGCGGCCTCTGCCCGGCGCCATGGGCTGCCAGCTGCGGGCGAACAGCCGTCCTTGGCCGGTAACAATCCAGAGGTCTCGGGCCGGGCAGTGGGTCATTTCCATAACGCCTCAACGACCCAGCATATCCCGGCCAGAAGCTCCCGCCTGCGCCCCGGCTACCAGAGCCCGAGCACTTTCCACCACATGCCCCCGATGCCCACCCAGATGATGATGTTGACCACGCTCACCAGGAGCCCGATCCGCCACCAGGTCCCCACCGCCACGTAGCCGGTGCCGAACAGCACCGGGGCGGGCCCGCAGCCGTAGTGGGTCATGCTGGCGAAGAGGTTGCTGAAGTAGGCCAGCACCAGGGCCGCCAGCACCGGGGGCGCGCCCAGGGCCACCGCCACGCCCAGGAAGGCGCCGTACATCGAGGCCACGTGGGCGGTGTTGCTGGCGAAGAAGTAGTGGCTGTAGAAGTACACCAGGCTCAGCACGAGAAACGCGAAGACCCAGCCATGGCCGGCCATCATGTCCCCCATGCTCTTGCTGAACCAGGGGATCATGCCCAGCTTGTTCAGGAACCCGGCCATCATCACCAGCGCCGCGAACCACACCAGGGTGTCCCAGGCCGCGGTCTCCTTCTTCACGTCCTCCCAGGTGAGGACGCCCAGGCACAGCAGGAAGGCCAGGCCCACCAGGGCCGCGGTGGTGGCGTTGAGGCCCCCCAGCTGGGCGGAGAAGATCCACAGCACCAGCAGGAGCACGAAGACCCCCAGCATCATCCATTCGGAGGCCTTCATGGGGCCGAACTCCGCCAGCTTGGCCTTGGCGATCTCCACGGCGCCGGGGGTCTCCTTGATCTCGGGGGGATGCACCTTGTAGATGAGGTAGGGGACCAGCAGCAGGGAGATGATCCCGGGCACGATGGCGGCCACCATCCAGCCGGTCCAGGTGATGGTCACGTGCAGGTCCCCGGCCAGCTTCTGGGCCAGGGGGTTGGCGGCCATGGCGGTGAGGAACATGGCGCTGGTGATGATGTCGGCCTGGTAGGCGGCGAGCGTCAGGAAGGAGCCGATCTTCCGCTCGGTGCCGTCCCCGGGATTGCTGCCGTAGGCCCGGGCCAGGCTGGCCATGATGGGCATGACGATGCCCCCAGCCCGCGCGGAGTTGCTGGGGATGGCGGGGGCCAGCACCAGGTCGGTGGCGGCCAGACCGTAGCTCAGGCCCAGGGTCTTCCGGCCGAGCAGCTTCATGAAGTTGTAGGCGATGCGCGCGCCCAGGCCGGTCTTGATGAAGCCCCGGGAGATCATGAAGGCCAGGACGATCAGCCAGATCACCACGTCGCCGAAGCCGCTCAGGGAATCCCCGATGGTCAGCGTGCCCGACACCGCCGTCGCGCCGATGCCGATCATGGCCACGGCGCCCATGGGCAGCGGCGCGAGGATGATCCCGACGATGGTCGTGACGAAGATGGCGAAGAGGTGGAGGCCTTTCTTCCAGTCCGCCTGCCGCCTGCCCTCGGCGGCCTCGGCCTTGGCCTGGGCCTGGGCGTCCGGCGCGGGCGCCTTGGCTTCGGGAGCCTTGGCCTCCGGGGCCGCCTTGATTTCGGGACCCTTGGCCTCCGGGGCCGGCTTGGCTTCGGGCGCCGCCTTGGGCGCCGCCTTGGGCGCCCCGGCCTGGCCCCAGAAGGCCCTGGCGCCCGGCGCCGGCACGAAGGCCGGGAGGCCGAAGAACAGCGCGGCTCCCAGGATGAGGGTGAACAGGGCCTTGGCCGGCTTGACGCCCTGCCACCTGGCTTCGCATTGGCTCATGGTGGACTCCTAGTCGAGGACCGTGCGCATGACCGGGAAGAGC
>Ga0316217_10005993_pt1 | contig 12276 bp, 10 predicted proteins | sample 1anoAmetaG_FD_203633 | JGI IMG/M metagenome (GOLD analysis project Ga0316217, IMG submission 203633) | Freshwater microbial communities from Trout Bog Lake, Wisconsin, USA - 1anoA | ecosystem: Environmental > Aquatic > Freshwater > Lake > Hypolimnion/Profundal zone | place: USA: Wisconsin... | reverse complement strand
TACCGCGAGGCGATTCGCCGCTCGCTCCGCAAGAAGGCCCTCCCCGAGGACCTCTGCTGGCTCGCCATGGTCGAGAGCGGCTTCGACCCCGTGGCGCGCTCCCCCGCCGGCGCGGCCGGGCTCTGGCAGCTGACGGCCGACACCGCGCACCTCTACGGCCTCTCGACCGACCGCTGGGCCGACCAGCGCCTCAACCCGCTCGCCGAGACCGACGCCGCCGTCGAGATGCTGAGCGATCTGAACCGTCGCTTCGGGAGCTGGGAGCTCGCCATGGCGGCGTACAACATGGGGTACGGCGGCGTGATGAGCGTCGTGCGGCGCTACAACACGAACGACTACTGGGCCCTGTCGCGGCTCGAGGCGGCGCTCCCCTGGGAGACCGCGCTCTACGTCCCCAAGGTCGTCGCGGCCGCCATCGTCGGGCGGAACCTCGCGGCGTTCGGGCTCTCCGAGGCCGGGATGGACGCCCCCGTGGAGGGGGACGAGATCCGGGTCGCCCCCGCGACCTCGCTCCAGGCGGTCGCGTCGGCGGCCGGCTGTTCGCTGAAGGAGGTCGAGGCGCTCAACCCCGAGCTCCGCGCGGGCCGCACTCCTCCTGCCATCGTCGGGAGCCCCGACCCGAGCTACCCGGTGCGGGTCCCGTCGGGCAAGGGGCCGACCGCGCAGGCCAACCTGACCAAGGTGAGGGACGGGGCCCCGTCGCTCGAGCGCTACGTGGTGCGGTTCGGCGAGTCGCTCGAGCAGGTCGCCGCCGCGCACAAGATCGGCACGGCGCGCCTCGCCGAGCTGAACGCCATCGGGCAGGGGGAGGTCATCCGTGGCGGCACGGTGCTCCTCGTCCCGCGCGTCGTCCCCCCCCTCGCAGGGGGCAAGCCGGTCGAGCCCGCCGCCACGAGCGACGTGGCCAGGCCGGTCGTCGTCGTCCCCGCGGACATGTTCGTCTACCCGGACCGGAGGCGCGTCTTCTACCGCGTCCTCGCGGGGGACACCCTCCCCGAGATCGCCACCCACCTGCACGTCGACACCGACGACCTCCGCCGCTGGAACGACCTCGACCCGGCCGCCCGCCTTCAGGAGGGGATGACGCTGCAGGTCTTCGTCCCCGAGGCCGCCGACCTGTCGCACGCGGTGCTGCTCGGCGAGCGCGACGTCCATGTCCTCGTGGCCGGCACCGACGACTTCTTCGCGTACTGGGAGGGGACGAAGGGGAAGCGCCGGGTGGTCGTCACGGCGAAGGGGGGGGAGACGGTCGAGGGGGTCGGGCGGGCCCACGGCGTGAACCCGGCGTCGATGGAGCGCATCAACGGCCGCGGGCGTCGTGACGTGCTGAAGCCCGGCGAGACGGTCGTCGTCTACATCCCCGCCCCGGCCGGCATCGCCCCCGCCCACCCGACCGACCCGACCCGCGAGCTCGTCGACGGCCCCGTCCCCGTCCCGAACGGCCCCCTGCCGCCGGCCCCCGAGGCGAGCCTGCTCCCGTCGCTCCCCTGACGGTCACCAGTGAATCACTGGTCAATGTCAGCGATTGATAGGTGTCGGCCATCGAGTCGACGACCTGTGTCTATGATGTCTCGGTTGGCATCAACCAATCGTGGAGGTCGATCGGCGAGTTGATGATGCGGACCGTCGAATCGCCGGTCCGTACCGATGGTTCGCTGGTCGTGCAGCGCCTCCGGTGCCTCGCGACGCACGCCGCCCGCCGTCAGCTCGACTTGCGTCGCCGCGGGAGCGGGCACGAGTGCCGGCCGGTCTTCTCGTCGTACTGCTGGTGGTACCCCTCGGCGATCCAGAACGGGCCGATCCCCCTGACCTCGGTCACGATCGCCCCCTCCGTCCGCTTCTGCTCCTCGGCCAGCGACGCGCGGGCGACCGCCTCCTGCTCGGGGGAGAAGGTCCAGATGCTGCTGCGATACTGGTCGCCGACGTCCGGCCCCTGGCGGTTGCGCGTCGTCGGGTCGTGGGAGCCCCAGAAGACCTGCAGGAGCTGCTCGTAGCGGACGCGCTGCGGGTCGAACTCGACGAGGACGGTCTCGGCGTGGCCGGTCGTGTGCTCGCACACGTCCTCGTAGGAGGGGCGTGACGTGTGGCCCCCCGTGTAGCCGACCGCGGTCGCGGTCACCCCCGCGACGTGGCGGAACGTGTCCTCCGACCCCCAGAAGCACCCCTCCGAGAAGGCCGCGAGCGCGTGCCCGGGCTCGGGGGTGAGCGGCGTCCCCTGTCCGGCGCCTCCGGGGTGCGTCCCGACTGGGGTGGAGCCGCTGTTCGCGGCGACGTCGGCGGAGGTGACGACCTCGGTCGCGGTGGCGGTCGGCCCGTGGCAGGCGGCCAGGAAGAGGAGCGAAGGGGCGAGGAGCCGAGCCGTCGTGCGCATGCCCGGGGATACGCGCGGACCGCGGGGCGGTTTCGCCGGGAGCCCGCTCAGGCCTTGCTGCAGACCCCCGACCCGTTGCACGTCCCGCCCCCGTTGCAGAGGGTCCCCGCCGCCGAGGGGGTGTTGTAATTGCAGCCGTGGCTGGCGCACTGCGCGCCGGTCGTCTGGAAGCAGACCGGGGGCGTCTTGCAGTCGGACGCCACGTTGCACTGGGCGCATGCCCCCGAGCCGGTGCAGACCCCGGCCCCGCTCGGACCCGAGCAGGCCGTACCGGCTGCCGCGAACGAAGCGGTGCAGCACCCGGCCGAGCAGCTGGAGGATGCGCACGTGGTGAGCGGGGTCGGACAGGGGCCCTCGGCGCACGAGGGCACGTTGCCCGGGCAGCCGACGGTGATGGCGTCGAGCGTCGTGACGGCGTCCTTCGTGCTCGAGTCCTTCGGGGTGCCCGAGTCCTTCGCGGCCCCGGCGTCGACAGGGGCGTCGTGTCCTCCGTCCACCGGGTGACCGGCGTCGCCGCTCGCGGGGGCGTCGGGCTCGCTGGCGTCGTGTGCCTGGGCGTCGACCGGGCGCGCGGCGTCGCCGGAGCCCGTCCCGCCACCGCTGTCCGCGGGGGACACGGCGTCGCGACCGCGCGCGTCGCGGCCCCGGGTGGCGTCCGCTCTCGTCGAGGCGTCGGTGGAGGTCGTCGCGTCCATGCCGGTGCTCGCGTCCCCTCCCAGGGCGGGGTTGACGGAGAACGCGGTGTCGCCGCACCCGACCGCCACCAGCGTCGCCGCCGTGCAGGCGCCGACGAGCCCCCTCCGCCAGGATTTCCCGCGGAGCTCGCTGCTGGTCTCTCGACGTCTGCTCATCGTTCCTCCGCCGTCCGGAACTGGAGATACGGCTGCCTCACCTTAGACTGGAGGGGGCGCGCGGGCGAATGCGAAGACGCCCCCCCCGTCGCGCTCAGCGGGGGGTGAGCCGCCGGGTGAGCACCTCGAAGCGGAGGTCTTCGCGCTTCGGGACGCCGTACCGCTCGTTGCCGTAGGGGAACGGCCGGTGCTCGCCCGTCCTCCGGTAGCCCCGCCGCTCGTACCACTCGAGGAGCTCCACCCGCACGTCCAGCACGGTCATGGTCATGGCGCCGCACCCCCAGTCCTCTCGCGCCACCCGCTCGGCCTCCGCCAGGAGCGCGCGCCCGACGCCGCCCCGCTGCCCCGCCGGGGGGACCGCGAAGAGCCCGAAGTAGCACTCGCCGCCGTCGACCCGCTCGACGTGGCAGCAGCCGGCCAGCCCCCCCTCCCGCTCCGCGAGCAGCACCACGCTCCCCTCCCGGGCGATGAGCCCGAGGACCTCGTCCAGGTCGGTCCGCTGCCCGCCGAGGAGGTCCGACTCGGTCGTCCACCCCCCCCTCGCCCCCTCGCCCCGGTACGCCGACTGCACGAGCGCCACGACGGCGGGGGCGTCGGCGAAGGTCGCGACGCGGAACGTGAGCGAGCCAGGGGGCATGGTTCGGGGGGGGCGGGGGGCCGCGGATGCTCTCTACTTCAAGCTGGCTGGGGGGACGAGCGCCGGCGCCGGGTTCATGCGAGAGCGCCACTCTCTTGTCACTCGCCCCTGCGTGACGCGTAGACTGCCGCTCGTGAGGACCTGCGCGATCTGCGGCGCCACAGTCGGCGGCGACGAGGCCGTCTGCCCCGCGGACGGCGGCCGGCTCGTCACGATCGGCGAGGCGAGGACCCTCCCGGTGCGCCGGTCGAGCGACGACTGGTGCGTCGAGTGCGGCGCCAGGCTCCCGCAGGGCTCGGCCGACTTCTGCCCCGACTGCGGCCACCGCGTCGGAGGCGACCGGTCGACGTTCCCGGGGGCCATCGTCACGTCCGTGGGGGACCTCGTCATCGTCCGGTCCCGCGGCGAGGGGGACGTGCTCGTCCTCGACCCGGCCAACCAGACGCGCCTGCTCGTGTTCGGCCGCGAGGCGGACGTCTCGAGCGAGGCGCGCGCGCTCTCGGGCGTGAGCCGGGTCTTCCCGTCGGTCCTCACGAAGGGGCAGATGGCGGAGGTCGGCCACTTCGTCGTCCTGACCATCGACATCGAGGGGGCCTCGCCGCTCGGCGAGGAGGAGCTCTCGCTCCCCGCCGCGCTGGCGGTCATCCGGTCGGCGCTCGAGGCGGCCGCGGAGCTCGAGGCCCGCGGCTTCACGTGGGAGCCCGCCGCGGACGACTTCTACCTCCGGCCCGGGGGCGAGCTGGTGGCCGTGCGGGCGCGCGGCGCGAGGACTCGGATAGAGGGCCAGTCGCTCAACGCCAAGCGGGTCCTCGAGGCGCTCGGGGAGCGGCTCGTGCCGACGCCGGCGACGCACGGGACGCCGGAGCTGATGCGGCTGCTCCTGCCGAGGCAGAACTTCAGCACCCTCCCCGCCTGCACCATCGCGGCGGCGCGCGAGGCCCTGGCGCGCGTCCAGGGGGTGGTCGCCTCGCGGAGCGCCAGCCTCATCGCCGAGCTCTGCGACCCCGGCCTCCGACGCAACCACAACGAGGACGCGACCGCCGTCGCCGAGGGGGACGACCGGGGCGACCCGTTCTCGATCCTGGTCGTGTGCGACGGCGTCTCCTCGTCGAGCATGGCCGGTCGCGCCTCGACCGTCGCCGCGAAGACCGCGCGCGACACCCTCGCCGAGCTCGTGCGCGGCGGGGGCGTCACCGCGAACAGCGCGTCGCTCGCCGTGTCGGAGTCGATCCGCGCGGCGCACATCGCGGTCTGCACGACCGTCACCGACTACGGCCTCGGCGCCCCCCCCGGCACGACGATCGTCGTCGCGCTCGTCTACCGTCAGAGCCTCACGGTCGGCTGGGTCGGCGACAGCCGCGCGTACTGGGTCTCGGCGGGCGGGTCGGACCTCTGCACCACCGATCACTCCTGGGTCAACGAGGCCATCGCCCGCGGGGAGGCGACCGAGGCCGAGGCCATGCAGTCCCCCTTCGCCCACGCGCTCACGCGGTGCCTCGGCCCGCTCGAGGTCGCCGCGGGGGTCATCCGGGAGGTCGAGTCGGATGTCCGGACCCGGCCGCTCTCGGGGCCTGGTCACGTCGTCCTCTGCACCGACGGGCTCTGGAACTACTTCCCGTCGGCCGAGGCGATCGCCGGGCTCGTCGCCGGCGCCGGCGAGGGGGCCGACCCCGAGGCCGTCGCCCGCTACCTGGTCTGCCAGGCGCTCGGCGAGGGGGGCGGGGACAACGTCTCGGTCGTCGTGCAGGCCGTGCCGTAGCGGCGACCCGGGTGCCTCTCGCCCGTCCGCGCGAGACGGAGTAAAGCCCTTCCATGCGCGAAGCTCAGTTCGACGGACTCGTCGGCCCGACGCACAACTACGCGGGCCTCTCGCCCGGCAACGTCGCGAGCACGACCCACGGCGGCCAGGAGTCGAACCCGCGCGCCGCCGCCCTCGAGGGGCTCGGCAAGATGCGCTTCGTCCGCGGCCTCGGGGTCCTCCAGGCCGTGCTGCCGCCGCACGAGCGCCCCAGCCTCAGCACGCTCCGGCGCCTCGGGTTCAGAGGGTCGGACGAGGAGATGCTGGCCGCGGCGGCCGTGACCGAGGACGGCCTCTACCTGCGCGTCGCCAGCAGCGCGTCGGCCATGTGGACCGCGAACGCCGCCACGGTCGCCCCCTCGCGCGACACGGCGGACGGCAAGCTCCACCTCACGCCGGCCAACCTCCAGCAGATGTTCCACCGGTCGATCGAGCCGCCGACGACGACCGCCGTCCTTCGCGCCATCTTCGCCGACCCCGAGGCGTTCGTCGTCCACGACCCGCTCCCTGGCGGGGGCCACTTCGCCGACGAGGGGGCCGCCAACCACACGCGCCTCGAGACCGGCCGCGGCGCCGTCCATGTCTTCGCGTGGGGGCGCCTCGGCTGGGGGGGCGGCCTCTCCCCGCTGCGCTACCCCGCCCGTCAGACGCGCGAGGCGAGCCTGGCCGTGGCGCGCCTGCACGGGCTCGACCCGCACCGGTGCCGCTTCCCGCAGCAGCACCCGGACGGGGTCGACGGCGGCGCCTTCCACACCGACGTGGTCGCCGTGGGCAACGGGCGCTTCTTCATGCTCCACGAGCTCGCCTTCGAGGGGCGCGCGAACCTCGTCGACGACCTGCGCGCGACGCTCGGCGACGAGCTCGTCGTCGTGGAGGCGAGCGAGTCCGAGCTCCCGCTCGCGCACGCCGTCCGCGCCTACCCGTTCAACTCGCAGGTGCTCACGCTCCCCGACGGGTCGATGGCCATCGTCGCGCCCGAGGACGCGCGGGAGGACGAGCCGTCGCGGGCCTTCCTCGAGCGCGTCGTGGCGTCCGGGGGGCCGGTCAAGGCGGTCCATTACCTCGACGTGCGCCAGTCGATGCACAACGGCGGCGGCCCCGCCTGCCTCCGCCTGCGGGTGCCGCTCGAGACGGGGGAGAACGAGCGCATCAAGGCCAACGTCTTCTTCGACGAGGCGCTCGAGGCGGCGCTCACGAGCTGGGTCGGCCGCCACTACCGCGACCGCCTCGCCGCCCACGACCTGGCCGACCCGGCGCTCGCGCGCGAGACGATGGAGGCGCTCGACGCGCTGACGGCGCTGCTCGGGCTCGGCAGCGTCTACGACTTCCAGCGGCGCTGACCCGCGCGCCCACGACGCGGCGCGCAGCAGGCTGGACCCCAGTTTCCTCGGGGACGCTCTGAATCGCGCGCCAGTCGTGCTAACTCGGCGCCCACCATGCGGTTTACCAGCGCCCTCATCCCCACCACCCGTGAAGCCCCGGCCGATGCCGGCAACGTCAGCCACGCCCTGCTCACCCGCGCGGGCTTCATCCGCAAGATCGGCGCGGGGTCGTACGACTTCCTCCCGCTCGGCCTGCGCGTGCTGCGCAAGGTGGAGACGATCATCCGCCGCGAGCTCGACAAGGCGGGGGCGCAGGAGATCCTGATGCCGGCGCTCCTCCCCGCCGAGTACTTCAAGGAGACGGGGCGCTGGGACGTCTACGGCGACGTGCTGTTCCGCCTGAAGGACAGGAAGGGGGGCGACTACCACCTCGGCCCGACCCACGAGGAGATCGTCACCGAGATCGCGCGCGGGGAGCTCCGGAGCTACCGCGATCTGCCGAAGAACCTCTACCAGATCCAGGCGAAGTTCCGCGACGAGCCCCGGCCGCGCGGCGGGCTCCTCCGCGGGCGCGAGTTCATCATGAAGGACGCCTACTCCTTCGACGCCGACGAGGCGGGGGCGGCGGCGAGCTACGAGACGATGCGCCAGGCCTACTGCCGGATCTTCGACGCGCTCGGGCTGAACTACCGCATGGTCGCGGCCGACCCGGGGGCCATCGGCGGGTCGACGAGCGCCGAGTTCCAGGTCCTGGTCGACTCCGGCGAGGACGCCATCGTCGCGTGCGACCGGTGCGGGTACGCCGCCAACGTCGAGATCGCGACCGTGCGCGCCCCCGGGGCGAAGCACGGCGAGGCGGCCTCGGGCGCGGCGCTTCCGGCCCTGGCCAAGGTCCACACGCCCGGCGTCGGGACCATCAAGGACGTCGCCGCGTTCCTCAAGGCGCCGGCCGAGAGCTTCCTCAAGTCGCTCGTCTACGTCGCGGGCGACACCGTCGTCCTCGCCGTCGTGCGCGGCGACCACGAGCTGAACCCGGTCCGTCTCGCGCGCGCCCTCGGGGTCGACGAGGTCTTCCTCGCGGCCGACGGCGTCGTGCAGAAGGAGAGCGGCGCCAAGGTCGGCTTCGCGGGGCCGGTCGGCTGGAAGGGGCGCGTCCTCGTCGACCGGGCCGCGGCGCACGTCGCGTCGGCCATCACCGGGGCGAACGAGACCGACCACCACTTCACCGGCGTCGTCCACGGGCGCGACTACCAGGGCGAGATCGCCGATCTCCGCCTCGCCACGAGCGGCGACGGCTGCCCGCTCTGCGCCGAGGGGAAGCTCGTCGCGTACAAGGGGATCGAGGGGGGGCACATCTTCATCCTCGGCACGAAGTACAGCGCCGCGATGAACGCCACCTTCCTCGACGAGCAGCAGCAGCGGCGGCCGTTCGTGATGGGGTGCTACGGCATCGGCGTCTCGCGCCTCGTCGCGACCACCATCGAGCAGCACCACGACGACGGCGGCATCCGCTGGCCGGCGTCCATCGCCCCCTACCACGTGCACCTCTGCACCCTCGGCAAGGACGAGCCGATGGTCGCGGCGGCGCAGGCGCTCTACGACGGCCTCTGGGCGCGCGGCGTCGAGGTCCTCTGGGACGACCGCGACGAGCGCCCCGGCGTGAAGTTCAAGGACGCCGACCTCATCGGCGTCCCGGTCCGGGTCACCTTCGGCGGCAAGAGCTTCGCGGCCGGGAACGTCGAGGTGAAGCTCCGCTCCGAGGCCGACCCGAAGAAGGCCGAGGCGGTCCCCCTCGCCGGCGCGCTCGAGCGCGTCGTCGCCCTCGCGCGCGGCTGACCCTACCCAGGCACCCATCGTGGCCAGGACGCACGACCTCCCGCCTCCGCCCGAGCGCCCGCAGCTCTCCCCTCCGGTGACGCTGCCGGGGGAGGAGGAGCTGATGCTCGAGGGGCTCGAAGGAGGGCCGCGGATCGACGCGCGCGCCCGCGGCAGCGTCGACGCGCGCCGGGCGGTCCTCCTCTGCCACCCGCACCCGCTCTACGGCGGGACGATGCACAGCGCCGTCGTGGTCGCGCTCGGCAAGGTGCTGGCCGAGCGGGGCGACGCCGTGGCCACCCTCCGCTTCAACTACCGCGGCGTCGGTAAGAGCGAGGGGGCGTACGGCGAAGGGCTCGGCGAGACGATGGACGCGCGCGCGGCGCTGCGGGTCCTCCGCGCCCGCTTCCCCAGGGCGAGCCTCGCCGTGGCGGGCTACTCGTTCGGTACGTGGGTCGGCCTCCGGGCGGCGGCGCTCGAGGGGACCGTCGAGCGGGTCGCGCTCATCGCCCCGGCCGTGCGCATCTTCCGGTTCGTCCGCGAGGACGCCGCGGCGTTCCAGGGGCGCATCGCCGTCTACCTCGGCGATCAGGACGAGTTCTGCGACGTGGCCGAGGCCGAGGAGCTCGCGACGAGCCTCGGCGCGACCCTCCGCGTCTTCCCGGGGAGCGACCACTTCTTCCTCGCCGGGCGCCGGAAGCTCGCCGACGCCGTCGTGCCGTTCCTCGACCCGTTCGCCGATGGGGGCGCCGATCGGGGCGCCGGCTGACGCGCCGGCGGCCCGCGTCACGCGGTCACTGGTTGTCGAGGATGACCGGGAGGTAGTGCGGCAGGTACATGTTCGCCTGCGCGCCCGTGGGCGGGTCCCACGTGATGGCCATGATCTGGAAGCCGAGCGCGCCCGCCGTCTTCGGCGTCACCGTGACGTTCGCCTTCTGGCCGTTCTGCCCCGAAGTCACGTCGATAGCCACGTCCGCCGTGCCGTTGCCGATGGGGTTGCCGGTCGTCATGTTCGCCAGGTTCTGGTTGGCGGGGAAGTCGTAGGCGATGGTCCACGGCGCGCTCGCGGCCGCGTCGCTGTAGAAGCCGACCTGGAAGGTCACCGTCTGACCGACCTTCGCCTTGAGGACGCGCGTCGTGAGGCTCCCCGAGCCGACCGACGAGAGGTTGAGCGTCCCGGTCGTGAACTCGGCCGGGAACAGCGTGAGCCCCTCGTAGGGGGTCGCCGCCTTCTGGGGCGCGCACGGGTCGTGCCCGGCGGCCATGGCCGCGTTCGACCAGCTCTTCTGGATCCAGTACGGGAACGGCGCCGGGGACTGGACGTAGGAGTCGGCCCAGTTTTCACAGGCGTCGGCGAGCTCGTTGGTCGTGCCGGAGTAGAGGTCCCACGCCGCGTGGTCGGCGTCGTAGCCGAAGTAGCCGAACGTCGTCGTGCTCGGGTACGGGTTGGTCGAGGCCTCGACCAGCTCGTGGGCCAGCGTCTCCTCGACCGAGGCGTCCCCCGTCGCGCAGTTGAGCGAGACCGAGTAGGCGACCGGGTTGCCGTTGACGATGACGTTGTCGTGGTAGCCCGTCGCCCCGTACTGGCAGAAGGACGCGCCGGACCCGGGGTCGGTCACCTTCACCGACTGCGGGATGATGAGCGAGTAGATGGTCTGCGCGTCGCCCCCCGCGGTCGTCGGCGCAGGCCAGGTCTGGGTGACCGCCGCGTCGGCCGTCGCCGCGTCGTGGGCCCCGCCCTCGGTCGTCCCGGAGTCGTGGACCCCGCCGTCGACGCCGCCAGAGGCGCCCGCCGCGGCCGCCGTGACGGCCGCCTGCACGTAGTTGCCGAGGTCGGTGTAGCCGATGGAGCTGGGGAGCGGGGCCGTCATCCGGACGTGGTTCGCGGCGCCGCTCACGGCCGCCCCGACGCCGTACTCGCTCGTCGTCTTCGCCCAGAAGTCGGAGCCGCCCATGGCGTCGCCCATCGCCTCCCACGTCGCCGCGCTCGTGTCCTCGGAGGGCCACGTGACGGTCACGATGACCGGCTTCTTCAGCACGAGCCCCTGGTTGGACGAGATCTGCGGGGCATCGACCGTGAACGCCGGGTAGGTCGTGCTGACGGCGCCGTGGTCGGCGGCGTCGGCCGCGCTGTCGTGCTTCGCCGCGTCGACGGCGCCGGTGTCGTGCGCCGCGTCCTGCCCCTTGTGAGCGTCGACGGCGGCGTCGGCGGCCGGCTCTCCGGCATCCGGGTGCGAGCTGGCGGCGGTGCTGCCGCAGCCCGCGACGAGGGCGAGGAGAGGGAAGAAGGGGCGGGCGAAGGAGGGGGTAAGTTTGCGCACGCGGTAGCGGTAGCGGCCTCGCGGGCAGAGCGCAAGGTGTCGTCGCCCCCCTGCGAGGCCGCCTCGTGAGGCGCCCGGAAATGTCCGGTACGGTCGACGGCTTGTCCCGCGGGCCGGGCGCTGGTACCCCTCCCCGCCATGAAGCGACTCGCCCTCCTCCTCGCCCTCTCGGTCGCCGCCTGTGGCGGCGCGTCCCAGTCCACCCCCCCCGCGGGGGCTCCGTCCGCCGCCGCCGCCATGAAGGCCCCCGGCGAGGCGACCATCGGCGACCACACCCGCTGCCCCATCTCGGGCGACGACTTCGTGGTGACGGCCAGCTCCCCCAAGGCCGATTACAACGGCAAGACCTACTATTTCTGCTGCCCCGGCTGCGACAAGAAGTTCCTCGCCAACCCGCAGAAGTACGCCGTCCCGGCCGCCCCGACCGGCGCCTGACGCCCGCCTCCAGCCCCCCGTCCGAGCGGCTCTACGCCGCCCCGTCCATCCGCTTCTTGAGGCTCCCGTCGGCCAGGGCCGCCTTCGTCAGATCCTCGCCGCCGATGAGCGCGCCGCGCACGAAGACCTGCGGGAAGGTGGGCCAGCCGCTCCAGAGCTTGATGGCGAGCCGCTCCTTCCAGGCGCCGAAGTAGCTGCCGAACTCGAGGTACTCGAACGCGATGCCGGCGTCGGCGAGCGCCTTGCGGACGTTCTTCACGTGGGGGTTCTGCGCCATCCCGACGACGACCACCGGCTTGTCGGCGACCGCGCGCGCGACCTTCTCGACGACTTCGGCGTGGAACGAGGCGAGCTTGGCCAGCGCCTCGGGGGCGATCTTGGTAGGGTCGAGCTGCGGGCGTGTCGTGGCGGGGGTGGTCATGGGGAGAGGTGTGGCACAGGGAGACGGGGATGGGAACAGGGGGACCTGACTCCCGGAAGCGGGGAGGGCAGAGAGAGGCGAACGCGCGAAGTTGTTCCCGTTTCCGGTGCTCGTGCCGCGGCGCTCCCCGTCGAAGGCAGCGTCGCCGGCGGAGGGTCCAGCCCGTCGCTTCCCCGTCGAGACGCCCGACAGGCAGCACGGCGACGTCTGACCGGTCGCAGAGACGCTCGGGAAGAGCTTCGACGACGTCCCGGCTCTCGCAGAGCCGCTCGGGGAGAGCTTCGACGACGTCCCGGCTCTCGCAG
>Ga0316217_10005991_pt1 | contig 12277 bp, 10 predicted proteins | sample 1anoAmetaG_FD_203633 | JGI IMG/M metagenome (GOLD analysis project Ga0316217, IMG submission 203633) | Freshwater microbial communities from Trout Bog Lake, Wisconsin, USA - 1anoA | ecosystem: Environmental > Aquatic > Freshwater > Lake > Hypolimnion/Profundal zone | place: USA: Wisconsin... | reverse complement strand
CGAACCTGGACTACAACGACTACGTCGGGCGTATCGCGTTCGGCAAAATTGTCGAAGGCAAGGTGAAAGTTGGCGATCCCGCCATCTGCCGTCACGGCAGCGGCAAGATCACCAAGGGCAAAATCACGATGATTTACCATTTCGAGGGCATGAAGCGCATCGAGATCCAGGAAGCGCACGCCGGCGACATCGTCGGCCTTGCTGGTTTTGAAGATGTCTTCATCGGCGAAACGATTTGTGATTCCGAGGCCCGCGCGATGCTGCCGTATATCCCGATTGATCCGCCGACCATCCAGATGGAATTCGCCGTCAACGACGGCCCGCTCGCCGGCCAGGACGGCAAGCTTGTCACCGCGCGCCACATCTGGGATCGGCTGGTGAAGGAAATCCGCACGAACGTCGCGCTCCGCATCGCGCAGACCAGCGACCCGAAGGTTTTCGCGGTCAGCGGCCGCGGCGAAATGCAGATTGCCATTCTCGTCGAGCAGATGCGCCGCGAAGGCTATGAAGTTCTGGTTTCGCGCCCCGAAGTGCTTTGGAAAAAAGGTGCCGACGGCAGCCTGCTCGAGCCGATTGAAAAACTGTTCGTGGAAATCCCGAGCGATTGCCTCGGCACGATTATGGAAAATCTCGCAAACCGCAAGGCGCAGATCACGAACATGAACCACGTCGGCACCCAGGTGTCCGTCGAGGCGCTCGTGCCGATGCGCGGACTGATCGGCTTTGAAACCGACCTGGTCAACTCCACCAAGGGCATGGGCGTGATGAGCCATCTCTTCCACGAATATGGCCCGGACTGCGGCGAGATTGCCGCGCGCAAGAACGGTTCGCTCGTTTCGATGGACGCCGGCGAAGCCACCAGCTACGCACTCAACATGGTGCAGGAACGCGGCCGTTTGATGGTCGAGCCGGGTGAGAACGTTTACATCGGCATGATTGTCGGCGAGAATTCCCGCGAGAACGACATCCCGGTGAATCCCGTGAAGGAAAAGCGCCTGACCAACATGCGCTCGCAGGGCGACGGCAAAGGCATTGCCCTCTCGCCACCGCTCAAGCTCTCGCTGGAACGCGCGCTGGAATACATTGACGTGGACGAGTTCGTGGAAGCCACGCCGAAGAACCTGCGTCTCCGCAAGAAGGAGCTGGACGAAACCAAGCGCAAGCGTTCCGAGAAATCCCGCGTGATCAAGTTTGTGCAGGAATAAAAATCATTTCCACCATCAATCCTCTTCCGAACGGAAGAGGATTTTTTGTTTCCGGAATTAAGTTATCTCCGGCCGGCTGGCGAATTTCATGCCGACGAGGCAGACATCGTCCTCAAATTCCTGGTCGTTGGCGAAAGTGCGGATGGTTTCCAGCAGATGGTCGAACATTTCGCCGGCGGGTTCGTTGAGATGGTTTTGCACGTCCACCAGCAGCCGCTGCTGCGAATATAATTCCTCGTTGGCCCCCTGCACTTCATAAAGGCCGTCGGTGAACAGCATCAGAAAATCGCCGGGCGCAATGGTGGTCTCGGTGGTCTGGTAAGGCGGGTCGTCAAACAGGCCGAGCGCGGGCTGGCCGTAGCCGCAATCGTTGGCGAGCGGTTCAACGGATTTTGCCGCCCGGCGGATGATCAGCGGCTTCGGATGGCCGGCATTGGCGAAACGCACCGTTCCCGTCTGCCAGTCGGCGACAAAATAAAACGCCGTCGTGAGCATGGGCGAGCCGGTGCTTTTCAGGATGGCGCAGAGGTCGGAATTCAATTTCCGCAGGAAGCTTCCCGGATCGCGCGCGAGCGGCTTCAACTCCTCGGCCAGCGCGCGGATCATCGCGGTGACCAGCGCGGCGCGCACGCCGTGGCCAGCCACGTCGCAGATGAAAACACCGACCTCGGTGTCGGACAGCGCGGACACGCTGAAAAAATCGCCGCTGACGGCCTCGGCCGGCTGGTAGCGGTGCGTGAACTGAAACGCGCTTTGCTCCGGCGAGAGGTTGGGCGGCAAAACCGGATATTGCTGCGGCAGCATGGCGGTCTGGATTTCGCGCGCCATGCGGAGGTTGTCCTCCATGATCTGGTTTTTGGCGCGCAATTCCTCGCGGCTGCGCGACAGCTCGGCGGTCGTCCGGCGGATTTGCTCCTCGGCATATTTGCGCTCGGTGATGTCCTCGACCGTGCCTTCGTAATACAAAATGGTTCCGTCCACATCGCGCACGGCGCGGCAGTTTTCGGAAATCCAGATGATCGTGTCGTCCTTGCGGTAAATTTTCGACTCGAAGCCGGTGATCGTGTCGTTGGCCTGCATCAACTGGACGAACTCCTCGCGCCTTCCCGCCTCAACGTAAAGCCCGCGCGCGATGTCCGTGATGCTCGCCATCAGTTCCACCGGCGAGTCATAGCCGTAGATGCGCGCCAGCGCGATGTTGGCCAGCAGGTAATGCCCGTCCGGCGTCGTGCGGAAAACGCCTTCCACGAGATGGTCGAACACGCCGTAGTAATTGTCCTTTTCCTCAATCAGCGAGGAGCGTTCAAGCTGGCGCTCCACGGCGCAGCGGATGGCGTGCTGCAACCCGTCCGCGTCGAGTCCGTCCTTCGCCAGACAATCCTGCGCGCCCGACCGGATCATTTCAGCGACATAGTCTTCATCGCAGCCCGGACCCAAAACGACGATCGGCAGCTTGGGCTTTTTGACGGTCAGCAAACCGACCTGCAGGAGGCCGTCTTTGTCCGCCGCCGGCAGATCAAACAAAATGGCTTGAAAGGGATGATTGCCCGAGAGCTTGGGCGTGGCCGCGTCCACCGTCGGCACGACAACCAGTTCGCCGGCACCGCCCAGCATCCCGGCGACCGCGTGCGCGAACGGCTTGTCACCGCCGATGAACAAAATTTTCAACAATTCTGATTCCATAGTGCGACCGGCTTTCCCAAGAGAAGCGAAGCAGGTCACTTGCCAGCCCGATGAGCATACAACTTTGCCGCCCGCCTGCAAGCGAGTTGCAACGCATGTTTGTGTTTCAACTTTTCATCGCCTCCGCCCGTGCTATCTTGCTCATCCACATCATGCCGAGTGTTTTCATCAAAACTTACGGATGCCAGATGAACGAGCGCGACAGCGAAGCCGTGGCCGCGCAGCTCGTGGCCAAAGGCTATTCGCTCGCCAAGTCCGAAACGACCGCCGACGTCGTTTTGCTCAACACCTGCAGCGTGCGCGATTTCGCCGAGCAAAAAGCCATCAACAAGATGGAGAACATCGTCGGCTCGGCACGCAGCCAGAAGCGCGATCAGATCGTCGGCTTCATGGGCTGCATGGCGCAGAGTCGCGGGCAGGAACTCATTGACCGGCTGCCGGACGTGGATCTGGTACTCGGCACGCAGAAATTTCATCGCGCGGCGGAATATCTGGACGAACTGCTCGCCGGCAAACGCACAAAAATCGTGGACATCGCCGCCGAAGCCAAGAGCGAGGCCACCATCCGCGAACATCTTTTGAACGGCAGCGCGAAGACTTCCGTGTCCGCGTTTGTCAGCATCATGCAGGGTTGCAACCAGCATTGCACTTTCTGCATCGTGCCAGCCACACGCGGCGAGGAGCGCAGCCGCACCATCCCCGACATCGTCTCCGAATGCCGCGAGCTGGTTTCGCGCGGCGTGCGGGAAATCACCTTGCTGGGCCAGATTGTGACGAGCTTCGGCAAACGTGATTTGCCTCTGGTTGACGGCAAATCTGCTTTCGTTCAACTGCTCGATGCCGTTCACGAGATTGATGGACTTGAACGCATCCGTTTCACCTCGCCGCATCCGAAAGGTTACGGCGACGATCTGGTCGAGGCTTACGCGCGACTACCGAAGTTGTGCGAGAGCGCGCACATTCCGCTGCAAAGCGGCAGCGACCGCATCCTCAAGCTGATGCACCGTGGCTACACGCGCGAAAAATTTCTCGGCATCGTCCAAAAATTGCGGAAGGCAAAACCGGAAATGGGAATTTACACCGACATCATCGTCGGCTTCCCAGGCGAGACCGAGGAGGATTTTGAACAGACGCTTTCACTCTGCCGCGAAGTGCAGTTTGACAACGCCTACATCTTCAAATACTCGCCGCGCCGCGACACGCCCGCCGCCGACATGCCTGACCAAGTCCCGCAAAAAATTCGCGAGGAACGCAACGAGCACCTGCTGAATCTGGTGAACGAGATCGCAGCGCGCAAATACGACGCCTTCATCGGGCGGCAGGTGGAAATTCTGGTGGAAGGGCCGAGCAAGAAAAACGCCGCGCGCTACACCGGCCGCACGCGCTGCAATCGCATCGTGCTGTTCGACGGCAGCGCTCGGCATCAGGGGCAGCTCATGGACGTGAAAATCGAGCGCACCGGCTCGTTCACGCTCTATGGCGATCCGGCGGTTGTGAATTTGTAAATCAGCCGATGAACGCCGCGTGAACGGCTTTCACCGCCTGCTCGCCCTTCGCCAGATCAATCACCACGGAAATTTTGATTTCGCTCGTGGAAATCATGTCGATGTTCACGCCTTCATTCGCAAGCGTTTCAAACAATTTGCCCGCCACGCCGGTGTGCGATTTCATGCCGACACCGACGATGGACAGCTTGCCGATCTTTTCCTTGGTGATCACTTCGCGGTAGCCGACTTCTTTTTTCAAACCCTCAATCACTTTTTGCGCCTTGAGCAAATCCGGCTTGTCGGCGGTGAAGGAAATGTCGGTGGCGGGCGTGCCGGTGCCGTGACTGATGTTTTGGATGATCATGTCCACATTGACGGTCGCGTCGCCGAGCGCCTTGAAAATCTTCGCGGCCACGCCGGGTTTGTCCGGCACGCCGACGAGTGTGACCTTGGCCTGGTTTTTGTCGAGCGCAACGCCGCGCACGACGACGCCTTCCATGCTTTTCGTTTCTTCTTTCACAATGGTTCCGGGGTTTTCGTTTAAGCTGCTGCGGACTTCAAACACGACGCCAAATTTCTTCGCAAATTCCACCGAGCGGCTCTGCATCACCTTCGCGCCGAGGCTGGCGAGTTCGAGCATTTCGTCGTAGGAAATTTCCTGGAGCTTTTTCGCATTCGGCACAATGCGCGGATCGGTGGTGTAAACGCCGTCCACGTCCGTGTAAATTTGGCAGAGGTCGGCCTTGAGCGCGGCGGCGAGCGCGATCGCCGTGAGATCCGAACCCCCGCGGCCAAGCGTGGTGATTTGTCCGGCGGCGGTTTCGCCTTGAAAACCGGCGACAATAACCACGTTGCCGGCGTCGAGCGCGGTGTGGACTTGTTGCGGCGTGATGTTATGAATTTTCGCCTTCGTGTGGACGCCGTCGGTGACAATGCCAGCCTGTGCACCGGTCATCGAAACGGCGGGAACACCGATGGTGTGCAGCGCGATGGCCGTGAGCGCGATGGTCTGCTGTTCGCCGGTGGCGAGAAGCATGTCCATCTCGCGTTCGCTCGGCAGCGGCGCGATGTCTTTGGCAAGCTTGATGAGGCCGTCGGTCACGCCGCTCATCGCGGAGACGACGACGACAATCTTGTCGCCCTGCGCATGATATTTCGCCACGCGCGCCGCGACATTCTTGATGCGGTCGGTGTTGCCCACCGAGGTGCCGCCGTATTTTTGAACGATCAATGCCATACAAAATTCTTCCGAATCGCGCCGGCAAAAAACCACGGAGCGGCACAGAATGGAACCGGAAGCATAGTCAGATGCGCCGCGTTTGAAAAGACGGAACTGGCCCGCTTCGAGATGATTTCAAGCGTGCTTCTGAAGCAAATAAGCTTTGAACTTGTCGTAGTCAGCGCCCATGCGGTCAAAATCTTCCGGCAGTTTCAGCGCCGCGAGCATGTTCTTCGGCACATCGGGCGGCCAGCCAACAACCTTCTCGACCTCTTCGGGAAATTTCGCCGGGTTCGCAGTTTCCACGATAACCGCCGGCGCGTCGCCAAGCGGTTCAGTGGTGAGCCAGTCTTGAAACCCTTGCCACGCCACGGCACCGTGCGGTTCGAGCAGCAGTTGAAACCGGTTCCAAAAATCCCGCACACCGGCGACCGTGCGTTCATCGCTGACCGAGGTGGAAAACAAATCGCGACGCATCGCAACAAGGTTCGGCTGCCGGGAAACTTTTCCCGTCTCGTCCATCTGACCGCCATAAACCGCCACCAGCCGGGCAAGGTTGCTCGGATGGCCGACGTTCATTGCATTGGATAGCGAGTTGCGCGACGGGCAAATCCTTTGGTAGCTGCCGCTGGCCAGAAATTTTGGAAACGCGTCGTTGTCGTTGACCGAGGCGATGATTTTTTTTACCGGCAAACCCATTTCGCGCGCGACGACAGAACCCATCATGTCGCCGAAATTGCCGCTGGGAATGGAAAACACCATCGGCTCGCCGGGCTGCGCGACACGCGACGCCGCGTAAAAATAATAGACGCTCTGCGGCAGCAGCCGGCCGATGTTGATGGAGTTCGCGGAGGAGAGCGGAATGTGGGCGAGCGCAGGATCGGAGAAAGCCTGTTTCACCATCGCCTGGCAGTCGTCAAATTTGCCGTCAATCGCCACGGTGCGAACATTGTCCTTGAGCACCGTCATCAGCTTGCGCTGGCTCTCGCTGACTTCGGCGATCGGAAACAGCACGATGACCTGGACACCGGGAATGTTGTGAAACGCGTGCGCCACCGCCGCGCCGGTGTCGCCGCTAGTCGCGGTCAGGATGGTCAACTGCTTGCCTTCCTCGCGGAGAAACCGGCCGAACATCCGCGCCATCATCTGTGCGGCAAAATCCTTGAACGACGCCGTCGGCCCCTGATCCAGGCGCATCAGGAAAACGCGGTCGTAAATTTTTTCGAGCGGGATGGTGAAGTTGTAAGCCTCGCGGCACATCGCCGCCAGATCGCCGTCGGGAATGATGCCGTCAGTAAATTTCGACAGCACGCGAAAGGCGATTTCGTGATATTGCAACTTGGCGAACGCCGCGATCTCGTCGCGCGTTAGCTGCGGGAATTCTTTCGGAAAATAAAGCCCGCGATCCGGCGCCTGGCCTTGCAGCAACGCCTCGCGTAGGTTGACGGCGGGCGATTGCCCGTTGGTGCTATGGAATAGTATCACGGACATTATTCAAAACTTTCCACACGGAACATGACCGGTTTGCCTTTCACGGCGGGCAGCTTGGAAATCTTTTTCAGCGCTTTGCGCAACGCCGCATTCGGTGCGTCGTGAATCATGAAAATCAGCGGCACGCTTTCGCCCTCGTGGCCTTCCGGCTGGATGACGGACGAGATGCCGATGTTTGCCGCCGCGAAGATGGCGGCGATTTTCGCCAGCACGCCCGGCTTGTCCACGACGCTGAACCGGACGTAATAGCGCGAGACAATTTCATCCATCGGCATGACGCGGCCTTTTTTCTCACAAGCGACGAATGGCTGAACGCGGACCTTCGTTCCATTCTTCAAATCGAGCGCGGCATCGGCGACATCGCTCAACACGGCGCTGGCGGTTGCATCCTTTCCCGCGCCGCGTCCGTAAAACAGCGTGTCGCCGACGATGTCACCGCGCACGAAGCACGCGTTGAAAACACCGTTCACGCTGGCGAGCACATGCGAGTTGGGAATGAGCGTCGGATAGACGGAAACCTGCACGCCGGATTTCTTGCCGGAAATTTGCTTGGCGATGCCGAGCAGCTTGATCGTGTAGCCGAGCTTGTCGGCGAACTGCATGTCAATCTTCGACACGTCGCGGATGCCCTCGGTGTGAATCTGGTGGTGATCCGCCCAGAAACCGTGCGCGAGCGAGGCAAGGATGCCGATCTTGTGCTGTGCGTCGTGGCCGTCAATATCCAGATCCGGCGGCGTTTCGGCGTAGCCGTGCTTTTGCGCGTCGGCGAGCACGGCGGCAAAATCCGCGCCCTCGGCTTTCATGCGCGACAAAATGTAATTGCAGGTGCCGTTGACGATGCCGTAGATCGCAGGAAACTGGTTCGCGACAAAACCTTCGCGCAACGATTTGATGATGGGAATGCCGCCACAGACGCTCGCCTCAAAATAAAGATTCGCGCCGGACTTGGCCGCCGCCGCGAAGAGTTCCGGGCCGTGCGCGGAAATCAAGGCCTTGTTCGCCGTGACCACCGTTTTGCCCTGCGCGAGTGCGGCGAGCACCATGGTCTTGGCAATGCCGCAGCCGCCGACGAGTTCGATGACGACGTGGATTTCCGGGTCGTTGACGACTTCCTGCCAGTCTGTCGTCATCAAGTTGCGGGCGATGGGATACGGGCGCGGCTCGTCAAACGCCTTGACCGCGATTTTGCGAAAATTGATTTTGACGCCGAGGCGCGCGGCCATGAGGCCGCCGTTTTTCTGCCACGCGTGGAAGACGCCGCTGCCGACCGTTCCGCCGCCAATCATGCCGAGGTTCACTTGCTGCATAGAAATGTCAGTTTGCCGCGAAACGACGAAAGGGACAATTCAATTTTGAACGGCGGATTGACACGAATTGGCACGGATGAAATCTGGACAATTAGGAAATAAAATTTTAATGTCCAAAAATTCGATTTATAAATCTTTATGAGTGAGAAAACTTCACGATCAAGAATCACGGTTGCAACACTCATTGTCGCATGTCTTTTATATTTTGTCGGTGGCGGCATCGCTGCGTGGGCTGGATGGTTTCCGGTAGATAAATATGTGCTCATAGGGGGAATTGTTGGTGGCCTTGCATCTGTGCTCGGCCTACTTTCGTTGGCACGTCCGTCTTTAAACCAAGAAGATTTAAAAGGGTTGGAACTACAGTCACTGAAGCGCATTGCAGAAACTTCCGAAGAAATTCAGAAATTAGAAACAGCTAGGCTTGCGACACAGCAACAAATAGGAACGCTGGAAGAGCAAAAACGCCAAATGGAATTCTTGGTTCAAAAAGCTAGTCTCAGTTTATTTTTACAGGAACAGCACAGACTTTATGAAAAGAGAGTTCAAGAGGAAATTGCGCGAAATAAAGATTTAGTCTCAAGTTTGACGGAACTGTCATCCATTGAACTAAAGCTGAAAGCTTTGGATCAGGAAATTTCCAAAGATCCTAACGTAGATTTGTTACAGAGAATTATCGAGGCAGCCAAACGTGAACCGCGAAGCCCCAGCTTTTCGGAGTATCCACCGATAACGCGCTCATTGCTCTTGGCAGTGCGTGATGTGATGGATGTTATAGCAAAGATTATGAAATCGTAACATGGTTTCGTTGTAGATTTGCCTTTCGCTTCCAACTTCAAATTAAATTGCCTTCTTCCGGTAAATAAACCACCAGAACCAGATCGTTCCCAGCGCACCACAGACGGCCGCGCCGATGAAATTCGCCGACGGACTCATGCTCCACAGCCACGCGCCGAGAAACGAACCGCTCGTCACCGTGCAGTCGCGGATGAGATAATACGCGCCGTAAGTCCGCGCGCGGAGTTCCGGCGTCGCCTCGCCAATGATGAGCGCCTTGCGGGCCGGCTCGCCGAATTCCTTCAGCCCGCGCACGACGAACGCCAGCGCGAGCCATTTGAAATCGTGCGCGAAGAGCAGCGTCAGCGGAAACAGCGTGAAGAAAACAAACGTGACCAGCACGAACGGCCGGCGACCATATTTGTCCGCCAGATGCGCCACGGGAATGTAGCAGAGCATCGCCGTGACCATTTCAAACGTGACGAGATAACCGAATTGCTGCGGCGTGACACCGCCTTGATCCATCGCCCACAAAATGATGAACGCATACGGAATCCGTTCGCAGAAACGGATGAGGATGTCGCTGACGAGCAGTTCACGCAGACCGGGTGTGAAGATTTTGACGACGCCGAGAAATGAAATGGTCGTTGCGAAGGAATCTTTATTTTGCGCGGTTGTTTTTCCATCCGGCTCGAACATGAACCATTGAAACGTCGCCGTCAGCAGGCTCATCACGATGCAGAGCGCGAGCGCATAACGCACGCCGTCGGTCCAGCCGAAGCACGTGAGCAGCCAGCCGCCGAGCAGCGGGCCGAGCATCATCGGCACGCGGCGGATCATGGATTGCACGCCAACGCCCATCGTGTGCCGGTGGCCTTGCAGCGACGTAGCGATTACGGAAAGTGTCGCCGGCAGCGACAGCGCACTCCACGCGAGAAACAAAAACGAGCCAAGCAGCAGCGCGAGCCAGTTTTGCCAGAGCAGCACCAGAATGTAACCGGCGATGGAAATCGTGCTGAAGAGCAGCAGCGATTTTCTCTGCCCCCAATGATCGGTCAGCCAGCCACCGGGATAAGCGTAGATTGCGCCGAGAAAAGTTTGCAGCGCGTCAAACAAGCCAATGATCAAAATGCTGCCGCCGAGCGTCTCGATGTATTTGGGTGCGAAGCCGAGCCAGAGTTTTTCACCGGTGCCGGCGAGCAGAAGTGCGATCAGCAATAGCGAGGTGTTGCGCCGCAGCGCGAGAAATTCAGAAATTTTGCTCCATCTGCTCACGAGAGCTGTGCGGCGAGCGAATTGGCGATGCCCTGCAACGTGTTGATTTCCGCAGCCGAGTATTCGTGTTCGCGCTTGGTGCCGATGCCAAACGTGCCGACGATTTTGTCACCGTTGCGAATTGGCACGCACAATGCGCCGCCGACGCCGGTCTGTTTCGCGCCCGGCTTGGCAACGCCGCTGGTGTCGGTTTGCAAGTTGCAGATTGTCACCGGCCGGTTTTTGGCGACGGTTTCGCCGGCGATACCTTTGCCGACGGGAATGATGGTCACGATGTCCAGCAACTGCGGCGGCAGGCCGACTTGCGCAACGAGCCGCAGAAGCTGCGTCGGCTCATGCAGCCGGTGGATGGTGCCGGTTTCGGAATCAAACTTCGCGAGCGTGTCGCGCAAAACCTGTTCAAGCGTGTCGTTCATGGCGTGCTGGCGGAAGCGTCTTTGCCGGTCAGCGCTTGATAGACGACTGTTGCCATCACTTTTGCGCCATCGCCGTTTGGATGAACGGTGTCGGGAAACAGGTCGGCCTTGCCGGCCAGCGGCGTGTTCAAGTCAATCACGGCGGCGTTGGCATCGCCGGCCACCTGACGGATGAGCGGAATGACTTCGTCGTGAATCGTCTTGTCGTTGATGCCCCAGCGTCCGGGAAAACACGGCGGCGGCAGACAGACAAACACCTTGACCTTGGAGTTGGCGCGACGGAAGGCCGCAATCATCGTCTCGTAGTCGGGCAAATATTCGGCCTTGTTCCGCCAGTTTTCGGGCGCTTTATCGGAATCAAGGCTGCCGTCGCCGCGATGTTTGCTGTCGTTCGTGCCGAGCAGGATGACGACGATGTCCGGTGCGAAATCCAGTGCGTTGGTGTATTCGCGGCGAAACATGTAAGGCAGATCGCTGTGCTTCAGCATGGTTGCACCGCTAAGGCCAAAATTCCGTGTGTCATAACCCGTGCCCAGCAGCCGTCCCAGTTGGGCCGGATACGAATTCGTTTCGCGACCAGACAGGCCGGCGCCATAGGTGATGCTGTCGCCCACGCAGGCAACACGCACGGGCAGTCGCGCCGCATCACCGGCGAGCAGGTTGAAGCCGAGGAGCAAACCGCAGAACAAGGAAAGGAAATGTTTTTTCATGTTAATTTATTGTCAGGAATTTTCGTCCGCGCCACGATAATGCAACACCTTCACCTTTTCCAGCGTCACCAAGCCGCCGCCGACCATCCGGTCCAGCGTCGGCAGAAAAGAATTAATTTTTTCCTCGCTGTCCACGATTTCGATGACGAGCGGCAAATCCGTCGAGAGCCGCAAAATTTTCGCGGTGTGCAGGCGGCTCGCCTTGCCAAAACCCATCGGCCCGCGCAGCACCGTCGCGCCGGCGAGATGTTGTTCGCGCGCAGCCAGCACGATGGCTTCGTAAAGCGGCTTGTGTTCCCAGCGGTCGCTTTCGCCAATGAAAATCCGGAGCAGGACGGCGTCGTTTGGAATTTGCATAAATAGTTATTGGTTAACCGCGAAACACACGAAACACACGAACATAAAATTTCTTTCGCGTGGTTTGCGTATTTCGCGGTTGATTCATTTGGCGGAGTTAAAAATTGTTCCAATCAGCCAGCCGAGCCACACGGCAATCATGCAGAGGATGACGGATAAAAGAACATTGCCGCCGGCATAAAGCCATTCGCGGTCGCGCAGCAGGTTCAGCGTTTGCAGGCTGAATGAGGAAAACGTCGTGTAGCCGCCGCAGACGCCGATCATCAGGAACTGCGTGGCAAACACGCGTGATTGAGTGTCCATCCGGCCTTCGGGAATTGCCAGCGCGCCGATGACGCCGATGATGAACGAAC
>Ga0316217_10005990_pt1 | contig 12280 bp, 13 predicted proteins | sample 1anoAmetaG_FD_203633 | JGI IMG/M metagenome (GOLD analysis project Ga0316217, IMG submission 203633) | Freshwater microbial communities from Trout Bog Lake, Wisconsin, USA - 1anoA | ecosystem: Environmental > Aquatic > Freshwater > Lake > Hypolimnion/Profundal zone | place: USA: Wisconsin... | reverse complement strand
AAACAACGTGCCGTGAGGAAACGGGTGAAGGATCTGAAGGCGCTGGGCTTCGAGGTCACGCTTACCCCGATTACCCAATCTGCATAACCGCCCTGATATTAGACGTTCAGATTGGCTTTCATGTCAGGGAAGTCGTCGGCACAGCTGGACATGGAGGCCCCGTCCAGCGCGGAGCGGAAACGTTCGACCAGCCGTTCCGGATCCACCAGGCCGAGGCCGGCCATGGCCTCGATGTCCTTGCGGTCGTTCGGGCGGAAGGGCTTCAGTTTGCTCACGACGACATCCAGGACATCAAGCACCTCGACCTCGAAATGGACGAGCTGTTCATTGAGCGTGGCGCATTTGTGATAGATGGGCGGATGGGGGAGCAACGGCAGCCCGGAGTGGACGATGTCGAGGTAGATGTGGTGTTTTTCGGCGAGCTGGGATTCCTTGCCGCCTAGGAGCAGGAGCCGATCCTTGATGGCGGTGGTGAGCGCGATGGTCTCCAGCACATCACCGTCCTTGGTGACCCGCTTGTAGTCCGCTTGCAGCATGAGAGCCACCGAGCCGATGACCCGGAAGCAGATCCTCCGATCCGTTTCCGGGACCCATCGGCGGTCCAGATCGACCAGGAAATCATCGAATGGCGTCATGGCGTTGCTTCCAGGTGGTGGGCACGGCGCTGGCCCGAATGGCCTCGGCAAAATCTTCCGGTTTCAAGGCACTGACGATACCCCAGCGGCGGCTTGCCTCGGAGGCCTCGTCCCAGATGGCATGGATGGTCTTCAGCGAGAGGGCCTTCCCGTCAATGATGTCGAGATCCTCCGGGTTGGTTCCACCCGACGGCCTGGCCGCGAGGTTCGCTCCCTTCCGTGCAAGGAAGTTGGAGATGATTGTCTCGGCCTTCCGGAGAGCGATCGCCGCTGACCGGGGTTCCAGGGCGGGGGTGATGATCCGGATCGCCTCGGCCGTGTTTTCCAGGGTCCAGCCCAGCCGCGCCTGCAGACCATAGTCGACGAACCTTGCCCAGAGCCCGTTCAGGTTGACCTGGCTGAGATTCCTGACCAGCACTGGACTGAGGGCCGCGATCTGCCGGGGGTTCCGGGGATCCACGAGGACCTCCCGGACCAGCGCCTCCACTTCGTCGAGGTGTTCACTGGGCAGCAGGTCCGAGTCCTCCATCAGGTGGGAAGCGCCATGCCGCGCAAGCGCGTTCTGGATGTCGCCCTGGGGGTCTCGCCTGGCGATCGCGAACGAGTGGGCAGGGACATTGAAGATCCGCAGGATTTCAAGGAACTGCTCGGCCGAGAAGGACCCGTTCCCTTGCTCGATCACTGACAGCCGCGCCTGAGAGACGCCCAGACGGACAGCCAGCTCGGCCTGGGTGAAGTTCCGGCGCTTCCTCAGCTCGCGAACCTTGAGGGCGATATGCTTTCTCAGATTTGGCTTCCAGGTCTTGTCCATTCGTTCTCCGATATTTTTATTCGGATAGTTATATATATAGCCCAAAATGATTGAAAATCAAGGTCTTCAAAATAATTCAACTGTCCGCACCGCGCATTCAGCCCGCCAGCGCCTCAGTGACCGGGATCCGGCTGGCCCGCCAGGCCGGGAAGAACCCGCCGGCCAGCCCCATGAGCACGCTGAAGGCCACCCCCTGGGCCATGAGCGCCGGGGTGATGGTGAAGGCGAAACTCACGTCGGAAAAGGTCTGGAAGTTCACCGTGGAGGTCTGGATGCCGTTGAACGCCAGGGCCAGCAGCGCCCCGGCCAGGCCGCCCAGGCCGCACAGCATCAGCGCCTCCCACTGGAAGCTGGCCAGGATCTCCACCCGCCGGAAGCCCAGGGCGCGCAGGGTGCCGATCTCGGCGGTGCGCCCGGCCACGGTGGCGTACATGGTGTTCATGGCGGTGAAGATGGCGCCCAGGGTGAGGATCGCCGTGATCAGCTGGCCCAGCACCTGGATCGGCTTGCCGGCCTCGGTCTGCTCGGCGTAGTAGACCGGCTCGGGCTTGGCCTCCAGCTTCAGCCGCTTGTCGCTGTCCACGTCCTGGATGAAGTCGGCCGCACGCAGCGGGTCGGCCAGCCGCACCAGCATGGACGAGTAGGCGTTGCGCCGGCGGGCCTGCATCAGCTGCTCCACGTCGGTCCAGACTTCGGAATCGAACGCCGAGCCGTGGCCGTCGAAGATCCCGACGATGGGCCAGCGGTGCCCGGCGTAGTCCAGGCTCCGGCCCAGGGCCAGGCCCTGGAAGCGCGCGGCCATGCGCCGGGGCACCACCAGCTCGGACAGCCCCGGGCGGAACCAGCGGCCCTCCACCAGCCGGACCTGGCTGCGCATGCGCACCCCGGCCGGCTCCAGGCCGCGCAGCGCCACGTTGGCGCCGCCGCTGCCGTCGCTGCGGTCGAGCATCATGATCACGCAGCACTCGGCCGAGGCCAGCGCGCCCACCTCGTCCCGGGCCACCAGCGGCTGGGCCTTGAGGATCCGGACCTGGCCGCGCTCCAGGGTGCTGTTGAGCTCCACCCGGGAATTGGCCCGGATCACCAGGATCTGGTCGGGCCGGCCGGAGGCGACGAAGGCGTGGGAGATGCCCTGGGACAGCGAGAGCACCACCACGAAGATCGCCACCGTCACCGCGATGGCCGCGGCGGTGGACAGGGTGCTGGCCTTGCGCTGCCAGAGCGAGCGCCAGTTGTAGCTCAGCGGCACCGGGTGGTGCAGCGCTGCCCACACCAGCCAGGCCAGGGCCGGGACCAGGGGCAGGAACAGCAGCGGCGCGGTCACAGGGCCCTCAGCCCTTCGACGATGGGGCGGCGGACGGCCTGGTAGGCCGGGATGAAGGTGGACAGCAGGCCGGTGGCCAGGGTGGCCTGGAAGCAGAACAGCAGGGTGGCGCGCTGCACCTGGAAGTCGTTCAGCCAGGGGATCGACACCCCGATGGTGCCGCGCAGGGCGCCGGCGGCCAGCACCGCCAGGCCGATCCCCAGCAGGCCGCCCAGGGCCGCCAGCAGGACCCCTTCGGCCAGCAGCAGGCCGAGCATCTGCCGGCCGGTGAAGCCCATGGCCCGGAACACCGCGACCTCGGTGGTGCGCTCGCGGATGGTCATGGCCATGGTGCTGGCGGTGACGATCAGGATGGCGACCAGCACCGCGGCGGTGATGGTCTGGATCATGGTGGCGTAGTCGCCGAGCATCTTCAGGAATTCGAGCTGGAAGGCGTTCTCGGTCTCGCTCAGGGTCGGTTCCAGGTCGTCCCGGTAGTGGTGGTCGATCCGCTCGATCAGCCGCGGCACGTCGTCGGCCGCCCGGGCCCGGACCCAGAACGCGCCGACCCGCCCCTGCATCCAGGACACGCTCTCCTCCAGGTGCTTGTACTGGAAGTACAGCACCATCTCGTCGGAGCTGCGCTTGCCCTTGAAGATGCCGCGGATGGTCAGCCTCGGGCTGAACGGGAAGATGGTCCCCTGCAGCGGCACCACCGTGCCCACCTTCCAGCCGAACTTGTCGGCCAGGCCCTGGCCCACCACGCAGCCGGTGCGGTCGCGGACGAAGTCGCGGAACTGCGGTTCGGAATACGCGACGATCTCCTCCTTGAAGATCCGCGCCAGGGGCTCGGGGTCCACCGCGAAATTGGCGAAGAAGTTGCGCTGGTCCTGGTAGACCCCGCCGAACCACTGCATCGGCATCACCGCCGCCACCTCCGGCTGGGCGCGGATCCAGTCGCCGTCCCGCAGCGGCAGGAAGTTGGCCAGGGAGGTCTTGTGCCGCACCGCGATCCGGCTGGCGGAGTCGGGGTTGTGGGCGAAGCCGTCCAGGGTGCCCAGGATGCTCTGCAGGGTGGCCACCAGGAACACCGACACCCCCAGCGAGAGGATGGTCAGCAGGGTCCGCCGGCGGGAGCGGAGCAGGGAGCGCAGGATCAGGTGCAGGAACTTCACGGCGCGTTGCGCTCCACGGTCCGGTCCAGCACCCCCTTCTCCAGGTGGATCTGGACCCGGGCGTGGTGGGCGGCCTTGGGATCGTGGGTGACCAGCAGGATGGTCTTGCCCAGGTCCTGGTTCAGCCGCTCCAGCAGGGCCATCACCTCCTCGGCGTTGGCCGCGTCCAGGGCGCCGGTGGGCTCGTCGGCCACCAGCAGGTCCGGGTCGCCGGCGATGGCCCGGGCGATGGCCACCCGCTGCTCCTGGCCGCCGGACAGCTGGCGCGGGTAGTTGTGCAGCCGGTCCAGCAGATTGACCATGCCCAGGACTTCCATCACCCGCTCGCGGCGCTGGCGCCTTCCCAGGCTGCCCAGCAGCAGCGGCAGCTCCACGTTCTCGTAAGCGTTGAGCACCGGCACCAGGTTGTAGTTCTGGAAGATGAAGCCCACGTGCTGGGCCCGCCAGGCGGCCAGGTCGTCGTCGTCCAGGTCGTTCAGGGCGTGTCCGCACACTTCCAGGCTGCCGCCGGTGGGGCGGTCGATGCCGGCGATGAGGTTGAGCAGGGTGGTCTTGCCGGAGCCGGAGGGGCCCATGAGCGCGTAGTAGCCGCCCTGGGGGATCTCCAGGTCCAGGCCCTGCAGCACCGGGACCTCCAGGGAACCGCGGAAGTAGCTCTTGGCGATGGCCCGGCAGGTGATGATGGGCGGCACGTCAGCGGTCCTTGACCCGGATCCGGGTCCCGGGCTCGATCCGGGCGTCCGGCGGCACCACCAGCAGTTTCGCCTCCGGGCCCAGGCCCTTCACCTCGAGGCCCACCGGGTTCTCGGCGGTGATGCTGACCGGGCGCAGCGCGGCCCGGTCCCCTTCCAATACCCAGACGAAGGGCGCGCCCTGGCGCCGGACCACCTGCTCCCGGCCCAGGACGGTGACGTCCTCCCGGTACGGCTCGCCCATGAAGGTGACCTTGGCGCCCATGTCCGGCAGCAGGAACCGGCTCTTGTCCAGGAAGGCCACCCGCACCAGCACCACCGCCTTCTGCCGGTTGGAGGTGGGGTAGATCTCGCGCAGCCGGCCGCGCAGGGGCCTGGCCCCGGGCTCGGTGTCCAGGGCGTCCACCCGGATCTCCACCGGCATGCCCGGCCTGAGCTTGGGCAGGCCGGTCTCGTTGACCTCCACCTCCACTTCCAGGGAGTCGAAGTCGGCCAGGGTGGCCACGGCGTTGACCGCGTTGGCGCCGCCGGCGGTGCCGGGGTTCACGGTCTCGCCCACTTCCGAGAGCTTCTGGGTGATGGTGCCGGCGAACGGCGCGCGCAGCACCATGTTCTCCAGCAGGGCGTCCTGGTAGGCCACCTGGGCCTGGGCCTCCAGGTGGCCGCTGCGCAGCTTGTCCAGGTCGGCCCGGGCCAGGATGCCGGCCGCGGCCAGGGTCTCGCCCCGCTGCAGGTCCATTCCGGCCTGGGCCAGGGCGGCCCGGGCCTGGTCGCGCTGGGCCAGCAGGTCGGGGTTCTCCAGCCGGGCGATGATCTGGCCCTGCTGGACCCGGCTGCCCTCCTCCACCCCCAGCCACTCCAGCCGGCCGGGCACCTTGGCCGACAGGGTGGCCCGGTGCCGGGCCACGATATAGCCCGAGGCGGTCACCAGCGGGTCGCGGTCCCCGGCCTTGAACACGGCGGGGCTGGTGAGGGCCAGGGTCAGCGGCGCGTGCTTCTGGGCGTAGCTGCCGGCCGCGGCCAGGCCGCCCAGGGCCAGCAGCACCACCCAGCCCCAGGGGAAGCGTTTCTTGATGAGCGGCTTGGTGCCGGTGGCCATGGATTCCCCGTTCGGAAGTCCACAGTTTACCGATCAATTAATATTAACGACGTCTGAATTGCTGCATGGGTGGCCACATCAAGTAGAGTGGATCCCTGATCAGGGACCAGGGGGAGGCCCGAACTGAAGTGGATCAATGGACCTGAATGCACCTTCACACCTTGTCGCACCGTCCCTCCTTGGGCAATTGCTGGTGGGCGGCGACGTCATTCTCCGCATCACAGAGGTGGAGGCTTACGGCGGACCAGAGGACAGCGCCAGCCACGCACGGCATGGGCGCACTGCGCGCAATTCGGTCATGTGGGGGCCCTCAGGACGGGCTTATCTTTATTTCTGTTATGGGATGCACTGGATGCTGAACGTGGTCGCCGGCCCTGCAGGAGAACCTTCTGCAGTGCTCATCCGGGCGGCCGAGGTTGTCGCAGGGATGGAAACGGTGCTGCAGCGAAGGAATGCCGCAGCAGGAAGCAATTCAATCTGTGCAGGCCCAGGGAAGGTGGCCCAGGCGCTGAACCTCGACCGATCCTTCGATGGTCATGACCTGCTTGCGCCGGGTGGCCTGGAGTTGCGCGATGGAGATTCTCCAGGGCACGTGCTGGCAGGACCACGCCTGGGCATCGGGTTTGCCAGCAAGGAGGACCAGTCCAGGGCCTGGAGGTTTGCAGATGGCAATAGCAAAGCGGTTTTGAAAAGGAATTTCCTTTCCCCGCTTGATCCATCTGGAACGCCATGAAATGGACCATCGGTTCAAAACTTCCGTGAAAGAACCCTGCCAGGCCTTCATGCCCGCAGCAGGTGCACAGCGAACCCGCCGATCTCCAGATCCAGGTAGATGGCCTTGAGAAGCCCCTTCTCGGTCTTGGCGCTCTCCGGGCGGGACTGGATCCCTTGCCGGGCGAAATGGGCCACGGCCCGTTCCACTTGGTTGCAGCGGATGGCCAAGTGGCCCTTGGCGCCCATGGAGGGATGCTTGGTGATCTCGATCCGGTCACTGGCGAAAATGGAACCGCGGCCTTCCTTCAGTGGGAGATTGAACAATTGCTGGAAGCTCCCGGCGACGGTCCGGCAGCCGTCCTCGTCCCGGCCATCGATGCCAAGGTGGCCGAATGCGAAGCCATGCAGGGCGAACACCGCCTCACGGCACAACTGTTCCACCGAGGCCCAATCTTCCGCTTCCACCAGATCCGGCCGGACCATCCAGCTGCCGCCGATGGCCAACACGTTGGCCCGGCGGGCATAGTCGGCCACGTTGCTGGCATCGATTCCGCCGGTGGGGACGAACTTGGCCGATCCGAACGGGCCGGCCAGGGCATCCAGCATCGCCGTACCGCCTGCCGTGCCGGCCGGGAAGAACTTGAGGACTTCGAGCCCCAGGGCGAGCCCCTTGGCCACTCCGTCCGGGTTGACGACGCCGGGCAGGACCGGAACCCCCTGTTCCAGGCAGTAGGCGACCACCTCATCGACCCAGCAGGGACTGACGATGAACCGGGCGCCCGCCGCCAGGGCCCGCTGCGCCTGGTCCACGGTGACAATCGTGCCCGCGCCGACCAGCAGTTCCGGCAGTTCCTGACTCATGGCCTGGATCGCCGCCTCGGCGGCGGCAGTGCGGAATGTCACCTCGGCGACCGGAATGCCGCCTGCCACCAGGGCGCGGCCGAGGCCTACCGCCTTGCCGGCCGACTCAAGCTTGATGACTGGGACCAGCCCGATTTCGCCCACGTGGCGCAGCAGTTTGTCCATTCTCGTACCTCGCATCTGACCTAGCAATATAGCGGACAAAATGGAAAATAGACCATGGGTTCATTATTGCCCATGCGCAGGTGGCAGCCTGGCAGGTTCCGGGCCGCTTCCACCACCGGGCACAGGTTGATCCCGGCCGGGATCAGGCTTCCAGGCGATGGCAAAGCCGGCCCCGCACATAGGCGGCGCGGACCATCCTGGCGTCGCTCCGGTACAGCAGCCGGCACAGCACCTGCTCCGCCTCCTGGCTCCGGCCGGGGTCCGGGTCCACCGTGGCGGGGTCCACGACGATGAAATCGGCGTCCTTGCCCGCCTCCAGGCTGCCGAAGCGGTCGGCCTGGCCCAGGGCCCGGGCCCCGCCCAGGGTGGCCAGGATGAAGGCCTGGGCCGGGGCGATGGGCAGGTCCGGTTCCAGGTCCAGCGCCCGGCACAGCCGGTCCCGTTCCGCTTCCTCCAGGCCCAGGCCCTCCAGCCGCCCGCGCTGGGCCTTCTGGCCCGCCCAGCGCAGCCCGGAGGCGGTGCAGGCCATGGCCATCTCCGCCCACAGGTCCAGGCTGGGGCCGGCCCCCACGTCGGTGCCCAGGCCCACGCTGAGACCCTCGTCCAGCCAGCGGCGCAGGGGCATGATGCCGCTCTTGAGGAAGGCGTTGGAGCGGGGGCAGTGGACGATGCTGGCGCCGGCGGCGAGGATCGCGCCGCGCTCCCGGGGGGAGAGGTGGATGCCGTGGCCCAGCAGGGTGCGCGGCCCCAGCAGGCCGGCGCGCTGGTAGACGTCAGTGTAGTCCAGGGCCTCGGGGAACAGCTCGCGGACCCAGCGGATCTCCTGGACGTTCTCGCTGACGTGGGTCTGCACGTAGGCCGAGTGCCGTTCGGCCAGCCGGCCCGCCCCGCTCAGCAGCGCGGCCGAACAGGTGGGGGCGAACCGCGGGGTGAAGGCATACTGCAGCCGTCCGCCGTCCCGGCCGTGCCAGGCGGCGCAGAGTTCCTCGCTCTGGGCCAGGGAGGCCTCCGCGGTCTCCCGCAGCCGGTCCGGGACGTTCCGGTCCATCATGACCTTGCCCAGGACGCAGCGGACGCCCATGCGTTCCGCCTCCTGGAAGGCGCGGTGGGTGGCCTCCGGGTGCACCGAGCCGTAGACCACCGTGGTGGTGGTGCCCAGGCCCAGCTGGTCGCGGAAGTAGCGGCGGGCCGCCAGGGCGGCGTAGTCCGGATCCTCGAACCGCTGTTCGGCCGGGAAGATGTGGGCCTCCAGCCAGGGCAGCAGCTCCAGCCCGTCCATGGCCACCGCCGGGTACTGGGGCAGGTGGGAGTGCAGGTCCACCAGGCCCGGCAGGATCCACAGCGGGCGCAGGTCCTGGACTTCCTCGCCGGGGTGGGCCGCGGCAACCTCTTCGTAGGGGCCTACGGCGGTGAAGCGGCCTGCCGGATCCACCACCAGGGCGCCGTCGGCGACCTCGTCCAGGCGCATGCCATCATGGGGGCCCAGCAGGTGAGCGCGGAACAGCACGGGCGGATCTCCATAAAAACGCGGCAGTGCCGCCGTCCATAGTCAACCCAATGGTAACATGGCCTCATCAGCCGCCCTTTCGCATGCCCACGAGGTTCCCTTGGCCGCGGCCTGCGGGACTCCTGAACCCACGGATGCCAGCCTAATGACCCTCATTCAGATCCTGATCCTCGCCATCATCCAGGGAGCCGCCGAGCTGCTCCCGGTCTCCAGTTCCGCCCACGTCATCGTCGCCGAGAAGCTGCTGGGGCTCGATCCCACGAAGCCGGAGATGACCCTGCTGCTGGTCATGCTGCACACCGGCACCATGTTCGCGGTGATCGTCTACTTCTGGCGCTCGTGGCGGACCAGCTTCTTCGAATCCCGGCGGGTGTTCAGGAGCTTCCTGAAACAGCTGGTGGCGGCCACCGTCCTCACCGGCGTGGTGGGCCTGGGCCTGAAGCTGGTCATCGAGAAGGTCGCCCTCAAGGAAATGCCCCACGCCGAGATCGAGATGCTGTTCGGCAACCTGACCCTGATCTCGCTTGCGCTGGCCGCGGTGGGCATCCTGATCATCTACGCCGGGCTGAAGGACCACCGGACCCGGCGCCGCCAGGGCGCCGCCCTGGGTGTGGGCGGGGCCTGCTGGATGGGCGCGGTGCAGGGGATCTGCCTGCCGTTCCGGGGCTTCTCCCGCTCCGGCGCCACCATCTCCACCGGGCTGGCGCTGGGCCTGTCCCGGCAGAAGGTCGAGGCGTTCAGCTTCGCCCTGGCCGTGGTGCTCACCCCGCCCATCATCGCCCGGGAGGTGCTGCGGGTGATCCACCAGGTGGTAGTGCCGCCCGGGAGCAGCCTGCCGGGGCTGTTCCTGCCCAGCCTGCTGGGCATGGTGCTGAGCTTCATCAGCGGCATGGTGGCGCTGCGCTGGCTGTCCGACTGGCTGGAGAAGGGGCGCTGGCACTACTTCGGGGCCTACTGCATCGCGGCGTCCATGGTGGTGTTCGTGCTGAGCTGGAGCGGGGTGTAGGCCGGGCTATATCGGCGCCTGCCAGTCCTCGGGCAGTCCGCAGGCCTTCAGCACGGCTTTGGCGTAGGGCCAACCGGTCTTGACCGTGCCGTTCTCGGCGCCGCTGACCATCGCCTGGGACTTGCTGAGCAGTCTGGCCAGCTGGGCCTGGGTGAGGCCGGCCGCCTCGCGGGCTTTGCGCAGGTCGACGCCGATGGATTCCCGGACCCGCTGGCGGGCGGGGGAAAGGGGCAGGGGCGCGGGCAGGCCGGTGAGGCGAAGCCATTCCGCCTTGGGCAGCACCACGAACTCCATGTTGTCGATCACCAGCGTTCCGATGGTCATCATGGCCTCCTAGTCCTCGTATACCTCGCTTCGATGCTGGATGCGGACCACCAGCACGTCACCCTCGACCCTGAAAACCACCCTCCAATCTCCCATCCGGATTCGGCCATGGCCTGCCCACTCGTATTTCAGCCACTTCACTCCGGAAACCTGAGGCCAACCCTCCAGGCGTTTCAAAATGCCATCCAATCGGTATTTCAACTTGATTGGGAGCCGTTGCACATCGATTTCAGCTTCGGGGGAGAGGCGGACTTCGATCATGAAATAAATTAGGCTGTTATCAGCCTGGTGTCAAGAGAAAACTCCTTACTGGCCTGAGGCGGAATGGACTGACCTGCCTCGTGTCGTGTATAGAATATGGTGTTTCTCTATACATGTTGGAGACGACATGTATAGGAAACGCCGTTTTCCTATACATGTCATGCCGCAACTCAGCTACTGGCCCGTCCCGACCTTCAACCGCGAACGCCCGCCCTGGAGCTTGCGTGTTTTTCCGAACCTTCTTGTCACTCACCGCCCTGGTCCTGGCGGCCGCCGGTCCCCGGGTGGGGGCCATGGTCCTGGAAGGGGGGCAATCCGCCGCGCAGGACCAGGACATTGAGGCGCGGGCCTTCGAGGCGGGCAAGCAGCACTCCTGCGTCGTGGTGGTTTCGCTGCTCCGGGACGGCAAATGCTTCGGCTACGGGAGCGGCGTATACCTCGGGATCGGCCGGGACGGCAAGCACGGGCACATCCTCACCGCCGCCCACGTGGCCCTGAACGCCAAATTCGAAGCTGAAAAGCTCAAACCCGGCCTGGAACCCCAGGCCATCCTCAGCTTCCCGCTGGACGATACCGTCCTTGGCTACCTGCGCGCGCACCGGATCGTGCCGCCGAGCCTGCGCGCGAACACCAGCGGCCTGGCGGGGCCCATGGAAGGGGTGCTGGCGGGGTTCGGCATGTTCGGCACCAGCATCGGCGAGAGCTTCCAGCACCTCCTCAAGCTCCACGCGGGACCCGCCCTGGCGCACTATTCGCCCGGCGACGACGGCGCGGACGTGGTGATGGCCGAGGCCTGAGGGGCCCTGCGTCCGGCTACCGCCGCCCCGTCTCCCGCACGTAGCCCAGCGCCCGGTCCTGCTCCGCGTCCATGACCACGGTGCACTCGCACCCGGGATACACCTGCTCCAGGTCGATCACCCGCACCGCCCGCTCCAGCCGGGCCTGTTCGGGCAGGAACTGGGTGAGCGCGCTGGGGCTGTCCCGGAAGAACCCCTCGTTGAAGATGTTGCCCTCGTCGTCGGGGTACAGGGCCAGGTAGTTGATCCGGGCCTCCACCAGGTCCTGGAAGAAGTGGGTGCCGAACGACAGGTCGGGCACGTAGTTGCCCTTCTTCCGGGCGATCTCCACCAGCAGCGAGGTGTTGTTGATGCCCGAATAGGTGACGCCCACCCCCAGGGTGATATCGCCCCGGCTGCCCCAGCGGCCCGGGCCCATGAGGATGAACTTGCGCCGGGGCAGCACCTGGTTCAGGTGGCTGACCGCGTCGGCGATGGCCACCAGGTCGGCCAGGTTGGGCATCTGCCGGTACTCCTCCGGGTCCACGTAGACGATGTAGCGGATCCCCTCGACGTAGCCGTTGGTGACGAACTTGCTGGCGGAAAACAGCTTGCGGCTGAAGTCCACCTTGCTGGGGATGGACGCCTGGACCTGCTCGGCCATGCGGCTCTGGGGCCGGCACTGCAGCAGGTAGAGCCGCTCGCCGTCGTGGGCGAACTCCAGGTCCACCGGCATGCCCAGGCCCTCCTGGAGGATGGCCAGCATGGCCTTCATCTGGGCCACGAACGGGGTGCGCTCCACCAGGCCGGCGAAGGTGACCAGTAGATCGTCCTCCCCGGGCCGGAACATGCCCTTCATGGGCTTCTTCAGGAAGCCGTCCTCCTGCAGCGAGACGATCTGCTCCAGCATCGGGAAATCGTCGCCGCCCTCGCGGAACACGTCCTTGACGT
>Ga0316217_10005989_pt1 | contig 12281 bp, 11 predicted proteins | sample 1anoAmetaG_FD_203633 | JGI IMG/M metagenome (GOLD analysis project Ga0316217, IMG submission 203633) | Freshwater microbial communities from Trout Bog Lake, Wisconsin, USA - 1anoA | ecosystem: Environmental > Aquatic > Freshwater > Lake > Hypolimnion/Profundal zone | place: USA: Wisconsin... | reverse complement strand
TTTCCTAAATTTATCTGCCCTGCAATACCACACATTAGTAATCCTCCTCCGTTTTAAAGTTTTCTCTTATCTTTTTAATATCCTTTACCAGGTTTATTATAAACCTCGGGAAAAAGAGAAGGTGCAAGATAAGTAAGAATACAAACTCGTGCCGGTAAACGCTTAGGACTGTGAGCGTAAAAGCTGGGAACCACCCTTCGTAATAATCATTCATGAAATAGGTGAACTTAAATTCAAGCAACCTGCGGTCGGCATAGCCAACTTTCCATCCGCTGAGTTTTAGATAGGATACGATAGCAAAAAGGATTAGCGGAATAAACATAGGTGGAATATGTACGCCAATGACCACCGTAAGGCACACCAGAAAAAATACCTCAGCGGGAAAAAGATAATGATTGATAAAGTTGATAACCCGCCAGGGGCCGTATTTTAAAACTACTGTATTGATTTTGGAGCTATTGTCCCGCTTGCGGTCTTCAATTTGGTGAAGGAGGATGTTTCGAACGCCTTTTATCAAACATACTACGGATAATATTACCATAAACGAGTTATACCAAATACCTGAATCGGGACAAACAATGAACACAAAAAGTGTTATCAAAACCGGATTCAGGTGTCCATAGAAGGCGTCAAATATCACACCCAATTCAGCGCGGTCTTTCACCCTAAAAGGTTTTAAGCTGTACAATACCAGCGCTAAAAGTTGCGCAATAAATAAAATGATAGGAATCGCCACTGGCAATACAAAAACCCAATTCATATAACTCATCCAAACCCAGGCGGCGCTTCCTAATAAAAAGGGAATAGCTACTGCAACAAACCTGTAAGGCTTTTTTAGCTGCGCCATACGGTTCCTTTTACCGGCTAAATAATCTGATTCGATATCGCAAAGGTCGTTAAATAAATAGCCAAACGCCGCGATGCTAATAAGTGCCAGAAAAAAAATACCACCCCTTGCTACGTAAAATTTCGCATAGGGATAGATATAGCGGTAGTACTTAACATTAACGAAGTACGTAAGAAATGAAAAATAAATCCATCCCAGTACCTGGGGCACAATTGTATTCCACCATGAATTTATCCGTATCAGCCTGAACAACTTTGAATATTTTTGCCAGCGTAAATTTAAGTTTAGTTTTAGCTCATGATAGACTTCATCAAAAATCTGTTCAATTCAAGTCCACCTCAACAGGTGAAGACCGAAAATACAAGGCCGGCCTCAACTGTGAGTGAAGTAAAACAATATTACGAGGATTGGACACAACGCTATATCGAATCTTTCGGCGATACTTTTCAATCGCGCAGGTTGAACGATTTGCCAAAGCTGACCGATTATCTGATTGAATCGGCCGGCATTAAAAGCGGTATGAAGCTGGTAGATGCAGGTTGCGGCATTTGCGGCCCGGCTATTTCACTATGCCAGAAACTTGATGTTCATATAGATGCTATTACCTTATCGGAAGAACAAGTGGCCATTGGTAAAAAGAAAGTGGCCGACGCCGGTTTAAGTGATAAAATAAATGTGATTTGCGGCGACTTTCAGAAAATGGACGGCTTCCTGCCGAAAGATGCTTATGACGGCATTATTTACCTGGAATCGTTTGTGCATAGCGACAATACCCAGCGCGCGGTAGATGCAGCCGTAACGGTTACCAAGCCCGGTGGTTTTATTTATGTCAAGGACCTTTACCACGGTACTGCGCGAAACGAACAGGAGAAAAAAGATATTGCGCAGGTGGTGCAAAACAGCAATAAGCATATTTTAATGAATGTAAAGAAGCTGCATGAAGTAGTAGCTGCTTTCGAAAATGCTCCTGTTACTTTCGATTTTATTAAAAAACTGGGCTTTGATGCCGATGTTGAAGTAGCCAATGAGTTTATCAGAAGAAACATGATTCCGCTTAATCAAAACTATAATGGCGATTTGTTTTTGCTCAAGTTTTTGGATTATTACGAGCTGCGGGTGACGAAACTCTTTCCTTAAATACGTTTTACCGTAAAGATGCAAAGGGCGCAAAGATTAAATGCAAAAGCTTAGGTGGTTTAAAGCTTATTATTTAGTTATTGCAACGGGCACTATGGGTTTTACCAATCCTTGTAAAATTAACTCACGGTTGGTATCAGTGGCGTTGTAATCATCGGCCATTTTTATGGCGATAAATTTGTCGGCTTTAAACAGTAAGGTTTGTTTATCCATATTGACTGCGCGTAACTCTACCGAGTAAAAGCGGGAGTTGAGCAGGTTTGCAGGAATCTGAAATTCGACATGATATTTGCCGGTTGTTTCAATATTCATTGTTCCCTTCTGGCGCGAGCTACAGGTAAAAATAAGGGCCCCGGTAGCATCGTAAAATTTCAGTCTTATTTCGGTATGGATAACTTCGGTTAGCTCAATGTCAAGAAAGATAACGAAAGGATGGTTCACACTTACGCCGCCACTATTAGTGTGGTAGTCTTTTAAACCATAGGCCACAATACTCAGTTCCTTTTGTTCAAAGGGCGATTCACTCAGATTTTTAATATGGAAAAACTCGCCTTCCGTAAAATTGAAGTATTGGGGTAGCGCAATAGTCATATACTTCTGGATAATATCGGCGCCACCGGTTTCAATTACTTTTCCGTACTCCATCAATATGATGCGGTTACAAAGCACCGAAATTTCATTCATGTTGTGACTGGCAATCAACAAGGTCTTTCCGGCGGCAATTAACTCTTCAATTTTGTTTTTGCACTTCATCTGGAAGTTGGCGTCGCCTACGTTTACCACCTCGTCTATCAGGTAAATATCAGCATCCAGGCAGGTTATGATGGAAAAGGCCAGGCGCAAGTACATGCCCGAGCTATAGTTCTTTACAGGCTCATCAATAAATTTTTCAATACCACTGAATGCTACAATTTCGTTAAACCGTTCTTCAATCGTTTTTCGCGAAAACTTGTAAAGCGAAGCTGAGAGGTAAATGTTTTCCCTGCCCGTTAATTCGGGATGAAAACCCGCACCTATATCCAAAATAGAAACGGCTTTACCATAAAAATTTATTTCGCCTTCATCGGGCTGGCTTATGCCGCTAAGAATGCGCAATAAAGTTGATTTGCCCGCTCCGTTTTTGCCAATAATACCCAGTGCTTCGCCTTCATGCAGATTGAACGATACATTGGTAAGCGCATGAAAATCCTCCATCACCTCTTTCTTCGAACTGAATATTTGCGCTATGGAGCCTTTTAAACTATCAACCCGCTTTTCGCGCATGCGAAAGCTTTTCGACAGATTCTTAACCTCCAGCATTACCTCGTTCATATACAATTACATTATAAATAATCTGCTACAAATTTTTCGTTGCGCACAAAAAAGAACAAGCCGCCTATAAACATAACAGCCGCCATAGTAAACGAACAGGCCACCTGCATAAAATCGATGGGCAGGCCTATAAACATCCAGCGATACAACGCTATTACATTAGCAACGGGGTGCAGGTAATAAATCCATTTAAAATTATCGGGTACCATGGTAGTGGGATAAAAAACCGGGGTTAACCAAATACCAAAACCTATCAGGTACGGTATAAGATGATGCAAATCTCTGAACCGGATGGTGAGCGCGCTCAACCAAATGCCGATAGATAGCCCGGTAACCACATTGGCAATTACTACCAGAGGCAAAAAAATAATTTTAGATGAAATGCCAATTCTGAAAAACAGCAGCATGCCGAGCAAGAGCATTAACGAAATGCTGAACTCTACCAAACCTACCAATGCTTTTGAAAGCGGTAATACCAAACGGGGAAAGTTGATTTTTTTAATCAGTTGCTGATTGGCCATAAGCACAGTACCTGCCTGACCTACCAATGCCGTAAAATAGAACCACCCCATAATGCCGGTAAAAGCAAATACAGCATATGGAACACTTAAACTTAAATGTATAACCCGTTGAAAAAAGAAATTGAAAATAATAAGCCCGGTTAATGGTTGCACCAACGACCAGAAAATGCCCAGATAAGTTTGCGCATACTGAATCTTCAGGTCGCGGATGGCAAATGAAAGGATAAGGCCACGCGAATCATAAACGTCTTTCAAATAACTCCACAGCGATTGGTGCCCGCCGCGTATTGTTTTATATATCTGCCTTTCCACCACCTCAAAGTAAATATTCTTTCAAATAAGGCTGGTATAATTCTTCGCTGCGTAATATCTCCGCCTTTCCCTTTAATGCCTCTAACACACCATCCATTCCCTGCATGCCTTCTTCTTTGTTCAGCATGCGGGCTAATCCTTTTAGTAAAAAATCAATATTGTGACGGTGTAGCTGTATAATATAAAACCCATACATTAACCGTTGCAGTTTATATGGAAACGGTTTTACCGAGCGGTAAACCACATTCGAAAAACGGCGATACGCATGCAGCAGTTTTCTATCCAGCGAAGCATTTATTTTTTCGGATGTAAACTGAAATGTGTTTTTAATGCCCATCTTTTGCTCAATAATGGCCGTGAACGCATGTGGGTCGGTGCGCAGCAATTCATAAGGCAAAACAATTACATTATCGTTGCCAAATTTTTCGCGGTATAAGCCAATCACCCTGCTGTAATCAAACAAATCAGGAAAATTATCCCACATCGATTTAAGCAGATTTTCAAAATCATAAGTTCCGCCAATGGCCAGGTATTGAGAGTAGAAGGATTGAAACAAAGAGGTATATCCGCGGGTAACAATTAGAATTTTCGCCGTGGGATAAATGGCATATAAAGTATCGCGCAGTTTTTCCTGGTAGGCTTTTATGTCGTATTTTTTTAACCCGTTGCGCATACCCACTATATCCGAATCGCTTTTCCAAACGCTCAGGTGCTCGCTGCTGATAACAAAGCACTCGTGCAAAGGCCCGGTTGACTCGGCATACCATGAAAAATCGTGTGAATTATAGAACCCGGTAATGGCCTTAAACTTGTAATACATGGCCGGGTGCTTTTCGAACCAGCGCTGCAAATACGTGGAACCCGACTTGATATAACCAATATGTATCAGCACTTTCGACATTGGCCCAAATATAAGCCCCTAAAGTCCTGAAACAAAAACTGCCGTTAACCGATAAGTTTATTGCTTAAAAAGCATACGCCTTCCGGAACTAAGGCGCTTTCAGTTTGAGTTGGAAAGCGTAGCCTGTTTGGATGGCACTTTTTTATTAATTTAGCTACATGAAGGGTTTGCTTGATCGCATTGCAGTTAACCCCAATATTTGTTTTGGGAAACCTTGTATTAAGGGTACGCGCATTTGGGTATCTCTGATTTTAGATATGCTTGCTGCAGGTGACAGCATGGAATCGATTTTGGAGAGTTATCCGCATTTAACACGCGATGATATTTTTGCCTGCATTGCTTATGGTGCGGCTATGAGCAGGGAAAATTATGTGGATCTAGATGATAAAGCTGCGTGAAAAGAATTAAGCTTGATGAGAATTTCCCACCCGTAACCGTTGATATTTTTCGCGACCGGAAAATAGACGCATCATCAGTTTATGAGCAACAATTAAATGGTGCGGAGGATGATAAAATTTATAGGGTATATGTAGAGGAAAAAAGAACACTAATTACCTTCGATTTGGATTTTGCAAATATTATCCGCTATCCCTCGGATAAAACACCAGGAATTATTATTGCCCGAAATAAAAGTAAGCTTAACCTATCGGGCATTACCTTATTATGCAAACGGTTGGCCTTACTTATTGAAAAAGAGGACTTGGCAGATAAACTTTTCATTGTTGAGGAAACAAGGGTCAGGATTAGGAAACCAGACGAATAGATGCTGAATTACTGCTGATAATTATTGACAACCAATAATGCTTTTAAAATTGTACCCCCGCATTTTTCAGACTTTCTTCTCAAATCTCAAACACGGTTCCTTCAATGGCGAGATAAGTTTCGGGAAAAACTTCGCGGCTTTGGCTTAAAAGCAAATCGAGGTTTTCGTAGCGGGCCGAAAAGTGGCCAATTACTAATTTTTTTGCGCCGGCTTGTTTGGCAACAGTGGCGGCCTGCCTGCCGGTGGTATGGAAGGTTTCGAGGGCGCGGGCGGTATGCTCATCTACAAAGGTGGCCTCGTGATAAAGCAGACCTACCTCCTTTACCTGTGCAACAAAATGCTCGGTATAAACAGTATCGCTGCAATAGGCATAACTGCGCGGGGTATGAGGGTAAGCCGTTAATTCAGCATTCGGAATTGTTTTACCATGTGCATCGGTAAAATCTGCTCCTTTTTTTATGCCGGGTATTTGCCCGAAAGGAATACCATATTCATTAATTTTTTCAATCAGTATTTTTCGAAGGCCCACCTTTTCTTTAAATAGAAAACCGGTTGTAGGCAATCTGTGTTTCAGGATAATGGTTTCAACCTGCAAAAACGAGTCTTCATATATTACCCGTGGTTCGTCGTCTACAATAGGGTGATAATGAATTTCGAATTTAAGCTGGGTTTTAGAATGCTTAAAATGCACATTCATAATTTCCTCCAAGCCGGCCGGTCCGTAAATATGCAAAGGGTGTTCGCGCCAGTTAAGGTTGAAAGAAGTAAGCAAGCCTATTAAACCAAAATAGTGGTCGCCGTGTAAATGGGAAATAAAAATGTTATCGAGCCGGCCCCGCTTAATACCATATTTATTGAGCTGAAACTGCGTTCCTTCACCGCAATCAATTAAAAAAAGGTGGCCATTGTAATTTAAAATATGTGAGGAAGGATGTCGGTCGTATGCGGGTATAGCTCCGTTGCTGCCGAGAATCGTCAGGTCAAATTGCATCAGCAGCCAAAGTTTAGGTTCTCAAATCGCGGTCAAGCTCTTCCATCATTACATAATCAACCGATTCGCTCAGCGAGGGGACAATGTTCAAAATGGGCTCTAACTGCGATATTTTGATGAGCTTTTGTATGTGGGCGTTTAAACCGGTCAGTACGAAAGTACCTGAAGCTTCTTTACAAAGACGATTACCAACTAAAAGAGCACTTAAGCCCGACGAGTCGACATACTGAACATCTCCTAAATCCAGCACTATATTTCTGAATCCTTCATTATTCAGAATCACCAATTCCGATTTTAGCTGCGGAGCCAGGTTGCTCAAAAGCTTGTCCTCGTTTAATTTAACAATTACAAGCCGGTCTCTTTTGTCTATCTGAAATCTCATAAGCTAGTGTCTTTAAAAGCCAATTATACTTCTAAATTACGATTTTTTCGGGAAAATTTAATTAAAGGCGAAAGTGTATCATAAATCGCTCTTTTCAAAATTTAATGTTGGCATAAAATATTGGCAGGTTTGAGCGGTGGCATTTTATATCGTATCTTTATTAATAAAATTAGTTTTTAAGCCGGGTTAAATAAATTTCCGGCAACAAATTGAATGTCTTGTTGTTTTACTGGAATTGGGTTAGGTTTGACTACCCCCTTTTTGTTTTGATGACCCGACTGCCAATAAATAGCTGAATAAATCGTCTTAAATTAGCACTAGAAGTTGTAGAAAAGGCCGACAAAGTGTCAAAAAGAAATTGTTGGTTTAAAATTTGAACTAAAGAAAAATATGGATGCAAAATTTTCACCGAAAGTAAAGGAAGTAATCTCCTACAGTCGCGAAGAAGCCCTTCGCCTCAACCATGATTACATTGGCATTGAGCACCTGTTGCTCGGCCTTATACGCGAAGGAGAAGGATTGGCTATTAAAACGCTGAAAAGCCTTGATGTAGACTCTATTATGCTTCGTAAAACCATTGAAGATTCTATTAAGGATAAAGTGGCTAAAGGCAACTTCAACCCTAACAATCTGCCCCTCACCAAGCAAGCTGAAAAGGTTCTTAAAATAACCGTGCTGGAAGCCAAAGTGATGAAAAGCGATGTAATAGGTACCGAACACCTGATGCTCTCTATTTTAAAGAATAAAGACAATTTGGCCACTCAGTTACTGTCAAATTATGACATTGATTACGATGTTTTTAAGGCTGAGTTAGAATCCGTTCAAAATGACGTTAAAGCCGAATTGCCTAACGACCCACCTGAAGATGAACCGTTTGAGGACGATAAATCGAAAGGATACAGTTCGCAACAAACCAAAAAGCCCGGAGCAGCCAAGTCGAAGACTCCTGTGCTGGATAACTTTGGCCGCGATGTAACCCACCTGGCAGAAGAAGGTGCGCTGGACCCGATTGTAGGCCGTGAAACTGAAATTGAAAGAGTATCGCAAATTCTTTCGCGCAGAAAGAAAAACAACCCGATATTAATTGGCGAGCCCGGCGTTGGTAAAACGGCTATTGTTGAGGGTTTGGCTTTGCGCATAGTGCAGAAAAAAGTATCGCGTGTGTTGTTCAACAAACGCATTGTAATGCTTGATTTGGCCGCCCTGGTTGCAGGAACCAAATACCGCGGACAGTTTGAAGAGCGTATGAAGGCCATTATGAATGAGCTGGAGAAAAACCGCGATGTTATTTTGTTTATTGACGAAATACACACCATTGTTGGCGCCGGTGGAGCTACAGGCTCGCTGGATGCTTCGAACATCTTTAAGCCGGCTTTGGCGCGTGGCGAACTGCAATGTATTGGTGCATCTACTTTAGATGAATACCGCCAGTATATTGAAAAAGACGGCGCTTTGGCCCGCAGGTTTCAGCAGGTAATGGTCGACCCACCTTCACCCGAAGAAACGGTGCAGATTTTGACCAACATTAAATCGAAGTACGAAGACTATCATAATGTTGATTACTCGAAGGATGCTGTGGAGGCTTGTGTAAAGCTTTCAACCCGGTATATAACCGACCGCTTTTTACCTGATAAGGCCATTGATGTAATGGACGAAGTAGGCGCACGGGTGCATTTAAAAAACATCCATGTTCCGAAAAACATTATTGAGCTTGAAAAGCAGGTGGAAGAAATAAAGAACCAGAAGAACCAGGTTGTAAAGAGCCAGAAGTATGAAGAGGCGGCCCGCCTGCGCGACAGCGAAAAGCGTTTGCTGGAAGAACTGGAAAAAGCAAAATCGCAGTGGGATGAGGAGTCAAGAGTGAAACGTTACCCGGTGGCCGAAGAAGATATTGCCGAAGTTGTGGCTATGATGACCGGTATACCGGTAAACAAAATAGCGCAGAGTGAAAGCAATAAGCTGGTGAACATGGGCGCAGCTATAACCGCCGCCGTTGTGGGACAAGACCAGGCCGTGAAGAAGGTAACCAAAGCCATACAGCGTAACCGCGTAGGTTTAAAAGACCCGAAAAAACCGATAGGCACCTTTATTTTCTTAGGCCCTACGGGGGTGGGTAAAACTGAATTAGCCAAATCTATTGCCCGTTACCTGTTCGACTCGGACGATGCGCTGATACGCATTGATATGAGTGAATACATGGAGAAATTCAGCATCAGCCGTTTGGTAGGTGCGCCTCCGGGATATGTGGGTTACGAAGAAGGCGGACAACTGACTGAAAAGGTGAGAAGAAAACCTTTTTCGGTAGTGTTGCTGGATGAAATTGAAAAGGCACATCCGGATGTATTTAATATTTTATTGCAGGTATTTGATGATGGTATTTTAACTGATTCACTCGGCCGCCGCGTGGACTTTAAGAACACCCTTATTATTATGACCTCGAACATCGGTGCGCGTGACTTGAAAGATTTTGGACAAGGCGTTGGTTTTGCCACCCAGTCGAAAACTGAGCAGAGCGACGAGTTTTCGAAGAATGTAATTACCAAAGCGTTGAAGAGGACTTTCTCGCCTGAGTTTTTGAATCGTATTGACGATGTTATCATCTTCAACTCGCTTGAAAGAGAATCGCTGCACAAAATCATTGATATTGCTTTGACCGATGTAACCAAGCGCTTAAAAGACCTTGGCTTTGATATACAACTGACGCTGGAAGCAAAAGAGTTCTTGTCTGACAAGGGTTATGACCCTCAGTTTGGAGCAAGACCATTGCACCGGGCCATTCAGAAATATGTTGAAGACCCATTGGCTGAAGAAATACTAAGGGCCAACGCCAAACCGGGCGATACCTTTATGTTCGACCTTGAAAAAGGCGCCAATGAGTTACGCATAACGCACCGTGCAGCAACTAAAACTGCCGATACCGGAGCAGCGGAATAATTTGCCCGGATAATATTAGAAAGCCCAATACTGAAAAGTGTTGGGCTTTTTTGTTTGGGGTCTAAAAAGTGCGTCATTGCTTCGTCGCGGAACATCCTCGCAACGGCTCGATTTCTTTTTCATCTCCCGTAAGAGCCTTCTGAATTTTTGTATAAGCCCGGTTATACATATATTGCAGGCAAAGCTTATTTAACTGTAAATCCGTTATTCATGAAAAAATATGTTCCCCTTTTGGTGTTGCTTTTGTCTTTAATTTTTTCCAACGCTATATGTGCACAATGGAGCGAGGTGGGTGGCCAGGATGCATTATCAGCCATCGATATTATCTATTCCATTTGCGGCGACACCTCGGGCAATATTTACGCCGGAGGCGCTTTTTTGGATGGCAGCGAAGGATGCTATGTTGCCAAATATAATGGCAGCAGTTGGAGTTCATTGGGCGACGTACCCGGTTCCAACCTAAGCAGCCCCATACGTTCTATTTGCACTGACCTGCGGGGTTATGTTTATGCGGGGGGATATTTTACCAATAGTAATGGCAATTATGTAGCCTGGTATGATGGTAACACCTGGAGCCCCCTGGGAGGAACCAATGGCCTGACAGCAAACAACGATATTTTAACCGTGTGTAGTGATGCTTCAAACAATATTTACGCGGCAGGCGTGTTTACCAATAGCAGCTTAAACAAATATGTAGCCCGGTTCAATGGCAGCAGCTGGGAAGAATTGGGTGGGTTAAACGGATTGGCAGCCAATGGAAATATACTGTCAGTATATAGCGACAAACACCATAATATATATGCAGCGGGAAGCTTCACAAATAGCAGTGGCAAATGGTATGTGGCAAAATACAATGACACCAGTTGGAGTGAACTTGGCGGATTAAACGGGCTAAATGCCAATAGCTTTATCGATAAGGTATGTAGCGACCCTGCGGGAAATATATATGCAGCAGGCACATTTACCAATAGCAGTGGTAATGAGTATGTTGCTAAATACGATGGTAGTAGCTGGAGCGAACTTGGCGGGTTAAATGCACTGGCAGCAAATGGTGAAATATTATCGATATACAGCGATGAGGCGGGCAATATTTACGCCGCCGGTAATTTTCAAAACAGCAATACTACCCGCTATGTGGCCAAATACGATGGCAGCACCTGGAGCAAGCTGGGCGGGGGAAATGGATTGGCGGCCAATAGTTTTATTACTACTTTGTACGCCGATGCCCCGGGGCATATTTATGCGGCGGGAAACTTTACAAACGGCGACCTTAAATTATATGTAGCCGAATACGGTGGACCGGCAAATGCTGTTTTGGCAATTGACAACACACCCGGTAATATCTTCGTTTATCCAAATCCAAGCTCTATGTCTATCAGGTTATTAAATCAAACGTGTAACTGCTCATTTGAAATAATCAATGCCCTCGGGCAAACCTTGCAGAATGGGCAGGTCTACAAAGACGATGAAATTAATGTTGGAAACCTGCAAGCGGGGGTTTACCTTATCAGGTTTACGCAGGCGGATAACCGGGTTTTTAGTACCAGTTTTGTAAAAAATTTCTGATGCGCCGGGATTTGATGTAGTTGATAAATACAATAATACACCCATTGCAAACCTGCCCGGCGGTAGGCGGGTGCGTAAGCCGGTTTCATGCACATCGGGGTATGCAATGGCTGGGCTGTAGATGCGGAGTTAGTAATTCCCGTAGCCGACGAGGAAAGAAAACCTTTCATGTCTCAGCTAAGCCTATAGCCATGCCAGGACCTGAAAGGTTTAGTCCCACCAAAACCGTACAAACCCGGTATTTTACTTTCAACCCAACAAATTTCAGATTTATCGATTTATTTGATTACCTTAGCAGCAGAAAATAAAAGAAATGAACCATGGAACCGACATATTTTCAGGAGGAGTTTTGGTGATAATTTTTTAACATATCGATACCCCGACGGATTCAAAACAGGTATTGATGAGTATCTATTGGTATCGATTTGGAGCGACTGGTATCGATGTCATTTTGTTCATGTTAAGGCTGGGTATTTGCGAAAAAGCTTAGCATTGCTTAACATTCCTTAGCATAGCTTAGCATTTCTTAGCATGGTTTTTATGCCAATGAGGCAAATGAGTAAGGAAGGAGAGATTGTTCTTTGACATAATGCTACCGGGGGAGACCCGGTAAAAA
>Ga0316217_10005988_pt1 | contig 12281 bp, 7 predicted proteins | sample 1anoAmetaG_FD_203633 | JGI IMG/M metagenome (GOLD analysis project Ga0316217, IMG submission 203633) | Freshwater microbial communities from Trout Bog Lake, Wisconsin, USA - 1anoA | ecosystem: Environmental > Aquatic > Freshwater > Lake > Hypolimnion/Profundal zone | place: USA: Wisconsin... | reverse complement strand
ACGAGGGATGATTATTATCATGGTATATAAAAGTTTTTAACGCCTTATTTGAAGGGTTATAAAACAACGCTGTACATTTTACGGGAGAAGGAAAAATTTTAGCGCCCCGGACCTGGTTAAGCGACCGTGATTTTGCAGATTCCGCCAGCGGCAAAACAATACAAAATGAACGCTATGAAAACTGAAAACGAAAAAGATCATTCGGTAGTTGTAATGGATGGTAATGAAGCCGCCGCCTATGTAGCTTACAAAACAAACGAAGTATGCGCTATTTATCCTATTACGCCTTCATCGGCTATGGGAGAATGGGTGGATGAATGGAGCGCCAAAGGCATGAAAAATATTTTCGGCCAGGTGCCTAAAGTAATGGAAATGCAAAGTGAGGCCGGGGCTGCCGGGGCCATACACGGTGCTTTGCAGGGTGGCGCTTTGGCAACCACTTTTACGGCGTCGCAGGGGTTGCTGCTCATGATTCCGAATATGTATAAAATCGCCGGCGAACTAACGCCTACCGTATTTCACGTAGCAGCGCGTACGCTGGCAACCCATGCCCTCTCTATTTTTGGCGACCATGGCGATGTAATGTCGGTTAGGGGCACTGGTTGGGCATTTTTATTTGGCTCTACCTCGCAAGAGGCCATGGACATGGCTTTGATTGCCCAGGCTTCTACCTTTAAATCGCGCATTCCGTTTTTAAACATTTTTGACGGGTTCCGTACTTCGCACGAATTAACCGAAGTAAAGCTTGTACCTGATGAAATAATTGAAAAAATGCTTGACGGGGACGCGATTAACAATCATCGCGACCGCGGGCTTTCGCCTGAACATCCTGTTATCAGGGGCACCGCTCAAAACCCTGATGTTTTTTTCCAGAACCGGGAGGCAGCCAATCTTTATCATGAGGGTGTTGCTGCTATTGTGAAAGATAAACTGGAAAAATTTGAAAGCCTGACCGGCAGAAAATATGAGTTGTATGAATATTACGGACATCCGGAAGCCGACCGCCTGGTTATCATTATGGGTTCAGGCGCGTTAACGGTACGCGAAATGGTTGATTACATGAATAACCTGGGCGAAAAAACAGGCATGCTTAACATCCGGCTTTTCCGTCCGTTCTCCATAATTGATTTTGTAAGTGCAATACCGGCAACCGTAAAGAGTATTGCTGTGCTTGACCGCTGTAAGGAGCCTAACAGCCCCGGCGAACCTTTGTATATGGATGTGGTAAACGCATTATACGAAGGACAAAAACCAGTTGATGGTAAACCCGTTCAGCATCCTGTTGTTATTGGCGGTCGTTATGGTTTATCATCAAAAGAGTTTACGCCCGCTATGGTAAGGGCGGTTTTTGAGGAATTAAAAAAAGATGCGCCTAAAAACCATTTTACCATTGGTATTGATGATGACGTTACGCACACCAGCCTTGTTTATGATAAAACATTTACGCTGGATGGGCGGCATTTGTTCAATGGTTTGTTTTTTGGTTTGGGCGCCGATGGAACTGTTAGCGCCAATAAAAACTCTATCAAAATTATTGGCAAAAAGACTGACTATTATGTGCAGGGTTATTTTGTGTACGACTCAAAAAAATCGGGTTCGCTTACTGCTTCGCATTTGCGATTTGGTAAAGCGCCGGTGCGCTCGCCCTACCTCATTAATTCGGCCAACTTTATAGCCTGCCATCATTTTAATTATCTCAATAAATATGACATACTGAAAAGCGCGGCCGCTGGTGCTGTTTTTCTGCTCAATACACCTTACGAAAAAGATAAGGTGTGGGACATGCTTCCTAAAAAAATACAAGAAGAGATAATCAGTAAACAGTTAAAATTTTATGCAATCAACGCCTATGCTGTGGCCAAAGAAACCGGCATGGGTAACCGGATAAATACCATACTGCAAACCTGTTTTTTTGCCATCAGCAACATTATGCCCCGGAATGAAGCTATAAAAATGATTAAAGAGGCGGTATATGAAAGTTATTGGAAAAAAGGGGAAGCTATCGTTCAGAAAAACTATGAAGCAGTTGATAAAACCCTGGCTAATCTTTTCGAAATTGATTATTCAAATGCTACCGCCGGCACAATACCGCTTGAATTGCTTGTGCCCGGTGATTCGCCTGATTTTGTGAAAAATGTTTTGGCCAAAATAATTGCCGGTGATGGCGATGACTTACCGGTGAGTGCATTTCCGGTTGATGGCACGTTCCCTTCGGGAACGACCAAATTTGAAAAACGGAATATAGCTGATTCGGTGCCGGTATGGGATGAAAAATTGTGCTCGCAGTGTGGAAAGTGCTTTCTTATTTGTCCGCATGCTGCTATTCGACCCAAGGTGTATAACAAAGAATTACTTGAACAAGCCCCGGCTAATTTTAAGCATGCAGCGCCTATTGGTAAAGAATGGGAAAGGGAAAAAGAGGCTTATACGCTGCAGGTTTCAACCCAGGATTGCACTGGTTGTAATTTGTGCTTTGAATACTGCCCGGTTTCCAGCAAAGAAAATCCAAAACACAAGGCCATTAACATGGTTGATAAAACCCTGTTGCAGGAACAGGAAATAGCCAGCTGGAATTTCTTTTTATCGTTGCCTGAAGTAGACCGGACCCGGGTAAATAAAGCTACGGTTAAAGGCTCGCAGTTTTTGCAGCCTTTGTTTGAATTTTCCGGCGCATGCGCAGGTTGTGGCGAAACCCCGTACCTTAAATTGCTGACGCAACTTTTTGGTGAGCGAATGATAGTTGCCAATGCCACCGGATGCTCTTCAATTTTTGGAGGAAATTTGCCCACCACGCCATGGGCCAAAAATAATGCGGGGAGTGGTCCTGCCTGGGCCAATTCGCTGTTTGAAGACAACGCTGAATTTGGTTTAGGTATAAAATTGGCCTGCGAGCAGAAAAGGGACCGGGCCTACATGTTGCTGGATGAAATACGACCGCTGGTTGGCGAAGAACTGGTGGATAAAATTGTTACCGCCCAGGAAAAAACTGAAGCTGAAATAATTGCCAAGCAAGGGATGGTTAGCGAATTGAAATTGCGAATCAAAAACCTACCCTCTGCGCAAGCAAAAAACCTGATGCACCTGGCCGATTTTCTGAGTGAAAAATCTATCTGGATTGTGGGTGGCGACGGATGGGCTTATGACATTGGCTACGGCGGGTTAGACCACGTTTTATCTACCGGCGAGAATGTAAATATTATGGTATTGGATACCGAAGTCTACTCCAATACCGGTGGACAGAAATCAAAAGCATCGCCGCGGGGTGCCAGTGCTAAATTTGCAGTAAACGGAAAACTGACCGGAAAAAAAGACCTGGCCATGCAGGCTATTGCACACGGCAATGCCTATGTGGCGCAAATAGCCATGGGAGGTAACGATGCACAAACCCTGCGTATTATCCTTGAGGCGGAAGCATTTCCGGGTACTTCTATCATTATTGCTTACAGCCAGTGTATTGCCCATGGTATAGATATGAGCCAGGGGGCTATGGAACAGAACATCGCGGTTAAATCGGGATACTGGCCCTTGTTCCATTTCAACCCATTGAATCCGAAAGGCGAACGGTTTGTGGTTGATTCAAAAGAACCGACGCTACCAATAAAAGATTTTATGTATAATGAAAACCGGTTTAAGGTTATCGAATCAAAAAATCCTGAACTGGCTACTTTATTTCTTCAACAAGCCGAAGCAGACCGAAATGCAAGGTGGGAGAAAATACAGACTTTGAAAGGTCTATAGGTTCAATACAATCAGCGTTTTGGATTTCCGCATGGGTCAAAACTTAACCAGCCGGGACAGGTTATCGCGGTTGGTATAATTGAGGGCGATATCAAGCGCCAGTTGTTCAGCCTGTATCTTAATTTCGCGGATGGCGGTTGATTCCCATTCGGTGGCTTTTCTCAGTGGGCCAACGGCGAAGGCATTGGGAAGCGCATTGCCCGAGGCTGTAATTATTTCGCCGCTGTAGCCTGTTTCGATGCCTAGCCCTAACTCGTCCTGTTTCATCCAGCCGCGCGAAAGCAGATGGCGGATAAGCTGGTTGCCGTAGCCCGAATAATTGCCCGCCGGACCGGTGCAGTTAATTACATGATTGATGGCGACCGACCTTATGCCCAAACCCGGTTGGGTGAATATGAATGCAAAGCGGCCGGCTTCGATAACAATACGGTCTTTTTTGCCGTGCAGAATTTCAAGTTTGCCGGTTTGTTTCATTTCGTCAATAATACGGGCCGAGTCGATGGGCATGCGGTGCCGGTGAATTTCCCAAAAAGGTTTGAGGCGTCGTAAAAATAAGCGCTTCGACTCGGGGCTAAGGCCTCTCCAAATGGCGGGGGTATCATCACGCAGCGAATTGATAACCTGTTGCCAGTCTACACCCTGTTTTTTGGAATCGGCAATGCCAGCGCGCAAGTCTTTCAAAATATTTAATATGTCGGAAGTTTGGTAAGAGAAAGTAACTTGCCCTTGTTGCCCGGCCTGTTGGGTGAGCGGCAAAAAACCATGCCTCGAAAAGGCAAAAATTTTGCCGCGGTGGTTCCTTTTGCGCAGACTTATAACATGGTCTACCATACTAAGGCCGGTACCCAGCACAAGCACATCATCATCCGGCGATAGTTGTTGAAACGGGTGAACTTTCCAGGGGTCGGGGATGTAATTTTGGCCCAGAATGGCTGTTTCAAGATTATTGAGTGCTTCAGCCGGCGGCTCATTACCGGTTGCAAAAACCAGGTAACCTGCTTTTATATAAGTACCGTCTGCTAATTTTATCCGGTAGTTCTGATTACTGCTATTGTTGGTTATTTCGGTTGCTTCAGCAAAAATGATTTGCAGGGCCCCCTTAGCTCTTGCCTTTGACCGGGCAAGTCGTTCGGCCAGGTAATCGCCAAACCAGCGGCGCGAAACATAGCTGTCGGCTGTAATTGGTTCAGTAGAAACCTGCTGTTTGTTTTCGAGCAGCCAATGGTAAAAATCGAGTGGGGCATCGCTAAAAATGCTCATTTTGCCAGCGGGCACGTTGAGTGGTTCAAACTCCAGTTCGGTAGCATATGCCACGCCCCTGAAAACCGCTTTTTGGCGTCTCTCCAGTAAATATATTTTGAGGGGAGTTTTAAATTCTTCGAGTAAATGAATGGCAGTAATTGTTCCGCTGGCGCCGCCGCCTATAATGGCGATTGTGGTAGTGCTTTCCATAAGGGTAGAAATGGTTTTTTTGTGCCGGTACCTTTACCGGCCATGCGGCGAAAGTATAAATATCTATAAAGTCTACCAACTAAGTAGAGAAATATTTTTTCGGGGTTCTAACTGTTGCAGAGCCGCTGTGAATGTTTGTTAACTGTTTGGGCGGTTGAAAATACCAGGCGGGTAAATAATTATTTTTAGCAGAGTAACTTAAAGCTACGGGTTATGAAAAGCATAATATTATTATTGGCCTTATTATTGCCTGTTTTTTTAAGCGCACAGGGCGTACAGAAGACACAAACTGTTGCTGTTAAACCTGCCAGAACCACTGAAGCACACAACACCAGCCATCCGGAAATAACTATCAGGGACCGTGGTGTACCCAGACCTGCCGGGGAGCGGGAATATCCGGCCAGGGAATATTTTATTGTAGAGTATAGTATGAAGGATGGAGCAAAAGAATCACGCAGCTTTAGAAACTTGCAGGCTGCCGATGCTTTTATGGAAAGGTTAGCCCACAACCCGAATTGTATAAAATATTTTATGTATCAGTCGAGATAAGGTATGGGTGGCGGAAGTATTGCCTGAGATGTAAAATCAGGATATTAGCCGGGGCCCTGCACTTGGCCAAACTTTTTACATTTGGTGTTTGAAACGAATGTTGGTTTTTAAGCACCCCTATGGAAGATACAATTTTAGTTACAGGTGCCCGCGGGCAAATAGGCTCGGAGCTGGTGTTATCGCTGCGCAAAATATACAAAAACGTTATTGCGTCTGATTTAAAGGAGCCTACCGGAGAATTGAAGGAAGGTGAGTTTTTGCGGCTGGATGTGTTGTATAAAAACGGCCTGCTGGATTGTGTAAAGCGGTTTAAGGTTACACAGATTTATCACCTGGCGGCTATTCTTTCGGCCACCGGTGAAAAAAATCCTGAACTGGCCTGGCGGATTAACATGGAGGGGCTGCGCAACATTTTAGATGTTTGCATTGAAGCAGGCGTAAAGAAACTTTTCTTTCCCTCAACCATTGCCGTTTTTGGCCCTACTACGCCGAGGGTAAATACACCGCAGTACACGGTGATGGAGCCCAACACCATCTATGGTATTTCGAAACAAGCGGGCGAGCGCTGGTGCGACTGGTATTTTCAGAAGAAGGGTTTGGACGTGCGCAGTATTCGTTACCCCGGCTTAATAAGTTATAAAACCAAGGCGGGGGGCGGCACCACCGACTATGCCGTTGACATATTTTTTGAGGCCATTGCCAATAAAAAATACGAGTGCTTTTTGAAGGATGATACTACGCTACCCATGATGTATATGCCCGATGCTATTCGCGGTACCATTGCGTTGATGGAAGCACCGGCTGAGAAAATTACGGTGCGGTCGGGTTATAATTTTTCGGCGCTTAGTTTTTCGCCGGCGCAACTGGCGGCTGAAATCAAAAACACAATTCCTGAATTTACCATTTCATATAAACCCGATTTCCGCCAGGCCATTGCCGAAAGCTGGCCACAAAGCATAGACGACACCGTAGCGCGGCGCGACTGGGGCTGGAAGCCCGATTTTGACCTGGCTAAAATGAGCAAAGATATGCTGGCGAATATTGCTTTGCGTGAGAAGGTTTAAGGCAGGCGTTGCGAGCAACAGGCCCACCCAATTTTTAAGGGGCTTCGCATTAACTACTCAGCGTTGAGGTGGAGGAACTGGCACTAAAACAGCCGGACTCACCCCTGCCTTCGGCATCCCCTCTCTTTCGAAAGCTAAGCTTCGCAAAGCAATCGACAAAGCGGGGAAGCATATTGCTTGCTAAGCCCTATGGGCACCCCGAGTCCCCCATTCCGCAAAGCCGGAAAGGGGAGACTCGGCGGGGAAGGTCATATTATTAATTTTGTTATCCTATTTCTTTTCGGCTGAGTCTTCCTTTCGAAGGTCGCTATGGTGGACCCACTCTCGCCCAAACAGCCAAACTCACCCCTGCCTTTGGCATCCCCTCTCCCTCGCAAGCTAAGCTTCGCAAAGCAATCGACAACGAGGGGAACCACATTGTTACTGCACCCGGGTGGGTCGTATTTTTCATTTTTTTACCCTGTTAACAAACTAATGTTTGAATTATTGATTTATTTGAGTAAATTAGCTGTGGGATTAGAATTTTAATTGGCTTGCACAAGGGGCCAGTAAAGAGCGTTCTTTGACAGATTGTTTAATGCCCGTTTTTCAGGAAACGGCAGCCCGGTACAACGTGGTCATGCTACGTATATAAAATTGTACATTTCTGGCAGCCCGGGCCATGTTATGGCCAAAAGGCTTAGCATTCCTTAGCATTTCTTAGCATGGCGGCATACGTAAAACCCCGTGTTTAGTTTGCGGGTAAATACGGATGCGTTGTTACGGAAAGCCCTGCCTGGTTCGGCAAGCAGGCTATCATTTCTTATCAAAGCTTATTTTTAAGTAAACGTTGTTTGACATTTCCGGAAATTACTTATCGCCTAAGCACCGGGAGGGTGCTGTATGTTGGCTGTAGCGCAAAAAAAAGCCCTTCCGTTTTTGCGAAAGGGCTTTTTAAATAAGTATAAAAAATGTTTTACCGGGCAACTACAAAACGCTGATGAACGCTTTGGCTTTCGGAGTTTAATTGCAGGATATATACACCATTGCTGAATTTGCTTACGTCGATAACCTGGTTGTAATGGTTAAAGATATTAGCCGGTGCCGAGTAAATTACTTTACCGGTAATATCAACAACCTCCATGCGTATGTTAAGCGAAACAGTTGATTCGATGACCACGTTCAACTGATTGTTAGTTGGGTTAGGGAACAAACTAAGCTTAGGAGCAACCTCGCTGGTATTAGCTATTCCTGCTGCCAGGTTAGCAATAACCACTGAATCGTTGGTTCTGCAACCTAAAGAGTCGGTAATAAATACGCGGTAAGTACCCGGTGCCAGGCTATCGATAGTAGTAGTGGTATCGCCGTTATTCCAACGATAAGTATAAGGAGGAATTCCTCCCGAAACTGAAATAGTAGCCATACCCGTTCCGTGGTCAGAGCCTGAATCGGCAACAACAGTAACGGCTATTGGTGTAGGGTCGCCGGCAACGGTTACCGAATCGGTAGTAGTATCAGTTCCTGAAGTTACGGTTACGTAGTAAGTACCTGCAGCAATGTTGCTGATGGTGTATGAAGTAACACCGTTATTCCATAAGTAAGTGTAAGGACTTGTTGGTGAACCACCTGCAGCAGTTACGGTAGCTGAACCTGCAGTAAGGCTGGCACAGCTGGTACGGCCGACAGCAGTGGCACTTAAAGGTGCAGGTGCTGAATCAACCACTAAATAATAATTGCGGTAAGCGGGAAGCTGGTCAAGACTGCCATAGCTATTGGTATCAACATTATTAACCAATGGCGGAACATTTAAACGGGCCCATATTTTACCAATGGCGTTAAGCGTATAAGTACCTGCCGAATCGGTGGTAGTGCCGCTAAATTGCACACAACCAAGTCCGCCACCAGGTACGGTATTTGAACTCTTTGTCCAAGTAATACCAGCTGGTAAACCAAGGATAGAATCCAAACGCACCGAATCGACGGTGATAGTAGCAGTAACGGCGCCCAGAACAGGTACGGTAAAGCTTTGGCTGAATCCGGTTTCAATTTTTCCCTGAACAACCTGGCTGTAAGCCGAGTCCTGAACAATATGCGGCAAATGATTGGGGGCCGGATAATATCCGCCTGCCGTAGAATCAAGCACTGCCAGGGTAGGGTCGGGAACGCATTGTGCATGAGCACCGGCGGCTACCAGCAGGGCGATGAAAAGAAAGTAAAACTTTTGCATGGGGTAGTTTTGATTAGGTTATTGAATTTTAAGGTGTCAATAATATAAAATTATCGGCTCACTTTCAGTTATTTAACGATTTTATAACCCGGGGTAAAATGCGGGGTTGCCGAAGGTGTATTTTGCGACAATTGGAGCCTTGCAAATTTACCCTTGGTCGTTCTTAATAATATTTAAACCTCAGTCCTTTTCTTCGGCATCCTGCACTTGATGAAATGATTTTGAGTAGATAAGTGTTAATCGGTTTTTGAATGATAAATGAATTGAGTATCGATACCACAGGTAGTAAAGCATTGTTTAAAACGAGGAAAAATGGCTAAGCAATTAGGGCATGTATACTTTAACCACAACAGAAGGCTCAGATACCTGTTTTTATGAAAAAGGTGTTGACATAAATATGTTCATATATGTTGTGCAATTCGGGGAAAACCGCCATATATTTGCGAAAAATAAACTTATGAAAAACTATACACTTTTACTTTTATGTTTAACAGTTGTTTTTGGTGCCAGGGCCGGCCAGCCACCGGTGCCTTCCAGCTACGTACCTTATCATGAGCAGATTAACCAGTGCGGACCCCTGAATCCGGCTTCGGTTCGGCATAATCAGAGTAACAACAGCCGCAACCTGGTATGGAAACTTTTAGCAGAAAGAGAGGATAACTGGAATAACGTAAACAGCGCATGGGATTACTACGATTCAATACAGTTTGGCTACAATGGTAACGGAGTTAACGATACCCTGCTTGAACTGGAATATACCGCCGGAAGCTGGGCAAATTATGAGCGCGTTTATTACAATTACAATAACAGTAACCAAATCACTTATGGTATTGCTTACGTATGGAACAGTTCCAACAGCAGCTGGACGAATGATGAAGATGTTACCATTACCCGGGATGCAAACGATAACGCTTTACAGGAAACTTACCGCTACTGGATTTCATGGATTAATAATTGGAGAAATTATTACCAATATGTTAGCACCTTCGATGCAAACAATAACGAACTTACACAGATTGAGCAAACATGGGATACGGTTGCCAATGCCTGGGGAAATAATACGAAATATATTTATACTTATGATGCCAACAACGCTCCGTTAACCAGCATTAATCAAACCTGGAGCACTTCGTTGGTAAACTGGGTAAATACTTCGCAGGATCTTTATACCAACAATGTGAGTGGTAAGCATACGGTGGATATTAACCAGACCTGGGTAGGCAGCGTTTGGGAGAACAATTACAAATACCTTTATACCTATGATGCCAATAATAACGTAACGGAGAGTATTACCCAAGTCTGGGATTCTGCTAACGTAGTTTGGGTTAATTCAGGTAAATATGATTATACCTACGACGCAAACCAAAATGAACTTACTGAAATAAGTTATTACTGGGATAATACTAATACGGTTTGGGTTAATGATTACCAGTACACCTGGACTTATGTAGATGTTAATAAGCGCGCTACGGAATTGGAGCAAAGCTGGGATAATACCAATATGGTTTGGGTTAACTACTACAAATATGCCTATAGCTACGATGCCAACTTTAATGAAATTGGCTACCAGGATAACAACTGGAATACGACTGCTAATGCATGGTATGGAAACACCAACGACACCTATACCTTCGATGCTAATAACAATAGAATATATGAACTGGATCAGTCGTTTAATACCACGAATCTTACCTTCGAAAACAACAGGCAATATTTTTACTATTATGGCCAGTTAAATGTTAACGCTATTAATGAAGTTAAAAATGAATTGAATGTTTCATTATATCCTAATCCATCAAGCGGCAAAAATATTTCTTTAACCGCTGCTATGGAGCAGGCCGCAAATGTTCGCGTTGGCCTTTATGATGCGCAAGGTAAACTTGTAACTACCGAAATGCACCAGTTTGTTGCCGGTACTAATACCCTGCAGCTTAACTACAATAATATCAGCGCCGGTAACTACTATATCCAGGTGCTTGAATATGCCACTGGTAAGAGCAGCATCCTGAATTTTGTAAAACAATAAATTTTGTGCGGTTAATATTCCGCAACTAAATACTTAAAGTGCCTTGCTTGTTAAATAAGCAAGGCACTTTTATTTGAAGGTTTAGGTAGTGTAAATAAATTCTGTTTCAATTTACTTACTTTTCCGCCGTACTCAATTTGGTAATAAGCGGTGAGTGAGGTTAAAATAATGAAAATACCCGGGGCGGGATTGCTGATGGCAGGAGCGGGAGCACTGGTGGTTGCGTCGTGGTACCGGGCATACAAAGCCGATACGTTGATGGTTGACGGGCATGCCTTAAACGGATGGCCTGGAAATCTTGTTTTCATTGCTGTTTTGTCGGCGCTGGGTATTTTTTCGCTGGCTTTTTACAAGTTGTGGAAAGACGATACACTCGAACCTGAGCAGGTTAAAGTGCTGGCATTTGTGCTGGCTTATGTGTTTTCGTGCATGTTGCCTGTACTGAGTAACGATATATTCAGCTACATGGTGTTTGGCGATGCCATGAATAAGGGAGCAGACGTATACACCAATGCCCAAAGCACTCATTTCTCATCTTTTTACCCGTATATTACCGGTATCTGGACATCCTCAACCTGTGCCTACGGGCCGGTGGTTTTATTGTTGGCTATGCTTTCGGCATGGATAGCTGCGGGGAAAATATGGCTGGCGCTGGCAGTTTATAAAATACTGATACTAGCCATTGCGTTGTTGTTTATTGAGGTGGCATCACGGGTGAGTATGTTGCTGCAAACACCCGTGCGTAATTTTACGTTTATTGTTTTGAATCCGGTGTTTTTATTGCAGGGTGTGGGCCAGTTACATGCCGATTTAATTGCTATTACTTTCGTTATGTGCGCCATTTATTTTTTGTTGACCTTGAAGTGGCAGTTGGCTTTTGTAATGGTTGCCCTAAGCGTTGCTACTAAAATGAATTACGTGTTGATGCTGCCATTTTTTGCTGTAGGCCTTGCGCTACAAACAACGGTTTCAAAAATTGCTTTGTACCGGAATATGGCTACCGGAACAGTGCTTGCTGTATTGACCCTGGTGGCCTTTTATTTTCCCTTTTATACCTCATTGGCTACAATTACCACGCCTTTTACCTTCCATTATTTTCAAAATCCTTCAAAAGGGATTGGTGAAATTCTGTCGTATGGTATTTACTTCGCCCCTAAAATTTTCAGCGGCCATAACAGCGAGTTGCATGATACTGTAAATGCCAGTTCGGGGCCGTCGCAACAAGTGTTCATTTCGTATGTCGTGG
>Ga0316217_10005987_pt1 | contig 12281 bp, 12 predicted proteins | sample 1anoAmetaG_FD_203633 | JGI IMG/M metagenome (GOLD analysis project Ga0316217, IMG submission 203633) | Freshwater microbial communities from Trout Bog Lake, Wisconsin, USA - 1anoA | ecosystem: Environmental > Aquatic > Freshwater > Lake > Hypolimnion/Profundal zone | place: USA: Wisconsin... | reverse complement strand
ATACAACGAACGAAATAATAGATAGTTATAGTACCAAGACAACAATGTACTTCTTCAATAATATTAGCCACACAAAATGACAGATGCTGTTTCTCAGCTGCCGCATAAAAGATTAGAGAGTGTATTGATGATGAAGGTGCGGTGGGAGGGTGAGGGTTAGATAAGTAGAAGTGGCCGAGTGGTCTAAGGCGGTAGATTAAGGCTCTATTCCGAAAGGGCGTGGGTTCAAACCCCACCTTCTACATTTTTTATTGCACTCGCCTCACAAACAACTTAAGTTCAATCAATCCAGATGCCAAAACACCAGTCCCTTCTCAAAGCCTAGAACCTTTACGCAGAATGTCTTCATCTCATTTCCATCCTATCTGCCAACAAACCAACCAACCCCAATTTCATTTTATCCAGTGCTACTCATCGTCTCTATTGCGGGAGCTCTTATGCTCATGAGGTGAAGAGTAGCTCTGCTAAGCAACATCGATATGGAGATGCAATAAAACAAAACTATATCATTTGACCATCTTCTTTATCCTCATGTTGGCTGGCCTTGACACCTTGCCGAACTTTTGCTAGCTCATGTCCATCTTCAGCAAGGTGCAGGCCTCCTATTTCAGCTTTTGTAAGTTGGCCAGCGACCGCAGCTGCTATTTGCCTATCTATGGCAGCTATTCGTGGTTGCTGCGTCTTTTCATATAGGATTTGAAGCGAAACGGCGATCTTACTTACACCATCTTTGAGTAGTAAGTCGCAAGTCCCGTTTTCTGAGCTCTGAGCTTCCTAAACAGCAGCAGGTAGAAAGCCGTTGTGTTTTAGTTGGTGGCGTTTTATTCGATATCTCTGACGAAACCACTGTAGCCCAAAATTTTCATCTCTTCTACGATATCAGAGTCGATTTGTATCTTTTAGCCAGGCAGCAGTCCCTTTACGACAGACTGTTGGTACATTCTACAAAAAGGGTGCTTTCTTAGCTGAGAGATGGCCAACCTAGACTAAGGGTCAACCTGCATCATCTTTCTGAGCAAATCTTTGGCAGGTTCCGAAAGGTGGGCAGGTTCCCCATACCTGCCACTTTGTATAAGCCGGTACAACTCCTCCGTACTTTAGTGCTAAAAGGGCAGATATCCACACAGCATCGTATAGAGCACAATCCCGCAACTCCAAATATCAACCTTGAGTGGAGAGTAGGCTTTCTGTGAGAGCATTTCAGGGGCGGCGTAGCAAGGACTGCCGCAGGCCGTTGAGAGTTGCTAATTTTACTGGTAGAGGTTGCTCAGCCCGAAATCGATGAGTTTGATGGTGTCTTGGTCGCCAATCAGGATGTTCTAAGGTTTGAGGTCGCGGTGGGCCACTCCCAGCGAGTGGAGGTACTCTACTGCATTGAGTAGCTGCTGGAAGTACCTGCTGGCTTTTTCCTCGCTCAACCTGCTCCTAAATCACATTCTATCTACATCTCGCTATTTACTATCTGCTCATAGAGTTCCCCACCCTCGACGTTCTCCATCACCAGATAGATTTTGGAGTTGGTTTCGATGAGCTGCAGAAGCTGGACGATGTTGGGGTGTCTGAGCTTCTTGACGATCCTTATCTAGCGTGAGACGTTGATTTTGTCTCGGGTGTCCAGGATCATCTTCTTGTGCAGTATCTTGATAGCCACTTTCTATTTGGTGGGCAGGTGGACGGCCTCCCGGACGGAGGCGAAGGTGCCCTGCCCTATGGCCCTGCCGATGGAGAAGCTGCCGACCACCCGCAGTTTCGGCTTCTGCTAGTTTTATTCATTTATCATGAGAATAAGCAATTATAGTGGATTATACTTGGGCTAGTAGCAATTATGCGAGGTTATATTAATGGTCTGTTTTGTCTGCCGGGAGGGCGGGTATTGGAGGGTTGCCCAAAATAATAAATATTCTACCACTCAAAAGTATTAATCAAGCCCACAAAGCTCATTCCTGTTATTAATTAGCTGTGGCAGCGATGGACGACGCAAAGCAGCACGAGGAAACGAAGAAGTGGAGTGAAATCATCAACATCAGCTTCAAGATGTTGCAGTTCGCCAGCGAGGAACTTGCCTAGGGCAATCTACTAAACACCAAATCTATTTTGGATTCCATCGTGAGGAACATAGAGGAGGATTTTAAGGACTGTCCGCAGCCCTACTCCCAACAGCTCAAAGACCTCAATAGTAATCTTGAGATGCTGCACAAGCAGTTTCAGGAGCGGATCAAGCTGGTCAAGAAAAATAGTATCCAATGCTAAAATACTTAGAGCTGATAAACTATACCTATTTTATAATCCATTTTTGGGCATTTTACCCTCAACCTCCATTTCTCGTTTGAACTGCCCTGGCGCCGTACAGAATATATTAATATGTAATTTTACTAAGAGTAAATGAGAGTGAAAAATGTGAGATCTCTAATAATTTAGGATGTTTGGCGATTGAAAAAGTACTTCATTATATTGAAAGCATAAATTTGGAAGAGTTGTGCCCGAATTGAAACGCCATCTAACGTTCTAGGAATATAATGGAGATGATGTTATTTATCAGATTCATAGTGACTAATCATATTCTAAACACCAATTAATCAAATCAGAATCTATTCTCAACTTTTTCTTGCAATATTTGAGGTTGCGGCCAAGTTTAGCTAAAAGGTAATTATCGTCCAAATTATTTAAAACATATAATATGAAGAACATAGTGGCTCCGGAAAGCCTCATCAAGTACGAACCCTCCGTCTAAATTTATGAAAATATGAAAGCCTACCACCAATAGAAGTCCAAAAACTAGTCCAGTGACACTGCACCCAAATTGGAATGTACATTCACTTCTACCCAGAAATCATTGACTCCATTTTGCCTCCGAGGGATTGGACTGACCATAACAATAAACTGCATATCCAGTACGTCTCCCACCAGCCCTCCTCTAGAGAGGATGTTAAGGAACTCACCTAACACCTGAATAGAATGCTGGAAGACCGGCAGGCCAAGAAAACAGGGATTTGTCCCATCAGAGAAGAACTCTACAGTCAAGCACTTGACGAAATCATCAGGCAAGTAGCAGTTGACTGCCCCGAGCGAGGACTCCTCTTCATGAGAGTCAGAGATGAACACAAAATGACTCTGGCTGCTTATTAGACGATATACCAGTCGTCAATAGCTTACGGCATGCGCAAGCAGGTGTAGTCTTAGATAGGAAACGACGCCATCTAAGAGGAGTATGCATCTTTATGCAGGCTGAAAGAGTAGCTGGAGGCTAAGAAAAGTCTATTGTTGTGTAAAAAGGATTTGCTGGAAAAATAGATACGAGAAAACAAAGCTATGGAGACTGAGAAAAGATAGGAAGAGCTTCGCTTTTTGAAGCTGCAGCGAGAAAACATGTCAAAGTTTTTATAAGCGGTCAAAAGCGAATTCCATTCGATTTACTGACCCCTTGATCCATGATAGATCCATGATACGACTCTGCTTTGCATTGTGAAAGATGTTTGATGTGAGCTAATTTGGCAAAAGTTCTAGCAGACAAATTATTGTCATTTCTCAATCCAATAATAGAATCAGTAGAGAATGATGAATTTCCATAACAATACAGCCCTGACCAAAGTGCTGCACAGCCTTCAGGACAACCAGAACGGCAACAAGGACTCCAAAGAGATCTACGAGTCGGTTCTGGTCAAGCATTTCCAGATCATCCAGACCTTCCTATAAAAGATCAATGCGCTTTACAACAGTACTCGGTTTGTTATGCAGAGCAGGAGTAGTTTTAGAACAGTTTGGCCGTTCTCAATGAGAGTAAGTGTTGGCTTATCAAGAGGTTGAGAAGTTGGAGACCAACTCCAAAAATATACATTATTAGTTCAGAAGTACCCATCTTATGATCGACAAACGTCTCAATACCATTGGGGCCGATTTCAAGAATATCCAGGAATAGTTTAAAAATTTGCAGCTGGAAAAACCTTCTGAGGATTGTGGCGTCAGCAGGGCACAGAGTGCGCGATTGAAATCTAGAAAAAGTAAGTCGTTTCCTAGATAGGAAAGTAGAGGAAGAGATAACGTGTTACGAATGATGGATACAAGGTAGTCGTTTACTCCCATAATGATGTGAATTCTTCTATGAACCAATAGGAAGACCATTTATCAAAAAATGAAGGGCTAAATTTGCGAGGAAGTTGCAAGACTCTCAACAGAGCTCAACTGAACCCACTTTAAGTCGATTCTATAAGCAGTAGTTCTTAGCAGCAGATTGCTACTAAGCCAGAGTTCCTATCCATCAAGAAACCAAGTATACTAAACGTTAAGAAAAAAGGGAGTTTCCCCCTTCAAAGTCAAGAGTCATCAGAGTAAAGTTAAAGCTAAAGCTAAAGTGAAGATGATATCGAGGAATGGGTCAAGTAGTAAATAAAGAAGGAAATCAATATTATATCAGAGGAGTTCAATATAAAGCTAAAGTAGCTGTAGAATCTGATACGAAAGAATATAGAGTAGATTGAGAGCCAAACCATTAAAAAAGACGCGTTCACTATGCTGTAGTATCAACTTGCCGCCAAAATAGTGGAAAAGACGGATGAAGTAAGAATTGGCATACAAAATGAGCAGATTCTATTGCGAGAGGAAGTGATTGCCCTAGCGAAGCAAAATCATTTCACTTTAGAAGCCTTTTAAGCCAAGATAGAGTAGAAGCTTGATTCTGCCTTTTTCCAGTAATCTATTACCAATCTCAACGGGGCTTTGAGTGAGCAGTTTAGTAAAATATAGAGAGCTTATGCCAATAAATTACAAACCAAAAAAGCCTTCGATTTTATATAAAATAAGCTGAACAAACTGATGACCGTTGAAGACAACCCAATAAAAAGTAAAAAAGTAGTTGGCAGTAGCGAAGAACCATGCCTAAAAATAAACAAATGCTAATCACACAAGAAACTGGATACAGTGAGCTAGAAAAGCATCAAAGACAAGGTATAAAAACCGGAATAGGGAGGACAGACATTTCACAAATCAATGGACACAAGTATGTGGGAGATTTAGCCTGCGGAAAATAGCTGTAAGATTCTGAACGAAGAAAAAAGCAATCTCAACTCACTACTCTCCAACATATCCAAATTAAAGAGTCCCAACAATTCAGGGTTGACACTTGGTTCTAATCCGAAGGAAGAGTCAAAGGCTTACAAGAGCTTGAGTACTCCAAAAAAGTAAGCAAGACTGAGCCTAACAATAACTAAAGCTTAGCCTGTCAATATAAGATAGTGGAGAGATAAGGTGGTGAAGATTCTTCGTAAATAGGACATTCGTAAGAGAAAAGTAACTTTCCGTTGATATGATTTCGTTTATTAACAGGGACTCATTTTATTGAAGAATAAAGCTGTGCCAGAGGCAATCTAAGGAATTGCTTTTCTTTTAGCGGTTGAAGCCTACTGCCTTATTTGCTTACTGAACTATAAAGATTAGTGATTAAAATAGAGATATTTATATGAGGTTAGTTATAAGAAATATCATTGTAAATCTTTTGATCTATTTACCCTGATATGCAGCTTTGCCTTTAAGTTCGGAGTAAGTTTGACTTGAGAACTTCGGTGATTCAGTTTCTAAATTGTTCTTTCCGTCTACAAATTTTCGTACTTTTAAAGATTCTAAGGCCTTTCCTTATCGTTAAGTATAATGTATTTTTACTTTACTGTTTTATGTTTGATTTATCTGTGATTTTAGTTCAGGCACTACCTCAATTACACGTATAGCTAAGTTCCCACCTTCGTCATTTTGGTTTGAATTTTGTTGGCCAGTTACTTGTAGTCAAGAATCAAAGTGCTCACCTCTTTCCACATTGGAGGGTCGTAAATAAGCCGATTGACATCTTTCAAGTCATTTTTCAACTTCCTTCGAACCATCAAAGGCAAAATGGGTCTAATCTTTTTATTGCGCTTTTTCTGCCTCTCCTCAAAGTTGATCTTCTGCTTGAAATAGATCCTAATCCTATCTTAGACCATCATCTCTCCTATGATATACAAAAGACTTAAGAAGAAGTTCGCAAGTGCTACTTTTTCCTGCGAGTACTTCTACAGATTGTCCTTGAGTTTACAAAACCAATTGAAGCAGTAGATCCTGAAAAAAATGTCGAAAATCAGCATCATAGACTCTGTTTCTTCATCAAAGACCTGCAAAGTCTACTTGAAAAGGTTTAACCTCACCATGCCACTGTCTATCAATTTGCTCATCAGCTTCGGATGGGAGTTGTTAATAAATGAGTTGTTCAGTATTCCTTGGCTGTAGCTTTTCCAGTTGGAGATGAAGATATCTGTATTTTTTACTAGTTCGCCAAAATTATCGATGAGTTTGGTGGCTATCTTCGAGAATTAACTAAGTAGGTATTCAACACTTTTAGGCCGAAGTAGTTGCTCCTATAAAGTCTAAGACTACGGAATTGAGCGCTAACTTGTGTTGAGATCTGCATCAGTCAAGAGTTGAAAGCGAACCTTGACCTCCTTGATTTCAGTGGTATCTTTGAAGATGCTTTGCAGCTTAGCCTACTCAATGATCTTGATAATGTCGAGTTTGGACTCCAAGTGGGCCCACAGAGTGGCCTCATCTTTCTTGATCTTTGAGATGGTCTAAGTTTTGTCTTTGTAGTATTTGCCCACATCGTGCGGGTACTCTAGCATAAATGCTTTTAGCTTGTTGATATATATTTTGCGAGAGAAGGAGGGGAAGAAGATGCTGAAGTAGACTGCGAGGAAGCATTTGCGTAGTCTGCGGGCTACTCTCGGGTTGCGTTCTCTTTTCTTCTTTGTTTTTGGCTTCTATTTCTCAATATATATACTCCTATTTTATTCTATTATGCCTCTACTCTATCTTCGCTATTTACTTAACTTTTTTGAACGAGATTTTTCTAGGTCAATCAAATTCTCTTTTTTTTCCCTGCTGAGCAAGTTGTTATAAGAATAGTCCTGCCGCATAATGGTAGCGCTTTTCTCTGTATTCCTTTGAGTTCTGACTGGCTCCACGAATTCAGAGGACCTCAAATCAATGGTATTATTTTGCGTATGATGCGATATTTGAGGACGCCGCCTGTTCTAAATGTCATACCTTGTGAAAGGCTCGCTTTCTTCGGTGCGGAGTTGGTCGTAGACCATTCTTTTTTATTAGAGATGATAGACGTATTTTTTTAATTTGGTAACTTCGTCCCGAAGACTTTGGATTACTTTTTCTTATTGGTTTTTGCGCTTCCCGATGAAGTCTCGGTACTCTTGGTCGATCATTTTGGATGCTATTTTCGGCAGTACTACAGATTTATTTAGCTATGTCTCAATATCGATGCCTAGGTTAGTAGTCTGGTCATATTTGTTTTCTTTGGTGTTATAAGGTGAGCCTACGATGTACTTCCTCATGAGACAATCTGAAGAATTTTATTTAGAAAAATAGGATAATTATAGAAGAATCAGGCTTATCAAAACATGAGGTCATGGGTATTCGAAATTTCTAGTTTATGAAGATTATGCTAATCTATTCATAAATGTTTAACTAACAACAAAGCCAACCGAAGGCTTCTTCTAAGTTGGTGGCTTTCATTTAGTTAAACTTTATTCAATATCTTTCATTCTTCTGGCAGATTATAAGTTATAATTCTTCCATCATAGGGTTGCTTGGAATAGTCTTCAATTAAGCTAGTAATGTCAAGCGAAATGGCTTAATTTAAGGAAGTATCTCTATCGGGTATTTTGTTGAAACCCACAAATCTCATTTGCGACTTTATTAATTGCCCATTTAGTTTAAATCGCATTAAGCCCAATCCCCAAAAGTGAGCATTTGTTAGGCACACCTCTTGCAAGCCCAAATGTGTTCAATAAGTTTATAATCATCATATTTAGAACTGCAGCAGCATCTTCTCTACTTATAGCAGCATGGCTTCTTCATCTTTCACTTAGAACTAGCTATAAAATGCTTTGAAGTCGAACTAGTGATCTTTTTATGAAAAAGTTGTTTCACAATTCGTGATCTTGAGTCCGTAGTAGAGCAGCTTCCATTACTCTCTTATTGCAGTCAAACTGCATGTTTTCAATGCCTGGACAGCGCACTTTTTGGCAAGGTTCTTCAAAAATATGTGCAAATACTTGCAATAAGTCACCTCTTTCAAAGGTCCACTTAGCAGTTCTCTGATGTCAGCATCATAGTCACCCTTTAAAGCCTTGCTTTTGATAATTGGCTCTAAACTGTGGTTGAAAACACTAAACACGTCCCTTTCTTTTTATAGGTAATCCCTAATTTACAAAAACCCTTCCTCCTTGCAATATCTCTTCCAGTCCTCCACCCCAGCAATCCCACACTCTGGTCCGGAGGTAGCTTAAAGCAGCCAGTCAATAGTGGCCTCTATCTTTCTGACGATTACATAAGCTGCAATTTCATGGTGTTACGCCTGAGCATGGTTGATGATGTTATCTGCAACTGAGGCCAGGAAGGCATAGATGTTTCTAAAATGGAGTATCTTTTTGTTGTTGTGCCTGAACATTATGCTGTAGTTCTCAGCATGCTACTTCTGGTCTCTGTGCTCTTGTTCTTTGGCTGGTACTTTTTTGCCGGTTCTGATGATATCCACCAGATATTCGTTGACTGTGGCATTCTACTTGATTTAGTCCACGTTGGTCAGGATCAGGTTGTTCTTGAGGTAGCATTTCGAAGTGTTTAGCATTAGTGATTCGTCTTCGGCCAGTTACAACTCTGCCTCGTGGCGTCTTCGTAGAGAAAGTACTGTGGTGACTGGATGTTTAAATAGCACATTCCATTAGATCCGCCTCTTGACATCCGCCACCAACATCTTTTTGAGGGCATCCGCCAGTTACGCACAAATGGGTGGCTCAGAAGGCAGCACAAAAGGTCTGTTTTTGATCAATTTCAGCAAATCGACCATATTGCCTGCAACATACGGTGGTCTATCTAGTGGGAAACTTACTTGCCATAGATCATCTCGTATATGCAGGCTCCGATCGACCAGATGTCAGCTTTGCTGTTGTACTTGCTGTTGCCCAAAACCTCGGGGGCCATGTTCAGAGGAGACCCCAGCATTGTGGTGGTGTAGTCTTCGCCCGCCATGAGTTTGGCGAAGCCGAAATCGGCGATTTTGATGCTGCCGTCATGGAGAAGGATGTTGGCCAGCTTGAAGTCCCTGTGCATAATCTTGTGGTTGACTAAAGTTTGGAAAGCGTTGAGTATTTGGCACAAGTAGCGTATGACTTCTTCTTGGTTGAGTGGCCCGCCCTCCTTTATTTTGGCCAGCATGTCCCCTCCATTGCAGTACTCCAGCATGAGGTAGTAGTTGTGAGGAGTCTTCTTCAGCGCGTAGAGTTTGATGATATGTGGGTTGTCGCAGGTTTTGAGCACTTTGATTTCGTTTTCGAGGAGTTCGTAGAATTTGCCTGGATGTGGGGAGTTGTACCCTTGATCATGTCGCGGCGGATGGTCTTGACTGCGACTACTTCAAGCGTCTACTGGTGGATGCCTTTGTAGACCTACCCGAACTGCCCGTTCCCTATCTTCTACTCCAGAACATATTTATCTATCACCTTCGGCATATTCACTTAATTATTGCATTAAATCTCATTAAATATCGTTTGCCCCAATCGCAGATAAAGGACCTCAACTAGGCTTCAAACTGAGTGCTTTGGTCACCCGAAATGGAGGGAAGAGCAAACAAGTCAAAAGGATACCCATACTTTCTCAGAGTTTGGATTGTCGCTTTATAATAAAGTTAAAAACACGTAATGACCAAAAAACTATTTTTGGTTGCCATCATCATCAACTTCATTGCTTCAATTCCCACATTCGGGCATTTCGATCACCCTCCGCATTTCTAGCATCCCCGATTTCAACAAACCATGGACAACCAAATAGATCACGTCGATGAGTTGCTTTAAGGTCTCTCTCCCAACGCTCTAGACTACTTCGTTCGACTCTACCACCACAAAAACAACTAGATAGTCACTCCCTAGCTGGCATAGGCTAAAAATGGGGCGTACTTCTACTACGTAGGCAAAATGTATCTCTACGGCCTGCTTTAGAACCCTCAGCAGAGCGAACTAAGACAGTACAAGACGTAGGCTCGCTATTTGGCTAGTTACTTCTACCTGAAGGTGGCAGCCGAGAGGCATGGCAATCGCAAGGCGTACTACCTGCTGGGTCTGCTGTAGCAGTTCAAGCTAGTGCCAGATAAGATAATATAAGGCAACCTCTAAAAAATGGCAAGAGATAAACCCCAGTAGATTCTGTACAAGTACCTCAAAACCTCACACTTGAATAACGGGGAACATATGCTTTACATGTCGGCTGCCCTGAGCTACGATCCTGCCTCACTCGTTCTTGCTCATATGAACCGCGAGCCCTTTGGAACGACGCATAACTGCACGACTTCACTTGCTTATTATCTGGCTGTACTCAAACGAAGTTTATTTTAACCTTATGTCCCCAAACTTGTGTTTGAAGTTTACGACAGTCTTGAGGATTAGCTTTTCGCTAAGAAGAAGCTGGAAGCTGAGGAGGAGCGCAAAAACTATGAGTTTGTTGTCGAAACGACATATTTTGATGAAGAGACGATATCGGCGACACTTGAGCAGGCTAATAGATTCTACACAGGGAGTGGAGGGATACTGCGAGATTTGCCAAGAGCTCTTGAGCTTTACGAAAAGCTCAGCCATCAAGGCAATAACGATGGCAAAGTTATGGCTGGGTTGATGTACTTTAGAGGCGAGGGGACTACTCGAGATATTCACAAAGCGAGGTTAATGTTTGAACATGCCTCCAAAGACGAAGTCTCTGAGTATATGCTGTTAGCGATGGATTACTTCGAAATGTTTGGTACCAAGACAAGGGAAAGGGCCTTATTGGCCATGAAACGTACGAAAACATCGATTTAGATAAATACGCAAAGAAAACTAAGTTGTCTCACCTAATGCAATTTTTGATAGGTTCTGTAGCTTTGAAGGGTGAGATTAAAGAAATCACCTATGATGAAGCTATCCAAATGATTGACCGCTCCGCAGCCTAAGGCAACCCTTCCTCTCGAATTCTGATGGCAATCCTTTTCGCAGATGGAGCCAAGGGACTCAAATACGGCTGCCCGGAAGCTGTCAAATATCTGAGTGAAGATGCCAATTCTTTCCCGTATTTCAGGGTATCTTGTATTCTAACTTAGAGGCAAATCAATACGGCGCAGTATGCAATCAAAAGAGGACTATACAGTTTCGCTTTTTTCAAGTATTTGTAGCTGTCATTCAATAACTATCGCAGTGCCTTCATCAATCTCCTTTATCTTATTGAGAACTACGAAGAGGAGGCTTTGAACTTTCATGAGCATTCTTGGTCACCATCAAAATTAGAGCAATCTGTAGCTTACAAATCTTTGAGACGCTCCAATTAGGTACCCTAAATCTATACTTTTCTGTCAAATCAATACACCCTTCTCGGCACTACCCCTTTGAAAGTCGGCCAAATTTAGAATCTCATGAAAGCCAGTGAAAGCATTACCAAAACCCAGCTCCGATACATAATGCGTAAGATCATCAAACGTGGAGTTTTGTACGAATCCAAGGGCATTTTGAAGTACTACCAATACAAGCTTTTGATTGAATAGGGAAGCGACGACCACACAATCCAGCACGTTCTGAGCGCATTGGCTTCAGGAGACAGCAATAAGTTGTATGTGAGTGAGGCCAGATATCTGCTGGGACAACTCTACCACACGCGTTTTCTTAGGAATAAGACCACTTTGGCACAGAAAGAGCAGCTGAAGGTTTTGGGTGAGTACAATCGGGCAGTAAAATCTTAGATTCTAGGGAAAATTATATACGAGGTGGAGCAATATCGCATCAATGGTCAGCTGGGCTTCGATTTGGCCTAATCCTAAATCGGCGAAGACTTACTCGCCTATATCTTCGTGTTGGCAATTTTGATATTTGTCCTTTACTACATGCGTTCGAGAAGATTCGACCACTTTCACCGGGTCTAGTTGGAGAGGCAGCTCAAAAAGGCGCAAGAGGAGCAGGCGGAGTTACTCAGGAAGGCACAAGAAGAGGGTTAGAGGCAATAAGAAAACATTGAGGAGGAGATTGCCGGATAGGAGAGTAGAGACCAGCCGATTATTACTTAAGATCTGCCATAGTAGGAGGTTCAGTAGCCTAAGCAGTAAGTGGAGAAAGGTATACGCATAGGAAGCAGCCAGGAAGACTCCGTTTGATTCTTTGCATTTGCAGACTGTAGCTTACTAAACATATCTGTAACTCTTATTGGCATGAGTCTAGGCCAATCCTACTTTCATT
>Ga0316217_10005986_pt1 | contig 12282 bp, 10 predicted proteins | sample 1anoAmetaG_FD_203633 | JGI IMG/M metagenome (GOLD analysis project Ga0316217, IMG submission 203633) | Freshwater microbial communities from Trout Bog Lake, Wisconsin, USA - 1anoA | ecosystem: Environmental > Aquatic > Freshwater > Lake > Hypolimnion/Profundal zone | place: USA: Wisconsin... | reverse complement strand
CTGGCCAGCGGGCAGCCCGCCGGCGTGCTCTGCGCCGGGCAGCGCGCGGACGTTGTCGTCCTCGACGCACTATCCCCCGGACTGCTGGGTCACCGGCCGGAGACGATTCTCGACGCCTGGCTGCTTGGCGGCGGCGAGCAGGCCGTGCGCGACGTGATGGTCGACGGGCGCTGGGTCGTCCGTGACCGCCAGCATCCCCGCGAAGCGCTCGTCGCGCGTCGCTATGCCGAAACACTGGCGCGCCTGATGGCGCGCTGACCCGCCTGGAGTCGCCGACCATGCCCGACGTCGAACACATTGTCCCCGGCAGGATGTCGCTGGCCGCGTGGCGACGCATCGCCGCCGGCGCCGCGACCACCCTCGACCCGCGATGCCACGCCGCCGTGGAGGCCAGTGCCGCCGCGGTCGCGGCCATCGTCGGCCGCGGCGAGCCGGTCTACGGAATCAACACCGGTTTCGGCAAGCTCGCCAGCATCCGCATCCCGGCGGAGGATCTCGCGCAGCTGCAGACGAACGTCGTGCTCGCCTCGGCCGCCGGTGCCGGTTCGCCGCTGCCGCCGGCCGAGACGCGGCTGATGATGGCCCTCAAGCTCGCGAGCCTCGGCCAGGGGGTGTCCGGCGTACGCCTGAGCACGTTGCTGCTGCTCGAACGGATGCTTGCCCGCGACGTGCTGCCGGTCGTGCCGTCGCAGGGGTCCGTCGGTGCGTCCGGGGACCTGGCGCCGCTCGGGCAGCTGGCCGCGGTCATGATCGGACACGGCGAGGCCGTCGTGGCCGGCGAGCGCCTCCCGGCTGTCGCGGCGCTCGCGCGCGCGGGCCTGCAGCCCGTCGCGCTCGGACCGAAGGAGGGCCTCGCGCTGATCAACGGCACGCAGTTCTCGACGGCTTGCGCGTTGACCGGGCTGTTCCGGATCGAGAAGGTCTTCCAGGCGGCGCTGGTTTCCGGCGCGCTGACGACCGAAGCCGCGCAGGGGCTGGCCGATCCCTTCGACGCGCGCATCCATGCCTGGCGCGGCCAGCCCGGGCAGATCGAGGTCGCCGCCGCGCTGCGCGCGCTGGTGACCGACAGTCCGCTGCGCACGCACCGCGACGCCGACGACGACCGCGTGCAGGATCCCTACTGCATCCGCTGCCAGCCGCAGGTCATGGGTGCGATCCTGGACCTGGTTCGCCAGAGCGCGGCGATGCTCGAGCGCGAGGGCAACGGCGTATCCGACAATCCGTTGATCGATGCGGGCGAAGTGGTGGCGCTTTCCGGCGGGAACTTCCATGCGGAGCCCGTCGCCTTCGCGGCCGACATGCTGGCGATGGCGGCCTGCGAGATCGGCTCGCTCAGCGAGCGGCGACTCGCGATGTTGATCGATCCCGCCCTGTCCAGGCTGCCGGCGTTCCTGAGCCGCCGGCCGGGCCTGAACTGTGGGTTCATGGTGCCGCAGGTGACGGCGGCCGCCCTCGTCTCCGAGAACAAGCAACGCGCATACCCTGCGAGCGTGGACTCCATCCCGACCTCCGCCAACCAGGAGGACCACGTGTCGATGGCTGCGCACGGCGCGCGCCGCCTCGCCGACATGGCCGCGAACGCGGCCGGCGTCGTTGGCATCGAGCTGCTCGCCGCGGCCCAGGCCTGCGAGCTGCGTGGCGCCGCGCCCTCGTCGGCGCCGCTCGGGCGCGCGCGGCGCGCGGTCCGCGCAGTGGTCCCGGCGCTCGAGGACGACCGCCTCTTCGCGCCGGACATCGCCGCGGCGACGGCGCTGGTGACCGCAGGCACGCTGATCGAGGCCGTCCAACCCGTCGTGCTGCCGGGTGCGTGCTGAGCGACGCGGCGCGCGCGGCTGCTATCCTTGAGCCGCGACGAAGGCTGCGGACGAGTGCGGAGCGATGATACTCACGACTGACGACCTGCGCGCGCGGGCGCGGCGGCGCCTGCCCCGCATCCTGTTCGACTGGGTCGAGGGCGGAGCCGAGGACGAGATCGCGCTCGAGCGGGCGCGGCGCGCCTACGAGGCCCATCGGCTCGTGCCGCGCTATGGCCTGGACATGTCCGGCAGGACACTCGGCACGAGCCTGCTGGGTCGCGACTACGATCGTCCCTTCGGGATCTCGCCAACCGGCTACACGGGCCTGCTCAGGCCGGGCGGCGAATTCCAGATGCTGCGTGCCGCCGACCGCGCCAACATCCCGTACGTGCTGTCGGGCGTCAGCGTCGCGTCGCTCGAGCGCATCGCGGCAGCGAGCCCCGGCCGGGCCTGGTACCAGCTCTACCCGGCGCGCGACATCAAGGTCTCGCGCGACATCGCCCGCCGGGCGCGCGACGCCGGCTACCCGACGCTGGTGCTGACCGCGGACATGCCGGTCGAGGCGAAGCGCGAGCGCGACATCCGCAACGGCTTCACGCTGCCGCTGCGCTACACGCCCCGCCTCGTCTGGGACGGGCTGTCCCATCCGGCCTGGACCCTGTCGTACCTGCGCCATGGCGGCCTGCCGCCGCTCGGGAGCTGGGCCGAATACGCGCCGCCCGGTGCGACCGCCGCGCAGGTCGCCACGTTCCAGTTCGCGCAGAAATATCCCACCCAGACGTGGGCCGACGTCGATGCCTATCGCGCGCTGTGGCCCGGGAAGCTGGTGATAAAGGGGCTGCTGCATCCGCAGGATGCGCAGCGGGCGCTGGACTGCGGCGCCGATGGGATCATCGTGTCCAGCCACGGCGGCCGCCAGCTCGACCGCGCACTGACGCCGCTGGAGGCGCTGCCGGCGATCCGTCGGCAGGTCGGCCGACGCCTCGCGATCATGCTCGACGGTGGCGTCCGGCGTGGATCCGACATCGCGATCGCGCTCGCCCTCGGCGCGGACTTCGTGTTCGCCGGGCGGGCGATCCTCTACGGCGTGATCGCGGACGGCGAAGCCGGCGCGAACATGGCGATCGACATCCTCACGGACGAACTGTCGCGGGTCATGGCGCAGCTCGGCACGAACTCGATAGCTCAGCTGGACGCCGGCGTCCTGGCGCCCGGTTCCGGCATGCCACACCCCTGAGGCAGCGCGGCCATGCGCGTCGTCGCGTCGCGGCCATAGCGGTCAGACCAGCTTGCACTGGCAGGCCGATTGCTGCGATTGTCGCCAGCAACCCCGCCCGGATGGCGCGACCCGGCCGAACCTCGATGCACGTCCAACATCCCTCCGGTCCTACCCCTGCCGTGCGCGTTCCGATCGCCGGCTTGCTGCTGGCCGCGATCCTGATCGGTGCGCTCGCGGCCTGCGGTGGCGCGCCATCGAGCGACCGCGCGGCGCTGCTGGCGCGCGCCGCCGCGCTGTCGCCCGCGGACGCGCGCCTCGCGGACCTCTACCAGCATGCCTGCAAGGCATGCCATGTCGTGGCCACCTCCGGCGCGCCGCTGACCGGCGACCGGGACGCGTGGCAGGCGCGGCTCAAGAAGGGGCTTCCCGCGCTCGTCGGCAATGCCATTGGCGGACTCAACGGCATGCCCGCCGGCGGCCAGTGCGTCCGCTGTACGGCCGCGGACTACGCAGCCCTGATCCGGTTCATGGCGGGAGAGGCGCCATGACCCTCTCGAGGCGCCAGCTGCTCGCCGGCGCCGCCGCCACGGCCGCCGCCGCGACCGTCGGGGTCGCGGTCCGGCAGCATGCGCTGGAGGCGGAGCCCGCCCCGCCGCCACTGCAGGACGCGCAGAACCGGCTGCTATGGCGCAACTGGTCCGGGATCCAGACGGCGTATCCGGCGCTACGGGCCGGTCCGTCGAGCGAGGAGGAAGTGCTGGCAGCGCTGAGGGAGGGGCCCGCGCCGGTGCGCGCCGTCGGCGCCGGGCACTCGTTCACCGCGCTGGTGCCCACCGAGGGCACGCTGCTGACCTTGGACGGCCTCGCCGGCATCGTCGATCACGACGCCGGCAGCCATCAGGCGACCGTGTGGGCCGGCACCCGACTCGGCGAACTGGGGCCCGCGCTCGCGGCGATCGGCCAGTGCATGCCGAACCTGCCGGACATCAACAAGCAGTCGCTCGGCGGCGCGATCGCCACCGCCACGCACGGCAGCGGTGACCACTCGCCGGCGCTGCATGCGCAGGTACTGGCGATGCGCATCGCGACGCCCGCGCGGGGCCTCATCGAGTGCAGCGCGAACGATAATCCGGAAATCTTCGCCGCGGCCCGCGTCGGCCTCGGCGCGTTCGGCGTCGTGACGCGTTATCGCCTGCAGAACGTGGCCTCGATCCGGCTGCAGAAGCGCACGGCGTTACGGCCGACCGCGGAGGTCATCGAGGACTGGCCGGCGCTGCGTGTGGCGCATCGCAATGCGGAGTTCTTCGTCCTGCCGTTCACGGGCATGTCCGCGACCGTCCTCCACGACGTCACCGACCGCCCGGCCGAGCCGCCTGGCAAGCCGCAGGATGCCGACGTCCTGCTCGCCCTCAAGTGGCTGCGCGACTGGGCCGGGTTCGCCCCTCCGCTGCGCCGGCGCCTGGCGCAGGCGGCCATGGCGAGCGTGAAGCCGGAGGAGTCCGTCGAGGAGGCATGGAAGCTGCTTTCCAACGAGCGCGATATCCGCTTCAACGAGATGGAATACCACCTGCCGCGCGAGACGCAGATGGCGGCGCTGGCGGAGGTGCTCGCCGCCATCGAAAGGCACCGGCCGGACGTCTTCTTCCCGATCGAGGTGCGCTCGATCGCCCCGGACGATGCCTGGCTGTCGCCGTTCCACGACCGCGCCTCCGGTTCGCTCGCGGTGCACGCCTACTACAAGGACGACTACCGCTTCCTGTTCGACCTCGTCGAGCCCATCCTGCGGCGCCATGGCGGTCGTCCGCACTGGGGCAAGCTGCATTCGCTCACCGCCCGGGAACTCGCGCCACTGTACCCGCGCTGGCGGGAGGCGATGGCGGTGCGCCGCGAACTCGATCCACAGGGCCGCATGCTGAACCCCTTCCTGCGCAGGCTGTTCGGCGATGTCTGAGCCACGCCCGGCACGCTGGAGTCGTCGTGCCGTCATCGGCGGCGCGCTCGCCGCCGCGGCCGGCGCGGCCGTCTACGCGCTGCGCAGGCCGGACCGCGGTGGCCCGCATGACGCCTACTTCAGCCGACTGTCGGGCGCGCTGGCCGCCGCCGGCATCGCGCGCCCGACGCTGGTGATCGACCGGGCGCGGCTGCGGGCGAACATCGAGGCGGTCCGCACCACGCTCGCCGGATCCACGCTGGGCGTGCGTGTCGTCGTCAAGTCGCTGCCCGTTCCAGGGCTGCTGGCGACCGTGACCGCCGGCCTGGGCACCGAGCGCTGCATGGTGTTCAACGGGCCGATGATTCTCGACACGCTGCGCTGGCGACCGCAAGCCGACCTGCTGCTCGGCAAGCCCCTGCCGGCGGCGGAGGTCGGCCGGGTGCTCGACGCCGCGCTGCCGCTGCTCGCGGGCGCGCCCGGCCCGCAATGGCTCGCCGACAGCGTCGAGCGCGTGCACGCCTATGCCGACATCGCCCGCGCCCGCGGCGTGCGGCTGCGGGTCAACCTGGAGATCGACGTCGGGCTGCATCGCGGGGGCCTGCCGGATGCGCGCGCCGTGGCGGCGGCGCTCGATGCCGTCGCCAGCCGTCCGGAACTCGATTTCTCCGGCCTGATGGGCTACGACCCGCATGTACCCAAGATGCCCCGGCCTGCACGGGCCTATGCGGAGGCGCTCGCGCGCTACGCGACGGCACGGGACGTCGTCCGTGGGCGGGTGCCGGCGGACGCCTTCGCACGGCTGACGTTCAACGCAGCCGGCAGCCCCACCTACCGGATGCACGCCGGCGACCGTACCGCCACCGAGCTTGCGATCGGCTCCGCGTTCGTCAAGCCGCGGGACTTCGACCTGCCCACCCTGGATCACCACGTGCCGGCGGCGTTCATCGCCACGCCGGTCATCAAGACGGTCGAGCCGCTCGAGATCCCGGGGCTCGAGGCGCTGGACAGGGTGTTCCCGTTCATGGACGCCAACGCCGAGCGTGGCTTCTTCGTCTACGGCGGCCACTGGCTGGCGGAACCGGAGTCGCCACCGGGCCTCGAGTACAACCGCCTGTATGGCCGCTCGAGCAACCAGGAGCTGCTGACGGGCTCGCGTCGGGTTCCGCTGCGGCCCGACGACTACGTGTTCCTGCGCCCGACCCAGAGCGAGGCGGTGCTCCTTCAGTTTGGAGACCTGCTGGTGTACGACGACGGCGTGATCGCGGAGCGCTGGCCGACCTTCCCGGTGTCGGCTTGACCTCGCCGGCACAGCCGCCGGGTGGTGTCCGGGAGCGGCGCCCGGTGATCCTGGTCACCGGCGCATCCAGCGGGCTGGGTCGCGCGATTGCCACGGGCCTGGCCGCCTCCCACGGGCAGGTCTACGGCACCTCCCGGCAGCCCGCCGCTGATGCCGGCGCGGTGTCGATGCTGGTGATGGACGTGGATGACGACGCATCGGTTGCCGCCGCACTGCGGCGGATCGTCGCCGAGGCGGGTCGCATCGACGTGGTCGTCAACAACGCCGGCTATGGCATTGCCGGCGCGATCGAGGATACGTCCGCGGAGGAGGGCGCCGCGCAGCTGGCGACCAATTTCCTGGGCACTCACCGGGTGTGCCGCGCGGTGCTGCCGCTGATGCGGGCCCAAGGTGGTGGCCGCATCGTCAACATCAGCTCGCTCGCCGGCCTGATCCCGTTGCCGTTCCAGGCGTTCTACAGCGCGAGCAAGTTTGCCGTCGAAGCCTACAGCGAGGCGCTGCGCATCGAAGCCAAGCCCTACGGCATCCACGTGAGTCTCGTGGAGCCGGGTGACTACGCCACCGGCTTCACGGCCCATCGGCGGTTGACCGCCGCGACCACCCCGGCGTCCCCGTACCATCCCCGCGTCACGCGCGCCGTGGCGATCATGGCACGCGACGAGCAGGCCAATCGCGACCTGGCGCCCGTCGTCCGGACCGTTCGCCGCGTGCTGGACGCGCGCCGACCACGGCTGCGCTATCCGACCGCCACGGCAGTGCAGCGGACCCTGGTCGCCCTCAAGCCTTTCCTGCCGGCAAGCCTCGTCGAGAAGCTGCTGGCGGACACCTACGCCGCCGGCTAGGCGATCGGTCGCCGGGGCAGGCTCGCGCCGAAGTACTGCCCGAGGAATCCCACGACCGCTCGCTTCGCGAGCAGCACGTACGCGGGCGTCAGCCGGCCGGTCTCGATCATCGAGGTGGTGAAGACGGCGTCGACGATCTCGGTGGCAACGAAGGCCACCTGCCGCTTGTGCCGCAGGCGCGGCACGACGAACAGGCTCTCCAGCGCAGCGAGCGCGAGCCCGGCCCGGACGCGGTCCGCATCGCGATCCAGCCGCTTCAGCTGCGGCGGCGTGTGGCCGCCGATCGCTAGCCGGGCCGCTACCGGATGGGTGCGGTTGTAGCGAGCCGCCCGCGCCACGAGCGTCTCGACCACGGCCTGCCAGGAGCGTCGCTGCGAGGCACGCAGCGGCTTCATCAGCGCCGCGTCGAAGCCCTCGCGGCCCGCTTCGAGCAGCGCACGGAAAAGGGCGTCCAGGTCCGGGTAGAAGTGATAGGCCGAACTGGGCGGCACCGCCGCGCGCGTGCAGATGGCGGCATACGTCACCGCCGGCAGAGGCTGGCGGCAGATCAGTTCGCCCGCGGCCTTCAGCAGCCGCTCGCGACGCCGGTCACCGCGTCGCTGGGTGCGCGCAGCGGCTGCCCGCCTGCCGGGTCCGGAGCTTCCGACCATGCCGCCATCCATCCGTTGAGGTGCCGAAACAACAGCGGTTTCAACTCGGGCCGTGCAGCCCTTTTCGAAACTCGGTGATCCCCGAGTTCGGCGTGACAACAACGCTGCAACGAAGTATATATGGCCTTATAAACAGCGCGGCCGCCGATCACAAGATCCCTCCGGGGAATCGGGGGCTGGCCACCGAAAATGGCCTGGAGAAAGATTCCCGGGCCGCTACTGGGGAGTTCCTGATGCTGCGCAACAACAAGCTGTCGATCGCGATCTGTGCCGCCTGTCTGGGCGTGCCCGCCGTCCATGCCCAGTCGGCACCGGCGGCAGCCGATTCGCTCGGCGAGGTCGTGGTCACCGCGCAGCGGCGCGAGCAGAAGCTGCAGGACGTGCCGATCGCCGTGCAGGTGCTGACCACGGAATCGATCACCAAGCACGCCGCCGACGACATGGCGCAGATGGACAAGTGGATACCGGGCCTGGTCGTCTCTGGCGACAGTCCGACGCAGCCGCACTACCAGCTGCGCGGCATCGGCGCCTCCGACTTCGGCGTCGGCACCGATCCTGCCGTCGGCGTCTATGTCGATGGCGTCTACGCCGCGCGGTCGGGCGCCTCCTTCCTCGCCTTCAACGACGTCGAGCGTATCGAGGTGCTGAAGGGTCCGCAGGGCACGCTGCTCGGGCGCAGCAGCGCCGCCGGCGCCATCTCGATCGTCACCAAGAAGCCGACCGACGTGGAGGAGGGCAGCCTCGACGTGCGTTACGGCAACGAAGGCAAGCAGCGCTACGAGGGCATGCTGAACCTGCCGTTCGGTAACGGCATGGCGCTGCGGCTGAACGCCCTGAGCAACGAGGCCGACGGCTTCCTCAAGGACGCCGCCACCGGCAAGATGCTCAATCCCGAGAAGAACTGGGCCACGCGCGCGGCGTTCCGCTGGGACATCGACTCCAGCACCCGCCTGCTGCTGAGCTGGAACCACGACGCGGTGAACCAGCTGGCCCGGCCGGCGATCGGCCTGGTGCCGGTGCCCGCCGAGGGGGCACTGCCGCCGTATCCCGCGGACCCGACGGGCGCGACGTTCCTCAACCCGATCACCGCGCCGATCTACAACGACGTCGTCGGCAACCAGGAGACGCGCAAGTTCGACGACTTCATGGTCTCGTTCACGAAGCACTTCGACGGCTTCGACTTCGCCTCGACCACCGACTGGCGCCAGTTCCGGACGACGAACCGCGAGGACGAGGACGGCACGAACCGGCTCGCGACGTATTTCGACACGAACAACATCGAGCACAACGCCGCGTGGTACCAGGAGTTCAAGCTCTCGGGCCGCACGGCGCGGGCGGACTGGGTCGCCGGCGCCAGTTACTCGGCGGAGCATGCGCAGCAGACCAGCGATACCCACCTCTACACGGACGGCGTGGACACGCTGTTCACGAACCTGTGCCTGCAGGGCCCGGCCAGCGGCTGCTCGGCCGTCTTCGGGCCTACCAGCGCGATGCTGACCGAGGCGGGGTTCCCGGTGAACCTGCTTGGCCTGCCGTGGAACGAGTCGATGCACGACGACGGCCAGTTCAAGTCCCTCGGCGTGTTCGCCGACGTGATCTGGCACCTGACCGACAGCCTGAACCTGACCACGGGCCTGCGTTACTCGCACGACACCAAGGACTTCACGTGGGTCGCGCCGTGGCGCGTCGCCCCGGAACTCGACGCCTACGCCGCGCAGATCCTGCAGGCGACCGGCGTCGACATCACGGTGCCGAACCTCATCTTCAGCGATCCCCGCGGCATCGCCGCGCAGGGCACGCCGTTCTCCGCGAAGAGTTCGTGGACCGACACGAGCCCGCGCCTCGTGCTCGACTACAAGTTCGACCCCAACCGGATGATCTACGCGTCCGTGGCGAAGGGCTTCACGCCCGGCGGCTTCGACAGCGTCTCGATCAACGGCAAGTACGACAATGAGACGGTCTGGAACTACGAGCTCGGTTTCAAGACGACGTTCCCCGACGCGCGCGTGCTGCTCAACGGCGCCGTGTACTACTACGCGTACAAGAACAAGCAGTCGCTGGTGCTGACCAGCGTGACGGGCTCCGCCGTGCCCGAGTACACGGTCTCGTCGAGCGACCAGCGGGCGTACGGCGTGGACCTGGACACGCGCTGGCAGCCGACTGACGCGCTGACACTGGGCCTGTCTGGCGCCTACATCAACTCCACCTACACGAAGTTCGAGTCGCCCGCGCTGCTGCAGGAGGGAACCGGCCTCGGACTGCAGGGCGCCGACCTGCAGGCGTACGCGAACCTGGCCGGCCAGCCGACCGGCGAGCCGACCTGGTCGTTCGCGGCGAACGCCGACTACGTGGTCCGGCTGGGTGACCGGGGCAGCATCGACCTGTTCCTGGCGCACAGCTACCGCGGCGCCACCCGCTGCAACGGCGAGTCGGTCGTGACCCGCACGTGCCTGCCCCAGGCGACGTTCCCGTACGGGGTGGCGCAGAACCAGACCGATGCACGCATCGGCTGGCGCAGCCCGGCCGGCAAGTGGGGCGTCGCGGCGTACGGCTCGAACCTGTTCGACAAGCGCTACGTGACCGGGATCAACAACATCACCGCCTCGGTCTTCGGCACGCCCATCGCCTCGGTCAACGCACCGCGCCGGTACGGCGTCGAACTGCATGCTTCGTTCTGAGGCCGCGGCGTTCGCGGTCGCGCTGCTGGCCTGCCTCGGCGCCCCGGACGCGATCGCCGGCGGTGACGGCCGGATGCTGTACGCGCGCTGCGCGGCCTGTCACGGGCCGGCGGCCGAGGGCGTGCCGAGCACCGGGGCGCCGCCGCTGGCCGGGCTCGATCCGGACTACGTGCAGCGCCAGCTGGCGGCGTTCGCGAGCGGGGCGCGCGGCGCGCGGCCGGGCGACAGGTACGGCGCGACCATGCGTGCGGCGGGAGCCCCGCTGCTGGGCTCGGACGCCGAGCGGGCGACGGTCGCGCGCTACGTCGCCGGGTTGCCGCGCCCAGCGCGGCACGCGCCGGCGACGACGAACGCCAACGGCCGCAACTACTTCAACGCCGTCTGCGGCGCCTGCCACGGTGGCGGCGGCGAAGGCAATCCGGCCCTCGGCGCGCCGCGGCTCGCGGGCCAGCCCGCCAGCTACCTCGCCCGGCAGTTCGAGGCGTTCCGCAGCGGGCAGCGCGGCTACCAGGCCAACGACCGCTTCGGCGCCCAGATGCGGGCCGTCACGACCATGCTGCCGGACGCCGCAGCGGTCCGCGACGTCGTGATGTACGCCGCCAGCCTGCAGCCGTGACCGTCGTCGCCCGGCTCCTGCTCGGGGTGGGCCTGCTGGCGAGCGGCGTCGCCTCGCACGCCGCGACCGGCGTCGCGCCGCTGTCCCGGCAGTGCCCGGCCAGCTTCGAACTGAGCGACGGCGCGTGCCGGCTGCACACTCCCTACCAGGCCTACCGGTCGCTGGCGGACGCGGGCGTCGGCGGCCTGAAGTCGGGGCTGCCCAGGTTCCGCGACGGCTTCACGCCGCAGCAGATCGACCTGGGTCGCTACCTGTTCTTCGACCCGGTGCTCTCGGGCAACGGTCGCCTCGCGTGCGCGAGCTGCCACCGCCCGGACCACGGCTTCGCCGACGCGCGCGCACGCAGCGTCGGCGTGACCGGCCGCGAAGTCGCCCGCAATGCGCCGAGCCTGTGGAACGTCGGCTTCCTGCAGCGGTTCTTCTGGGACGGCCGCGCGCACTCGCTGGAGGAGCAGGTTCGCGGCCCGCTGTATGGCCCGCTGGAGATGGGCACCAGCCCGACCCGGCTCGCCGCCACGCTGAACGCCATTCCGGCGTACAGGATGCTGTTCGCCGCCGCCTTCCCGTCCGCCCACGCGCCGATCTCCTCCGACCAGGTCTACACGGCGCTGGCGGCGTTCGAGTCCTCGCTGGTCTCGCTCAACAGTCGCTACGACCTCTATGCCCACGGCATCAGCGATGCGCTCACCGCGCCGGAGCTGGAGGGATTGAACGTCTTCCGCTCCTTCGTCGCGCGCTGTGCCGAATGCCACACGCCGCCGCTGTTCACGAACCAGCAGATCGCCGTGATCGGCATGCCGGATGCGCACGGCCGACCCTTCGACCCTGGCGCCGGAGCGACCTCCGGCGTCAGCGCACTGCGCGGCGGGTTCCGCGTGCCGAGCCTGCGCAACGTCGCGCTGACGGCGCCCTACGGCCATGCGGGCCAGTTCCCGACGCTGCGGGAAACGGTCGCCTTCTACACCGGCGGTCGCGGACACGCCGTCCCGCGCGGCGAGAAGCTGCAGCTGCACTGGCACATCTGGGAGCCGAAGCTGTCGGGCCGAGAACTGGACCGGCTGGTCGACTTCCTGAAGACACTAACCGACGAATCCTTCCGACCGGAAACCCCGACGGCCGTGCCGTCCGGGCTGCCGCCGGCCACCTGAGTCCCGCGACGGAGACTTCCTTGAACAAGAAACAACTGCTGCTGCTCGTCGTGGTCGCGATCGTCGCGGCCGGCGCCGGCCACCTGTATGCGCGCCGCACGCT
>Ga0316217_10005985_pt1 | contig 12282 bp, 8 predicted proteins | sample 1anoAmetaG_FD_203633 | JGI IMG/M metagenome (GOLD analysis project Ga0316217, IMG submission 203633) | Freshwater microbial communities from Trout Bog Lake, Wisconsin, USA - 1anoA | ecosystem: Environmental > Aquatic > Freshwater > Lake > Hypolimnion/Profundal zone | place: USA: Wisconsin... | reverse complement strand
CCTGAATAGGGTGACAATGAAAATTAGTTTTTGAATGAGCATTCAAATACCAACAGCATTGAAAGACCACACTTCTTTTACCAGGAATCTTCTCATCACAATCATAGTCATCTCTAAAGTAGTCTAAAAGGTGAACCACTTGCAGAAAGCAGCCTATCCCATGCTATTCACAACGAAATGAAGACTTTTAATGCATCCTAGAGCAAAAAAGAGGAAGTTTAGGAAGCTATTGATGGATAAGAAAACGAAGAAAATGAGTTTATGCTTGATGAAAATAGCTTAGTAGCTTCCATAAACAAAGGGTTGGTCAAAGAGCACAGCGATTTCAATCTCAAAATTAAGAATAGCTCAAATATGTTAGTCAACAATTCTAACAATAGTAACCCTTTTGGAGATGAAAGCAAAATGAAATAATAAAGTTAGCTCTCTGAAAGAATATACCAGAAACAATAAAGTAATTTTATAGCGCTTAACAGTAATCAGATGTAGCATGCGAGTCAGTAAAGTAACGAAATTTTGCGACACTAAAGTAATTAGCTTATAGATTAATCAAAAAAAAGTAAAACGTTAGAAAGGCTGTCGATAAAGAGCAACTAAATAGAAAAATTAGAATAATCCCAATCACTATAGCATTTTCATCACTCCAAACGCTAGTTTAACGAATTAGAAAGTGCCAAAGATTCGATTAATGAAGAAGAGAAAAGCAAGCCAATTTAATTTTTGAACAATTCTTTTTCGAAATAAGATTTAGACAATAAAAATAGCTAGGCTTAGCCATATCCTAATTAAAGTGTATAGGAATTGAACAATTTTTCACAGCATTTAGAAAAAAACCCATCTTCTGAGGAGATTTATTCACAGTCGAAAGTTGGAGCCAATCCTTTTCATGAAATTGAATAAATTAACCAATTCTAATCGAATATATCTTCTAAATCGAAAATGGCATAAGATAAGAGTCATTAAGAGTCTTAGATGCACAATTTAGATTATTAATCAAAGGAGCACAGCTTAAATTAAGTTTAAAGAGTGCCAAGTTCAATGAAAAAAGCTCGAAAAAAGGTTAGCTCTAAACTAATCTCATAAGTTAATTACAGCCATATCAAGAGTGGACTAATTGATCATAGCTCAATCATCAAAAGAATTGAGGTTCATAACTTATCATTATAAGATCGAGCATAGGCAAAACACAAATTACCTTCACACCTTTAAAACCATACTTTGGAGTAAATTGAATAAAATGAGAAAAATGTCCTTTTGGAATCGCAAGTAATCGCTTTCAGTAGGGCCAAAAAGGAGTAAGAGGCATTATCTTTGCCAAAAGACTAGAGTTTTCTAGAAGATATCTTAGATTCAGATGTTGAAGGGTTGAAATCAAATAAAGATTTACAATAAGAGCAGCAAATATAACACTAAAATATCTAGGATTAGGAGTAAATGATAAATCTTTCAGCTAGGATATTGCAGCCTCTTGAGTAAAAATAGGCGAGTCTCAGGAAAAGCTAATTTTAAAATAGTCTTTCAAGACAACTTAGTGCTTAGCCTTCAGTCCAATCAAATCTTTCTGAAAAACCAAATGATAAAAAAGATATAAACTAAATTTCTCGCTAAATAAGTGCTAAAATACTGAATAACAGCCAATTTTCGCAGAAGAATAGCAATCTTTCAGCCAACTTAAGTAAGCGATCTTTAGAAAGATAATAGAGAAGTAAAGTTGAGTAAATTCAATAAAGTAATAAGTTAGATAGTAAAAAATAAATAGAAGTAGCTCATAAGGTCTAAAGCTATTAGGACAAGCTAATCGAAAGCGAGTTAAGTCATGAAAGTGTTCATAATTTAAACGAATTAATCATTAAAAATTCTAAAGAATCTCATGTTTAAAGCTAAATGTAAGGAAAAAACAGTCATATTTACGCTTAAAAAGATATTTTTTAAGATCAAGGTCTCAATAGGTCACAGAAATCTAAATTTTCATCAAAATAAGCCTTCCAAGTGCAATAATTAAGCAAGTCAGTTAACAAATAAATCTCTGAAGTAAATAACCTTTCAAATTCGGAAATAAAAAAGAATCACTCCCACTATTAATCAGATAAAAGATCTTTGTATTAAGAAGCAACAACTAATTACAGAATAGTTTCAGTGACTGAATAAGGTGAGCATAATATCCATAGTAAGACAGAACTTTCAAGCAAGAATCAGTATATGGCTGCTTTAGGAAGTAAAGAACAAATAAGATAACTTAAAGAAGAAAAAATGGAGAAGGAAAGTTATTCTAAAAAACCACATATTTTCAATACTTTTACTTAAAATACAGAGTTTTAAGCCTAAGACTTTCAGCAGAACGAAAAGGAGTAAGAATACTTTGGAAAATATGAAAAGTAGATTGTTACACCATCTAGTCAAGTCAAGCTAGCTCTTTTGCCAAGGGATAAAGTATTTTCTTTGAAGGATAGGCAGTTCCCAACGGTAAGAAAGAAAGAAAAATCTTTGGTTTAGGAGTAGAACCAAAAGGAGAGTCAAGTATAGCGTATTAGATTGCTCAAATAGGCTCATAAAAAGCGGCTAGAACGTTAGTTGTAAAAAGTAAGAAAGTAACTAGAGTAAATAAATTACAAGTAAAAGAAAATGGACAAAATCTATGAGTAAAAACACAAGTTTTAAGTTGAGTAAAAGGCACAAAAAGGTGATGGAAGGTATTATTTGAGCAGAAACCAATAGAGGCACAAGAAGCATAGTGAAGATGTTATGAAAATGGTAAAAGAGCACAAATTAGAAAAAAGGCAAGAACAGATTTAGTTTCAGGATATCGATAGGAATATCACTAATAATTTAATGGAACTTAGTAGAATTAGACAATAAGCCTAAGAGAAGCTGAAGGAGAAGAAGAGAATTGAGATTGCTGAGCGGATGAAGAGGAAATAGCTTCAGAAAATGAACGAAATGAAGCAAATGAAAGCTAATGAGCAATACATCCAGCAATTTAAATCAGAACCTAAGTATGAGGAAAAGATAAAGAGCCCATACAAATAGCTCACAAAAAATTTGATCCCCATAAATTAAAGTAGGAAAAGCTATGAGTAGCAGCAAGTTTTAAGTATTCCAAATAGTACCAAAAACCAGGGAAAGCTGGCCAGATAGGGAGGTAAAAGTGGAAAAGTAATAAAGTTCAGGAGCATAGGTAGAAAAGCTGACTAAGATAAGTATGAAAATCGTTTGGATTGAGGTCTTCATGATCAATTTGAATGCTTCATTGATATTAAAAGTGTTGTTTGCGGTTATTTGGTCGTACCTATATTTTTAAGAACACTCAAGTATGTTATTAAAGTGATATTTTGGATTTCTTAAAAAATAATTTTGGGACTAAAACAATCAAGAAATTATTTTGCTAGGACTGAACTATTACAGCTTATAGGCAATAATAGCAAATTTTCATTATAATTTATTCTATAATTGTATGAATTATTAGTTTGTTATTGCTCCCCCTGAAAACTAAAGCAAAAGTCATCAAAATCAATGGCCAAAGGCAAATCAGCTGGAATCGAGTCAAGTTTAGCAAATGTAGCAGCAGACTTTGTCCAAATAGCCCAAGATTTTCAAGCCTCCTAAAAGAATCCGAAGAAAGTTTTGGAAGCTAGAAGAGAAAAAACTGTATCTAGAGTTTCTCTAAAATAACCTGTACGAGTTCGCTAAACCTTTGAAGGAGAAAATATTGGGCCGAATCAACGTGAAGATGAGTAAGCACATCAAAACCAAATCTTCAAAGCAATGTAGATCCCACCATCAAAAAATGATATAGAAATGGGGAAGCGTTGAAAAGATACTAGCAAACGAGCGGAAATCCTAAGGAACGTGGGAAATGGACAAAAAGCACAACTAATTCAATTCGAGCAGGATAGAACAACTCAGTATATAGTATTTGCAACTTATCTATCCGCAACATTTGTCATAAGAGTAGGCAATCTACGTAATCAATCGCAATAACTCCAGTTCGGCATGATTAATGATCTTAATTTTCAAATATTCTTTTTTGTTTTTGCCCTCTTTTACAATTTGCCTCATATTTTTAGTGATATTGATAATAAACAAGATCTAGAAGAAAATACCGTCGTTAAACCAGAGATCTTGTAATTTAGTTCAACCAGTTTTCTTCAAAGATTTTAAAATTCGTAATTGTGCTTCTCAAAACAGTACTATTCTTAGTACTATAATATGTACTATAAGGTGTTCTAATTCTAATTTAAAATCAAAAATACAAGTAGCTATAACTACTGATTAAATTTAGAGTCATCCTTTGGGATAGGGAGATGTGTTGGCAGAGGTCTCCATAGGACTCAGTCCCGTAGATAATGTAAAGAATCTGCAAAATTTACTTTTATTCTTTTTGTATAACTAGGCTTATAATTGAAATAAATCATTCGTTCAAAAACGATTTTAGGAAAAATGAGTGAAGAAAGAACAAATTTCGGCTTTGAGGAAGAGAAGGAGTCAACTGAGAATACATTTGAAAGTTTTAATGAGAAAACTGGTCCCATGAAGAAACATAGCTTGATTGGACTACATCGCAAAAAATCAAAAAAGAAACATTGGAAACCAGTCTAAAACTTGAGGTACTTGGAGTTCCTGAAGCGACACGGACACTTGTTTGAGAGAGATAGAGAGGATAAGAGGGTAATGAAGATAAACTTGATGATGAGCAATTTTGTCAAGACTAAATCTTCCACCCAATGCAGAAGTCACCACTAAAAAATGGAAGTGCACTACAAAAGTATTGCGGGAATCATTGCTTACTTTCAGCAAGAGCTGTTTGGAACAACCCATACGGAATAACCGAAAAAAAAGCCAACAAACACAGAATAGGAGCTTTCGATTATGCTTTAGGAAGAAAGTTAGTTAGTTGTTGATAACAAAAACCAAGAGGAAGTCTTAGAGAACTTTTTCTTGAAGGATAGTCAAGATATTGATCAATACTTGACTTTATGATATTTATACTTCTAATACTACTTATTTTCTAGTTATGCTTGAAGAATGACTGAAAAGGAAAAAGTGACATCTTGCTGCTTTTTTTTATTCTTTCTCTTTTACAAAAAAGCTCTTACAATATTAGATTAGAAAGGTGATTTATAATCGAAAGGGTTTAAATATAGAAATTTAAAAAAGTACAACTTCTTTTGAACCTGCTAAAATGATATCGATTTGACTTGAGAAACCAATTGTTCTCAAGTGACTCAAACAATAACCTTCTCCTTATAATTTATTTTTTATTAATGAGTAGCAACTATATGAATGGCGATGAAAAGCCAACTAATTTTCAGCTCCATCAGAATGACATCCTTATTATCCCACCTGGAGTCAACCCTCAGAATGTTGTTATAATTAGACCAGAGGATGACCCTTCTGCGGCAATCACAAATGGACTCTCGAAGCCAATGCAGCCATAAACCATAATTTAGAGACTAGAGACTGGCACCCTGGAAGCTAGTGCAAGACTACAATTCATCAGAAAGGTTTTCATTCTACTGTCAAGTAAAAATTTCATAACCTAGTAATGCTTGCTATAACGTTTGGGATGTGCTTTATTTCCTACTACGTTCCAGCTTTGCAGCAATTTCAAGTTCAAAATTATTGGGCCTTCTATACTTTCGCAGGAATAGCCATAGTGCTTATTATTGTCATGTAATGTTGCAAGGGACGTGATGGCTATGGTTGCTAAGGGCCAATTATATATGTCCTTTTGGGAATTTTCACAATCTGCTACTCATACATGGTCAGTTTTATTACTTCTGTTTACGCCAATGTGTATGGTGCCCCGATTGTGCTTGAAGCTGTGGGCGCTACTATCTTACTAGTAACTGCTCTCATCATATACGCTTTTACAACCAAAACTGACTTCATGACACTAACTGGGGTCCTTTTAGTGGTTGTCTTGGCGTTCGTCCTATTCGGAATAAGCTTCGCATTTACTATGAGCAGTGTTCTTCATACTTTATACTGCACTCTTGGCGTAATACTGGCAGGGATAATCTTCGTGATAGACGTGCAAATGATTGCTGATGGGGAGAGAGGATGCAGCCTAGACAATCCAGTGTTGGGAGCTCTCATCCTCTACATAGACATAATGAGGATATTTCTGTACATTTTAATGGCTATGGGGAAGAAAAAATGATCCAAATTGCTAATTTAATCGATATATGATAGAAAACAATTATAAATACAGCAGATTTTTGAGCAATAAAGCAAATATTGGCATAATTCATGATATCTTTACTTTGTAGAAACCCTTAAGCTAATTCGACCGTTCATAACCAATCAAAAGCATAATCTTTTCTTCATCTTAGATTCAATCCATATCATAAACCCTTTATGATCTATTCTTGTAATTACAAGGTTTCGTATTATAGTTGATATCAGCTTTATCTAGCCGAGGCAGCCTTTTTTTATATATTATTTATTATCAAAAATGAAGCGTGTAGAAGATCTCCGCCTTGCCTATTAATAAATACTATCTAAACCTGCAGGTCCTACGCGCAGATATTTGCTTTAGTCTATAAAATAGCAGCTGCGGTAGCTGTAGCAGCTATCGAAGAAAGAAGAAGGACAAACCAGCAAAAGCAAACTCTAAATAACTTAGACCAATGACACAAATTCTTCGCATTTGAGTGTTAATTCCAACTTTTGCTCAAATGATCTCATCGCAACCGAAATGCTTTTTAATAGTTCTAGTTGTTCTGACTAACTCTTTTAGCTGGAGGCTAGGATTATTGAAAAGCAGAAGGCCAAGTTCGAGCTAAATTAGAACATAGAAGCTTTAGAAGATCAGTATTTGGGGTTACAGGAAACTATTTTCAAGAAAAGAGAGAAAACTAAGCGCTTATAAAAACTAATTGCCAAGAAAACACAAGAAATATCAAAGAACTCGATGGAGGACGTATAAGAGGTGATAAGACGACCTTCTTTGGGGAAGAAAATAATGCATTTTTTTATATTTTGAACTCATTTGCTTCACTATAATAATATGTTTGATTTCTTAAATAAGCTTTCTCATAGTCACTAAGCTCCCCCTGGGAACAACAAGATTGCCGAGTAAGAGATTGAGCAATAGTTTTTGAACTCCTCTTAAGCCTAAGAGGTTGAAAATAATCATATCAAACAATAAGGAGAGCTTAGTTTGTCTATTTTGCCTAAAAAACAAGTGAGACCCAAAAAAACTTAGCCCAAAAGTTTAAAAAGAGCAAGCTCTATCGTAGCGCAAATGCAATAGAGGAAAAAATTTGAGCTAGATCCAGTCATTGCTACAAACTTTAATAATCTTCTGAAAAGTAGTTAAAAGGGACTATCTCCGTATCTGCAGGTAAATGTAAATTGAATCTAATATAGCTAAAAAATCTTAAAGAAAAAAGATAGAAAAATGTGTACATCAGAGAAATGAGTCGAGATGAATAGTAATATTTAGAGTAGGTTTCTCATGCCACCAAACTCCAAAACAACTTTCTTAACTAAGAGATTGCATTCACTTTAAACGGAGTTGTTGACTCAATCACGAAAGACCTTGAAGATGATAAGTTTTAGCTGCAATTTAAAAGAAAAGTACTCATCTACCTATCTAGAAGCTTGAATACGGTTAGTAAAAGAAAATAGAAGCTTTAAAGCTGATAAAAATGCAGCAGGACCAACTTGAAGAAAAAATAGGATAATTAAACGTTTAGTTCAAAGAATAAAACTTTATCGATCGAAGAGCAAAAGAAATAGTTGACAGAAGTCAGTATTAACCTTAAAATGTAAAGACTAAACTTGCTTAAGAATTTGTAAAAGAGCTGCAAAGATAAAAATAGTAGAAAAAAATGAAAATGTAAGAACTGAAGGAAAAGAAAAAAGAGATATAGATTCAAACAAAGGTTTAGCAGCAAATCTAAGCTTAAAGGGCCAAACAATAGAGGCATTTGAAATTAATGGAGCAATTCGTTTAAAAACAAAAAGCTAAAAAGGAGAAATAGTAAGAATCGAGAGTCGAACAACTTAACTATCAACAGTTTCTAAAATAATTCAAGCAGCAAAAACCTCTTTATGTCAAAAAAGAAGAGTAGTTCAAAGAGAAGGAAAGATAAGAGAAAATGCAAAGGTTTGAGATTTTGAGAAAACAGCAAATAAAATATGATCCCTTGGATGCAGAGGTCTTATAGATGCATTAATAAAAGTATCTCGAATTGAAAAAGTAAGATAGAGAACGCAAGTAAGCAGAAATGGAGCTAGCAAAGCATTAGTTAAAGTTGAGGTAAAGATAAATCAACGAAAAAGCATACAAAGGTCGTTTTAGATATATTGTTTTGAAATAGATGGCGGAGGCGTAAGTCAAAAAGAAATAAAAATAAGCTGAAAAACAAGCAATACTGGAAAGAAAGCAAGCGTATAGCTTGTAAGTAAAGTAAAGATTCAAGCCCTCCATAGATCCAAACAAAAGAAGCCAAATAATAGACTTAATAAACTCTCACAAAGGTCGAAAAAGAAAATACTTAACCCCTAACAGAGTGGCTTACAGCTAAAGATACTCCACTATTGGTTCAAGGCCTGCTTATTCATAGGCATAGAGCTAACCTGACCCAAAGATGGAAGGAAGAAGATATCATAGAATTTTTAAGCAATATATCAAATAAAAGATAGACAGAGGCTAAATTCGAGAACCCTAGGACAAAACAGCCGAAACTATTCAACCAAGGCCGCCAGATTACTTGAAAGAACTTCGTGAAAAATATAGTGATCGGATCCCATCGCAGATGTAGAGATTAAACAAGTAGATTGAGAACTGTCGGGATAGTGATGATTACAGAATGCTGATGATGAAAGCTACTTAGTTTGAGGACAAAGCCAAGCAGAGAGAAAAGAAAATTAGAAATGCTCCTCATAAACCTGAAGATGAGGCAAGGTTGGAATAAGACTACCTTTGCGCTATAAAAGCGAAATTAGAGCTCATTAATAATATTGATTGAGGTGTTTTATTGTATTCGATCATAGGATTTATTTGAATAGTCTTCGGATTTCTTAAAAGTGAGCATATTTTTTGTATTTGCTCGTTCTGTCCTTTGAAAACATGCGCTTGAATTCCTATGGCCTTAGTTATCGAGCTTACAAATTCTTGATATCATATAAAACAGGCTTTTTGATGACTGTGTGACTGATTTAGCTCTTGCTCCTATCCAAATTCCTGTCATCTTCTTTCTTTTTCTAATATTTTGGCTAGAAAGATACCAAGCTATTTCCTCTGGTTGTTATTGGCTCATTCAAAGCAGGTTTGGGAACTGTTTGAGCTTTGTTATTGGTTCCTATGATGCTTTGTATAATGGCATTAGGGTTTGCTTTATTCATTCTTTATTTCATCTTATTAAGCTGCTCTTTCTTTTTTGCCTCACGTTACAATTCTTCATTTTATTAGATTACCATTGGCTACTTTTCGATTTCTTTGTTCTGAGGTGCTTTTTGATCTGGCTGATCTTTCGTAACCCGTTTCCTTGGATCAATCTTAGGTTGCACATTACTAGGAGGTTAAATGACTTCAACAATGTCATCTTATATGTCAATCATAACTTCTTTTCTTTCGGCTTTATTAACTTCAACCCTAACTTCAGGCCTAACTTCAGTCCTAATTTCAGTCCTAGCTTCACCCGTAACTTCGGTAAAAACGTATTTTTTTTGGACTGGAGGCTAAATATCCATCTTATCATTCCTCTAACGATAAGGCTCAGACTACTATGAATCACTATCTAAATTCTAAATTCTCTCTTCATTCTCTTTGACCCATTCATAAGTGCCATCTAATCTAATCATGACCTAACTTCCTTTTTGATTGTCAATCAGCATTTGGTAAATCCAAACATCAACACAAGGCTCGTTGATGCGGTGATCGCAAAGTGGACAACTCCAATACCTTGAGCTGGAGTGACTTGCGATTAAAGTTTGTAAGCAAATGCAGCTGAAGTGTTGACAGTAACGTCCCCTTATTGGAACCTTTATTCTGTCTTTTGAGTATGGGCACATTAAGCAGACTTTGTTTTGAGTTATTTCGATGTCCGAGTTAAGAAGTTGAAGAATTTAGAGAGACTGCTGTTTGGTAGTTCTCCTTTCTCTGAAAGTTTGACTCTCAAGCTCACCAGGTGTCAATTTATTCACTAAATTGATCCCAAAGTAGTAAATTTGCTTTTCATCGAACTGATAGTTGGCTGTAAATTTCTTTCTGTCGAGACAAGGTATTCTAAACCTGATGAAGTTTCTGCCCAGCTTCAGTTTGTCAGCAGGGATGGTGAAATACTCCTCTCTTCTTGCTTTTCTGTTCGAGTTGGTTAACAAGGGCTTGAGTTCATGGAAGTTGTGTTTTTATTCGTTTATTGAAAACCCGCCCTGCATCGGCCAACTCAGATTTGTGCTTCCGGGAATGATGCCTCTGATTTCAACAATCGAAGAGAGATCTTCGTGGCATAGGTTGAATTCAAAGCTGAATAGATGGGAATAGCTGAAAATAGAAAAAGTTCTGAAGTATGATTACACTAAGACCTTTTTGACCTGGTATAGTGGGTCCAAAGCCTTGTTGAGGCATCTTGAGCACTCATACAGGTTTTATCGATTGTTCTTGTTAATGATGCAAGAGTGCGTGAACTCTTTACATTTGAAGCAAGTGAGCCCTTATTAGCTCATGGTTTTGCAAATGCAGTGCAAAACTTCGTTGTCTTTGCTGAAGTTCTGGATGATGGGATTGGCTCTTTACGTAGAGATGTAGTCATCAATTCTGTATCTTTTCTTTTGAAAGGGTTGCATTGGCTAATTATTAATTATTGAACTACTAACTCATCTATTTAGTAAAGTATAAATTGCCACATGCATAATTATATAAGCATTGGAATGACCCAATTTATGAAAAACTTGCAAAGAGAGAAAAGTGATTACTTAGCTTATTCCCTCAAAGCTGTAAACAAAGCCAAATATGCCAATCTAATGGTAATGAATACACACTAATCAGTAAAGTTAAATGTGATTGATTAGATGTATTCCTTTCTACATGTTAAATATATGTGGAAGGCAATTCCTAGTCATCTGTGTTGGTATAATTTTTACTGATTACTTTAATTTTTAATTAATGAATGGCGTTGATGGACACAGATAGACAATGAAGCAAAGTATAGCACTGGGAGCATATATGATGATCACCTATCTGGCATACATGAGTTTCTCCAACATTATCACTTTCATCGATGAACATTAGTAAGGAGAAGAGGCAGATGGGCCTATCATTCTAGCTATTGCAAACGCTGTGTACACTGTTGCGCTTATTTATACGCCTCTTATCACCAATTTCAAGAGAATGTTTCAGATTGCAGCTCTTTGCCATTTGATCAGCTACGGAATCTTTATTCCTGATTTTCGAGGAGGCCTAAATCTGTTAATAGGCATTATTAGTGCTGGCTTTACTGGCTATTCAGCTGCTCTTTATTGGGTGAGCCTTGGAGGTTATATGATGAGGCTTTTTAAGGTCTACAATATTCAACCAAATGACCAAGGCAAATATTTCGGCATAGCAAATGGAATCACTTCAATCTGTAATTTGCTTGGAGCTGCAGTGACAACCTTTGGACTGGGTTTGTTTGGTAACCAAGTTTACTTTTCCATTTTAACTTCATTAGCAGTTGTTTCTTGGCTGATATGCACTTACTTTTTGAAAAATTTTGATGATTAGAAAACCAATTTTTAGATGAGTCCATAGTAATAACAAAAAGAGATTTAGGATCAAAATGAAAAGGACATAAAAAGGACAATAATCACTGATGTCTCATAGCTTTAATAAGAAAAATAGCTGCTCTCACGAAATCTAGCAAAGAAACCTCTCTCACAACAATTGCAAGTGGTAAAGAAGACATTCATAAAAACTATGTCTTACTACCCAAAAATGTACTACTTGCTCTTGATTGTTGCAATTGACAACATCATGTTGGGTTTTACTGCGATTTATCTCAACAAGCTGCTGCCTGAAGAACAAAGAACTGAGCTCAATGTAGGATATTTGCTTATGGTTCAAGGGGTTGGTTGTATATTTGGTGCTTTTACCAGTGCCTTTGCCTGTGATCGCTTTCAGGTCATAAGCGTCATTATATTAGGGGTAATCGTCATAGGTCTGACTTGTTTAGCCACTTTTATCACTTAGTTTGTTAATTACTAATCACTTTACTACCCGTTTTTGGTTGCTTTAATGTGGGGATTCAGCAACAGCTACATTGATAGTTGGCTGAGCGTAGCCTGCGCAAGAAT
>Ga0316217_10005981_pt1 | contig 12285 bp, 12 predicted proteins | sample 1anoAmetaG_FD_203633 | JGI IMG/M metagenome (GOLD analysis project Ga0316217, IMG submission 203633) | Freshwater microbial communities from Trout Bog Lake, Wisconsin, USA - 1anoA | ecosystem: Environmental > Aquatic > Freshwater > Lake > Hypolimnion/Profundal zone | place: USA: Wisconsin... | reverse complement strand
TAAGTAAAATTTATAAAAGAGATTGGCTGTGAGATAACATTTAATTCTATTCATTTAGCAATAGTTTTACTCCTTTAAGACCTTAACTCTCAATTTCATGAAATTTCTTAAACTCATTTTATTTTTTCATAAAACCAGAGTAAAAATAAGTTCAATCATTCTTTTCTTCGGAATATTTCCATGGAATGATAAACAACTAAGAAAGCAATTAATATTCCAAAAACTATTTGGGCACCATTAATATATAAATCATTTGAGTCCATTAGATTTCCTCAAGACGAATGTCTTTTTTTAACCATTTCAAATTAGATTTATTAGAACCTTTTAAAGCTAGCCTTCTAGATTCTCTTTGAAAAGATCATCATCCTAAATCAAAGAATACACAGCCTATCTTTACAGTTTGTTTCTTTTTGAAGCTTTGAAGACATAATTTAGTTTCTATACTGATAGTTATTTGTTATTCAACATCTTCATGAGTAAACTACTTCTTTTTAGTTTTATTCAAAAAGATTCGATTTCTAAATAGATAAATCTATGATTCGAAATATTCAAATCAAAAAAATCAAAAGGTAGTCTTGTCATAAGATAAGTAAATAAAGATTGTATCAAATAGACAACATCACTGTCTGTATTTTTGAAGGTCAGCATGAAGTTATGGGTCTAACCCACCTTGGTAGTTACTCGAAACATAGTTAGTTGATGTAAATTTTGAGGCTTCGTAGTTTGTTCCTAAATTGTAGCTTCCTTGACCTCCTTCACTTTTTAGCGTGGAGTATGAATAGCTAAATAATACGCAAGATACTTTTCAGTGTAGCTGCTGTTCTGTCCAATACCGGATTTTATTTGACTCAGGAGAGCCAAAAACTATGCAGAAGATTTACCATCGGTTTCAGGAGTGAATTTATTTGAGTTGAGCTGAGTTTACACCTTTTTCTCGTTTAAAATGTCGAAGCTTTGAGGCACAGCTCTTCCGAAGTTACTCAAACCTTTCGTGGCATCATTTTTGTTTGTATAGTCTTCCCAAGCGATAGTCTATGAGCCTTTTAAGGCAGTAGACTTTGTATTAGAAGTAGCAGCAGGAACATTTTGAACTTCAGATTCGGCCACTTTGATTCCGTCAATTCGCTAGATTGTCTGTGAAATGGCTCTTTGCTGTTGTTGAAAGCGATTATCTTTTTGACCATAGTTCAGAGGAGAAGTAGTGGTAACAAAGTCCCCTTTATTCTCTACGACAGGGGCTCCTTTGAGATTTTATAGAATATTTTATGTTGCTGAAACTTACAAAGGAACCACTCGAGTTTGAGCTACAGGCTGATTGTAAGCAAGATGGGACACTGGAGGAGCATATTTGGGTATGCCATTGTTTATTGGCTGTGATGAGGCTATGATTTGAGGAGGTGGCGGTTGTACCTACAGAGTGCGGGGTTGAATAGAATTTTGCTGAAAAATAGGCCTTTGGGCCAACTGAAGTGCTATCTGCTGTTGAGCAGGTGGTGGTAGACTTACAGCTGGGTTATTGCTCTGTGCGAATCTAATCTGAGAATTCAAAGGAGCTAGCCTTATTTTAAACTGATTCAAATCTTGTGACTGAGAATTAGTCCTGACTAGATTCCCGGAAGTAGTAGGTCTAACTATATTAAGATTCATGTACGAGTGACATTTGAGGGTTGGACAGAAGGACCTGCGATAAAGGTTTAAGAAACAAGGGGTTTTGAAATAGAGCTAATAAACTCACCTTTATTGACAGATTGTTGAGGTACGGAAACAAAAACATTAGCTGGATAAGGTTGTGCAACTTTTGTCTCTACAGGGTAAGTGTTGACAGCATTAAAGTAGGTGTTGGTAGTTGTTGTGGGCTTTATATTAACACTCGTAGTTACAGGATTAGTTACATTAGTAGCCTATATCTTAGTTTAGCTGATTGCTGCAACTTTTGATTGATTGAATTGTTCTGAAACTACTCTAGGACTTTGCAGATTTCTGTCACGAAGAGAAATCAACAAGTTCGGTACTGATCCGCCCTCATGATCTATGACATACTGACGGAATTTGGTGATCGTTTCCGAAAAAGTTTTGGGTTGTTAATTTCTAAAGTATGTTGAAATGGGTGGATACTTTCCACTTGTGGAATGGTCAGTTACAGATTAAAGTATATTGAAAATTTCAGCAACCATCTGAGACTAGCTGATTTTGGCACCATTGATCCTGTTGCTTTCGAAGTTGTTGCTGAGCCAGACCTTGGCCCTGTATTCCAAGTTGATGCCAACTTGGTCCGGATCGACGTGGAAAAAGCCCACAGCGGTTGATAGCTGCGAATACCCATGGATAAATATGTCGTAAAGGTGGAAGATATCTGGGTATGGTACTTTCTGAATACTAGACAATCTCTGAGGAGTATGCTCAACTAGAATCCTTTCTATGTTAGTTAACAGCTACTGGTATGGTTGTCCATTTGGCAGGAAAATCCCTATTTGATTATAGAAAACGCTTCGACGATGAACGTGTTTTTCCTTCGAAGGTTGAGCAGTTTCGCATTGTTTTAGATTTAGTCATCGTTGATTATGTACTAGGCATATATGTCAGTAGGTTTTTGTTTGTTCTGCCAAAGGTTTTGCCCGCTGCTTTGACCTTTCGTTATCCACTGCTATTTGAATTGTGTTTAGGTAAGATCTGAGTTGTTGTTTCCCATTTTTAATAATCCAATCTCAATAAATTAAAATAATCCAACAATAAAAGGAGATTGAAGAAGCTATTTTAACTAGGCTTGAGCCCTTTGAAAACGCTCTCGAACTTTATTTGAAACCCAACTTTTTGTTGTTTTCGTTGTTGGGAATTTAAAATAAGTTGATTTTAGTGTTCAATTGCTGGAAAAAATGGTTTTAGCTGCATTTCATTGAGTGCTTCTCTGAAGCATAACCATTTTATGGTTAAATACCCTTCAATAGTGAGTTTCTTTTGCTTTCATTCTTCAAGATATTGCAGCAAACTATCTCTAGTTAATAATGCTTGAATAATAAGATAATAAGACAAAGCTTAATCAAACGTTGTAAGCTGGAGAAACTCCCTTATGAACCTTGGAAATGTGAATAATAAAACGCCTCCTGTTCATAATCTTCTCAGGTTTGCAAGGACAATACCAATCGAAGTCATCTTCATCAGGGCCATCAACCTTCAAGAAAAAGTATCTACGGTAAAGATGTCCAAATGGCCTCATCAACTTTACCAAAAAGACATGTGAAGAGTTCTAGGGCACTATTTCTTGATGATTGTGAAGTAGATGGTTCCGAAATGCCTTCTAGGATTTACCCACGTTTGTGAAGTAGCCACATCCACAAAGATAATTCTTCTCTGCATTTTTTAGCCGATTCAATATCGGGTATACTTTGGGAAGAGTTTGAGGACTTTTTCTTATTTGAGGCTTGTTTTCAACCTCATTCTTCTCTTTTTCTATTTAGATGCTATGAGAAGACATTGGGTTCTAAAGCTACTAACATTAATCGAAGCAGTGCATGACGAACACCTATAGGGAGTTCAGTTATTTTTGGCATTTCCCACAAAAGAAACCTTATTTTGTGCAGGTAGAATTAGGAATGAGCAGAAAGCCATTCCACTTTATAGGCTCTTTATTAGTTTTGGTTGGTAAATTTTTGATTTTTTTCGGCCTTCCTCGCTTTCTTTTTTATTTCTTTTCCTACTGATTCTTACTGTTATCAATCAGCATTAATTCTTTCTAATGCTGAATCTCTTCCTCTTACACTTACACATCAAGAACTATATCACAATTTCTTCCGTTTTCTGAAGATTCGGTAAGAAAGAAAGCATACCTTTACTTGTTCCATCGTTTTACGGGTAGTAAAATGTGGCTGACGATTGTAAGGAAATGCGAACTTCCTCCCACGAATGCCCCTTTGTGATTTTGCAAGACATGTTGCTTAAAGCTGACCTTATTCTCAAACAGCCGTTTGCAGCCACAAAAGTAGACAATTGGAGCACTATCTTTCTGCTCAGTTTGCGCGTTAAAATCCATTAGCCAAATTAAATGATATTTAGTCTAGCCAGTCAAGCAATATACCCAAGAGTGAAATATGGTATTATAAGCTAAATAAAAGAACAAAGGTCAACTATAAGTCATTAGTACATCGGAGAAATCCCCTTGTGTACTTTCCAGATGTGCTTGACAAATGGTTAGGTTTACATGATCTTCAAAGGTTTACAGGGACAGGCCCATAACCGTCCGTCGTTTTTGGAATCTGTCCTCAGTTTTAGATAAATAACATGGCGTATGCTCTTAAAGGCCCTCAAAAATATGTGCGAACTCTTTTCAGGTACAATTTCGGCGTGATTAAGCATGACGTGGTTATTCTAATGTTTGCTTTTTTGAACATGGCCGCAGCCGCAAACGAAAGGCTCGTACTATTTGTTGATAACTCTGATCATCCTTCTTACCTGCTTCAGCACTGGAATATTGATGTTTCGTCTGTTTCCTGCCTAGTAGTGTGACGAATCCTGCGCGGTCAGATACCTGCTCTCATTTTAGATCTAGATTCTGTGAGAGGATCTTGGGTTTTAGAGCTATTAGCATTATTAGAAGCAATGCATAACAAACTGCTAGGGAGCTAAAAATTATTTTTAGCATTTTCCGCAGAAAAAGTCGCTTTTGTGCTCATTTTGGTTGGGAATCAGCAAAAAACCATTCCATTCGATGGGCTTTTTCTTCTTTGAGACACTTCTTGAAATATTGCTATTTTATCGGAGACATGATTGATTTTTTGGCACAGGTTCAGCCTTCCCACGACTGTTATTCAGCTTCATAGTCTTATTCTGAGACTTCTTTCGATTGCTATTGCGAAGTCTACTTTCGCTTAAAATCTTAGTAGACACCTTCTGCGTATTTTATTCTTTTGCTCCTTCTGCAGACAAATACAGGCTTTTCGAAGAGACATGCACCTTTTTCCAATTTTTCACAGGCAGTACTAACTGCGTATACAATGTCAAGTAATGCGAACTTCCCTTGATAAAGTTGCCCTGGTGCTATGTGATAAAATGTGCCTTAAAGTGCTACTTGTCGTCCATCAAGGTGCCACAGCCACAGAAGTAGGTGGTGGAAGGGTGGGAGGTCTGGTCTAAAGGCATGAGGAGGTGGGCGGGAGAGGTTGGCAGAATTGGCTAGATCATGTATATAGTATAATGCGTATAATACAAGTAAAGCTAGTGAGATTAGTAAGAGTGGTATAAAGTTGTGAAGACGAAGATGTCAAATTCCAAACAAACATAGAGCATTCGTTCGTCTTAATAGGGCCAGAGTGGGTTGGGAGTGGTAGTCTCGCGGCGGCCGTTTTAGAAATAGACGATTCATAAACGCAGTATTTAAAAGAATAGAAAATACTCATAGAAAGTTGATGTGTTTCTAATTTGGTTTAATAATACTGGTGGCTCCAGAGGCACATTTGGCACCTGTTGGAAGTTTTTCGTGCACTCTAAATTATTTCGGAAGATTTTAAGAGGGTTAACGTTTCAATTTATATAAACGATTTTTTCGATTATGAGAAATCAGAACAATAAACAGGTTGACACCTTTTTGTTTGAATAGCTGACACAAATCTACTCCAATTAAAGTAAAGTTGCCGCCATCCAGCCTAGATATGGTCCGTTCGTCATAACATTCTCAATAAAAAATATACCTGCAAAAAACTCAAAAATAAGCCATCATCTGCCTAAAATCAAGCTCTTGAGGTCAACCTGTTGCCATAATTGACCAACGAATACAGCAAGTTGCTTAATTAGAGTAGAAAACTTATAACGCAGCCACTCTATTGAAAAGACTACGATTTCCGTTCGCCCCCCGGTGCTACAAAATCATCAAGACCAGAAACCACATCTACACAATCTTCGAGCAGTTCCCCTCGCTCTCTCTCAAGGCCTACCTGCAGAAGTAGCTGCAGGGCGAGGAAGGTACAATTTCTATTGGCAAGCAAGCCAAACTACTGCAGAACTTAGCTAAGGCGGTACTGCAACTCCACCAAAAAGGGGTGGTGATGGGAGGGCTGAACCCAGACAACGTCAACCTCAACCCCGACCTCTAGTTGCTGTTCGGAGATTGGACTTTGGCCCATATCTGCGAACCCAATTAAAATACAGCTTTGCGATTTATTTAACCCACCAATTAATTTATTGCTTGCTAGGTTAAACACGCCGCCAACCCCACCTATTCCTCCGATATCTACTCCCTCGCACAGATCTACAGATACATCACCCAGCAACCACTCTCCACCCATCTTCACCCAGAATGAACTCTAAGGATACTGAATCCGCCAAAATAGTTGGAATGCTTGACGGTCTGATCAGCAGAATGGCAGCTAGCGATCCTCAGCAGAGGCCCACCATCCAGCAGGTGGCCAGTGGCTTGGACGGTATCTTCAGGTAGGTACTGGTCACTTCCGATCAGACTTGTATTCTGCAGAAACAGAGCCCACCCGACATTTAGATACCCAACTATGGGGCCAAAATATCCTTTTGTGTTGACAACCAGCTTGCAGAGAATAGGTCCCAACCTTTCTTGACACCACTCAAAGCCGTGACCAATTTGACTGTGTGCAAAAATCAGCTAACCAGAAGCAAGAGCTACAGGCTGTAGGCTGTTGAGAACTGTGAGGGCGGGACAGCTGGCGGCATAGACAAAAGATTGTTGTCTAGTGCGAACATGTCAACCCTGCAAGTCCCGACCCCGGTCTTTCGGAAGCGATCCAAGACTAGGATTAACGTATCGCGGAGCACGGACAAAAACAGCTGCAAATAGAACAGACCCCGTGCCAATACCTGCGGCAGGTTGTCGCGCATCAAGTAGACCACGCACATGAGAAACCTGAGCTTCCTGCTGTCCGATCTCTCCGAATTCGTGTTCCGGACAGACCTCAACCCGCAACTGGCCTTCCTGCTGCTCAAGCACTCCCTGCTCACCCTGCGCAGCAACTACCAGCTCTGGAAGACGCAGCTCAGCAGCATGCATCAGGAGGCAGTGCTGTCCCAGCTAGATCTATTTTCCTCGCAGCGAGATATGCAATTTAATTAGATACTGCGGAAGGAGATGCGGGCGCTGGGCAAAATGGTCAGCCAGTGGAAGTAGGTGCTCAGGGGGTTGGACAAGAGTAATGTCCTGTTCAACGCCTAGCTGGACTAGACCAACACCATCAACTATAAATTCCTCAGCTACAAGATACGCTAGTTTACCAGGCAGATCATCGTGCTGGCGGAAAAGGGTTCGCTGGAGAAGGCAGTGGGGATGGAGATGACCGAAATATTGTTCAAGACCTACCTCATCCTCAAACACATCGAGGAGGGCAGCTACGAAAGGTTTTGGAGAGCGGCGGGCAACCCAAACCAGCTATATCTACACAGGCAGGAATACCTCATCCAGTAGAAAGGTCTAGGCCAAAGATACATCAAGAGCAGAATCGCAGAAATCATGAGCAGCAGGTGATCTTGTACTATTTATGATACTTCCAATCGTCAGGGCAGCTGGTGCATTCAGCAATACTAAATAGTGCAGGCCAACTGACTATATTTTATTGATGAAATAAATCAGTTTGGCGAACCGCTACAGTTTGAACATCTACGAGGACAAGATGCTGCACTTCAACCAGGCCAAGCACCTCGGCCGCATCGCCGCCATCTACAAGGAGAAGTCCAACTTTACTGACATCGAGAAGGAGCAGTCCAGGATACTTTAAAATATGCATCGCTCCAAAGAGGCTAGTCGCCATTTTAAGCAAAGAGAGACCAAGAGAAACATCTAGCGGTCCAATACTAACCTGAGAAAGCGCATTGTGTATCATAGCTGCACTAAAACTCTACCAGCAGCTATTGACGATTATTCGGGCGATCTGAGATCAGACAAAAAGGATTGGTACAGGAAAATCAGAGAACAGAACGAAATAGATAAGCAAAACTTGAAGATTCACGTTGCTCTGGAAGAACATAAAAGGAGCAGGAAGAAGTATAGGAAGGAGATACAGAAGAGTATTGAAAACTACCTCAATTTGAGAGATAGAATCACTAAGTTGAAAACTAGTAACTATGAGAAAGTTGTGCTTTCTTGTGTGGAGTAGCCCAGGCTCAGGGAAAAGGGCAAGAAACATAGGAACCGCAGGCAAAAAACTAAAACGCATCCAAGCATCACTAAAAGTAGGGAAAAGGAGTCAGAGCTCTCAATGAAGCAGAATGAGTGATACTTTATTAATACCTTTACTTTCGCAAAAGTGTTCTGTTTCTTACTTTCGAATTAAAAGTAATACTAATGATGTGATAATAAGAATAGGGCTGCAACAACATAGCAGCATATTAATAAAAGTGGCGGTCGTAATGTCCGTCGTAATAAGATGGATATATGCTCGATAAAATTGATCACTTCCTTCTGGGAAACTCTTTGGCGAACTCAGCAGCAAGTATATTGACAATATTCTTCACCACCTCGTCTTTGATATTCTTCTCCTCCTTCCTTACCTTATGCTCCATATAATTCTCATTTGCAGTTATCTAGATTGCGCAAGGCGACTGCTACATCTCACTTATCGCCCTCTTTGTCAACACCTCAACGTTGTAAGAGATATCTTTCTCCACATCCAATGCCACTTTTTATATGCACTTCTCTGCAATGCTCACTTGGCATACCACTACTAGTCTATCGTACATCTTCTTCATTTATTCTTCGAGATAGCTTGGTTTTTTGCTGAGGGATTTGTTGTAAAGGCCGAGCAAGCTCATCAAAAGTTACTCTTCATATGCCTTGATGTAAACTTTGTGCTACTTCTTAACCTACCTATCATTCAAGATAGACATTTGAACGATAGATGATAAGGTGTGGTTCTGGACCTCGGTTTCCCTAGAAAGCAAAAGTTTCAAGAAATTCTTTATTGTCTCTTGTTTCTTTTTAAGATAAAGCTGCTTGTATTAAGACAATATTTTGATTATCTAAGGCTTGATTTTCTCATCTTTACGTACTCTTTCGTACTTCAGTTCCACATCTTCTTTGCTTGCTGAAATGTTTGAACCTTAGCTATCATTCGACTTTTTAACGTTTAGTTTGGGAAGGTCTGACAAAAACTATGATTTTTAAGGCTTGATGCTGCTTTCTTTAGCCTTGCTTTTCTAAAAGCTATTAGATTTAGATTCAGATCTCGCGGGAGGCTCATAGCTAGTCAACGGAATGCTGTTATATTACTCAGGGAATTAAAAGGAGATATCAATCGACCTCTCCAGAGCTTCATCCTTGAGTTAATTAACCATAATATCTGTCAAAAATTTGGTAACTTGTGCGCTCTGTTGATCATAAAGCTTCTTTTTTTAATACTCGGGCAAGAGTTCCCACAAATCGGCTTTCCATGAAACATTATCACTGTCAATACTATAATCACTTTAGACTTAGTATTGCTAGCTTCTTAAATGTACGTTATCTTTGAACTGAACCTTTTAGAAAGTGCGGTTCATCATTCTGCTCTAAAGCTAAGCAATCATCTTTTTGAGCTCAAAGTCCTTCTAGCTAAGTCTTTGATTCAATTCAGCTCGGAAATTGACCTATTGAATTTTAAGCTGTTCCTTCAAGTTTTTCTCGTAATCCAGTTTCACTTTTTAGATTTAATCTTGCTGTTTTTTGCCAACTTTGATATTCTCAATCTGCACCAATACGTTCCTCAAAATGTTATCCTAAAGCTCGTTGACGTATTTCTGGTTGGGAGTTATATCACTGCCGATTGACATGAAAGATACAAGTTTCCTAAGTTTTGACTCGAAGTTTTAGCTTGCAATCAACCTATTTAGCTCAACCTTGAAGCTATAGTAAAGATCTTTGTTTTTCTAAGAATTAACTGAAGGCTGTTTCTATTTTTTCATTAAGTTTGATAGCTTTTAATGCAACTTTTTGAGACTATCTTTTTATTTTGTAATCTATTACACTAATTTTGGGTCATTTATTTTCGGAGCTAAAGCTTACCTATCCTTTTTACTGAGCTATTAAGCATACCTAAGAGACTTCACAACATTAGTTTTCATTCTAAAACTCTTTGAGGCAGATAAATCCAATTATTTCATATTTACACTCTTCTTAAACCTATTTTGACTTTTGGAGTGACTATTAGATAAGCTCTAATCTTAGAAAATCTCTTCATAAACTTCCTCAATGCTCTATTTACTCTTTCCTTTGCTAGCTGAAATCTCCTAGATGATTTCTTCTTTCAAAGACCTCGAAGAAGAAGCAAAATTCTATTTAATGTCCTCTTTAATTGACTCTTTGATTATGCCACCTGAACTATTTATTGACTATCTTATTGACTCTCTGATTGACTATTTGATTATGTTGGATTCTCCAACAATCGATTATTTGATCATTGATTAGAAAGCTCCAGAAAGTTTTTAAAATTCTTCATTCCCATACTCATCAAATTCTTCAGCAATTTCCTCTCCTATTTCATCAGCTTATGTATCTTTTTTTACTTATTTCTTTTTCGCAGCTGCGTTCTTCCCAACGTTGGTATCAGTTGGCACCTTCAGCTATCTGTTGTTTATCATGGCTTTCAGTTTGGCCTAAGCTGGACCAATTTTTTTCTATTCCTTAATTAATACCACCTATGGCTTGATTGTAACTTAAGGCTTTAGTCCTTTTCTCATTATTGCAGACAATATTGTGTTTTTGTCTTTTTAGATGACTTAAGCCATTGAAGAGGAAGGTAATTTTGATTTATCTACAGATTATTTCTTGTAGGCTGGCTTTATGTTTAGCTAGGATGTGTCGATAACTGAGAGCCATGGTTGTTGTACTTTTTTTTAAAGTTTGGTCTCCTATTTTTTAAAATTAACGGCTGAACTATTATCCTTAGTAGGGACAGCTTATTGGACATTGTGATAACTACTAACTCCGTGAGGGTTAGTCTTACTAAGTGAGATGCCATACTAGCTTAAAGGTTTTTTGAGAGTTTTAGTTTATAGAAAATTAGGCGTTATCATCTAAACGTCTAAGTCGTCGATGTTGATTTGCTTGTGCTTGCTGGCTTCTTTGTTTTTGTTGAGATTCCCGGAAGCATTGTTGGTGTATTGTTGGTTATTCTTCAGCATCATGCTTTTCTCCAACTTATTGTTAGAACTATAAAGTTATTAATACATATTAGCATTGAAATCGCAGAGAAATAAAAAACTTCAGCTTTCTTTATTTAGTACAGAAATTTATCTAAAGTAAATGAAAGTTGGCATTTCGGGACTTTAAGGCTTGCTGAATAATTGATTATATTTAGAATTAATGCTTATTGAAAAATCTGTTGATATATTAGCGAGGAAAAGCCAGCTTAAACTTTTACTAGAGGTCAATAAAAAGGGAATTCTGCCAAAAGCTTTAGAAGTATTTCCGCAGAGAATAAAAAAACTGCAAGAGAATGGCCCAGCTAGAAAAAGTAGAACCATCAAACTGCTTTAAAACTTAGAGCTTTAACAGCTTGAAAAAAATTAGCCCAGTTTTTCAACAATTTCTAGGGAAAAACTAGAAAAAAACCATAAAATAAGCTCTTATTTGATTTATAAAAAGTAGCAACAAAATCTTAGGGCAAATCACAACTTTAAACTCTTACACTTAAGGTCTAAATGTCTAGAATCAAGACATGCCTCCAAAAAATCAGCTTAATCTTAATTGAGCAATTTGTCTAGAACCCTAATGAAAAAATCTAATAGTAAAGTCAATTTAATTGTGGTAGGTTTGAGTCAACCAGAAGACAAATAAGTTAAGTCTCCTCCAGCAAAATCTAGGTCATTTTATATCAAAACAAGTCAAGGGAAAAAGCAGAAGCTGAGCACAATAGAGTATTAGAAGAAATTGAAATAAAAGATTGAATCAAAAGGGCAAAGTACAGAACTTTTACAGCATTCCAATGAATTTTCACTATGCGCTTTTCTCACAAATTACAGTTAGTCTCAAGAAAGCTAAAAGCATCATTCATGCAATACGATGAGAAAGAAGTTCAATATCAAAAGGAAAGCTAACAGTCTTTCTAGCTTCAATCATGATAGATCGAGCTAGTTCAGGCCTTGGAGTGCCAATAAGAGTGAGATCGGATAATAATGATTCATTAAACTAATAAATTTTTTGAATGTCTAAAACAGAATTTTTATTTCTTTACAACAAATACAAATTAATCCTAGTGATCATTTTTTAACTGTTTTAACTGTTTTGACTGTTTTTATTACTCCGATTTAATGATTACAATTCAAACTTCAACACAAATAATATTAAATAATTTATGAAAAAGG
>Ga0316217_10005979_pt1 | contig 12288 bp, 8 predicted proteins | sample 1anoAmetaG_FD_203633 | JGI IMG/M metagenome (GOLD analysis project Ga0316217, IMG submission 203633) | Freshwater microbial communities from Trout Bog Lake, Wisconsin, USA - 1anoA | ecosystem: Environmental > Aquatic > Freshwater > Lake > Hypolimnion/Profundal zone | place: USA: Wisconsin... | reverse complement strand
CTTCCTGCACTCAATCTTACCATTGCTTTTGGCATGATAATACGCGCAGTGGCAATCATCCTTACCATATCCCAGATATCTACCTTCTCATTAAACTGCATTGGTGTTCCTTTTATAGGTACCAATGCATTGATAGGCACACTCTCAGGATGTTCAGGTAAGGTAGCCAGTGTATGCAGCATTTTTATTCTGTCTTCATGTTGTTCACCAAGACCTATAATACCTCCGCAACAAACACTTACTCCAGCTTTACGTACATTATCCAGTGTTTCTAATCTGTCATCGTAAGTACGGGTAGTTATTACATCCCCATAATGTTCTTTACTGGTATCCAGGTTATGGTTATAAGCATATAAGCCAGCATCAGCCAGTTTCTTTGCCTGTTCACCGGTCAGCATACCCAGGGTACAACAAACTTCCATGCCCATTGCATTTACGCCCTTCACCATTTCCAGTACTCTGTCAAAGTCACGGTTATCTCTCACTTCACGCCATGCTGCACCCATACAAAATCTGGTACTTCCGGCATCCTTTGCTTTCTGTGCATATTCCAGAACATTTTCAGTCTTCATCAGAGGATGCACTTCTACATCAGTATTATAACGTGCTGCCTGTGGACAATATCCACAATCTTCACTGCAACCACCGGTTTTAATACTCAATAAAGTACAAACTTGTACTTCTGCAGTATTATTATATTGATGGTGTACGTTAGCTGCCTTAAATATCAACTCCAGTAAAGGAGTATTATAAATAGTTTCGATTTCTGGTATAGTCCAGTCGTTACGAATCACACTCATATTAAAAAATAAAAAGTAAAAAATAAAAAGTAAAAATGCAAGAAGTGTATTGTCTAAGTACTTAATACTAAGTATTTAAATCCTGTATTCATTAGCAAATTAGCTAATTAGCAAATTTGCTAATTAGTATTGAATTATTCTCCTTCTTTCTTCTTCTTGCTGGTTCTTGGAGTCATCATCAGAAACATTCTTTTACCTTCCAGTTTTGGCAACATTTCAGGCTGACCTACTTCCGACAATCTCTCAGCAAATTTCAACAACACTAATTCACCTCTTTCCTTAAACATGATAGCACGGCCTTTAAACTGTACAAAAGCTTTCACTTTGTTACCGTCTTTAAGGAATCCTTCAGCATGTTTTGTCTTGAAGTCAAAGTCATGGTCATCGGTATTAGGGGTAAACCTAACTTCCTTCACCTCACTTTGTTTAGCATTAGCCTTGGTTTCTTTTTCTTTTTTCTTCTTTTCGTAAAGAAACTTTTTGTAATCAATAGCTTTACAAACCGGCGGTTCAGCAGTAGGGGAAATCTCCACTAAATCCAGTTCAAGATTCTCCGCTATTTTAAGCGCTTCCTGAATGGAATAGATGCCAACAGTAACATTGTCGCCAACAAGTCTTACCTCCTGGGCTTTGATACGTTCGTTAATTCTATGTTCGGGTTCCTGTACTTTAAAACGAGGATTAAATCTGCCTCCTCCTGGTCTAAACGGTGTAGCCATTAATTGTTGTTTGGTGAATAATTGCTTTTGTGTAAATAAATAATTTTGGTAAAAGTAATAGATTATTCGGATTTTCTGTTTTTGATCTCATCCGAAATGTTTTTAACAAATTCTTCTATACCTATTGTTCCGGCATCTCCCTTACCCTGGCGACGTACCGAAAGCATTCTTTCGTTCACTTCTTTTTCGCCTATCACCAGCATATAAGGTACACGACTCAGTTCAGCTTCACGTATCTTTTTACCAATCTTTTCACTTCTTTCGTCTATTTCTACTCTTACGCCGGCAGCTCTTAATATTTGTTTCAGTTCCTGTGTAAATGGAATAAACTTATCGCTTATCGGTAATATCTTCACCTGAACAGGACATAACCATACCGGGAATTTACCGGCATAGTGTTCCAGCAGGAATCCAATAAACCTTTCATGCGTTCCCAAAGGGGCACGGTGAATGATTAAAGGAACTTCTCCTTCATTTGCCTGATTGGTAAACTCTAATTTGAATTTATTACCACTATTGAAATCCACCTGATTGGTGGCTAAAGTAAATTCTCTGCCAATCGCACTCCATATCTGAACGTCAATCTTCGGACCATAAAATGCCGCCTCATCCTGTACTTCTACAAAAGGAGTACCGGTTTCTATCAGTACCTTACGTACCATATCCTCGGTTTCTTTCCACAGTTCAGGTTCATTCACGTACTTCTGACCCAGTTTCTCAGGAGCATGCAAGCTCAATCGCATCACAAATTTATCTACTCCAAATATTTTGAAGTACTTGATGTACATTTCGTTCACCGCCTTAAACTCCTGTGCAAATTGTTCTTTATTGCAATAGATATGCGCATCGTTCATGTGCAGACATCTAACCCTCATCAGGCCAAACAGTTCACCGCTTTGCTCGTATCGGTAACAGGTACCGTACTCGGCTATTCTATAAGGTAAGTCTCTGTAACTCTTAGGTTCTGCCGCAAATATCTTGTGATGATGCGGACAGTTCATTGGTTTCAGATAGTATTTCTCACCGTCCATTTCCATTGGTGGAAACATGCTGTCGGCGTAGTATGGCAAATGCCCACTCGTTAGATAAATACTTTCCTTGGCTATATGCGGAGTAACAACCCTTTTATATCCTCCTGCCTCTTCGGTTTCCTTAGCCAGCCTCTCCAGTTCTTCTATTATTACTGTACCATTTGGCATCCATAAAACCAAACCAGGACCAATATCATCATCCATGGTGTAGATACCCAGTTCTTTACCCAGCTTACGATGGTCTCTTTTCTTGGCTTCTTCCAGCATCAGCAGGTACTCATCCAGTTCTTTCTGACTAGGGAAAGTAACCCCATATATACGGGTAAGTTGTTTGTTCTTTTCATCGCCCTTCCAGTATGCACCTGCAATGCTCATCAGCTTGATAGCCTTTATCATTCCCGTGTTAGGAATATGTGGTCCACGGCAAAGATCAGTAAAGCCGCCTTGTGTATAGAAAGTAATCTCACCATCGGTCAGGTTGCTTAACAGATCCAGTTTATATTCATCTCCTTTTTCTGTGAAATACGATAAAGCTTCTGCTTTAGGTACTTCTTTTCTAACAAAAGCACTATTGGCCTTTGCCAGTTCATTCATCTTCTTTTCCAGTACCAGCAGATCATCTTCCGTCAGCTTTTTATCGCCCAGGTCCATATCGTAATAGAAACCTTTTTCCACAGCAGGACCAACCCAGAACTTTACGCCCGGAAACATTGATTCTACCGCCTCAGCCATCAGGTGAGCAGATGAATGCCAGAAGGTAGCCTTTCCTGTATTATCGTCCCAGGTTATCAGTTTCAGAGCAGCATCTTTCGATATAGGTCTGTTACCATCCCATACCTCACCATCTACTTCGGCCACCAATACTTTACGGGCCAAACCTTCGCTAATGCTTTTTGCAATGTCCAATGCCGATGAGCCTTCTGCGTATTCTCTCTCTGCACCATCCGGAAATTTAATTTTCATCATACCTTTTATAAGCCGCAAATGTAAGTGATAGATTTAGAATACAGAATTCTGACTGTATTTTTACTGGTATGCTATTGATTTTTATATTAAATATCAGATTATTGAACCTCCATAATAGTATTAGAATTGTCTAATAACAAAAAAAAGCTTTTAAACAGTAAACTTGGGTAATAAATAAGTATTTACCATAGTTATGGTAGTTATTACAAAGTATTATTTTTATTTTCTATCCATAAACATGGAAAAGTGACGAATGTCATTTTCTGGTAATTATAAGACAGTTATGTTCACTGCGCTAAATGCGAATAAGTGCTACATAAAATGCCTCTATTTGCCTCGTATGAGCTAACAAGTTCAGACCACAATTCCCCGCCGGAAAAAGTAGCCAGCAATTACTATGCCTATAATGAATATAATAAATGCGTTGTTGAATTAATGTTAAGCATTACTACAGGAATATGTGCCGATACAGAACAAAAAACTACCGTTACTAAAGAAACACCATCCCCCAGTAAATTAATGACCTGCGATATTGAATTATTGAGAAGTGACATTAAAGAAACATCATCCAGCAGAGAAATAATGGCAAGTGACATTGGATTAATGGCATCTGACAATGTCAGGAATTGCTGTTGCATTCACCAAACAACATCTTGCAGAAGCAAAACCCCAAGTGGATTTGAAAAAGAAATAAGTCGAAGTAAATTAATCACAAATTACATAACAATAAAAACAGCTGACAATCGAAAAAGGTTAACCGACAGAGGGAAATTAAGAATTAAAAATTAAGAATTAAGAATTGGAAATACAGAAAGGGGTTTTAATAAAAATGGTATCAAGTTTTTGGTATATAATAATTAAAAAATTAAGTTATGAACAATCGTCAGATTAAGCAAGTTAAGATGTTTATCAGGATTAGATTATTTTTTAGTAATAACACTACTTTACTACAGGCTTTTGCGCCTTTGTGGTTGTTGATTACCGACTTCCTGTTGAGCCTGAAATCGCTGGAGGGTGAGATTAATACACAAGACCTGGATAATACTGGTATAACGAGTAGTAAAGACGGGATGAGAGCATTGATGATAAGCCTGATAGTTCCGTTGTCGAGGAAGGCAAGGGTGTGGGCAAAGGCGAGTGGTGATAAGGCACTTGCTACACAGTTTGATATCCATAAGTCGAGTTTTGGGATATCTGAATTAGAAGATCTGGCACTGGCTACCAATATCATTGCATTGCTAAACCTGAATGCTACGGCTCTGGTTGCCTATAATATTACTGCATTGCAATTAACAGCGGCTGGTACTGCTGTAACGAGTTTTAAAGATGCGATTACTACACCTGACCAGACAGCCAGTGAAAGTGAAACAGCTACTACCAATATTGCCAATGATATTACCAATATCATGGTCCAACTTGTAGATATAGATGATTTGCTGATACCTGAATTTGAGATTACCAATCCTACTATTGTAGCTAATTATAAAACGAACAGAGTAATTGGTGAAGCTGCAGTTCAGCATACCACTGCAACGGTTCATATATATGAGGATGATGCCCATGTGAGTCCTGTGGTTGGTGCTACATTCAGTATTGTTGAACTAAACCGATCTGGCGTTTCGAATGGAGAAGGAATGGCTGAGATTGTACAGTTTAAGGAGGGTAATTATACAATGAAAATAGTGGCGACAGGAAAGGTAGATGTGATAATGCCATTGAGTATTAAATCGGGTAAACATGTGGAAACCAATATAGTGATGGTGCCTAATAAGATTAGCGGCACATTGATGGTTGGAGACAAACCTGCTGTAAACAGTAAAGTACTGATACAGGGTACCATTATTCAGGTAGTACCTGATGATTTTGGGAACTTTGTATTGCCGAATGTACCTGATGGGAATGGCGTGATAGAAGCTACCAATGTATCTGGACAAAGTGTGACTCAGCCATTTGTGATGGTGAATGGAAGGGAGCTGGTTATTAATTTGAAATTTTAGCCCCCCCACCCCCCTAAAGGGGGATTAAATAAAGCTATTAGCTGTTAGTCTTTGGTCTTTAGCTGAATACAAAATACAGATTATAGGGCTGTTCTGCGGGAGTGGAAGGTCTGGGAGGTCTTTGGCCTTTAGTCTTTGGTCTTTAGCTGAATACAAAATACAGATTATAGGGCTGTTCTGCGGGAGTGGGAGGTCTGGGAGGTCTTTGGCCTTTAGTCTTTGGTCTTTAGCTGAATACAAAATACATAATATAGGGCTGTTCTGCGGGAGTGGGACAGCCTTTTTTAAATTGACAATGGATAGGATAATTGACAATTAAATACAGAATACAAGGCCTTATCTCTGCTCAATCGCTAAAGGAGAAAGGAAGATACAAATACAGTGAAAATAAATGCAGCTACAAGCTGCTAAAGACTTCGGCTCAGGCGCAACATGAGCCGAGTGCAAACTGTTCTGAGTTGGGGGAGGTCTTTAGTCTTTGGTCTTTAGCTGAATACAAAATACAGATTTAAGGCTGTTCTGCGGGAGTGGGACAGCCTTATTTATGGGTTGGTTCAAGGCTAAAGCCAAATATGAGTGTATTGTAATAACCACGGCTTTAGCCTTGAAAGTAATTGGTGTGAATTTTTTCGTTGGATGGTTTTATGAGTAGATGTTGAGAGGAAAATGAGATTATGTAGGCAAGAAATATATTATTCTATTCATTTTTGTATTTTGAAAAAGAATAGGAGTAAATTGCGGCTTTTAATAGATATGGGACGTTCTACGGTACACTACGCTGATAATAAGACTAATAATGCTTTAAAGAAGCTACATAATAAACTGAGACCTGCGGGTACTCCTGTACAACGGGTGGAATACATAATTGAACTGCTTTTACTTAGGATATTTGAAACCAAGATAAAGCAGGATGAAGAATTTAAGCCTTTGCGTAAACTATTCTCGAAGGATTATTTATGGAAGAACCCTAAAACCGGAAAAGAGGAAAATAATGAGAATAGATTGTTTTCTTATTTACCTACCGTAACTAATGAGCAAATTCTTGCTGAACTTAACGATAATTTCTTTCCTTTTTATTCGAGTATTCTGCAGAATGCAAGACAGGTGTTTGAAGGTAATCTGCCACAAAAAGTACAAGACCAACTGGTATTGATAGAAGAGGTATTTAGTAACTCGAATTTTACCAATAATGTAAATGGTGGAAACCTTGGTGAAGTAATTAATATAGTAGCCAATGAGATAGAGGAATCAAGACTTTTGAAAACTGATTTATTGGGTGATGCTATAGAATCTGCTTTGAGCGAAACGGGTGGTACTAAAGATATAGGTTTGTTTAGAACGCCTGACCATATAAGACAGTTTATGACTGCACTGGTAGAGCCAAACTTTGATGATTTTATATTTGACCCTGCCTGTGGAACAGGTGGATTTTTGTTTGACGCTTTTGAATTTGTGATGCGAAGGGTAGATGAAGATAGTGATTGGCCCGGGGAAAAAGCACATACAGAATTGAGGGAATGGTTTGATGGATATTTTAAACAAAACCAAATTGATTTTCCGAGTAAAGAACAGACCACACAATTCTATAGAAGTGGAGTGGCGGGTATTGAGTATCTGGGGATGATTAGAAAGATGGCTGCTATTAATTTTTATATAAGGGGATTGAACCCTGCTAATATATTGCAAGGGGATTCTCTGGCTAAATACAACCCTGTAACAGACCATGAGAGTAAATCTATCATTCTGGCTAATCCTCCTTTTGGTGCTGAGCGTGACCAAGAAGCTTACCCTGATGTATGGCAAGAATACAGCAAAGAATCGGAGACGACTATTTTGTTTGTAAAGCTGATGTTTGAACAACTGAAAGAAGGTGGAAAATGTGCTGTGGTAGTATCGGAAGGTTTTAATACCTGGGACCAAGGAAGTGCAAAAGCTTTACGAAAAATGCTGCTGGATGAAGCACAATTGAAAGCAGTAATATCGTTGCCACAGGGATTGTTTGTGAGTAAGAGCGGACAAGGACCAAAGACTTCTATATTATTGTTTGAAAAAAGCCACCCCCCCGCCCCCTCTCCGAAGGAGAGGGGGGGAATACAGAACCACAAGTGGGTATGGTTTTATAAGATAACCAATGATGGTTATACTATGGGAACTAACAGGAAAGAACAAAAGGGAAACCAACTGGTAGAATGCTTAAAACTTTACCATCAATATGTGAAGCATGGCAAGAAGCCCCCTGAAACAAAGCAACAATTCTGCATACCAATAGACTGGATAAAGACCCTTGACCCGAGGGTAAAGGAGAAAATAAGAACGGAAACGAGGGTTGAATTACGAATTAAGAATTACGATTTACGAGTAAAGAAGGAGGCTGACTTAGATAGAAAGATTAAGGCTGGAAAGGCTGATGCAGAGGATAAGAAAACAGAACTTAAACTGTTTGACCAACTGGCAGAAAGCAGGGTGGAAAATGAGATAGCTAAGAAGATAGAAAAGGCTTATAACTATTCTTTTAATATGGCTAACTATAAGAGTACTCTTGATTTGGCTTTGTTTGATAATGCTGCCGCCTTGAGTTTTGATTCCGGGAAAGTAAATGACGAAAGGACTATTGAGAAAATATACAAACAATTGTATGCAACAGGTGCTGATATAGGAAAGACTAAGACGCTTATACAAGGATTAAACCTTGGTAGTGCATTGGAAGCGGATATTGTAAGGGAATATATTAGTGGATTAGATAATGAGTTGATTAAGGATAATACAGAGTTAAGTATTGTAAAAGAAATTCTAAAGAGCGGTGCAAAATATCCTATAGTAAGATTGAAGGAATTTCTTATTTTAAATGAAAATAAAATAAAGCCTTCTAAGAATCCAGATGTAAATTATAAAGTACTTGGAGTAAGTAATGAAGTTGGAATATTTTTGAATGAAAAACTACAAGCAGAAGAAACTAACCAAAGTTATTTTGTAGTTGCTAAGAATGAGTTTTGTTATAATCCTTATAGAATAAATGTAGGCAGTATTGGGCTTAACAATAATGATTTTGACCACCAAATTATTAGTGGAGCTTACATAGTTTTTGGATGTAAAGAAGATGAACTGAACCCTAAGTATTTAGAAACGCTTTTTAAAAGTCATGGATTTATTAATTATGTGAATGATAAGGCTAATGGTGGAGTAAGAATGAATTTTAAGTTTGAAGATATAGAAGAATGGAAAATACCACTTCCTTCCATTGATGAACAAAAAGTAATAATAGAACTAATAGAGAAACAGAAGGGGATTATTGATGGAGTAGATAAGGTGGTAAAGAATTGGGAAGTGGATTTTGAAGTTGATTATGAATGGACAAAAGAGAAGTTGTCTGAATGTTGTAGTCAACTTATAGTAGGTAATACTCCAACAGGAAAGATTTTAGATAGTGGTGAAATTGTATATCTAAAAGTAAATAACCTTTCTTTTGATTTAACTTTAGATTTCAAAAATAAATATTTTGTAGATCGACCTACGCATGAAAAAGATTTAAAAAACTCTAAATGTTATTCCGGTGATGTTTTAATGAACATAGTAGGACCTCCCTTAGGAAAAGTATCAATCGTACCTGAAACTATTAAAGAATGTAATTTCAACCAAGCAATAATTTGTTTTAGACCCAAAGCTTATCTTGATAGTAGATTTCTTGCTTATACCCTACTCAAGAAATCAACTGTAAATAGATTGATAGAAAACATAAGAAGATCTACAGGACAATGGAATCTAACAAAAACAATTTGCTCTGTATTTGAAATTGATTTCCCCCATATTAATAAACAAAAAGAGATAGTGTCTGAATTAGATGCACAGATAAAATTGTTAGAGGGTTTGAAGAAAATGAAAGCTGCTGCAGAGGATAGAATAGAGAAGATATTGGGAGAAGTTTGGGGAGTAGAAAATATAGTACAATAAGAAAACATTAAATTTGAACATTAATTGAATAGTCATGATTAAGAAACTGAGGCTTAAAAATTTTCTGAGTTATAAAGATGCCACGATTGATTTCACTGATTTTAATGTAATAGTGGGAGCTAATGCTAGTGGAAAATCGAACCTAACAAAGGCACTTATCACTTTAAAGAATCTGATAACCGGTGGTTTTAACTCGCTGGAAGAGTTTGATGGTTTTCTGGAAACGATTTTTTGTAAAAGTAGTCCTGAGACTGAATCGTTACTGATAGAAGCTGTGATTGAAAATCCAATAGAAGTAAAACTATCAAACAATGGAGGGAAAGTAATTTTCGAAAAGCATTATTATACCATTGAGCTTAAGTATGGGGCTGGTATTATTAAAGAGAAATATCATGTATTGGTTAAGGATAGGAAAGAACCATTTAAGATACTTGACAGGAATGAAAAGAAAGCTTCTTTTAATACTATTTACACGGAACAATATAGTAAAAGTCTTAATGAGTCATTAGATGAAGCTACCTTTAAGAGACTACAATTTCAACCTATTGCCGGAAAGGGATTATCGAATGTACTGATGTTGCTGATACCTGCATACACCGACTCATTTCTTACCTATAGTCTTGTTTCGAGTCAGATAGTTTCTCCGTCGGGAACAAGAAATCAACGGGTATTGAATACGGATGGACGAAATCTGGCGGGTGTACTGGAATATTATAAGACTCATGATAAACAAGTATTAGAATCTATTAATGAAATTATCAGCAGGTGTATTCCTAATATAGAATTTATTGACACGAAACCATTAGGATTGAGTAATAACTATTTTTTTACCGTAAGAGAAAAAGATGGAAAAGATTATGTACTAAACGAATTGTCGGAGGGTACAGATTTGTTTATAGGACTAATAACAGCAATGGTTACTACTCAGTTTATAAAATTTCCTAAAGGAGTAAAAGGGATACTGATTATAGAAGAACCTGAAAAAAATCTGCACCCACAACTGATGGAAGAAATAGTATCGGTTGCTAAATCATTGACTGATAAGTTTCAGGTTATAATAACCACCCATTCAACAGACCTTGTAGGACATCTGAAACATGAGGATTTGATACTTATAGATAAGAATGGGAATGGGACCCAATTGCATAGGGTAAAAAACACTAATGAGCTGCAATCATTTCTTGAAGAATTTAGTTTAGATCAAGTGTGGATGAACAATGATCTGGGAGGAGGGACTGTATATGGGTAAGACAAAAACAGTACAATTGTATGTAGAAGGAAAGTCGGATCAGACCTTTTTTGAAGGGACAAAGTTCAGAGAATTTCTTGCATTATCGGGATATTCTGTCAAGATTAAAAATTTAAAGACAAAGGGTAATGTACTTTCCAATTTTGAGAAATTTCTGAAGATATATAAACACGGAATAACAGCTAGTTTATTGATTTATGATAAAGATTGTACTGAGTTTGATACTTCGAGAATTGAAGCAATTATTAAGAATTATACTAATGTATTTCACTGTGTTTCGATACAGGAATTAGAAGCCTGGTTTTTAGCTGACCATATAGAAGTAGCTAGAATAAACAAAGCTATAAAACTTTCAAAAGATACACAGGTAATAGTGAATCCAAAATCAGTATTGAAACATCTTTTTATGGATGCTGGAAAAGGGTTTAAAAACGAACTTGGATTTGCAGAACATTTTAGTGATAAAATAAACTTATCTGAAGCAAGAACTCATAATAAAAGTCTGGATAAGTTTCTGAAACTATTTGAAACAAACTTTAAAGCTGCTTAGGTAAGGGTAATAGGATAGAGAGAAGGAATTATTATAAATTTGCGATATGTTTTACAGAAGAAAGGTGATATTGGCATTGTTGCAGTTGTTTGATGGGGAGCTGGATAAGATAAGACTGCAGAAGTTGTTGTTTTTGTTTGCGCAATTACAACAAAAGGCTGAATATGATTTTATACCTTACCGTTTTGGTTGTTTTTCTTATTCAGCAAATGCAGATATGACGGCTATGGTAAAGCGGGGAATGATAAAGGAAGATGAGACGCATTTTAGTAAAAATGATACTACTGATTATTTAGCCATTTTAAAACCTGAGGATAAAAAGAAGCTTCTTGATGTAAAGGCGAATTATGGTACTATGAGTTCCAACGCCCTGATGAAACATACTTATTTAAACTTTCCGTTTTATGCTACAAGAAGTATAGTAGCAGAAACAATACTGAATAAAGAAGAATATGAAAAGGTAATAAAAAGTAAAGTGGTATATACTGATACTGTTTTATTTACGATTGGGTATGAAGGAATATCGCTGGAAGGATACCTTGTAAAGCTTTTGAAGAATGATGTAAAGGTTCTGGTAGATGTGCGAAACAATCCGTTGAGTATGAAGTATGGATTTAGTAAGAGTCAATTAATAAAATACTGCGAAAGTATTGGTATAGAATATGTGCATTATCCTGAAGTGGGGATACAATCGGAACAAAGACAGGAACTGAATACCCAAAAAGATTATGATAGTCTGTTTGCAATTTACAGAGAACAGAATTTAAAGAAAACTGTTAGCAGTCAACAGAAGATACTTGAGTTACTACAAGCTAAAAAACGAATAGCCTTAACTTGTTTTGAGGCTGATATTTGCCAATGCCACCGGAAACATCTGGCAGAAGCTATTACTGCATTACCTGAATTTACTTATACCCTAAAACATATTTGATATGGCATTGACCAAAGTTCTTATAACCGTGAAAACTTATCCTACACTATCGAGTAAATATGATGAGTTGGTATGTACTGCAGGGTTTAAGGAAGAT
>Ga0316217_10005978_pt1 | contig 12290 bp, 8 predicted proteins | sample 1anoAmetaG_FD_203633 | JGI IMG/M metagenome (GOLD analysis project Ga0316217, IMG submission 203633) | Freshwater microbial communities from Trout Bog Lake, Wisconsin, USA - 1anoA | ecosystem: Environmental > Aquatic > Freshwater > Lake > Hypolimnion/Profundal zone | place: USA: Wisconsin... | reverse complement strand
CGGAAGCTCAAACTTTATCTATGTTGCTTCCTTTTAGTCTGGATGTTTTGGGAACTCAATGCCGTTCAAAATTTATGTGTTGTAGGTCGAAATGTAAGAAATTCTGCCCTGATAAATCGTTACCTTGATAGCTTAGCAAAGTGCAAAGTGTTAGATGTTCTCCCCTTTTTTTGGCACCTTTTGAAATCTTGAGTTCTATTACTTCTTTAGCTGAGTGAAACGACTCAAGCTGTGATTAATAAACATAACATTCTTGCTTTCACGAGTCACGTTCTCCTTTTTATCACCCTTTAGTCCTCTTACTTTCAGCTAGAGTGTATCGCAGTGAGTCAAAACTGCATGCTAGCGATTGTAAGTCTAGCTGGAGGTAGTAGCGAATCTGATAGTGGTAGTATTAACAGCTTTCTCCTCAGTAGTATTTTCGGTCTGGGTTGATATGTTGTAGTGAAAGTTGGAGAAGGCAACGTCCTCATCATAGATTTCATCAATGATTTCTCCGGTTTCTTCCACGGCTTTGATTATGAAGTGGATCTTATCATGCAGGTTTTTGATTTGGCTTATTTCTATGTTGATAAGGTCATTTTTCAACATTTTCTTGCATCTGATGGGGTACTTCTTCACCTTCTTCTCCAGCTAGACCAGCTTTATCGTCATTTCCATGTAGTGCTCAAGGTTGAAGGTTTCTTCCTAAAGGTAGTCCAGTTTGGCCTTTATCTTTTCGTTCTCAAACTGTTGGTTAATCATTTGCTAGGTCATCAGCCGCCCCTTTTATAGCTCATAATGGATGGTTTTCATGAGTTTTTTGTTCTTCTTCCTGTACACTCTGTTGTCCTTAATGAGCATAAACATATTTCTCCACCGATGTTCTTTATCTTTCTTCAGCTCCTAATTCTCCAGCTGTAATCGCTTTATTTCTGATATATATTCCTTTTCGATTTTTACAGAGTTATGCTCATACTCGTAGCTGATCTCCTTCGATGCGTTCTCAAAGACTTTCCAATACGCATTCAAAGTACTTATGAGATATTCCAAGATCATTTCCAAGACCAAACTTTTTTACAAACACTCTCTGCGAGTCAACTCGATCATTTCAGTGAGGGACGTAGTTATGAGCTGCTGCTGTTGCTGCACTAGCTAATTGGCGGTTATCTGCTTCTGCTTGAGTAGAGATCCCATGGCTGAGACCAGCCAATCGAAGAGACCTGCGTATTTGTTGCGTTATTGCGAAGGGTGTAAAGGTTTGTGCGTTTTGGAAATTCTGAGCATATTTTAGAGGATTGTTGTTAGTTCTTCGTGAGTAAACTGTAGCTCATAGCTACGTTGTGTCATATTTAGTAATTTCTATAATTCTATGAAAAAAATTAGAAATGCCAAATCGTTTTCTAACATACTTTAGAAGATTTATTTAATCTTGTTTCAAAGCAAGAAAATCGCATATTTCGTCCCTTGCTTCCGTTTCGTATGGAACTTTGAATGTATTATTCTGTTCTTTTTATATAATTTCTATGAAAAACTCAAAAAAACAAGTCGTTAGTCTTCTCTTTACGTTATTCGTCTCTTTATGCGTCTTCCAACTAGGCCCAGACTCCAGCTTCTTTCCCCGATCGCGATTACTTGCTACCAACTATACAACTTCAACTAACAGGACCAGCTCTGTAAACCTTTTCTGCAGTGGACTCACCAAGACTACCTTAGTCGATAGTTCACTTACTGCTTAGTATACGCTTTTTAGCTCTCAGATCTCCAAAATGTTGACCATGGATGGGTACGCTGTATTTTATGAAGGAACACATTGATTAATAACATCTTAGCATCAAACTACACAGCTGCGAAAGCCCAGGTCCAGCAAAGTGGCCTCTAATTTGGGCTATTTATTGGTCCATTCCTAATAGGCCTAGTGCTTTTAACTATCCTTTCTCCCTTTATTCTGTGCTGTTGCGCCTGCCCTTCTTCTTGCCCTAGCAAGTGCTGTAGAAAAAAGTAGGACTAGCAATACACCAAATGCTAGTTGTATTGGCCTGTGGTGGTTCTCCTCATAGCGCTCTTGCTCGCGATCGGAGCTTGTATTGCAGGTAAAATATAAATGATTCAGGGTTTTCTCAGTCGCAAATGATAACTACTACCTTCAATAGCGTCAGTTGCGCCTCCTCCATCATTTTGGACGATATTTTGAATGGCAACGTCACAACTGATGGTTCTTCCTTTTTTGTTGGTCTCAATCAATTCTATACTCAGCTAGGATACTTAAATGCAAATCTAAGCTCAATCAATAGCACTATGGCAAACCTTCAGTCAAATTCTTCTAACATGACTTCTGTAAGCACTTCTGCATCAACAGCTTTGACTAACATCGCCAAAATACCAAACAATGTGGATGCTGGAGGCAATATGACTGCCATCGCTTACAACACTCCTCTCAACTCAGCCTCACCAACTTCGACCATCAGTTCGGTTTTTCCAGCCGTGTTAGGAAGCTCAACAACTGGAGGCTATGTGGGAATCTTGTATGCTGCAGTTAGTGCTGCAAGAGATACGATTAGCAATATCTCAACTGCTGCGGGGAACTTTGTTTCTCAGACTGCAACACTGCAGACTACTGTGACAACTTTGCAGAGCACAATCAAAAATTTTACCAACTTCATCACAAGCATTGATAGCTCTTTTTACACCACTCTGTCTACTGCTTCAACCGACACCAACTATGTTTTGACAGGTGTCAAGATACTCTACGCAGCAACAATTGCTATGGCAAGTCTAATGCTTCTAGGTGTCTTATTGGTTTCTTTCTGTGATAAGACGAACTGTCGCTATTTAATCTACATTACTTGCTTCTTCTTGTTCCTCCTGGGATTCTTAGGGTTCGTACTCTCAATTGTGTTCAGTATACTAACTCCTGCGGTCTATTTCGGCTGCCAATACATGAACTATTCCTTAGCAAATTCCACCAATTTCAACAGTAAATCAAATGCTATTTAGATAATTTCGGAAATCTAATCACTGACTCCACTATCAGAGGCTACATTTCTACTTGTCTGCCCACTTCCAGCGGAGATCTAGTAACAGCTTTGGGCGGGAATTCAGCTATCCAGAATCTTTCGTCAAGTTTGACCTCAGTTGGGAGCTATAATACAACAGCTCAAGCGAATTCCTTGCTTTCGGCTATGAGTCAAGTCACCAGTGTCATCAGCAATTACCAATCCGGAGTGATCAACGATATTGTTGACAGTTCAAGCATCTCAATTCTTTCTCAAGTCTCAAAGGCTTCTTCTTACTCTTCCTGCACAACATCCTCTTTTGCCTTAGATAGTTGGATTCCTTCCGTTGCTCAAAGTCCAAGCTACATAGGATGCCAGATTTCAAATGGAAGCAACGCAACTACATCAAACTGTGCAGGAGCTAACTTCGCTTCGGCTGGAGGCAGCTGCAATGGATGCATGGATACAACTAGTATCCTCAATACAGCAACTTATGCAACCAAAACTGCAGTTTTGAATGCTCTCAATAGCCGCTATACTGCGGCAGGCTGCTCAACCTTTAACAATGACTTGGCAAACGTTTGGAACAACTATTATTCTATCAAAAGCAATGCCTATTCTGCTGTTGCTTCAAGGGCAAGCACTGCAAGCAGCAAAGTAAACATCTTTGTTACAAACATCACACAAACTCTAAATGCCACATTCACCAATGTTGTAAGCTCATTGAACGCAGTAGCTCAAAGTGTGACTGATAGTAAGTATGGTCTAGTGGCTGGTCTTAATTGCAAGCTAATAGGCGAGGACTTTACAACTTTTACTACAACTTTTTGCCAATCCATGTTTACTGTGTTTTTTTTCAGCAGATTAGTGGTGGGTTGTGCTTCTTTCGGCCTTTTGTTCGCAGTTTGTTGTGGGGCTTGCACAGGAGTAAGATTTTACAAGCATTCTATTCGTAAGCTCAATAGCATAGATAACACAGGTCTTTCGGACAACGAAGTTTAGGATATAACGAATACAAACTTCGTAAAGCCTAAGATTCTTTAATGATTTCATTTGTATATGACAATTAATTGCTTGAATCATAATCTTTATAAATCTAAATTATTAACTAATCTTTATCGGATGTTGTAATAGAAAACAACATTTTTATGGCTATTAAGGGCTTGATTTATCCTTAAAGAATTTAATCTGATACTTTCCTTTTTCTAATATATTTATATCTCTGGAACTTATATTTTATTTCAAAACTATGGCTGCATCTTTCGCCTCTAGACTTTCAGGACTTAGAGAGAAAAAAATAAGTCAAAACGAAAACTGTAGCATTTGTTCTATTCAGAGGAAGGAAATCTCAAACTTACTATGCCTCCTGATTCTTCAGATAAATCATCTTACTAGCCATCATCCATAAACAATAACACTCGTACTTCCTTCCGGTTTTTGAAAGGTAGAATAGAGAAAGGTCAGTCCACTGAGAAACAGTGTAAAAATCTTTTTTATTCAAGAAATTCCACAAAATAATCTCATGAATTCTTCAAAGGGTTTATCAAGTACTCAAAAATGGAGTCTCCCCGAGGAAACTAAAAGTGATTTGAAGCTAGTTTTGAATGATTAACCCACTTTTTAAGAGAAAAAATCGATCATAGAACCACCCAAGATTCCCTTACAAAAAAGAGTTCTAATAGCTAAGGAACCTCCTAAAGAAGAAGTTAAAAGGGAATAGCTCCCACCTAAAAAGGAAGAACCTAAAAAGTAAGAGCCTCCTCAGTCAAAAATAGAAAAGCAACCCTCTAAACAGATAATAAACGCACATGAATAAAAGCCGATTCGAGAATAATAAGCGGAATAGTCTCTGCCAGCAGAAAGCTAGAATGATTTAGTAATGTGTACCTAAGGTTGTGGGAGGAAATTCAACAGGAAAGCTTTATAGAAGCATGCAAAGGCATGTAAACTGGTGTTTATGTCTAAAAGAAAGGAGTTCAACTCAGAAGCAAAACGTCTAGTTTCTAAATAGCAGGCGAACATTGTGAAGCAAACAAAAATATAAGAAAAGAAAAAGATGGGAATGACCAAAGGCAAAGGCTTTGATAAAACGAAGACTGGAGAGAACTGGAAGGCAGCATCAGAAGATTTTAGATCAGCTATCAAGGCCATCAAGCAGGAGGAAAAAGATAAGAATGAAGAGGAAGGAGGAGAATAAGGCTTGGAATTTGGAGGCTAAGAAAATATTTAAGACAAAAAAGTGGTAACAGTGCTTTGTGAGTATTGTTAAAAGAAGTTTAATGAGATCTTTATAGAAAAACATCTTTAAAACTGTACCAGGAAGAAAGATAAAGAGCGTGAGAAGAAGAAAACAACTAAAAAGTGATGATTTGGTAGTCTTATTGCAATTAAATATGAATCAAAGAAATATCAATTGAGTCCTTTTATTGCCTAGTAAGGCTTATGGCTAAAAATCCTTTCAACCATTCTTAGGCTTGAAGGCATCTATTTGAAAAGTTTCGATTTGAATGGATCTTCACCTTTACTCAGCGGTCTTCTGTGCTGTAATTGAATATAATTAGTCTTACTGAACCTTTTTTGATAGCTAAGACACCCAGTTGACTCTTATTTTTGCTTATTCTAAACTTTCTTTTCTTTATTTTTGTAAAATGAATACCTATATAGTTCTAACTCATCGCTTTCATGGCTAAAAATTGAACTTAAGTCTTAATTTTCCTCATTTTAAGCTTTCTTTTCTTGATTTTAAGCTTTCTTTTCTTGATTTTAAGCTTTCTTTTCTTCGTTCTAAGCTTTCTTTTATTCATTTTAATGCTTATGTGGACTTAAATCATCATTTTCAAAGCTAAAGCTTAGAATTTAAATTTATTTTTGCTTATCCTAAGCATTCTGTTTTTCATTTTCGTGGGTAGGACAATTTCTTGGTTCTAATTCATCGAATTCAAAACTAAAGTTTCCAATTTACACTTATTTTTGAACATCTTAAGGTTTCTCTTTTTCATTTTTGTATTAAGAAAGCTTTTATGACTCTAAATCATCGCTTTCAAAGCTATAGCATCGAATTTACAGTTATTTGTGCTTATTCTAAGCTTTCTTAAGGCCACTTTTTTCATATCTTTGCTTTTTTAGGCTTTGTAAATCAATGCTTTCAGAATCTAAATCTATTACATTCTTTAAAACTTCAACTTTTTGCTTTTTATCAATAATTTTGTTTATAGGTTTCTAAAGTGCCTTTTTCTCAATAGGTACAGAGCATTTTTTCTTTAAATATTCCTAGAATCGTTTATTTTCTTCTTTCTCGCAAACTTCTTTTTGTGGGAGGACATTTATTTATTATTTTTACCCCCCTAAAACTCTTATGTTTTTTCGTTCCTTGCTTGCTCTAATCTTCCTCTTTGTCAGTATTGGTGGAAATAGATCAACTTCAGCATTCATTTCAAACTTTTCTTCATTAGGAATCGTTATGCAATCAGTTTTGATTTTGCTTTTGACGACATCCAATTATTTGACTTAGTCTTAGTCTTCGTCTATCATTTCAATCTTTTCACCTTGAAGTAGTTTCTTTTTCAGCTCAATTTGGTTTTTGAGTCGATTTATTTGAAGCTCATTCCTACTGCTTGGTAGTTGATAACGTTTGCGTTAGATAGTTTGCATATGAAGTGGCCTAGTTTTTTAAAAACTTAAGAACTCTGAGAGGTCTACATTAAGCAATTTTTGATAGATTTACTTTTGCAGTTAGATATTAGAGTTTAGTATTTTGAACTCTTCAGTTGGCGGAGTTGTATACAAACGTCTCAGCTCTTAGATCTAAGCTTAGTAATTTCCTTTTTATTACTCAAAAAGGTTTTAGTTGAAAATTAGGTCTCTTTTAGTTAGCCCTCTTGTTTGGGCATAAAAGATTTTATTTTAATTCGGAAATTCACGGACAATCGGATAAATGAATGAGGGTTTGATACTTTTGACAAATGTGTGTATTTCCTTGTAGTTTGAATGCAAGCTATAAGGCAGACACTAAATAATCCACAAGTTACATAGATGGTCTCATTAAACCGATAAGTTGGCTGATTCACCCACCCACTGAGGATTATTCCGATCGAATCTTCATCTTGCTTGAGCTTAGCATAAAGCTCGTTCTTTCTTACAACCTAAATGACTCCATCAGACTTGGAGGTCGAAAATAAACCAATATCTAGAGGGGTGTTCAAGAGAACTTCAAATCTTTTTTCGTCAACTACGATCGGCGTGTCAAAGTGTGTTGCTAGCTAAACCAAAACTTCTTACTTCCCAAAAGTGTCCAGCCCTATGTAAACTCGACTGTGCTTCCCCATCTCCACCAATTATTGGAAGAAGTTATTTAGCATTCTAAGCACAGTATCTTTTGGCGGAAAGTCAAATTTTTTCTTCAAAAAGGTGTTGTCAAGGTAGAGAATGTCTATGTGCTTTGAACAACCCTCAAATTTTTAGTTTAATTTTGAGGGAGGGTACAAATGTCTATACTTTTTGAAAATTTCTTGGTCGAACCTCATGTCTCCAGTATATAGAATTGTTCCCATGTAGCCTTAGATTAGCACCATGACAGCTCCAATACAATGATTGGCATCAAAAAAAGTAACATTCACTGAAAGAGCATCAGAAATTTAAATTCGTGTTGGAGTCTACAAAGGAATCGTTCTCTGTAATTAGAAGATAGGATACGACATTGGGGATGTTGGGGAACTTGTAGAGGAGTAAAGCCTTGGTTTCTTCAGTGCAGTAAATGGGTCCACATCTCCAGTTATCATTCAACCCTTTAAGATGGTCTAAATCAACAAGACAGTACCTGTGTGAATGTGTGTGAGTATATAGGTGTAGCTACGCTCCTTATCATGTTTTGCGATGGAGAAGTCGTCAATAATAATGTTCGTGTGCTCTAGCCTAGTCATAAAGTGGGCGCAATTTATTAACTCAAACGACTCTTATTTTATATATTTCATCAGAATGTGCATATTCTTAAATCGTGGCACCTTCTATTCGCATCATTTTACAAAAATAAGCCTAATTTAGAGTTTTTATTTCATAAATAAGCTTTTGATTTGATTATTAGATAAAATCAGGGTACAACTTCTTCAGTATTTGATGTGTTTGATAGTTTCCTCAGTAATTTTGAATTTCCTCAAAGTTCCAGAGATAAGCTCTTTCATCTGTTCTCTGCGACTCAGGATGGCAATCGCTTGTTGGTCCTGATCTGAGTAGATCTCAATTTCATCAATCAGTTCCTTATTGATGAGTTCGTACTAGTTGATCAACACCAAAAGTCTGTCCAGCTACCCGTTGAGTTTTTTGTTTTCGTCTAATCCAAGAAAGTGCTATTTTCTCAATTTTTACTAATCAGCTATGATGATGTCTAATTGATGTTATTCAGCTCGGATGTTGGCCTCTACTGCTGATATTTTGGCTGACAGCTCCTTCCCACGAGCTATCTAATTGTTCATTGCTGCTAAGTTGGCTCCAGCTTCAGCTTTGTTTTTCTAAGATTGGTTTAAAATGTTGTTGTAAGTTAGTTTACTTTAGTTTATTTGACTGTTTAACGCTCTGAGCTTATTTTCAGCTCTTTTTGCTTAGTCACTTCTTACTTTGAGGTCAGCAACCAGCTTTTGATGGTCATTTTCAGCTTGGTGCAAGGTTTTATCTAGTTTGGCATTAATAGATTCACTATTCCTTACTAATCTTTACAGGTTCTTAAGCTTTTGTATGTTAGAATCCAGCAGAGCACTCAATCCATCACACTACTCTTCAAGTCTTTTGCGTTAGTCTTTCAATCCTTTGACCTTCATTAAATAAGTTTTACAGTTATGGCAAGGTTTTTGTTTTCTTAGTTGGTTCTCTGATTCTTGTTATCAAGAGATTTGATTTCCAGGGTGATTTGCTGAACCTAGTTGAGCCTAGCATCGTTCATCCTCTTTTTGAGAGTATTCTATCTAATGAGTTCTTCAATGTGTATGCAGGACTTTTGAAGATTGACTTTAAGCAAATCGATTTCCTCTCTCAAGTCAAGAATTGTGTTCTTGTCTATTTCACTCTTGATTCTAGATAGTTGAAAGAATACCTTTGCTCCTTTTCAGCCCTGTCTTTATCCTGTTGCAAAAGCTAGTACTTCTCTCCAAGTTCAAAGATGAGAGCATTAAGTTTTTGGTAGTCTATCTCGATTCTTTTGAGTTAAAAGACTTAGTTTTTGAGGGAACCAATGAGAATATCTTTTTGATCGCTTTCAGCCTGAGCTAGGTGATTGGCTCTGATAGCGGCCTCAGTGTAGTCCAAGTATTTGCTGTACATCGTCTATAATAGTAAAATTTATTATTTTAACTAAAATGTAAATTTACATTTTAAATCACTGAAGAAAAGCAAAATCCGTGACAGAAATCAGCTTCAAAGATTTATTCCCAAACTCAAACATTTAACAGGACTATTATCTCCATTCAAATATACAAAAAATCAAGCCAAATCTAAAAGAAAAGTCACAAAGCTAAATCACAATTTTCAATCATGCTTGTTTCGGAGAATGCCAGCCTACACAGCAAGTGGGCAGTTTCATGAATTCGTCCCAATCATGAGTCTCTTTGCCGCAGCAAGTCCAAAACTTTTTCAAGTCGTGGAAAACGGGCTGTCCTTTGTGATAGTTGCATGCTGTCTCACTGTTCTCGTGTTATAAGTAGTCCTTCCGGCATCCTTGGTTAATGCATCTAAACTTCCCCTCCTTTGTCACAAATTCTTTTTTGCCTTCTTTGGCTTTGGTAGCTTCCTCTTCCTTTTTTTTCTTTTCCAGTTCTAAATAAATCACTAAGTACCTTTGTTGTACTCATTGATGTCTTTCACAACTATCTTAGCTTCCTATTTTTTCAAAGCTTCAGAGGCGTTTTTGACAGTATTGGACTTATAAAAGCCTTGAGCTTCTTCTTTAACGTCAGTGTGTCTTCCGACGGCACAGGTGGGTAGTTTTTGGAACTAGTCCCAATCATAGACAATTTTGTTGCAACAAGTCCAGCCTTTCTTAAGGTCATGGAAAATAGGCTGCCCTGGATGATACTTGCAAGCTTCATCACTGTTTTATTATTAGTTGTAATGTTTCAGACATCCGTGGCGTTTGCAGCGCTTGTTTCCTTTAGCCTCCATTGTCAATTATTAATTAATCTAGAGCTTTCTACAGCTCATGAAATCAAAATATAAAAACACATTATGATCTGACTAAGAAAACAGATGGTTATTGGAATAGTTGTAAAGTGGATAAATGATAGGAGATATGATAAATTTAAATAAAAAGTGAGGATAAATAAGATTCATATAAAGGTGCTTTGAAACTATGAAGTCACTTAAGATGTTCCCAGCTTATTTACGTTTTGTAAAGATGGCTAATAAAAGACTTGGCATGTAAATTTATTGGTTTTGTTGAGAGTTGGCATTCAAAGCCCGCGAAATATCTTGGGCGCAATATTAATCAAAATGAATCAAGAATACAATCAATAACCTCCATTCTTGAATCAATAATAGCCAGTTTATCACTACTACAATTTCAAGTCTGAGCCCAACGATAAAACCACTCATCAGCCCTCAGAACAAGACTACCAACCCCGCCATCCTTTTTAGTTTTTATAGCGTTCTCCGTTTAGGCCTTCTTCTTTCTTTTTTACGCCTACCTCGCCTAAGCACTTTCATTTAGACATAAGCAGCAACGATCTGTCGAAATCTGCTCTCAAGTTGCAATCTACAGGCGTTTCAATTTGCAGAAAGATGAACTTGGGTTTGGAGTAAGAATAAGAATCTGAAAATTAAGAGATTTAAGAAGGCTTGAAAGAATCAAAAGCGAAAAAAGGAACTCCCAATCGTAGCATCAAAAACTCCAAAGGATTGAGAAGCCTATCTTAGTCAGTTTACATGATAGTGTCATAGTTGGGTAAGACAAAATACAAAATAGTAGCGGAGAGATTGATTGCGGATATTATCAAAAATGGGGAACCCTTTGACAAAAGCAAGGATGAACACAACGTCAAGAGAAGGGTTTACGATGCTCTTAATGTTCTCATAGCTGCAGGCATGCTTCAGAAGCATGGCAAGGAAGTGCTATGCAACTAACCGTATCAACAAGAGAGCATGTTGGCGAAATCAGAGAATTCGAGGCAAATTATAGAAAAGCAAAAGTTGTAAGAATAGTTGAAGAATAAAGCAGATTTAATGCATAAGAAAAAGATTATGCTTTAGGAATTAAAATAAAAGAAATAAAATATACAAAAGATCATTCTGAGAAATAAAAGAGAGTCTCACTTTTAGTAAGATATACTCAGATTTCCCCTCATTGGTACTTTTATTGAACAAAAAAGAACTTAAGGCCTCCAATTAGTGGGAAATTAGATCATTTTTCAGTTCCCACATCTCCCAGTTCTGCTCGGAGATGTTGATCTCTTGGTGAGAGTCAAACAACCATCTCCACTTAAACAGGAATCAGAACCTGAAAACATTTACAACGTCATCATAAAGGAGGAAGAATAAGAGTCTGAACGTTTATGGGAAGTTAAGATGTAGGCAGAAGTCAAGATCTAGGACCCTTCAAGAGAATACGTGAAGACTGAGTGATTTGATCTTTTATTTTCATTAAAAGCTCAAAATGAATACCATTTAGACTATGCATATCAGAAGAGATTGGTCTTTTTCATGATGCGAATGAATTCTTATTCGTTTATCTCGCCATCTCCGTCTCTGTCGGCCTAGTCTATCATTTCTTGTAATTATTAATCAGTCATTGTTTCTCCTAATTCACGTGCAACTCTCCTCAAGTTTTTGAAGCTTATTTTTCCTGTATTGTCATCGTCGAAAAGCCTGAAAGCTTTCAAGATTTCTTCTCTAGGATCGCGTTAAGCTATCTTTCCAGTCATAAGTTCCATAAAATCACCAAACTATATGACTCCTTTGCCTTAACGGTCAACTTGACTAATCATATTTTTGATTTCTTCCTTCTTTGGCTCGAATCCCAAGGCTCTCATGGCTACTTTGAGTTCTTTAGCATCTATGTACCCTGAATTAAAGAAAAGCTACCAACACCATCAGTGTCAAAAAGGTCGAAGGCTTACTTTATCTACTGCTTTTGCTCTTCAGTCAGCTCGTTTCTTGCTTTGCGGGTGGGCTTGAGAGGTGCTTTTTCCTTTTTGAAGGTCGACATAATTCAAATTATCACTCAAAATTTAAATATAAAACTTACCAAAGTTCATTCATTTCAGGTTTTGGCATTTATCCTTTTACTTGAGTCTCCTATCAATCAAAGTTGATTATGGCTGAGTCCATACCGATTGA
>Ga0316217_10005975_pt1 | contig 12293 bp, 11 predicted proteins | sample 1anoAmetaG_FD_203633 | JGI IMG/M metagenome (GOLD analysis project Ga0316217, IMG submission 203633) | Freshwater microbial communities from Trout Bog Lake, Wisconsin, USA - 1anoA | ecosystem: Environmental > Aquatic > Freshwater > Lake > Hypolimnion/Profundal zone | place: USA: Wisconsin... | reverse complement strand
TGCAACAATATGCAGACTACACTCATATGATCACACCATGGCTTCCAGCTTCCTGAACTTGATGAACTTGTCAGTCTGCTCCCTGATTTTCTATAGCAGCTGGCTTGATTCCTGCAGCTACTACTCTCTCATGGGTTTGCCGTTGAAGCGGTTGCTCATATAGTAGAATTCCAGGATGTTCCGCACCTACTGCTCATGTTGGGTCATCCGACTCCCCAGGGCTATCTCCCGCATCGAGTAGTACGTGAACAGGCCGTCGCCGATCTTGCTAGGGGCAGGGGTACGTTGGTTTTCAGGCCGTAGATTATGATGGATGAGAGGACCTTGCTTACTAGCTTTTTTGGGATGAAGATGCAGGCGGCTAGGGTTAGGATGAAGGTGGCGTTGTAGGCCATGTAGGCATCGATGAGGTTGGGATAGTTCTCCATCTGGGAGTTTATGTCACTAAATGTGGGCAATCTTACGCCTACAGCAGCAAACGGTTTAACTTATGGTGCTCCTCCGTATTGAAATCCAAAAACTTAGATCTTAGCTGCCTAGGGGATGATTTACTCTGCTGAAAAACGACCGCACTTTCCGAACCTAACCCTCTTCCATCTCCGCCAAATATTTTTCGTCCTTCCTGTATTGCTATATATCTTTGGCGTTTTGCTTTTCCCACTGCTCGAGCTGTTCTTTGGAAATCATGGATCTTTTGATGCAATTATTACTAAAATTAAAATTAAGTCATTCCAGTCTCAGCTTAGCAGACCATCTGCCAACCAACAACTGGATCTACCACCATCTATGGATTGAGCAGTAACAGGTCATACCAACCCTTCTGGATTCAGGATGAACCAGCCTCTTGAGAAAGATGATAAGTTAACGAAAGGCAGGTACACTAGAATCGAGAGTAATTATGCGATGGGTTTAATCTGCTAAAAATGGAAACAAAATCAAACAATAACCTTGATCTGCAAGTGGCTGGGCGGAAAGCAATAGGTCAGATGGTCCTTTCCCACAAACTCGAAAATAAGTATATCGCTCTCCCCCCTCCCCACCACCGCCACATACCCATCCCGAACATCCTTATTCACCAAAGTCAGCCCTTCTCCGGTCAGCAGCCTCTTGCTCAACGATATCTCGCACTTCAAGGCGCTCTGCTCGTCGATATGGATCGCAATGAAGGCTAGACCTAGCTAGTCGCAGTATATCTTTGATAGGTACCAATCGTTGTGCTGCTTCGAGAGGACCAGCTGCTAGGACACGGAAGAATGCGCCAACTGCATAAAGGTCCGTTATAAGAGCGTCTCCTTCTTGCCGCTGAATTTGATCAGAGGGACGGGCCTTTCGCTGTAGACCCTCAGAACAGCAGAACACTCAGTCTCGCTCTCGCAGATAACCACATAAACCCCTAACTTGCACCTTTAGATATGCAGGGTTGCATCGTTGTAGACTTACTCCTTCTTGCCCAGGATGAACTAGTAACTCCCTTAGTTTGAACAGTTGATCAGCATTATCCGCAGTCTTCCCTTTTCGCCTGATTTTCTTTGCAGGGTGAGATAGAGCGTGCCTTGCTAGGTTAGAGTAAAGGAATGGAGGATTGGGCATTTTGGTCCGCATTTGAATTCGTAGAAATGGGAGCTGAAGTTAGCTCTAACATGGGCGACATCTATCGTTTCGAAATTTCTCATAAACTCGATCAAAGTTAGGCAGATAACTGCTCCTTCTTTCTCATATTTGATACCTTTCTATTAGATAGGTTGTACCCCTGGGACATTCCAGAGCAGCACACGTCTCTCCTAACTCTTTTTAGGACCAACTTCACACGTTTTGAGACAATAGGATTGGTTAGGTATAATTGCGCTGCATGTAAAGTTCTTCCTGGAACCCAACACTGTCGGATACTTCATTTTTGCACACTCCTGCAGCGTATTCCAACATTTTTACTGCTATTAGTGTCGGAAGTCAGTCATGATCAGTTTGTAGACACAGGGAGACATTGAGAACGTTTAGAGAACCTAATGGGCGAATCCGAAGCTGATATTCTAATAGCTGCCGTGGATCTTGGCGTAGGCTTTTTCCAACAAAACCACCCAAAAGTTACTAGGGTCAATATGGGTGAAAACTGCTCTCTGGTTGTTATCTGCGAAAACTGGCAGATAATCGTCAATAATGATCTGCTGTGGCTTGCCTTTGATACTGACGTTGAGTTTGTATGCCCCGAATTAACTGATTTTGGGTTCCTAGTCAAAGATCTCGTCGATTATGGCAGTTGCGCCGCTGAGGGCTGCCAGAGAGGCCAAAAAAAAGGCATCATTCTGCTTCAAAGAAAGAATATCCACAGGCGAGCACTCACTATGTACATATTTCTAAACTACACCGGACAGCCTCTTCCACTAGATGTTCCTGCCCTTATACAGTCCAAGCGAACGTTCGGCCTCAGCAAACTACAAATCCCGATAGACCCGCTTGTCCTTCCGACATTGCTAGAACTGGAGCTCGTCCTTGTGTTTGGCGAACATGCGGATGCGCTGGTTGGAGTGGGATATGAGGGGGTTGATTTGGTTCTAGTGGGCGGTGATCTTCTAGCGATCTTACTTGTGCTGGCCAGTGTAGAAGAAGACCTCGTCGTTGGAAACTGGTAGCTAATCGCAACAGATTTTCATGTAATTATATTTTTTAGGTTTATAACATCAGGGTCACTTTAGCAACCAATCGAGCCCAAATTGAGCTAGATGACTCCAGCACTTCTCTTTGGGATTGCTAATCCATTCCCATACACAAAACTAGCAGGACTGGGGCTAGACTATTTCTTCTAAACTCTGGCCATTCTGATGTTGGTTATAATTACACAATGAGCCAGATCGACGCGCAAATTGAGCAACTACGCAAAGGCGAAATCATCAGCGAGCAGGAGGTCAAACACCTCTGCTCCAAAGCCAGAGAAATACTGACCTAGTAAGGCAACGTACAGAGAGTGGACTCCCCTGTGACCGTCTGTGGAGACATCCACGGCCAATTCTACGACCTCCTATAGCTATTCAAAAACGGAGGAGACATCCCCGGAGTGAGCTACCTGTTTCTGGGAGACTTCGTTGATCGCGGATTCAACAGCGTCGAGACCTTCCTCCTCCTGCTTGCCTACAAAGTGAGATACCCGGACTTGGTCACCCTGCTCAGAGGGAACCATGAATGCAGGCAGATCACTCAAGTTTATGGCTTCTATGATGAGTGTCTCAGAAAGTATGGGTCGCTGAATGTCTGGCGCTATTGCACAGATGTGTTCGATTATCTGTCTCTGGCGGCCATCATAGACGACAGTCTATTCTGCGTGCACGGAGGTCTCAGTCCCAGCATCAACGACTCCATCGACGACGTAACTGTCCCAAGACTCAGATCCGTTCAATCGACAGGAAGCAGTAAATACCCCACGACGGGTCGATGTGCGACCTTATGTGGTCCGACCCCGATGGTACTTCTCCTCTCATCCAGAACTTCAAGGGTGGGTGCTCAGCCCCAGAGGAGCCGGCTACCTCTTCGGCGGCAACGTGGTGGACACCTTCAACCACAAGAACAACATCACCGAAATCGTCAGAGCCCACCAACTGATCATGTAAGGGTACAAGTAGATGTTCAACAAGCAGCTGGTGACGGTGTGGTCGGCACCCAACTACTGCTACCGCTGCAACAACACAGCCTCCATCCTCGTCCTAGATGATAAGCTGAACCAGCAGTTCATCAGGTTCGAGGCAGCCACACATGAGAACAGGATGGTTCCCACCAAGAAGGTCATACCGTAGTATTTTTTGTGAGGACGGCTGGTTGGATCTATGATTTGTCACTTTTATACTGCACAGATTGGCTATAATAAGAATATAGAAGGACTCCTTGAATCCAATCATCAATTTGCGAATCAGTGAAGGAGGATGCATTCATCATGGTCAGCCAACAACCCAACCACTTAATTCCAGCTCAAAGTTGACCATTTGCTCGATGGCTGATATCAGATCCCCTCAGATTAATTATAACTCGATATGTGGAGAACATCCAAAATAGTTGTGGTGTTGACCTTGGCCGCATTAAGTTGCAGCAGCTACCTCGAATTCCCCCTCGAAAGGAGCACACTAGACAAGAAAATCTATTAGCACGACGCAGTAGTCTGCAAAAACTAGACTACGCTCAACCAAGACGCATAGTATCACTAGATCTGCTACCAGAAAGATGTCGCCTATAGCATCCCCTTCATCAACAGTGACCAGCATATCCTCATGTCTGTCGATCTCACCATCCCCCTCAGTTGGGTCAAGGCTCCGGAATGCAAGATCGAGGGCACTGACCACAAATGCACTAGAAAGACTGAGACCTTGACTGAAAGGGTTAAGGAGGCTAAAAAGAAGATTTCGAACAGGTTGCACAAAAAAAAGGAGGAGGAGCTGAAGTAGGATGCTATTATTGAAGGCTCGTCCTCGGTTATCCGCGGTGAACTGTAAAGGGCAAAGAACTTAGTCTTCATAGCTAGAGATTCAAGCAGGCTGAACAACTTTTTCGAGCTTGTTTTGCTTGGCCTGTTTATCTATGGGGAAAAGGATGTGCTTCAGTTGGTTAGCACAAATTTTATCAATGCAACTGAAATCTCTGAAAACCTGAATTCTTTGAGTGACGGAGCCATTTCGATGAGGTTCGACCAAACCTCCGAAAACTCCTTCCTCAATGAAATCTTCGCCTACGTGAAAGCCACATAAAAAACGGTAACTCTCTTCATCGGAGTCAACAACACCATCACTATCGGCGACATGACGGCAAAATATACATAAAACGGGTATAGTAGCATCGAATGGATTGATATGCCCGAAGACGAAGGCTTCGGAAAACTACCCAAACTGAAGGATATTGGGATGGAAGATAGGGAGGAAGACAGTGAGGGAGAAATAGCTGAGGACCTCACTGCTGTTTTTACTCTAAGTGCTTCTTATATTGGGCTGCCTTAGGCTGCAATAACCAGCGTCTTTAGCAAATTCATGTCAAAAGAAGTGAACTGCACAATCAACGGCAAAACATACTACGTGTAATGCAGCGCAGCCAGCAAGAAGAAGTTTGAAAAGCTCAAAGAAAAGAGCATATTCTTCTCATTCGATGAGAAAAACATCAACGTGAGGCTGTAGAAGCTGGTGCTTTCGTAGCAGAGTAAAAAGATAGTGCTCAACATCAAAAAGACCTATAACAACCGCGTTATCCTCGGCTAGCCCATCTTCCTAGAGCATTTCATTGCGCTGGATTACTCTAAGAACAAAATCGGGTTTGCCCCCAAAAGAATCACATTTGATGAGTTTTTCATTGACGTTGTGTCGCTTGTGAGGTTTCTATGCTTTTTGTTTGTTCTGGGTAAGCATTTGTTAATGTAGGATTTAGTTTTGTGATATGTTTGAGGCCTTGCCAAAAAATATTCAAACTGTTTTTTGGCAAAAGATGGATCAGCGCAGCCTAAGGCATTGAAGGAAGAAGGCTCAAACAATACTCCCCTATCCAATAAAACCCTTACGACGAGCTAAAAGGCAAAATTCAAGAAGTTCTAGGTTCCTAAAAGTAGGTCGAGGGCATTTGATGTTTATAATGGTTCCTTAGTTAGTAATCCAAATTCGCTTTACATCTTATATCAAAAGTAGTGTTTATCATCTTATATATAACTTCATGCCTCGTTAGTCCCATTCACAAAGCTTTATGGAAGGCAGCTCTGGGATCAGACTCAGCCAAACTGAAAAAATGCAGAAAGAAGCAGACTTCTATACCAAAAAGTACGAGTGGGAGAGACGCAACATGCTCACCCTCCAAACCATTGAATCCAAACTCTCAGGAGAAATCGCCAATCTGAAGAAAAACCTGGGCAGTTTGAAAAAAGAGAGCGAAGAAGGAGATGTGAAGCTGATCTTCACCAAAATGCGCAATTTGCAGAAGCAAGTCGATATGGTAGATTATTTGAAATGTAGAACGACAAAAGGTATAATGAAACGGTGGGAGAAATCGAGAAACTGAGGAAAGACATACAGCAGCTGCGACATGACAAGACTATGTACCAACATAACCTGACCACTCTTCAAGTTGACATCGACTCAGCTGACCAATAGATCAACGCACTGACCTAGACCATAAAGTCCAGCCAGAACACCAGCAACCTCAGCCAGAATCTAATGCTCACCCTCAAAATGAAAAACGAGGAGGACAAAACCAACTACTACCGCAGACTCGCCTAGCTCAACAAAGGCCTCAAAGATCCCAAACTCGACCGAGGGAGCAGGATCAAAGTCGGGGAGACAAGTGCTATGCAAAACAACTCTGCAGCTACCCTCAAGCAGAGGCTGACCAAATTCATACTCAATAACAAGGAGAAAGTCAAGCTGATTGATCGTTATCAGAGAAATATGAAGGTTATTGATTAAGCCTTTAATACTATCAAAGAAGCCACTGGGTTGACCGATATTGTCTAAATCCAGAACACTTTTATCAAGGGAGAAGAGCAGAACTATAATCTGCTCACCTATGTTGATGTCCTCAACCAAGAGATCGACAATCGCATTGATATTAACCACAATCTGAGGGCCAAAAACTAGCAGCTCAAGAAGGATAATCTTTAAAAACAGCGCATTTTGAACTAGGCTCCTGAGGACGAACGGAGGAAGAATAAGATCCGCGATTACGCGGCTGAGAAGAAACAAAAAGTTGAGGATTTCCAAAAGATGCTTGATTAGCTCTCACCCCCTCTCAAAGAAGTTCTCCTCAAGCTGGCCAGCTCCAAATTCAATCGAAACAATCCACACAGAGCACAAGAACACCTCACTTCAGAAGTCAGCCTCAATCACTCAAATTTGGGCTAGTATCTCTCTGAGCTGGAAGAGTACATAAACGACATTTTGGTCTGCAAGGGGAGGGCCAATAAAATGGCCAACTCGGATATCTATGCGAAAACGTTGTTGCTTGATTAGTTGACCCCGAAGTAATTCAAGAAAAGAACTCATGTACATTTTAAAGGATTTAGGATAACGTGTTGCTGCATAGTGTTCTCGAGTAGGTGAAAGATAAGACCAAAGGGATTTAAAAGCTACTTGAGCGTGAACAGTTGCTGGAGCTGTCCAAGAAATAGTTTGAGGCTAAGAAGCAAGCATAAGGTACCAAAAAGAAGAAATGATGGACATAAACCTAATAATAAACAGCTTACATAATCTTGTAGTTGATTTGGCGTATCGGTACCAAAGACAACGTATCTCTTACTGTAGTTATTGCTTAAATGGTTCCTGATAATAGGAATATCATTAAGTTAGTAGATCTATCATGCCTATCTTGAGTTTGATGCTCGCTAGCAGCTCCTCTAAATTCTACCCAGACTCTTTATCAACTGGTTTGACCTTTCTTATCTCCTCGTTCCTCCTGATCCTTTCCGTCAGCCTGTTCGCCTCTATTTTAAGCCTATCTATCTTTTACATCTTCTCTATGTTCTTGGAAGCCAGAATCTTGTTGATCCTGTCTTTGTGAGCCTCCCTCATAAACTTATCGAGTTCGCCTTGGTTCATCGTGGTATTCGACTTCTTTTTCTACTCCGGACTGGACTCAGTTTTTTCCTATTTCGTTGAGTAGTTGTCTTTCCGCAGTTCACTTTTGACCACCCTCTTTTCGTGCAGATATTTGTTACCAAGGGCGAAACGCTAGACTTTAGTTTTTTATTTGCTGCGTTTTTGTTTGTTCAACAACAGCATTTACAGTTTCTTCTTTTAGTCGATTTTCACAGAAATTGTCTATTTTACATATTGAGCATAGTTGGCCTGCTTCTCAATCCTTTACTCAAGCGCCCTCTTCTCTGCCTAAAGTCTTATTTTTTCTTTAACCTTTTCCTCCTACAAAAGTTTATGTATCTTGTGGGAGTAGTATGGCGGCGGTTTGTACTCAAAGGTTAAATTACTACTGTTCGAGTGCTGAGACATCTTTTCTTCTTTTGATCTGTCATACTCTCTCTCAAAATTGCGGATTTCCTCGATAGAGAAGCCTTTGAGACGCGAGCTTCTTTCCTTTAGTATCTTTTTTTGCTACTCCAGCATGGGCAGCACAAAAGATGCCTCGTACTTCTCTTTCATTATCTCGTGCTTCCTTTTCTGCTACACCACCTACTTATATCGTTTCAAAGACTATTTTTGCTACTACAGCTGCTTCTGCTTCAGCCTCTATCTTTCCTACAGTTTCTACTTTATTGCTTTTTCCTTGGACTGCTTGAGCTTTTCCTAACTAAGCTTTCTTTCCTCTTCTTCCTTCTCGATCTAGTTGAGCAACTTCTGCTGCTAGTACTAAAGCAGCTGCTTCCTCTTGTTCTCGGCTACCTTCCTCACCTTCACCATCCTTTCAATAAAGTTCTTATGCTAGATCTAAGAAAACTCATCTTTTTCTTCCGTCTTAGCCTCCCTACTCTCGCTCATTTTGTTCAGCTCCTCCTGTATGCTCTTGAGTTGCATCTCCAGGTCAGCCTTTTTACTGAGAATGAGCTTTATTTGGTCTGGCTTGTCTGCTAGCGTGGGAGAAGAGCTGGGTTTGCCTATTTCCTTTGATTACTATATAGCCAATAGTCTACATTGGATATTTTAAGAACACCCGATTTAATTTAATTATTAACTTCAATTCCAGTGGTGCTGATCAAGTTGCTGCTCATCTCGTGCCATCTCCTTCCTAAAACCTCCTTGGATCTGAAATATTCAACCAAATCAGGATCACGATAGTCAGTTGGAGGCTCTTCCACTTTTCTGGGGGGAATAGCAACTTCAGCTATGTTAAGAGTTTCATTTGGTGACTCATTTTGGTTGAAATTGAGCTATTGCTGGGGTTGGTTTGAGTGGAATTAGTTCAATTCTGGGGGAATGTAGCTTTCAGAATTGATATCGGTTTGGAGATTCTCGATTAGCATTAAATAAAATTAGCAATTTATGCATTCATTAAAGTTATAGTTTTTAAAAACTGTAAACTTCGTCAGCAACCCTTCTCAACACACAAATGTTTAACCTTCGGAGGATAGTCGTAGACATTTTTGATACTTGTGAGTACAATGTATGCTGCTACTAATCCTTAATAATACATAGAAGATTTATATTTGTAAATGAGTTAGTTATTTACTACTTACAATCAGAAGCTAATATCGTGCTTAAATTCTTTTTTGGGGTGACCCAAGGTTTTTCAAATGGGGCGCCAAATTTGAAGATTCTCTGATTGAAAGGGATATTCGCATATGATTCGATGCTCCTGAACTCTTCCTAAAAGTTTGTGAAATTTTGTTTCAACTTTTTTATTGTTAGTTAACATATTTTACCGAATATATTCGAGAATTCGTCGCACAAACCAATCTTCTCTAGAACAGATAACTTCATCATAGGATACAATACTTTAGTTGATTACAGTAAAATGAAAGCTAGAACTGGAATACATCATTTGGCAGCACTAAACTTTGTGTTATTCAAGACAGTGTTTTCTTGAAACCTGTTCCATTATTACCATATCTTTCAGGAAAGACGAAAGGCTTGTTGTTGTCAGTCAAGAAAGGTTATAATTCTTGGTTAAAAAATGCTTTTAGTTGTTTGTCCTTAAGATGGGCACTCCTGATGCTTGTGTTGTGATTCTAAACATCGGACAATTCGCTAGAAACTGCTATTTCTCGAATGGAGGCTATATTTAGGGCTATCTTTGTGGCTTATTCAATATTTTTAACCTTTTAAGATAGTATTTGATAGTATTCCTGTAATTGGTTCGAGGATTGAAAACCTAATGATCCTTGTGAGAGGCTAATACAATCTTGAGAATGCTGACACATCAAACTACTATTATGCTTAGCATCAATATCTCGAATTCGAATGCAACTTCTTATTATCTAACCAAGATAAACCTCCCTCGAATTGGCCTATATAACTATGAATATTTATTAAATAAACCATCAATAAAATGGCCCAGATTTGCTAGGTAAATACTAGTTTCTGCAATCTTCTGAATCCATGAGCATAACTATGCTTGCTGGTAATAGGCACAATCTTTGCAAATTGTTAATATTGTTCAATTTTGCCAAAACTATTTTTATGTGTTTTTATCTTAAGAAATAAAAGAATGGCTAATTGATACTTTAATTTGCTGAATTTCAGCCTTATTTCAGCGAGCCTCCTCTTTTCATAAAACTATCGCCAAATCCTATATTTTATTAGATTGACAGGTGTCTATGTTGTTCCGCAAAAGGATAGACTATTACGAATAAATGTAAACAAACCAAGCTGATGTAAATTATACATCTACCTCAGAAAATACCCACAATTTGGAGAAGTGCAGTTCAACTCCCCACTACACCTACATAAAAGCCTATTGAGAACATCCATCTATGCGGAGATGGCTAATTCAGATAGGTTAGTAAACAAAGTGCTTATTATAAAATTATTGCCAAAAAATTATATATTAGTATTGAAGCGGATGTTTGAAAGAAAGGTGTGGACGGAGGAGGAGGACAGGGTTTTGAAATTTCTCAAAGAAGTCCGAGGAATCGTGCGTTGGTCAGCCATTTCCTAAGCGATGGAGAAGTAGTTCAACATCCACGGGCGCAATGGCAAGCAATGTCGAGAAAGGTACCCTTTTCGCAATCTAGATACCACAACCACCTGGACAAGGGCATCAGCAACTCCGAGTGGACCCTGTAGTAGGAAAACAAACTTTTCTAAATCCAAGACGAGGTGGGCAACAAATGGGCCCTCATCTCCAGCAAGCTCCCCGGCAGGTACCTCTAGACCCATACAGAACTGACAACTGCGTCAAGAACCACTTCTACTCCAAACTGCGCAAAGGCCTGAGGAAACTGAACAGAAAAGTCAACAAGCATTTCAAACGCGAATTCAAAGAAATCACAACAGCCACCCTCTACAAAATTATCTAGACCATCGAGAACAAAGCCAAGAACCAACTCAGTCCTGAACTCGATTCCTATGAGCTCTGCAAAAGTAATATCCGGCTAAACTAGAGATCAAGCACCAGATTAAGGATTTTGAGAGCTTAATCTAGACCTACGAGAAGGAACAGCAGGAGCTTGACTATGTCAGGCATATTTTGGAGGATATCGCTCTGCTAGAACCAGAAATCAAGAAAAACGTTAAGAAAAACGCACTTAAATCCAGCAAAAAACTAGAGGATTAGGAATCCTCCAAAACTCCACATTCCAAAAAGGTCTCTTCCACCAAATCCGTCTATGACGAATAATAAAGCTAGCACAGCAACTCTGAACTCTTCTCCTCTTCAAGCTTCGGCCAGCACTCGTTCCCCAGCAATAGAAGCCAAGGGTTATTGACACCCCAAAAAATAAATCGTGAGTCGATCCAATCCTAATCCGAAGATGAGGAGAACTTTTCACAAAAAATTATACTTTATAAAAGTGCCAATTCTCTCACAACGCTGAAGCAGGCTTCTAACTCTGGAGTGAAACTGTTTGAGAGCTTGAAGCTGCCTATTGCAGCTCAGCCAAAACTATAAAATGACAAATAATCGGTCTCAAGCGAAAAATCAAACAAAAGTGGCGGCAATCAGACCTAAAAGATATTCGAATTCTGTCCTCCAAAGCTAGACATGATTGGCGAGTAATAGCCTTTTGCAACCTAGATAAAGATGAGGCTGTTCTCGCCCAAAAAGCCATCGCATGATGAGATCATGGAGATGAACGAGGAAAGAGACGAACTGTTCTATGGGTAAAAGATGGAGATCGACTGTGAACATCTGATTGAGAAGATTTCTGTGCTGGGTATCCATGATATGCCCATACTTGAGCATTCATCAAATATCTGATTGTGTTTTTACTATTTCACTCAAACATTCATATCATCAATCCAAACATTATATCAGGGTATGCTGCATTATAAACAGTAATTATCAATTGATATATTTGGGAGTTCTTGGCCTTTTCCTCGCATCACCAGGTTTCGATGCTTTCCCTTCTGGTTTGATCACGTGGAAAGAGCAAATCAGCTCTTCATCAACGTTTAGCACTGCTCCCCAGTTCTAAAACATTCCGCAATAGTTCGGGGCAGAAAAGATTGTAACCAGCTGCTTCTTGCCGAAAAACTCATATCCTTATTCAACAATCTACATAGTGCTTGTCTTACTTGATGGGATCTACAGATGAGGTCGAGGTCGTTCATTTTCAGAAATTGAGCCAAAACATCTGCGCCAAAAAGGTAGCTAATCCCTCTTTCCTTGTTCTAATGCCATCCTCTCAGCTATTGCACAGGATCAGCCCAAAGAAGATCACAGAGCATCCCTTCGCT